>Ga0209023_10001739_pt1 | contig 28552 bp, 21 predicted proteins | sample LakOneMetagenome_FD_187468 | JGI IMG/M metagenome (GOLD analysis project Ga0209023, IMG submission 187468) | Freshwater and sediment microbial communities from Lake Erie, Canada (SPAdes) (version 2) | ecosystem: Environmental > Aquatic > Freshwater > Lentic | place: Lake Erie, Canada...
GGCGCTCTGGTAGCCCAGGTCAAATCTCGTCGGCGCGTTCCCGTAATCGTTCTGCTGGGCAGCTTCGAGAGTGAGACGCGCATTGTAGGCGCCGATGTCCCAAGCCTTCTGCCAGCGCGCGCCGTAGGTCTCGCTCGACTGAGCGGCAGCGTTGGAAAAATCGAGCAGCAGCGCGTAGCCGCTCAGTTTGCCGTAGGCGCCGTCCAAATCGGCTTCGACGACGTGCGAATTGCTATGCCATTCGCCCTGAGGACTTCTGTTGCCGAGCGTCCGATGCACGTCATCCAGATACAGATAGGTCAACGCCAGATGCGGCATGAGCCGCGCCTCAAGCCGGACCGCGTCAAAGGTCTGCTCGTTCTGACGGAAGCCGGCATTGCCAATGAAGCGAGCATTGTTCAAGACGATGCGCTGACGGCCGACAACCGCGCGTTGCCCCTCCTCACCCGTCCAGGCCAATTGCAGTCGATTGAGCTCTAGGCCTTCTGGATCAGGCACGGTTGCGAACGCGGTGCGTCCATTCAGTGTATCGTTGAAATCGTCGTTCAAGTGGCCCACGCCTTCGGCTTCGATCAGCCCGCGCACGCCGTGAACCGCTTGCGTTTCGTAACCGAGGCGAGCGCGAAAGGTGAGCGCGCTGGCCTCATCGAGGCCGTCTTGCGACACACCTTCGTAACGCAAGCGCGTGTCGACGATCCAAGTACCAGTGTTCGCGGCCTGTTGGGCGGACGCCGCGCCTGACCACACCCACGCCGCGCCGAAGGCGCCGAGCGCGATCGTCAGCACGCGCAATGGGCGCTGGGTCCGGATCATTGGCCCGTTTCCTCCATGCGCGACAACATCGCGGTCGCCTTCGGACAACCGACTTTGTCGGGACCGAAAGTCACTTGCTCTTCCGCCCAGGCCTTATCGAGAGCCTCAAGATCATCGGGGTCGTCATCTGGCTCCAGCAGCAACGCTTTGAGCGCTTCGGCATTGCGCTCGGTCTCGACCAGCGCCACCAACACGTCGAACACGCGCGCGTACGGCGATTGACGCTTCTTCAACCGCTCGCGCAAGGCCTCTAGAACGTGTGCTGCTTCACCGAGCAAGGCCGCAGCCTCGTCTGTCGAGAGCAGCGACAAGAACTCCAAAAACACAGGCAAATGATCCGGCAATTCTTTCGCGGTCAGCTCCAGCCCGCGCGAGGAATAGAGCTTTAAAAGCTCAACCATGGCCTGGCCGCGATCACGGCTTTCACCGTGCACGTGCTCGTAGAGTTGCAGCGAGAGCGAGCGCGTGCGGTCGAAGAGATCGACATAGCGCGCCTGCGCCTCATAGAGATCTGGACGCGACAATTCGAACGCCAGAGCGGTCAAGCGGCGCACCATGCCGGGCGGCGCCAGCTTCTCATGCTGGAGCGCCTCCAGAGCGGCCGGCATCAGTGCCGCGGTTTCAGCTGTCGGATAGCTCAGCATCGCCGAGAGTGCGCGATAAGTCTGCGCCATGGTTTAAACCTCCATCGGGTTCTTGGGACGGGTGTTCTTGGTCTTGCCGAACAGTCCGAGTTCGGTGCGGCCCCCCGACGCCTGGTTGCCGAAACTGAAACCGCAGGCGCCGCGCACGCCCAAGGCGTCTTCGGCCCCCTCGCGATGCGATGTCGGGATCACGAAGCGATCTTCGTAATTGGCGATCGCCATGATCTGGTACATGTCCTCGATTTGCGTAGCCGCGAGGCCGACTCGCGCGGCCACCGCGTGATCGATGACGCCGTCGATGGTCTTTGCGCGCATGTAGGAGCGCATCGCCAGCATGCGCTCAAGCGCGGACACGATGGGCGCCTCAACGCCCGCCGTCAGCATGTTTGCGAGATATTGCACCGGAATGCGCAATGATCGAACATCCGGCATGACGCCGTCGTGCTCGATTGCGCCCATCGAGGCCGCCGATTGGATCGGCGACAATGGCGGCACATACCAGACCATCGGCAACGTGCGATATTCCGGGTGAAGCGGAAACGCGACCTTCCACTCCATCGCCATCTTGTAGATCGGGCTCTTTCGCGCCGCTTCGATCCACGCTTCCGGCACGCCGTCGGCGCGCGCTTGCGCGATCACCACGGGATCGCTCGGATCGAGGAAGACTTTGAGCTGCGCCTCGTAGAGCTCCTTTTCATCGGCGCTGGCCGCTTCCTCGATGCGGTCAGCGTCGTAAAGAATCACGCCAAGATAGCGGATACGGCCGACGCACGTCTCGGAGCACACCGTGGGCTGACCGGATTCGATGCGCGGATAGCAGAACGTACACTTCTCGGATTTGCCGCTCGACCAATTATAATAGATCTTCTTGTACGGGCACGCCGACACACACATGCGCCAGCCGCGACACTTGTCCTGGTCGATCAGAACAATGCCGTCTTCTTCCCGCTTGTAGATCGCGCCCGACGGGCATGCGGCAACGCAGCTCGGATTGAGGCAGTGTTCGCACAGCCGCGGCAGATACATCATGAACGTGTTTTCGAATTGCCCGTAAATCTCCTTCTGGACGTTTTCGAAATTCACATCCTTCGAGCGTTTCTTGAATTCGCCGCCGAGAATTTCCTCCCAGTTTGGCCCCCACTCGATCTTCTCCATACGCTGGCCGGTGATCTGTGAACGCGGCCGCGCGGTTGGAAACGCCTGCATCTCAGGTGCGTTCTGGAGGTGCGCGTAGTCGAAATCGAACGGCTCGTAATAATCGTCGATCTCTGGCAGGTCAGGATTGGCGAAGATTTTCGCCAGGATGCGCCACTTCGGGCCCATGCGCGGCTGGATCTTGCCGCTCCTGGTGCGTTCCCAGCCGCCGTTCCAGCGCTTCTGGTTCTCCCACTCGCGTGGGTAGCCAACGCCTGGTTTGGTCTCGACGTTGTTGAACCAGGCGTATTCAACACCTTCGCGGCTGGTCCAGACGTTCTTGCAGGTGACAGAGCAAGTATGGCAGCCAATGCACTTGTCGAGGTTCAGCACCATGCCGATTTGCGCGCGAACCTTCATCGGCCGGCCTCCACTTCCGCGAGCGGTTTGTCGAGCCAATCGACCTTGTCCATTTTGCGCACGATGACGAATTCATCGCGATTTGAGCCGACCGTGCCGTAGTAGTTGAAGCCGTAAGCCAACTGCGCGTAACCGCCGATCATATGGGTCGGCTTCAACACCGTGCGTGTCACTGAGTTATGAATGCCGCCGCGATGTCCGGTCATCTCGGAGCCGGGCGTGTTCACGATCTTCTCTTGCGCATGATACATGAAGGCCGTGCCCTCGCGGATGCGCTGCGAGACCACAGCGCGCGCGGTCAGCGCGCCATTGGAATTGAACGCTTCGATCCAGTCATTGTCCTTGATGCCGGCGCGCGCCGCGTCCTTCTCGGAGATCCACACCACCGGCCCGCCGCGGTTCAGCGTCAGCATCAAGAGGTTGTCGGAATAGGTGGAATGGATGCCCCATTTCTGGTGCGGCGTGATGAAATTGAGCGTGATCTCCTTTTCACCATTTGAACGGAATTTATGCATCAAGCCGGTGGTCTTGAGGTCGATCGGCGGCTTGTAGACGCACAGGCCCTCACCGAACGCACGCATCCAGAGGTGATCTTGATAGAGTTGCTGGCGACCCGTGAGCGTCCGCCAGGGGATCAGTTCGTGCACGTTGGTATAGCTTGCGTTGTAGCAGACCTTTTCGCTCTCGATGCCAGACCAGATTGGCGAGGAGATGATTTTGCGCGGCTGGGCGACGATATCGCGAAAGCGAATCTTCTCGTCTTCCTTCGACAACGCCAAGTGTGCGTGCTCACGCCCGGTCTGCTTTTCCAGAGACTGCCAAGCCTTCACGGCGACCTCACCGTTTGTCTCCGGCGCAAGCATCAGAATCGTCTCGCACGCGTCAATATCGGTTTCTATTCGGGCCAACCCCTTGGTCGGTCCATCGGACACTTCGCCGTTGAGCGCCTTCAGGAGTGCGATCTCGTGGTCCGTGTTCCAACCAAGCCCCTTGCCGCCATTGCCGATCTTGCCCATGAGCGGGCCGAGCGAGGTGAAGCGGCGATAAAGGTTTCTATAGTCGCGTTCGATAACCGTGATCTGCGGCGCCGTCTTTCCGGGTATCAGGTCGCATTCGCCCTTCCACCAATCCTTCACCTCAAAAGGCTGGGCCATTTCACCGGCGCTGTCGTGCTGGATCGGCGTCAGCACCACGTCTTTCTCAACGTCCAGTATTTCGGGACAAACTTCCGAGAACGCCTTCGCAATGGCTTTGAAGATTTCCCAATCGGACTTGCATTCCCAGACCGGGTCCACCGCCGCGGTGAGCGGATGGATGAAAGGGTGCATGTCGGAGGTATTTAGGTCGTTCTTCTCGTACCAGGTCGCGGTCGGCAGAATGACGTCGGAATAGACCGCGGTCGTCGACATGCGGAAGTCGATCGTCACCAAGAGATCGAGCTTTCCCTCGGGCGCCTCGTCACGCCACATCACATCCACCGGCTTGCGCCGGCCGGTTTCACCCAGATCTTTGCCGAGCACGCCGTTGGTCGTGCCGAGCAGGTGCTTCAGGAAGTATTCGTGTCCCTTGCCTGACGAGCCCAAGAGGTTTGAGCGCCATACGAACATGTTGCGCGGCCAATTGTCCGGGTGGTCTGGGTCCATGCAGCTCATTTCGAGTCGCTTGGCCTTCATCTCCCGCACCAGGTACTCACGCGGATCGATGCCTTCGCGCTCCGCGGCTTTCACCACGTCCAGAGAATTTGCTTTGAGCGCCGGCGCCGAGGGCAGCCAGCCCATGCGCTCGGCCTTGGCGTTGTAATCGATGAAGGTCGCGCCCCAATCGCCGTCTGGGGCGGTGGGCGAAAGGATTTCCTTCACGTCCAAGGTTTCGTAACGCCACTGATCGGAGTGCGCGTAAAAGAAACTCGTGGAATTCTGCTGCCGCGGCGGACGAGTCCAATCGGTCGCAAACGCCAGCGGCGCCCAACCGGTTTGCGGACGCAATTTTTCTTGTCCGACATAGTGCGACCAACCGCCGCCGGATTGACCGATGCAGCCGCACATCGCGAGAAGGTTGATCACCCCGCGATAATTCATGTCCATGTGGTACCAATGGTTCATCGCCGCGCCGATGATTACCATCGACTTGCCGTTGGTCTTTTCCGCATTGGTGGCGAAGCCGCGCGCCACCGCGATGATCTGATCGCGCCGCACCGTGGTGACAGCCTCCGCCCAGGCGGGCGTGTAGGGTTCGAGGTCATCGTAGGATGACGCCAGGTGTTCGCCACCGAAGCCCTGATCGACGCCGTAATTGGCCAACATCAAGTCATAGACGGACGCCACCAGCGCCTCGCCATCCTTCAGCGTCATGCGTTTGGCGGGTATCCGCCGCATCAAGGTGTCGGGATGGTCGGTCGAGGCAAAGCCGTTCGACGCGGTGTTGGCGAAATATGGAAAGAGCACTTCAACGACTTCGTCGTGCGCGCCCTTCAGGCCCACGCGGAGTTTCACCGGCGCGCCGTCCGCCTTCTTCTCTTCCAGATTCCACTTGCCTTGCTCGCCCCAGCGGAAACCGATCGAACCGGTCGGCACGATCGGGTCGCCGCTCGCTTCGTCGATCCCGATCGTCTTCCAGTCGGGATTGTTGTCTTCACCAAGGCCCTCGACGAAATCGGAAGCGCGCAACAAGCGCTCAGGCACGTAACGCCCGTCCTTCTTCACCAGCCGCACTAAGAGCGGCATGTCGGTGTAGCGGCGAACATAGTCCTGAAAGTACGGCACTTGCCGATCGCGATGATATTCGGTGAGCACGACATGGCCCATCGCCATCGCGAGCGCGGCGTCTGTACCCTGCTTCACCGAAATCCAAAGGTCGGCGAATTTCGAGGCCTCGGAATAGTCCGGGCAGATAACGACAGACTTGGCGCCTTTGTAGCGAACCTCGGTATAGAAGTGCGCATCCGGTGTGCGTGTTTGGGGAACGTTCGAGCCCCAAACCAGAATGAAGCCCGAATTGTACCAATCCGCGGATTCCGGAACGTCGGTCTGCTCGCCCCAGGTCTGCGGGCTGGCCGGCGGCAAGTCGCAATACCAATCGTAGAACGAACCGCACACGCCTCCGAGCAATTGCAAATAGCGCGCGCCGGCCGCGTACGAGATCATCGACATTGCCGGGATCGGCGAGAAGCCAAACACGCGGTCTGGCCCATGCTTCTTCACGGTATAGGCGTTCGCCGCCCCGATCAGCTCGGTGACCTCGTCCCAATTCGCGCGCACCAGGCCGCCGCACCCGCGTTTGGACGTGTAAGACTTGCGCTTCGCCGCATCCTCGACGATGGACGCCCACGCCTGCACCGGCGACAGCGTCTGGCGCGCTTCACGCCACAGCTTCATCAGGCGACCGCGCACGAGCGGATATTTCACACGGTTGCCGGAATAGAGATACCACGAATAGCTCGCGCCACGCGCGCAGCCGCGCGGTTCGTGGTTCGGCAAATCGGGGCGCGTGCGCGGATAGTCCGTCTGCTGGGTTTCCCAGGTGACGATGCCGCCTTTCACATAGATTTTCCATGAGCACGAACCCGTGCAGTTCACGCCGTGCGTGGAGCGCACGATCTTGTCGTGCTGCCAACGGCGCCGATACGCCTCCTCCCAGGAACGATCTTCATCGTTCATCACGCCGTGGCCGTCCGCATAGAGTTCGGTCTTGCGTGCGAAGAAGGTTAGGCGATCGAGTGTATGGCTCATATCAGTTTTCCTCAGCGCGCCGTTGCTTTGGTCGCGTTCATCGGCGCGCGCTTATTCTCGACATCGAACAGCAACCCGCCCCGGCGCGCATAGACCCACCAAGTGATCGCCAGACAGGACACGTAGAACATCAGGAAGCCGATCAGCGCAGCACTCGCGCCGCCCGTCGTTTCGATTGAGAGCCCGAAGCTCTTGGGAATGAAGAAAGCGCCGAACGCGGCAATCGCCGAGGTAAAGCCGGTGATGGCCGCTGCTTCCTTTTCGGCTTGCTTCAGCTGTTCTGGCGCTGGAAGCGAAGGCATCAGCCGCGGCACTTCCTTGCGCATGATCGCCGGAATCATCTGGAACGTGGACGCGTTGCCGACGCCGCTGGCGAAGAAGAGCAGCATGAAAGCGGAGAAGAAGCCGGTGAAAGCGCCGGGCGCTTCCTTATTGCCCAGGAAGTCGATGACGCCGATCGTGCCCAGCATCATGAGAACGAACACGGCGAGCGTGACCCGCGCGCCGCCAAACCGGTCCGACACCCAACCCGTCAGCGATCGGGAGAGCGCGCCGACTAGCGGCCCAAGAAAAGCAATCTGCAGCACGTTCACGTGCGGAAATTGCGTGCTGGTCAAGAGCGGGAACGCCGCCGAGAAGCCGATGAACGAGCCGAAGGTGCCGGTATAGAGCCAGCACATGATCCAATTGTGCGTACGGGTGAAGATCACCGATTGCTCTGCGAAGGAAGCCTTCGCCGTCGCGAGATCGTTCATGCCGAACCACGCCATGAACGCCGAAGCGACGATGAATGGAACCCAGATGAAGCCAGCGTTTTGCACAAAGAGCGTCCCACCCGCCGTGGTGATCTGCCCCGTGCCGCCGAACGACCCAAACACCGCGGTGGTGACAACAATCGGCACCAGGAATTGCATGGCGCTGACGCCGAGATTGCCGAGGCCCGCATTGAGCGCGAGTGCATTGCCCTTCTCGGATCGCGGGAAGAAGAAGCTGATGTTGGCCATCGAAGAGGCGAAGTTGCCACCGCCCAAGCCGCACAAGAGCGCCAGGGCGAGCATGATCCAGTATGGCGTTGCCGGATTCTGAACGGCGAAACCGATGCCGAGCGCCGGCGCCAATAGCGACCACGTCGTCAGGGTGGTCCAAAGGCGGCCGCCGAAAATCGGCGCCATGAAAGAATAGAAAATTCGCAGCGCAGCGCCCGAAAGACCTGGCAGCGCGGCCAGCCAGAACAATTGGTCGGTTGTGTAGTCGAAGCCGATTAGCGGCAGCTTGGCGACGACGATCGACCACACCATCCACACGGCAAACGAAAGAAAGAGCGACGGGATCGAGAGCCACAAATTGCGCGCGGCGATCTTCTTACCGGTCGCCTTCCAGAACACCGGGTCTTCGGGGCGCCAATCCGCGATGAGGCCCGCAGCAGCACCCTGGTGTTTCGCCGGCTCGTGGATCGGCTGCATTTCCGGGAATTGCGGAAGTTTCTCGAGAATAGCTCCGGTGGCTTGGCGCTCCATCTGCCGGATCGCGAAATGCATCCAGATGAGCGCGGCGGTCACGAGAACGAAGAGCAGCATGAAGCAGCTCGTCCATACGCCCATGAGATCTTTGAGAACGCCGAAGGCCACCGGCAGAACAAAGCCGCCCAATCCGCCAATCGCGCCCACAAGGCCGCCAATGGCGCCGACGTTCTTCGGATAATAGGTCGGAATATGCTTGAACACGGCCGCTGCGCCGAGGCTCATGAAGAAGCCCAGAACGAAGATGATGATCGCGAACACCGGCAGGCTGGTGGCGAGGCTAAACGCGATCGGACCGTTCACACCATCGACGATGTAGTGCGTGGGCGGATATGAAAGCAGGAAGCTGGCGGCGACCGCGACCAGGAAGGTCCAATACATCACTTGGCGCGCGCCGAACCGGTCTGCGAGATGACCGCCATAGATTCTGAAGAGACCAGCCGGCGCCGAGAACGCGATGGCGACAAGGCCCGCGGTCTTGATATCGAGATGGTACGCGCCAACGAGAAAGCGCGGCAACCAGAGCGAGAGACCAACAAACCCGCCGAAAACAAAGAAATAATAGAGCGAAAAACGCCAGACCTGAACGTTCTTGAGCGCCTCTAATTGCTTCAGCATCGATGGCGGTCGCGCGCCGCTCGCACGGCGCGCGGCAATATCCGGCTCTTCTGGCGCAAGGAGGTAGAAAAGGGCGGCAAGCACAGCGAGGCAAGCGGCCCAGATTTGCGCCACCGCCGTCCAGCCCATGCTTACCATCACGAGTGGTGCGGCAAAGATCGTCAAGGTCGCGCCGATATTGCCGGCCCCGAAAACGCCGAGCGCTGTGCCCTGCCTGTCGGTTGCAAAGAATTTTGAGACGTAAGCCACGCCCACCGCAAACGTGCCGCCGGCCAGTCCCACGCCGAGCGCTGCGATCAAGAATTGCGGATAGGTGTGTGCATAGGAGAGCAAGAAGGTCGCGGCGGACGCGGCCAGCATCACCAGCGGATAGATAATCTTTGCGCCGAGTTGCTCGGTCCACACGCCGAGCACGAGGCGAATGAGCGATCCCGTCAAAATCGGCGTGCCAATGAGCAAGCCGAATTGCGTTTCAGTCAAACCGAGGTCCTGCTTGATGCGCACGCCGATGATCGAAAAGATCGTCCAAACCGCAAAGCTTGCGGTGAAAGAGATCGTGCTGAGCCAAAGCGCGGCGTTGGCGCCCGGCTTCGCCGCTCCCGCTTGCAGAGACATGGCAATCGCCCCGTAGAATTCCGCGAGGCGCGACGGCGCCCTTGCGCTTCTTGGTGCGTCAGGTCGGCGATCGAGCGTTTGATTCAGATCAAGTGGAACGCCAATTTTCTGGAAACCCTAGGCGCGGCGGTCAAGTTCTATCCCTATGGGGCTATTTCCAGCGCCTGAATTGCAAATCATCAATTCGCGGCGGACAACATCGCTCTTGAATTGATCTGCATCAATTCGATTGCATCAGGAGGGTGTCACACACTCCGAATTGGCTCGAGGGAGAGCGCCATGCGTGCCTACGACATGGATCGGGTGAAGGGCCTGCCGCTGTTTGCGGATATCGCGCCCGATACCTTTCGGGTCGCGACCGCCGGCGCCCATCTGCAGCGTTTCCCGGCCAGCACAATGTTGCTGCTGGAGGGCGATCCGGTCGACTTTCTCTATGTGCTGCTCGACGGCCAGGTCGAACTCCACGGCACCTGGAACGATCGCGAAACGGTGTTGGCCATTCTTCGCCCCGTCTCCACCTTCATTCTTGCCGCGGTGGTGCTCAACGCCGACGCCCTGATGTCGGCCCGCACCCTCGAGCGCTGTGAAATTCTCATGGTTCCCGGTGACGCCATCCGCACGGCCATGCGGCTCGACCCCCGTTTCGCCGTCGCAGTGTCGCGTGACCTCGCCGGCTGTTATCGGGGTTTGGTTCGAACCGTAAAAAATCACAAGCTCCGCAACAGCGTCGAGCGACTGGCCAACTACCTATTGGCCCTGCGTGCTGCGGACAATTCCGGATCGGTGGTGCGGCTTCATCACGAGAAGCGCGTGCTCGCCTCTTTGCTCGGCATGACGCCGGAGAACCTCTCGCGCGCATTTTCGGCGCTGCAGGCCTATGGCGCGAACGTGCAAGGCGCGGTCGTGACGCTTGCCAACGTGGCGGCGCTGGAAGCGCTGGCGAAGCCTGATCCGCTCATCGACAACCATGCGCCACGCGGCGGCGAGATCATGGCTGAGGCGGACGCGGAAATCTGGTCCTCAGAATGGAACCGCGCCGCTGCGTTGACTGGCGCGCAAGCGGCCGCTGGCGTGAAACGCAATGCATAGGCGTCCCGCAAGCTTAGAACGTACGGGCGGTCTTCTGCTGGCGGGCGGTCAATCCCGGCGCTTCGGGTCGGAAAAGGCTGTGGCCCGCTTTGGCGATGCGGTGATGATGGATGCGGTCGCCGAGAGGTTTGCGGGCTTCCCGGTTTTTGCGGTCAGCGCCAAGCCCGGCTCCGCGGCTGCTCGGCGCGCGAACTTCATACACGCGCCTGTCTTACATGACGATCCGGCCCTACCCTCGGGTCCGCTTGCTGGCGTTTGCGCTGGACTGGCATGGGCGCAAAAAAACAACCTTGAATTCCTGGCGACTGCGCCATGCGATGCGCCGCTCCTGCCTCATGATCTGTTCGCGCGCCTGCTTGGCGCGATTGGGGACGTCCCGGCCGCGTTCGCGATCACCGCGTCAGGGGCGCATCCTCTCTGCACGGTTTGGCGCGTGAGCCTTAGGGAAACGCTGGAGCGCGCGCTCACGAACGGTGTTCATCCATCGGTCCGATCGTTTCTCGCCGCGACCAGTGCTCGCGGCTTGTGCTTCGAAGATGCCGATGCCTTTGCCAACGCCAACACGCTGGATGCGCTGGCTGCGCTGGAGTGTTCGACATGAGACCGCTGGTTGACCCGTTTGGCCGGACAATCAGCTACTTGCGGGTGTCCGTGACCGATCGCTGCGATCTGCGCTGCATCTATTGCATGAACGAACGCATGCGTTTTCTGCCTCGCGCGGAACTGCTCACTCTTGAAGAACTGGACCACTTATGCGCCGCCTTCGTCGCGCGCGGCGTTCGGCGCTTGCGCTTTACAGGCGGAGAGCCTCTGGTTCGGAAGGGTTTCCTGGATCTGCTGCATGAAGTCGGCCGCCACCTAAACGGCGGCGGGCTGGACGAAATCACCGTCACAACCAACGGCGTTCAACTCGCCGAGTTCGCCGAACCGCTCGCGCACGCGGGCGTGAAGCGCGTCAACGTCTCTGTGGACTCGCTCGACCGCGCGACTTTCGCGCGTATCGCTCGACGCGATCGATTACCCCAAGTCCTTGAGGGCATCGACGCAGCTATCCAGGCTGGGCTAAGAGTTAAAATCAATACGGTGGCGCTCAAGCACGACAACGCTCACGAAATCCCAGATCTCATAAAATGGGCGCACGCGCACGGTCTCGACATCACCTTGATCGAAACGATGCCCCTCGGTGAAATCGACGAAGACCGCACCAACCAATTCATCTCTCTTGCCAACCTGCGCGAGGACATGGCCAGCTATTGGACGCTCCACGATCTTCCAGACCGCACGGGCGGGCCCGCACGTTACGTTCGTGTGGCGGAAACCGGCGGACGGCTCGGCTTCATCACTCCGCTCACGCACAATTTCTGCGAAGGCTGTTCGCGCGTACGCCTCACCTGCACCGGCAAGCTCTATCTCTGCCTCGGTCATGAAACGTCCGTTGACCTGCGCGCGCCGCTTCGCGCCAGCGCTGATGACGCGCCTCTGCAGGAGGCAATCGAAGCAGCGATTGCGCTCCGGCCTAAAGGCCACGACTTCAGCATCGAGCGCCTGTCACAACCATCGACACAGCGGCACATGTCGGTGACAGGCGGATGACAACGCTTCTCTTCTTCGGCCACTTGAGCGACGTGGCAGGCTGCTCCCAGATGGCCTGCGACTTGCCGCAAACGGTCACCACTGTGGCAGCGCTGCGGGCCTGGCTCGCGGCGCGCGACCCGATCCTCGGCCAAGCAATCCAAGCACAGGGCGTTCGCGTCGCAGTGAACCGCTCCTTTTGCGTTTCCGACATGGAGTCCACGCTTGGCGCCGAGGAGATCGCTTTCATGTCGCCGTTGAGCGGAGGCTGAAACATGCCCGACACGCTCTTTCTGTTGGCTCTCGCAATCGCCGCCGCAGCGGCATTGTATTCATCTGTCGGACACGGCGGCGCGTCCGCTTACATCGCGCTGATGGCGCTGGCCGGATTGGCGCCTGAGGAAATTCGACCCGCAGCTCTGGTGCTCAACATCGTCGTCGCTGGCCTCGGGGCAATTCGATACTTGCGCGCGGGTCGCTTTGATTGGGACGCATTCTGGCCCTTCGCCGTCACCGCGGTTCCGGCGGCGTTTCTCGCCGGACGCATTGACGTTCCCGCGCACATCTATCGACCGTTGCTTTCCGCCGCACTTGCGGCTGCGGCGCTGCGCTATCTGTTTTGGCCGCAAATCGACGCGATCAAGCCAAGCAAAGCGCCGCGCAAGATCGTGGCGCTTTTTGCCGGCGCCGCATTGGGAGCGCTCGCCGGCCTCACTGGCATCGGGGGCGGCGTCTACCTTTCTCCCCTACTGGTGTTTACGGGATGGACCGACCCCCAGCGCGCGACCGGCATCGCTGCGTCCTTCATCGTCGTCAATTCGCTCGCCGGTCTGGCCGGACGCTCATCCTCGCTCGCAGCGTTGCCCAGCTACCTCCCATGGTTTGTGCTGGCGGCAGTTGTCGGCGCACTCATCGGCACGACTTTGAGCCTTCGGCGCCTCAGCAAGAGAGGCATCCTGCGCGTCCTTGGCCTGGTCCTTGGCGCCGCCGCTGCCGCGCTGGTGGCGTGATGCGCGCCATCATTATCCCGGATGCGTTTTCACCTGAGGCGGAACTGGCCGCCTTCTCCGCGCAACGCAATGGTGAGGCGGGGGCGCTTGCGAGCTTCGTCGGCTATTGCCGAGCGCACACGGGTGATGACGCCGTGCAGCGGCTTGAGTTGCAACACTATCCGGGGTTTACCGACGTGGAAGTGCACCGCCTCGCCCAAGCCGTCTTGGCGAGGCACAACTTGCTCGACATGCTCGTCATTCACCGCGTTGGCGCCATCGCGGCGGGCGAGGCGATCGTACTCGTCGCGGCATTGAGCAGCCATCGCGCGGCCGCTTTCGCCGCAGTCGGCGAAATGATGGATTATCTCAAGACCGACGCGCCGATGTGGAAGCGCGAAGTTGGAATAGCGGGCGCGCGATGGATCGAGACCACAGCGGAAGATCACGCCCGCCGCCAGGAGCACGCAAAATGACCGCCGCTCAACCTGCCTGCCGTATCGATGAGACGCTCGCGCTGAAGCCCGTCCGGATCGCGGTGCTGACGGTCTCCGATACCAGAGACGAAGAAAGCGACACCTCCGGCGCACTGTTGGCTGGCCGCATCGTCCGCGATGGGCATGTCGCGGCCGCACGCGTGCTGGTGCGCGACGACATTGCTTCAATCAGCGAGCAGGTGACCGCCTGGATCGACGATCCCAGCATAGATGTTGTGCTGACAACCGGCGGCACTGGACTAACCGGACGCGATGTCACGCCGGAAGCCTTGCGTCCCCTGTTCGAGAAGGAAATCGAAGGCTTCGCAGTGGTCTGGCACATGCTGAGTTATCAGAGCGTCGGCCTCTCGACGCTGCAGTCGCGCGCATGCGCGGGCGTCGTCCGCGGCAAGTTTATCTTTGCCCTACCCGGATCGAACGGCGCCTGCAAAGACGGCTGGGACAAGATCATCCGCTGGCAACTGGACAGCCGCCACATGCCCTGCAACCTCGTCGAGATCATGCCGCGTCTGCTGGAACGATGAACATGAGCGAACGCCTCACGCACTTAGACGACAGCGGACGCGCGCGCATGGTCGATGTCGGCGACAAGCCAGTCTCGACGCGCGAGGCGACCGCGCGCGGCCGAATCAGTATGGCGCAGGTAACGTTTGCACGTGCGCTCTCCGGCGACACGCCAAAGGGAGACATCCGCGCTGTCGCCGAGATCGCCGGCGTCATGGCCGGCAAGCGGACATCGGATCTCATTCCGCTTTGCCACCCCCTTTCGCTCTCAAGCCTCGTAGTCGAGGTGGCGCCCGACGAGGCGGGCTCGACCTTTGTCGTGACGGCATGTGCAAAAACCACCGGTCAAACCGGCGTTGAGATGGAGGCGCTGACCGCCGTCTCCATCGCCTGCCTGACTATCTACGACATGTTGAAGGCGATCGACCGAGACATGGTGATTGAAGACATCGCGCTCGTCTCCAAGCACGGCGGCGCGAGCGGCGACTACGTTCGGAGCACGCCGTGATCACGGTTTCCGAAGCGCGCGCCATCATCCTTGAAAACGCCAAGCCGTCCGCCGGCGAACAGGTGACGCTCGCCGATGCGCTGGGGCGGACGCTGCGGGAGACAATCGTCGCGTCACGCGCGCAGCCGCCCTTCGACGCATCTGCGATGGACGGATACGCCGTCCGCAGTTCCGATACGCCGGGCGTCCTGCGCATCATCGGCGAAGCGGGCGCGGGACGTGGGCTCGGGCGCGCCCTTGAGCGCGGCGAGGCAGCACGCATTTTTACCGGCGCGGCGTTGCCCGCTGGCGCCGATAGTGTGCTCATTCAGGAGGACGCCGAGCGCGCAGGCGACGCCGTCACCGTACCCCAGGTGAGCGCGGGACTACATGTGCGTCGCGCCGGCGTCGATTTCGAAGCCGGCGCTACGCTGTTGGACTCAGGTCAGGTCCTGACCGGCGCCGCAATCGCGCTCGCTGCTGCGGCCGGGCGCGCAATTCTTCGTGTCGGCCGGCGCCCGCGCATCGACATTCTTTCCGGCGGCAATGAGATCATCTCTCCTGGAAGCACGCCCTCCCCCGACCAGATCTTCGATTCCGTGAGCTACGGCGTCGCCGCTTTGGCCGAGACCTGGGGCGCGCGAGCGCGATCGGGGTCGCCCTTCCTTGATGACCGCGCCGAGATCGCGCGCTGCGTCGAAGAAGTGCTGACGAGCGCCGATGTCGTTGTCGTCATTGGTGGAGCGTCGGTGGGCGACCACGATCATGCTCGCCCAGCCTTACGTGCCATCGGCGCAGAAATCCTGTTCGAGAAGGTGTCCCTGCGCCCTGGCAAGCCCACATGGTTCGCGCGCCGCGACGATAAGCTCATACTCGGCCTTCCCGGCAATCCCGCCTCCGCCTTCGTTTGCGCCCGGCTCTTCCTGCGTCCGCTGATCGAACATCTGCTCGGGCGCGATCCTGCAACAACCTCTGGCACGCAACATGTGCGCCTGCGCGCAGCGCTCGCGGCCAATGGCGCGCGCGAGACCTACCTTCGCGCGCTTGTTCAGGCTGACGATGGAGGGCAAATCTGGGCGCAGTGCTTCGCCAATCAGGATTCCTCGCTGATTGGCGTTGCTAAGAGCGCCAATGCCTTGGTCCTTCGCCCGCCTGGGGCCGACGCGGTCTGCGTCGGCGGTTTGGTTGAGATTGTTGATTTCTGAAGCGTCTGCGCGAATGCGCCGCATCGGCACTTTGACAAAAGTCAAACACATAGCGGGAGTTCAGGCGGCAAAATGCAACCATGGATCCGCATCTGTTGCCCCTTGCGGAACGCCAAGCGCCGCGTTTCACAAGCTATCCCAGCGCGCCTCACTTCGGCCCGGAAGTGGACGCCGATATCTACCACAGTTGGCTCAGGGCTCTTCCCGCTGACGCAGATCTTTCGGTCTATTTGCATGTTCCCTATTGCAGAGAGCTTTGCTGGTATTGCGGTTGCAACACCTGGGCTTGGCGGCGCGACGAGGCAAGCGACTTCGTCACCACTCTTCTCGCGGAAATTGACCTAGCCGCGCATGCGGTCGGAGGGCATCGCGTCAGCGAGCTACATTGGGGCGGCGGCACGCCCAACATCCTCAGCGCGGACGAATTCAAGCGCATTGTGCGTCATCTCGATTTTTGGTTCGACCTCGATCGCGGGCTCTCCCACAGCATCGAGATAGATCCGCGTTATTTGACGGTCGAACTCGCCGAGACTTATGCAGCGAGCGGCGTGACACGCGCCTCGCTCGGCGTGCAAGACCTCAATCTGCACGTCCAACAAGCCATCGGACGGGTGCAGCCCTTTGAACTCGTTCGCGACGCGGTCGCCAACCTGCGACGCGCCGGCATCCAGCAACTCAGCTTCGACCTCATGTACGGTCTGCCGATGCAGTCGACTGAAGATTTGCTGAATTCCATCAAACTGGCCGCGGCCATTGCGCCCGAGCGCTTTGCGCTATTCGGCTATGCGCACGTTCCGTGGTTCAAACGCCGGCAACGACTGATCAACGAAGCGACGCTGCCTGACGCTCGGACGCGATTTGAGCAAGCCGAGGCTGCGCGCGAAACGCTCATGCAATTGGGATACATCGCTGTCGGGCTCGATCATTTCGCCAAGCCAGGGGATGCGTTGGCTGTTGCGGCGCGCAATCATCTCTTGCGGCGCAATTTCCAGGGTTATGTCGCCAAGATTCCCGATGCGATTTTGGGATTCGGACCATCGGCGATTTCCACGCTCCCCCAAGGCTTTGCGCAAAACCTTAATGGCGTCAGCGCCTGGGCGCGAGCGGTCGAGGCGGAACATCACCCGATTGCACGCGGTCACACCCAGTCCAAGGATGATCGTCGCCGTGCAGCCTTGATCGAGGCAATCATGTGCAATTTCGAGGCGGATCTTTCCGCCTTTGGCGGGCGCGCCGAATTCGCACGCGAGTTGGGCGCTCTCGCACCGCTCGTTGCGACGGGCGTGGTTGTTATAGAGGGAGAGCGCCTCTCCTTGCCGCAATCCATGCAACCGTTCTGTCGGTTGGTGGCGCAAGCATTCGACGCCTATGGTGGTGACGACGCGGCACGGCACTCGAAAGCGATTTGAAAGCGGCCACCCGGCATGACGACAACTGCGGAACGTTATCGCGCCTTTCGCGGCGCCGCCCTCTTCAGCATGGGCTTTCGGCCGTTTTTTCTTTTTTCCGCCGCCTGGGCGGCACTCGCCGTTCCGCTCTGGGTCGCATCGTATCTCGGCATTCTACCGGCCGGCCAGATCACGCGCGATTGGCACGTCCACGAGATGCTGTTTGGTTATCTAAGCGGCGTCATCGCAGGCTTCTTGCTGACCGCGGTTCCCAATTGGACAGGCCGGCTGCCCGTCACCGGCGCCCCGCTGATCGGATTGTTCAGCCTGTGGGCGGCGGGCCGAATTGCGATGTTGATGCCGGCTGTGCTCGGTGCAGCGGCGTCAGTGATTGACTCGCTCTTTCTGTTCGCACTCGCGGCGGTTATTGCCCGTGAAATTTTGGCCGGGCGCAATAGTCGTAATTTTCCGGTCTGCCTTCTGGTCTCCGCGCTGGGCGTAGCCAACGTCCTGTCACACACGCAATTGGCCAATCTAGATATGAGCCTGCTCGGCGGACGGATTGGCATTGCTGTTGTCGCGATGCTGATCGCGCTCATCGGCGGCCGCATTGTACCGAGCTTCACGCGCAACTGGATGGCAAGACGCAAGTTGAGCCCAGAGCCGGCGCAGGCCGGCCGCTTTGATGCGATCGCCTTGGCCATAACTGGGGGCGCGCTGCTTACCTGGATCGCGGCGCCCTTGTCGCCCGGCGCGGGCGTCCTGCTCGTAAGCGCTGGGATAATGAATTTCACCAGGTTGTTGCGCTGGCGAGGCTGGACGACATCATCGGAAGCGCTCGTGCTCATCCTTCACGCAGGCTATGGGTGGCTCGCTGCGGCTTTCACGCTGCTGGGGCTGGCCGTTCTCGCCCCCGCCCAGATTCCAACCGCCGCCGGCATCCATGCGCTCACCGCCGGCGCCTTCGGCGTCATGACCCTCGCCGTGATGACGCGCGCCACTTTGGGCCATACAGGCCAGGCGCTCACCGCGAACCGCTCCACGAAGGTGATTTATCTCCTCGTCAATCTTGGCGCTCTCGCGCGTACGATCGCGCCATTATTCACCGATGCGTACGGTGCGGCCCTCACGCTCGCCGCCTTCGCATGGAGCGGTGCGTTTGCGCTCTTTGTCATCGCTTATGCGCCGCTCCTGGCGCGGTCGCGGCGCGCAGCTGCGTGACAGCGGAACGGCCTCTGGTCAGCCCGTGCGCCAACGCTCCCGTCACCCGATTCTTGCTCTAAAGGTTCCTGTACCACCTACTGCAAACGGCATTGTGGGTGACACCCCGAAAACAGGTGGCAACCAAAGGCAATTGCCTCCGAGCGGGCCGCGGACCGATAGATACCTATGCGCTGGATCGCCATCACCGCCGGTAGGAGCACCTTTCGCGTGCGTAGCGGCGCGCGGCGAGCCCTGGTCCGTTCCTGCGTCGCCTCAAACCGCATCACCGCCCCGACGGCTCAGATCGCCTCAACGCGTCTCACGATCCGGCCGGTATCTTGGATCGCCCGATCGCCTCACGGTTTCTTCCGCCAACGCACTTCAGGCTGAGGATGCCGTAACCCTCGCGCAACAAACAGCTTTTCGAATTCCGGATTGCGCTCGATGAGTCGCCTCATCTCATCGTAGGCGAACGTGCGGGTCTCCGGGCCCACCATTCTGCGCACGCGAAACGTTATCGTATCCGGCGCCGGCGGGCGATCCGCTTTCCCCACGTTACGCTTGCGTTCAGGTGCGATGACATGAAGATGCGCGCGCGAGGTAACCGGGGAATATGATGAGATCTTTGCTTCGACTAGGCGTAGTGGCCGCGACGTTGTGTGCGTTTGCGCCCGCTGCATATGCGCAGGTGAACACGCAACAAAGCGGCACGTACGGGCAAGTGTCGTTGCGTACGGGCTTCGAGCCCGATCCGCACAGCGTCACAGTGACGGCGGGCGGCAATATCGACGCCAGCCGCGTCAGCAACGAATGCAACGGCCACGTCGCCAACCGGGCGGATTTCACGCTGCGTTACACGGCGGGCTCGACGTTTCCGCTGATCATTTCCACGACCTCGGAAGCGGACACCACTCTGCTGGTGCGCGCGCCGAACGGCTCGTGGTCTTGCAACGACGATGGCGGTTCAAGCCTGAACGCGGTGGTGCGCTTTGATCATCCGCAAAGTGGGCGCTATCAGATTTGGGTCGGCACGTTCGGCGACGAAACGGCCCCGGCAACGCTCAACATTTCTGAAGTCACCACCGGCGACGAAACAAGCGCGTCCGGCGAAGCTCCAGATATCTCGCTGCCGCCAACCTACGGCGCGGTCAGCCTGCGCTCCGGTTTCACGCCTGATCCTTACAACGCCAATTTGACGGCAGGCGGCGGCCTTGATGCCAGCAATGCAGATCAAAACTGCAATGGCCACATCGCCAGCGCGCCGGACTATCAACTGAACTGGACAGCAGGTTCGGGTGCGTTGCCGTTGATCATTTCGGCGACGTCAGACGCTGACACGACGCTCGTCATCAACGACGCGCAAGGTCACTGGATCTGCAACGACGATACCGACGGTTTGAATCCGGCGGTGCGCATCGATAATCCGGCTTCCGGCCGTTACGACATCTATGTCGGCACGTTCGCGGAAGACACGGCCCCGGCCACGCTGCACATTTCCGAGATCCAATCGGGCGGCCCTTCGGGCGGCGGCGGCAGCGGCGACAACGGCCAGCCGGATTTCTCGGCCAACCCGACCTACGGCTCGGTGAACTTGCGCGCGGGCTTCAATCCAGACCCGTACACGCACGCGATCACGGCGGGCGGCTCGCTCAACGCCTCGTCCGTTGGTTCGCAATGCGTCGGCCACATCGCCCGCGCACCGGACTTCCGCGTGAACTGGACGGCCGGCTCGGGCTCGCGTCCGTTGATCTTCTCGGTCAACTCCAGCGCCGACACCACGCTCGTTGTCAACGATGCGCAAGGTCAATGGCTCTGCGATGACGACGGCGGCAATGGCGGCTTGAACCCGGCCATCACCATCGCTCATCCGGCATCGGGCCAATATGACGTTTGGGTCGGCACCTTCGGTGACAACACCGCGCCGTCGACATTGAACGTTTCGGAACTCTATTCGCAATAAGCGAAAAGAACGGACTGCGATGAGGCCGCGTCTCTCGGGACGCGGCCTTTTTCGTGCGCGACAACAGCCGCGCGGTAGCGGGCAGCCCGCTTCCAGGCTAGTTCTGGATGATCGTCACGGGGCCGCGAAGAGATCGCCTGCATGCTTCGGCGCACTGCTTTCACTGTTCTGCTTGCGACCATCATGGCGTCATGCAGCCCGTCCGCCGCGCCAGCGGAGCGCGCAGCTGCCGCCGGCGCACGCACATCGCTCTTCGCGACCGCACCAACCATCGAATGGCGCTTACCCGACCGCCTGCGCGAAATCTCTGGATTGGCGTTCGCACCCGATGGCCGCCTGTTCGCTCATGACGACGAGCGCGCTGTGCTGTTCGAAGTGGACATGGGTCGCGGCCAAATCCGCCGCTCGTTCTCCGCGGGCGATCCCACCGAGCACGGCGACTTCGAAGACATAGCCATCACGCCTGAAGGCGATTTCTGGCTCATGACTAGCCGCGGCAAACTGCTCCGCTTTCGGGAGGGCTCGGAGGGCGCACATGTCGATTTTGAGCGCTTCGACACGGGGCTTTCAAACGTTTGCGAGCTCGAGGGCATGACCTACTTGGCGTCAGCCCATAGCCTCATTCTCGCCTGCAAGGATCACCAAGCTGAAGCGATGCGTCACACGCTCACTCTTTACGCTTGGCCGGTGGCTGGCAACGCGCCAGCCGCCGTGTGGCGCTCCATGCCGGAAGCAGCCGTGACCGCGGCCGCCGGCATACGTGAGTTCCACCCGACCGCCGTCAATATTGACGCCACGTCCGGACGTATCCTGCTGCTGTCATCGCGCGACGCGGCGCTGGCCGAATTCACCGGCGACGGCCAACTGGTTGCTGCACGTCGCCTCTCGCGCGAGCACGTCCAGGCCGAAGGCTTGGCCATTGCTCCGGATGGCAGCTTACTTATCTCGGATGAAGGCGCTGGCGGATCGGCGTTGCTCGCGGTTTACGGTAGGTTGCAGTGAGAACAATGTTTCGATTTTTGCTGGCCGCGCTTGCGATCGCCATCTTCGCCACGCCGGCGCACGCGCAGTCATCTTGGACGGGTGTTTCGCGCATTGTCGTCATTGGCGATTTGCATGGCGACTACGCCAAGTTCGCCGACATTCTTCGTGACGCCGGCCTCACCAACGAACACGGTGATTGGATCGGCGGTCAAACCCACTTGGTCCAGCTCGGCGACGTTCCCGATCGCGCGCCGAATACGCGTCAGATTCTCGACGAGCTGATGCGCCTCGAACCGCAAGCGCGGCGCGCTGGCGGCTACGTGCATGCGCTGATCGGGAATCACGAAGCCATGAACATGGAGGGTGACCTCCGCTACACGACGCCGGGCGAGTTCGCTGCCTTCGCCGACCGCAACTCGCCGCGCTTACGAGCGCAACTCTATCAGCAAACGCTGCGCTACATTCGCGCTCATCCGCCTGCGGGCGGATTGCCGGTGTTCGACGATGCCTATCGCGCTCAATGGGAAGCGACGCACCCACTCGGCTATGCGGAGCATGCGGCCGCCTGGGCGCCGACGGGCGCCTATGGCCGTTGGGTGATGAGCCACGACGCGGTTATCCGCATCAACGGCACGCTGTTCATGCACGCCGGCCTGGGAGCTGGATTCAATACCGCAGACCGCGACGCGATGAACAATGCGGTTCGCGCTGCGTTACGCGGGCATCCCCTCGCCGCCTACCCCGACATAGAGACCAACCAAAATGGCCCGCTCTGGTATCGCGGCTTGGCGCTCAATCCGGAAGCTGCCGAACAGGCCAACCTCGACGCGCTGCTCTCCGCGCAAGGCGTCACACGCGTGGTCGTGGGGCACACGAAACGTGCATCAACCATACTACCGCGCTTCAACGGGCACGTGATCCTGACCGATATCGCCGTGCCCTCGGGCTTCACTGATCCGCACGCCTATCTGGTCATCGAGAACGACGCGCTGACCACGGTCTACCGCGGCCAGCACGTACCGGTACAGACCGACACTCCGGCGGCGACTTGCGCTTACCTCGGCCAGATCGCCGCGATTGACAGCGGCGCCGGACCAAACGCGACCTTAGCGGCGCAGTGCGTTACGGACACCGCGCCCGCTGCTGACGCGGGCGCGGCTCAATAGCTAGCGGCAGTGTTCGATGACTTGCGTGTTGAACGCCGCTGGGTTGTCGATGATTTGGAAGAAGCTATCGAGATAGCGATGCGCCGCCTGACGACGCGCATCAGGGATACGCGTTTCGCCATCAACAATTGCGTACAACGCGGCGCGATGCGTGCGGAAACGCTCCAACGTTGCGGGCATATGCGCGTTGAGAGAGCAATAGCCACGATAGTAGCGCGTACGCACATTGGCGACGTGCACGTTTGGCGGAGGAATTGCGTAAGGCGCATTCACGAAGCCGGAGAAATCGAAGTCGTACGGGATGGGCATCAGCCGGTCGCGCGCGGTCGCGCTGGCTGCTAAGAGTTTGCCGTTGTGGCAGCAATCTTCGCCCTCCGGCCCGCGCACCAATTCCCAATCCAAATTACCGACCATAAATTGAAACAGCGCCGCTAAGGCGGCTTGGTCGCCGTCCAATTGCGACGGCTGTGCTTCGCGGGCGCCGACATCGATTGCTGTGAGATGATTGCGCGAAGCGACATCATCGACGTCTTCAATCAGGAAGTTGAATTGAGTCTGCTCACGCGCGGGCGCCGGTTGGTTGCGGTAAGTCACGGTAGCCGGGCGCACCCGGAAGCTTAGCGGCGTTAGTTCGTTGTAGAGGCGGTAGACTGTGTATTCGAGCGCGATCAGCGTGTCGGACGTGCAGCGCGTCACCAGCTTCAGCTTGTTCTGACCGGAGAAGAGCGTGCCGTGGACCGCGGCGTGATCGAAGTCGAGCCGTAGCGGCGGAAAATGGCAATACCCGCCAGTGCGACGGGTGAACCCACGCGGTGAAAGCTGAATTTGAAACGCCTGAGGTTGCGCGCCATCCGTGACTGTTAGCGTCGCCGGCACAGGATCGGTCACGCGCGCCGCGTTGCGCGCCAACGTTGTGATTGGGCCTTCGATGGTTAAATGAAGTTCCGAGTCCTGCGAGAACAGACGCCCTTGCGCAGCCGCCGGCGCCGTTCCCACAAGCGCGAATACCAAGCCCGTTAAAATTAACAACGCCAGCCGCCGCATTGATCTCTCCCCTGCCTCGCCTTCCCGCACGTTATTTGACGCGAGGAAATGCCCCCTTTGGCGAAGGTGCTCGCCAAGTGCATGTTGTTGCGCACTTTACCGCGTGGAATCTGGCAAGCTAGCGCGGATTGGGGTTTTGAGGCTCCGGGTAATGGCAAGAATGGCGTCGTCGCGAGCGGTTCTTTGGACGCTCGCCTTTCTGTTCCTGGCTCCGGCCACCGCACACGCACAGGCGCCCTTCATGGACATGGAAGCGCTGCGCGGCGTCGGTTGGCGCGGTTTCCTCGACTTTCACTACATCCTGGAATCGTTCGGCTCGCTGGTGCTGGCCACCGTGCTGGGTGCGATCATCGCCTACCACCCGATGACGCCGCGCACCGTGGACACGCTCGAAGAAGCCGAGATGCCCAAGGTCCACATCATGTACGCGCTCATCGGCGCGATCGTGGGCGTCACCGTGCTCGAGTACGGCATGGTGGTTGGCCTCGTGGTGTTTGGCCTTGGCGGGCTTATGCGCTTTCGCAGCAACACGGCGTCCACGCGCGACACCGGCCGGCTGATCATTGTCACGCTTATCGGGCTTATCAGCGGGCTCAATCTTCCCCACTTCGCGGTTATGGCGGCGATTTTCGCGTTCGCGCTGATCTATTTCTTTGACGCCAACCCCACCTGCCGCATCGTCGTCGATGGTTTGCCCGCCAAGCGAATACAAGAATCTGCCGACATCTATCGCGCTGTGTTGCGTGGCCTTGGCTGCGCGATCATTCACGAGCGTCGCAAACCCGCGAAGCGATCAATCGAGTTTGTCTTCCGCATGCCGCGCAAGAGCAGCCGCGATCAACTCGACGAAGAGCTGACAAAGCAGGTTCCGGTCGAACTCCGCGGCGACATCGATTGGGAAATCGAGTGAGCTAGGCGGAGAACGCCCGCTCACGCAGCCGGCCGAGCTCCCAGAGATCGTTACGTGTGAAGGCCAAACGCGAGTCGATGGCGAATGTCATCGACGGGCCGAGCTTGTGCTCAAGCGCCTCTAGCCGCGAGAAACCGTCCCGCTCACGTTCGCCGACCAAAGCGGGCTCTCCGCTCTGGCTCGCGTGGATGAGCTCCTCGGCGCGCAGCACCAACTCGGTTTTCAATTCCACGTAAGCCATCACATCGTGTGCCGCGTCCTTGCCCAGCCGATCCGCCAGAACCCGAACGCCCCGCCCTGCCTCACTCTCCGCAAACGCGCCGCTGCGAATGTCTTCGAGTGCTTTGCGGTGAAGGGCCGCATCCGTCGCCAGCCAATGGCCGGTGGCGCGCTCGTTGTTCACCAGCGTGAAAAAAAGTGTGATCGGAATGAGCAACAACGTGAGCGCCATCACCAAGATCGGTTGGTCCGGGAAATGGTTGAACGCCGCATGGATGAAAATAGCCGCGCCCAGACCAGGCAAGAAGAGCAGCGGATTGAAGCGGTAGTTCGAAGCTGCCGCTTCGGCCTGCCGCTCGGTCATTTCCTGAGTGATGACCGCGAACAGCGCCGTCGTGCCGCCATGCATGATCGCGGTGCCGAAGCCGCGCACCAACCAGCCGCTGATATTGGCGTCGGTGATGCGGATCAAATACCAGGCGTTCTCGATCAACGAGAAGCCAGCGCCCAATGCGAAACCCGCGATCGCCGCATCAAGCTTGTAGCCGAGCCTATTGTAGTGAAACAGCAACGCGATCGGGACCGCTTTCAATGTCTCCTCGATAAACGGGGCGATGTATTTACTGTAATTGCTGTAGCCAATCGGAAAGCCGTCGAGCACGCGTGCGTTGGCGAAATAGCATAGGCCCGCGATCACGCCGCCGGTCAGCAACAGCCAGCCGATGTCGCGCATGCGGATAAGATTGAAAACGTCCAGCCGGTCGAAGATCATCAGCAGAACCAAAACAGGTCCCGCCGCGATCAGCGCCTTTTCGGCCAGATCAACGCTCACATGATTTTCAGCGAGAAGAGCACTTCGCTGCCTCGACGGTCGCCATCTTCGAAGCCCTCCGCATAGCCCAGCGACAGCACCATCGGAAGCCGGTGAGCGATAGTGAAATTCCAGTCGGTCTGGACGCCGACGGTCTGCAGGAAGCGATTATCGCCGGTGCTCGATTCGACCTCCATGCCGCCTGCGAACAACGCCGGCCGCATCGAACTCAAGAAAATGCTGGGGATGCCGACGTCCTCGAAGCGCAACGGCGGCAGATTGATCTCGCCAACACTGCGCACGAACGAGCGCGCGTCGATTTCGTTGATGTCGAAGCCCGGGAAGCTATCGAGCTGCCGGTAGCGCTTCACCTCGCGGTCATCGACGTAGTTGTTGCCGAACGCGCCCATGTAGAAGCTACTGAGCGGACTATGGCGATCGCCGCCCACAGTCCCCGCCGCCGTATAGAGCCACGCCGACGAATTGTTCAGCGGCAGCGGCACACCGAAATTGATGCCGCCGCGAATGCTGGGAAACGTCTCGCCGCTGGCGCGATCCACTTCGCCGGCCAGATTCCACTCCCAGCCCTTCTCGTGATCGACGGCGCCGAGCGAACGCGTGGTGTTGGTGTAGGTGAGCTCCGCGCTCACCGTACCCAGCGTATCGAACTGCGTTTGCACCTCTTGCGCGGCCGGCAGCGTATCGAGACCCGTGTAGTACGCGGCTTGGAGATTGAGATCGAGCTGCCGCGGCGGGTCGTAGATGAACGAGCGATGGTAATCGACGATCGCCGCGTCCCCGCGCCGTGAGCGCTCCGTGGGTCCGAAGAGGTCGTAGAAATCCGCTGCGTTGTGCCAATAGCGCAAGCGCCAGCGCAGATCGTGGTAGTCGATGTTGACGTGCCAGTCCTGATCTTCGAACGACGAGTCCGGCGAATAACTCAGCGTGGCGTGCAGCTGATTGAACTGCAGCGGATCCTCGAACAGCACCGTGTATCCAATCGCCGTGTCGCCGCGATAGCCCTCAACAACGGGATACATCGCGCCGAGATGCATCTCATGCGACGGCACGTAGTGGTTCTGCGCTGTCACCATCGCATCGAAATCAACATGGCTTGGCGGGCCCGCGCCCCACGTGGTCACGACCGGATGTTCGTGCGCAATCTCTGTACCGAGGAAGTGGATCGAGCCCAGATCATTGAGCGGCGTCGGCTGCATGCGCACGGGACGGAAACCCTGCCCCGTATATTCGAACACGATCAGTGATCCGTCCGCTTGCGGGATCGGCCGGAAGAAACCCGTCGACGCGTTGCTGACCGCCCGAACGTCCTGTGTCTGGATGTCGAAGCGATAGATGTTCGAAACGCCTGTGTAGTAGGCGCTGCCATAGAGATAGCGGCCGTCCGGTGAGAACACGAAGCTCTCGGGCGTGGATTGCCCAAGCGTGAAATGCGCGAACGCTTGCGGTTCAGTACCCGGCTGCAAGTCAGCCACGTGGAAAACCTGCACGGACTGTTCGCCGTCGATCTCGCCGACCGACGCCGACAGCATCGAACCATCAGCGGAAATATCGAGATCGAACGGCGTGCGCCCGAATGGGAACGTGTAAATCTGAGTCCAGCTCGTGTACGGCGGCGGCACGCGCACCAGCGTCACAAACCCGTTCGCGTGCCGTAGGCCCCAGAGCGAGCGGTCGGCGGGATTGAAGACGATGTCGCCGATGCGCGCATCGCGCAGAACGGTTTGGTGATGGCCAGTCGCGACATCGACCTGCACGATGTCGCGATACGCGTAATTGTCCTGCGTATACCAAGCCGTTTCGCTGCCCGGATCATACGCAAGCGACGTCACGCGATAGAGCATCGCGCCTTTGATATCGACCAAACGGCGGATGTCGCCGCTCTCCGGCGTCAGCACGCCCAAGTGCCCGATCACGCCTGGATAGCGGAACGCGCCAATCAAATTGCCGCTGTGCGGATCCACGAACACACGCGAGATCGAGCCTAACGCGCGCGGTGAAAGCGGCGTCACCTCCGTCGCCGGATATTGCTGCACCGACGCCAGGTTCGCGCGCTGGAACGTGTGCTCCCAGTTGATCCAGTCGCGCCACGCTTCATTCAGCGGTTTGCCGAACACGTGCTGAAACTGAGCGGCATAGTACGCCTCGCTATCGCGATCGCGGCGTAGCCACTGGATCACTTGTGCGGGCGAATAGGTCAGCGCCAGGTAACTGAAGAAACGCGTGCCATAGAGGTAGTCGTTCACGCCGACTTGGAAGTCGACGAAGATGCCTTCCGACTCCAAACCCACGGGCGAATAGAAGTGCGCGTCGTCGCGCACCATCGAGCGGAAGACCATCTCGTCATAGCCGCCCTGCGCGCGGCCCAGCCCGCCCGCCATCCATGTTTCCATGAACACCGCGCTGCCTTCGAGATACCAGCGCGGCACGTTCACGCGCGGCGTCGCCAGGTAATTGTAAAGGATCGATTCCGGGTGCTCCTGCACCGCCATCGGCTTGCCGCCGAACACCCGCCGCCAAAACGCGTCGCGTTCGTTCCAGACGTCCATGGTGGCGACGTGCGTCACTTCGTGATTGTCGAGCGTGTAGAAGCGCTCGCCCGGGCTGAACGTTTCGAACGTGAGACTAAGCGGTGCGATGTCGAATAGCAGCGCGTTGTTCGGCGATGAGCGCGCTGCCGCATTGCCGTAGTCGGAAAAATCTTTGAGTAGCAGCGTGGTGGTGTCCCACGGATGCCAGTCGAACAGCCGCTCGTGATACGCGAGCGCGTTCTCGAAGCTACGGCCGACGTACGGCGTCAGATAATCTTCGGATGGCGAGAAATAGAGCAGCCGCAAATCCGGCGTGCGGATTTGGCTGAGGTCCACCAGCGGCACATCATCGGGCGCGCGGCTGGGCGGCGGCGGCGCTTCTGGCGCAGGCGCAGGCAACGGCGGCGCAGGTTCGGTTTGCGGTGTCTGTGCGACGTCAGCCGCTGGCGTTTGCTCTGCCGGAGACGCAGACGTGGGCGCAAT
>Ga0209023_10001740_pt1 | contig 28538 bp, 36 predicted proteins | sample LakOneMetagenome_FD_187468 | JGI IMG/M metagenome (GOLD analysis project Ga0209023, IMG submission 187468) | Freshwater and sediment microbial communities from Lake Erie, Canada (SPAdes) (version 2) | ecosystem: Environmental > Aquatic > Freshwater > Lentic | place: Lake Erie, Canada...
GCCTGGGCGAGCTGCGCGGCGAACCGCGGCTCGTCGCCGGGCGCGATCCGCAGCGTGATCGCGGCGTTGGGATCCAGCGCCGACGGCCGCGCCGTGGCGACGGCGAGCTGGACCCTGTTGCGCCGCACGCCCTTGCGGATCCGGAGGTCGAGGATCGGCGCGTCGTCGATCGGCTCGGTCCCGAGCACGAGCACGGTGTGCGCGTACTCGAGGTCCGGCACGCGGGCCTGCAGCGCCGGGTCGCGCAGCGCGGCCGCGACCGACCCGCTGGAGCGGTCGAACGCCCTGCTGTCGAGGTTGGCGCTGCCGAGTGCTTCGCGCGCGATCCGCGCGGCGAGGCCACCGACCTCACTCAGGGTGCCGCCGCCGGCCAGCAGCGCCGCCTTGCTGCCGGCCCGGCGCAGCGCGCCCGCGGCCTCATCCAGCGCGCGCTCCCAGCTCGCCGGCCGCAGCTGTCCACCGTCACGCACCAGCGGCGTCGTGATCCGCTCCGGCGCATAGGCCGACTGGTAGGCGAAACGGCCGCGGTCACAGAGCCAGCCGTCATCGATGGCCTCGTTCTGACGCGCCAGCACGCGCAGCACGCGGTCGTCGCGCACCGTGTAGCTGACGTTGCACTGCGCCGGGCAGAGCGTGCAGACGCTGCCGGCCTGAACAATGTCCCACGGCCGCGCGCGGAAGCGGTAGGCCTGGCTCGTCAGCGCACCGACCGGGCAGAGCTCGGTGATGTTGCCGCTGAACGGGGCGACGTACGGCGTGGCGTCAAACGTCGCGACGTAGGTGTGCGCGCCGCGCTCACGGAAGATCAGCTGGTAGTCCTCGCTCAGCTCCTGGCTGAAGCGCACGCAGCGGTAGCAAAGGATGCAGCGCTCACGGTCGATCGCGATCAGCGGCGACAGCGCGATCGGCTTCTCGAAGTGGCGCTTCGGCTCGACGAAGCGTGAGGTGCCGTTGCCCCAGCCGAAGGTGATGTCCTGCAGCGGGCACTCGCCGCCCTTGTCACAGACGGGGCAGTCGAGCGGGTGGTTGATCAGCAGGAACTCGACGACCGCGCGCTGGGCCTCCTTGACGCGGTCGGTCTGGGTCATGACGTTCATGCCCTCCTTGACCGCGGTCGAGCACGCCGTCTGCAGCTTCGGGATGCCCTCGACCTCGACCAGGCACATCCGGCAGGCGCCGACCGGCGCGCCCAGCTTCGGCTCGTAACAGAAGACGGGGATCTCGACGTCGCCCAGCTTGGCGGCGTCGACGAGCATCATGTTCTCGGCCGCCTGGACCTCACGGCCGTCGATCGTGAACGTGATCTGCCGCGTCTCGGGGCGCGGCATCAGGCCACCGCCCCGGTCATCGGATCAACAGCAACGGGGGCCGTCTGGGCCTGCTCGAGATGCTGCTCGAACTCCTCGCGGAACTTCGTGATCAGCGAGCTGACCGGCATCGCCATCGCGTCACCGAGCACGCAGAGGCAGTTGCCCATGATCTGCTGCTGGACCGAGGCCATGATGTCGAGATCCATCGGCGTCGCTGTGCCCGCCTGGATGCGCTCGAGCATCTTCACGGTCCAGTTCGTGCCCTCGCGACACGGTGAGCACTTGCCGCAGGACTCGTGGCGGTAGAACTCGGCCAGCCAGAGACAGACGTCGACCGCGGAGTTGGAGTCGTCGACGACGATGATCGCGCCGGAGCCGAGCATCGAGCCGGCGGCGGCGATCGTGTTGAAGTCGTAGGTGATGTCGAGGTCTTCGGGCAGCAGCACCGGCGAGGACGATCCACCGGGGAACCAGAACTTGATCTCGCGCCCTTCCTCAGGACCGCCGGCGAGGCCGTAGATCAGCTCGCGCGCCGGCGTGCCGAGCTCGATCTCGTAGTTGCCCGGGCGCTGGACGTTGCCGGAGATCGAGATCATCTTCGTGCCGGTGGAGCCCTCGACGCCGACCTCGGCGTAGGCCGCCCCGCCCATCTCGCAGATGATCGGCACCGTGTAGAGCGTCTCGACGTTGTTGATCAGCGTCGGACCTTGGTAGAGGCCCTGGTTGGCCGGAAACGGCGGCTTCAGACGCGGGTTGCCGCGGCGGCCCTCGAGCGAGTCGAGCAGCCCGGTCTCCTCACCGCAGATGTAGGCGCCGGCGCCGCGGTGCACCCAGAGCGACAGCGAGTGCTGGGTGCCGAGGATGTTGGGGCCGATCAAGCCCGCGGCCTTCGCCTCGTCAACGGCGGCCTCGAGGATGTCGGCCTGCTGCTCGTACTCGCCGCGGATGAAGATGAACGAGTTGTTGGCGCCCGCCGCGTACGAGGCGATGATCATGCCCTCGATCAGCTGATGCGGGTTCTTCTGCATCAGCTCGCGGTCCTTGAAGGTGCCGGGCTCGGACTCGTCCGCGTTGCAGACGAGGTACTTGTCCATGTCGCCCTTCGGCATGAACGAGGCCTTCATGCCCATCGAGAAACCGGCGCCGCCGCGGCCGCGCAGACCGGACGCCTTGAGTTCCTCGACGAGGGCCTCGGCCGGCATCTGGAGTGCGTTGCGCAGCCGGTCGCCGTAGCCGCCGCGCTGGCGGTAGACGTCGATCGTGTTGAGCTTTGGCTCGTCGATGTCCCGGAAGATCAAGTGCTGGCTCATGCCTCGCCTCCCGCAACGTCGGGCGCGTCGGTCTCGTTCTCGAGGCCGTTCTGCGCGGACGACGGCTCGGTCGGTGGTGCGGAGACCGGTTCGGAATCCCCACCGCCGTCGCCGGCACCACCACCAGCCGCCGCAGCTGGGTCGGACAACGGCTGCGACGCCACCGTGTCGGCCGACGCTCGCTTGATCAGCTGTTTGGCCGGCAACGGGTCGGAGCCGTCGATGATCTGCTTGGCGAGGTCGTCGACCTCGTCCGCCTCGATCGGGCCGACGTAGACGCCGTCGACCGAGGCCATCGGCGCGATGTCACAGGCGCCGAGACACTCGAAGCCGCGGACCTGCACGTCGGCTGCGTCGCCGACCGCGTCCTGCAGCTGCGTCAGCAGCTCACGCCCGCCACGCAGCGAGCACGAGATGTTCGTGCACACGTATACGCGGCGACGGCCTCTGGGCTCGAGGTCGAGCATGTCGTAGAAACTGGCGACGGCGACGAGGTAGGCGGGCGTCAGGCGCATCACGCAGCCGACCTGGCGGAAGGCCTCCGGTGAGACCCAGCCGTGCAGGCGCTGCGCTGCCGCGAGCGCGGGGATCGACGCGGACCTCGGGTCCGGATAGCGCGTCATCAGGTCCTCGATCTCGGCGCGCAGCGCCTCCGGCACCGGCGTCACGGCCGGGTCCGGCACCTGCTCTGGATCCCGCGCGAGGTCGGGCGCGTCACGCCAGGCGGGTACCCGCGATCCGGTCTCGGTGCGCGGGATCGGCAACGGCTGACCACCGCTCATCGGTCGATTCCCCCGAGGATCGGGTCGAGCATCGCCAAGGTGGCGATGAAGTCGGCGATGTAGGCGTTCTTGACCATCGGCGCGAACGCCTGCAGGTTCACGAACGACGGGTCGCGCATGTGCACCCGCGCCGGCTTGCTCGAGCCGTCGGAGCGCAGGAAGATGCCGTACTCGCCGCGCGGTCCTTCGACGGGGAAGTACGCCTCGCCCTCGGGCACGCGCATGCCCTCGGTCACGAGCTTGAAGTGGTGGATCAGCGCCTCCATCGAGGTCGCCAGCTCGTGCCGCGGCGGCAGCGCGACCTTGCGGTTGTCGGTCATCACCGGCCCCTCGGGCAGGCCGTCGAGCGCCTGCTCGATGATCCTGACCGACTGCTCCATCTCGAACATCCGCACCGCGTAGCGGTCCCAGTTGTCGCCGTTCTTGCCGATCGCGATCTGGAAATCGAAGTCGGCGTAGGCCGAGTAGGGCATCGCCTTGCGCAGGTCCCACGGATCGCCGGCGGCGCGCAGCAGCGGACCCGTCACACCGTGAGCGCGCAGCGTCTCGGCATCGAGCGGGCAGACGCCCTTCAGCCGCTGCAGAGCGATCTCGTTGCGGTTGACCATGTCGCGGTAGAGCTCGATCCGCTGCGGCATCAGCTTCAGAAACTCACGCAGCTTCTTGTCCCACCCCGCCGGTACGTCCTCGGCCACGCCACCGACCTGGTAGTAGCGGGTGTGCATCCGCTGGCCGGTGACCTGCTCGAACAGATCGAGGATCCGCTCGCGCTCCTGGAACGTGTACCAGAGCATCGTCACGGCGCCGAGGTCCAAGAAGGAGGTCCCCAGCCAGATCAGGTGGCTGACGATCCGCTGCAGCTCGTCGTGGATCACGCGGAGGTACTGGGCGCGCTGCGGCACCTCGGTCTCGGTCAGCGTCTCGACCGCGCCGCAGTACGCGTGCATGTTCGTGAAGTAGGAGACGTAGTCCATCCGCTCGACCAGCGGAATGACCTTCCAGTACTCCTTCGTCTCACATGTCTTCTCGATCCCGGTGTGGACGTAGCCGATCACCGGCTTGACGTCCCGCACGACCTCGGCCTCGAGCGTCGTGACGAGCCGCAGCACGCCGTGCGTCGCCGGGTGATGTGGGCCGAAGTTCAGCGTCAGCAGTTCCGTCCGTGGCCCGGCGCCGGGCGGCGGCGGCTCATGGATGACCTCGATGCCGGTCTGGTCGAGCGTGCCGGTCTGTCGGCCGGTGTCGGTCACTCGGCGGAGTCCTCGCGAGCCGTGTACGCCGTGCCGGCGTGCTCGTTGAAGGTGAAGATGACCGGCTCGCCGCCGATCGGGAAGTCGCGGCGCTGCGGGTGGCCGACGTAGTCGTCCGGCATGTGGATCCGCCGCAGGTCCGGGTGTCCGTCGAAGACGACGCCGAACATGTCGTAGATCTCGCGCTCCTGGTGGTCGGCCGTCGGCCACTGCGGCGTCACGGACGGCACGTGCGGGCTGTCGAGCGGCACCCGCAGCCGCACCGTCATCCGCTCGAGCGCCGTGCGGTTGAGCAGTTCGTATTGCACACCGAGGCGCGGCTCCTCCGGGTAGTAGTCGAGGCCGTGCACGCTCATCAGCTCGGTGAACCCGTCAGCCTTACAGTGCTGCAGCACCTCGCCGATCGCGTCCGGCTGCACGTCGATCCGCGTCTTGCCGCGGACGACCTCCGTTGCGATCACGGCGTCGCCAAGGTCAACCATTGCGCAGTTCCTCGGCGAAGCGCGCCTCGTCCTCCGGCAGCAGCTCCACGGTGCGCTCGGCGCCGTAGCGCTCACGCCAGCCCCTCGCCGGGTCGTTCTGCACCATCGACCGCAGCTTGAGGATCCCGTACATCACGGCTTCCGGCCGCGGCGGGCAACCGGGCACGTGGACGTCGATCGGCATGAACGTGTCGGACGGGACGATCGCGTAGTTGTTGAAGACGCCCATCGACGAGCAGCAGGCGCCCATCGAGATCGCGTACTTCGGCTCCAGCATCTGGTCGTACATGCGGCGCACGATCGGCGCCATCTTCGTCGACACGCGGCCGGCGAGAATGATCATGTCGGCCTGGCGCGGACTGGCGCGCATCGCCTCCATGCCGAAGCGGGCGATGTCGAGCCGTGAGCCGACCAGCGAGATGAACTCGATCGAGCAGCAGGCCAGGCCGAAGACCGCCGGGAACAGCGAGTTGCCGCGCGCCCAGCTGACGGCGTCATCGAGCGTCGTCGTGATCACCCGCTCGCGGACGTAGGCCTCGAGATCGGCTTCCGAGGCATCGTCGCGCAGCATGTCCTTGGCGCGCGCCTGCTTCACGCGCAGGTCATCCATGCCGTCGAGTGGCTGCCGGACGATGTCCACCGCTACCGCCAATCCAGGGCGCCGCGGCGCCAGACGTAGATCAGGGCCACCAGCAGCAGCCCCACGAACACGACCGTCTCAACGAGCGCGAACGTGCCGAACGCCTTGAGCTGCACGGCCACCGGGTAGAGGAACACCACCTCGATGTCGAACAGGATGAACAGCATCGCGATCAGGTAGTAGCTGATGTCGAATCGCAGCCCCTGCCGCACCTGCGACGGAAGCCCGGACTCATACGGATCGTCCTGATAGGTGGTCGGCCCATTGGTCTTCGGGCCGAGCAGACTTCCGGCCGCGATGAACGCGACCCCCACGGCAGAGCCGAGGGCCAGGAACACCAGGGCCGGGAGGTATGTCTGGATCACGCGCTGTCCGTTCTATCAGCTACTTGTGACGTACTGCTACAAAGTAACGAGCGGCACATGGAGGGGGTTTGGTGCGCGATCTCTGCGCGATCATGGCTTGGGCCACAGCAGTGACCACAGGTGGTTCGGGCGTGGTCGCATTGTTCCTCTGGTGGACCGTGAATCCGGCCCATTGGGTCTGGCTGGTGCTGCGGATCGGCCAGCTGGTCGCCGTTGCGCAGGCCGCGGTCGCCGGTGCGCGCTATTTCGCCGGGCCCGCCCCGGACGACAGCCTCTACTACCTGTACGCCACGCTGCCGGTCGTCATCGCCTTCATCGCCGAGCAGTTGCGGCTCGCGTCAGCGGAGACGGTGCTCGAGGACCGCGGCCTCGAGGACGCCCAGGCGGTGGGAACGCTTGCCCCAGATGACCAGCAATCAGTCGTGCTGGCGATCATGCGGCGGGAGCTCGGCGTGGTCGCGGCCGGCGCGATGGTCTCCTGTTTCCTGGCGCTGCGAGCGCTCGGAACCGTGTAGCGCCGGCCCCGTTTCCCCCGGCCAGACGCCGGGTATGCCTTGCGCACGATGCTTCGAATGCGTGCAGCACTGGCGCTGGCGGTGATCCTGACCGGTATCGGCCAGGCCGGTGCGATCACCGTCGTGCTCGGAGGCCTCGACGATTCACCAGTGCTGCGGAGCGCGCAGATCGCTGCCATCGCGGTCGTCGCGGCAGCAATTGTTGTGGCGTTTGTGGCCTGCATCGTCGTACGTGCGGCGGAGCCGAACCTCGGTCGCTCGGTCGTGCGCGAGGCCGAGCGCTACACCCGCAAGGCCGCAACGGTTCAGCGTGCGAACATGCCGCGCTCGTAGCGCAGCGGCTCCGCGTCCGCAGCGTGATGCAGCGCGGTGACGCGCCCGATCGTGACCGTGTGGTCACCAGCGGGATGCTGCGCCTCGACGTCACAGACAAACCAGGCGAGCGCCCCGTCCAGCACCGGAACACCGTGCTCGACCGTGTGCGTGACGGCCTCGAACTTCTCGCGCGCCAGGCGCTTCGAGGCGAAGACCTGCGCCAGGGGCTCCTGATCGGCCGCCAGCAGATTGACCGCGAACCGCCCGGCGGCCAGCACGACCGGCAGCGTCCGTGAGCTGTTGTCGAAGCAGACCAACAGCAGGATCGGATCCAACGAGACGCTGGTGATCGCGTTGGTCGTCAGCCCGGCCGGGCCCTCGTCACCGATCGCGGTGACCACGGCAACACCGGTAGGGAACGCGCCCATCGCGTCGCGGTAGGCAGCTGCAGGGACGCTCATCGGCTACGCGGGTCCTCGCCGGCGGGAATCACGACGAGCTCGCCATACATCCCGAGGTTCTCGTGGCTGCCGACGGTGCAGAGCAGGCGGTAGGTCCCCGGCTCGAGGCGAAATGGCTTGACCTCGGTGCCGAGTTCCCCGGGATGCAGCGTTGGTGTGCGCCCGTAGCGGACGGGCTGTTCGCCGATCACGGTGTGCCGCTCCTCAACCACGAGGTTGTGGGTCAACGTGCCGTCGTTCTGCGCGAAGAGGCTGATCCGCCCAGCGTTGACGATGATGCGGCGCGGCGTCAGCTTGTACTCCGACAGCCGCACCTGCACCGTGCTGTCGAGCGCGTAGCGGAACTGCTCGTGGTCACCGCAGCCCGAAACCACGAGCACGGCGAGGAGTGACAGGGTGATGGCAGAGGCCCGGCGTCGCACGACTCCCCTAGTATTCCTTGCCGCATGACTCGCCGGATTCTGCCCGCCATCATTTCCACCGTTTGCCTCGTGCCGATCGCCGCCGGTTGCGGCAGCGTGAGCCAGGACGCCAAGGGCCCTGGGCAAGAGGACAAGATCACCAGCGTCGCGCCGCAGTACCGCAGCGGCGCGAAGATCTTCGTCGAACGCTGCTCGGGTTGTCACAACCTCGGCCTGGTCGGCGCCGAGGGCGGCGCGCTCAAGCCGGTCAACACCGAGAAGGTCGACGGCCCGAACTTCAATGTCCGCAAGGAGACCACCGACAACGTGCTCTACGCGCTGCACCACGGCGGCTTCTCCGGCAAGGTCATGCCAAAGGGCCTCGTCACGGGTGCCGAGGCCGACAAGGTCGCCGCGTTCCTGTCGTACTACGCCGGCTACGGCGACAAGAACGACCGCACGCCCGACAACAACACCCGCCGCTACACGGGCGACGAGTAAGCGCGGTCAGAGGGTCCGGCCGTGCTTGACCTGCGCCTGATCCGCCGCGACCCAGACGCCGTGCGCAGCGCGCTGGCGCGCCGCGGCGACGGATCGGCCGAGGCGGTCGACCGCGTGCTGGAGCTGGACGCGCGACGGCGTGAGCTGCTGCCGCAGGTCGAGGGGCTGAAGGCCGAGCAGAACGCCGCCAGCCAGGAGATCGGCACGGCGAAGGCCGCAGGCGGCGATGCCAGCGCGGCGATCGCTGCAATGCAGGAGGTCGCGACCCGGGGCAAGGCGCTCGGCGCTGAGCTGGCCGAGATCGAGGCCGAGCTGGACCCGGCGCTCGCCGCGCTGCCGAACCTGCCGCACCCGGACTCGACCCCGGTCGACACCGTGGTGCGCGAGGTCGGCACGCCACGGGCGATGGACTTTGAGCCGCTCGATCACCTCGCGCTCGCCGGCGGCGACCGGATCGACATGGAACGCGGCGCCCGGCTCTCGGGCGCACGCTTCGCCTACCTGCGCGGTGATCTGGCGCGGCTCGAGCTCGCGCTCGTGCAGTGGACCCTGACGCTGCTGAGCGGTCACGGCTTCGAGCCGGTCTTCCCGCCGGTGCTGGTGCGCGAAGAGGCGCTGTTCGGCACCGGCTTCCTGCCCGACACCGAACAGCAGATCTACAAGCTCGCCGACGATGACCTGTACTTGACCGGCACGAGCGAGGTCGCGCTGGCCTCCCTGCACGCCGGTGAGATCCTTGACGCCGCCGAGCTGCCGCACCGCTACGCCGGCTTCTCCCCCTGCTTCCGCCGCGAGGCCGGCGCCGCAGGACGCGACACGCGCGGCATCTTCCGCGTGCACCAGTTCGACAAGGTCGAGATGTTCAGCTTCGTCCTGCCGGAGGAGTCGGCGGCCGAGCACGAGCGGCTGCTGGCGATCGAGGAGGAGATCCTCTCCACGCTGGAGATTCCGTATCGGGTGGTGAACATCGCCGTGGACGATCTCGGCGCGAGTGCCGCGATCAAGTACGACTGCGAAGCCTGGCTGCCGTCACAGCAGCAGTTCCGCGAGCTGACGTCGACGTCGAACACGACCGACTACCAGGCGCGACGTTTGAACATTCGCTACCGGCCTGACGCCGACGCCAAGCCGGAGATCGCCCACACGTTGAACGGCACCGCGGTGGCCGTGGGCCGCACGATCGTCGCGCTGCTGGAGAACGGCCAGCAGGCCGATGGTTCGGTGGCGTTGCCTGACTGCCTCACGGCGTTCGGCGCGCCGGCTCTGCTTCCCGCTGCTTGAGCACTTCGTTCCAGAACTTCGTCTGATCGTCGGCTTTCGCACCGGCCGGGATCGTGATCCGCAGGAGCTTGCGGTTCTGCGCGGTGAGGGGCAGGCGCTCGAACTGCACTACGTCGTCGACGACCCATTGGTTGTTCACGGGATCACCGACCGACCACCGGATGCGGATCGGCACGTAGGTCTTGGGATCGATGTAGTACTCGGCGACCGAGCCCGGCTTGCTGGCGATCCCGCTGTTCGGACCGGTCTGTTTCGGCGACGTCGGGGCTTTCTGGGCGACCAGCTTGCGTGCCTGCCGTCCGTTGAGGTCGACGATGCCCTCGTCGGTCACTCGTCCGCTCGCCAGCAGCCTGCGCATCGCCGATGTCGGATCCATGCGAAACAGCGCGCTGTCACGCTCGAGGCGGGTGACGTAGAAGGTGTGGGTGTTCGTTGCCGGCTCGTAGCTGTCGCTCCGGACCCGCAGCTTGCCGTCGGCCGACGATTCCCGTGGGTCCCAGCGCACCGCAGTGTCCTCACGATCGACGGACTCGCCCTCGACGGAGTACCGCAAAGCACCGGGACCGTGCCACTGCTCTCCGCGAAGCTTTTCCTGCTTCCCGCCGAGTGGCTGCGTCGTCACCGACACGATGTGCAGGACGGCGTTGTCCGTCGACAGCACCGCCTTCGCCCGCTCGACGGCGTAGGCCGTCGAGCCGCCGGGGCCGGTGCCCGGGAGGACCGCGACAGCGATGCCGACTGCCAGCGCAGCGACCGCCCCCACGATGGCCACGCGGCGCACCGGGAAGCGATGTACGGGCCGTGCCGCCGGACGCGCAACAGCCGCGTACCGCGTCTCAAACTCCTCGTAGTACCGCTCGATCGGATCGTTCATGACGGTGCTCCTTCGACGATGACGTCTGGGTCCAGACTGGTTGCAAGCGCACGTAGCGCACGCGAGACGAGTGCGCGGGCTGCCGGCTCTTTGATGGCCATCCGCTCGGCCACCTCGGCGAAGGACAGCTCCTCGACCACCCGCAGCTCGACGGCCTGACGGGCCTTCGAGCTGAGCTGCGCCAACGCGACCGCCAGCTCGCCGCGCACGCGCTCGGCCTCTGCCCGCTGCAGCAGCGCAGCCTCGAGATCCTCCGAGGCGGGCGGGCGTTCCAGGTGCAGCCGCTGCATCGCCCGCTGGCGCGCGTAGCCGCGCCGGTAGTAGTAGGCGAGCTGGCGGTGGGCGATCGTGTACAGCCACTTGGCGGCATCTTCCTGATCGCCGCGGAACCGGCTTTGGCTCGCGACCGCCTGAGCAAACGTCTCAGCCCAGAGGTCGAGCGCCGTCTCAACGTCGAGCGTGCGGCGAACGAACATGCCGAGCAACGGGTCGCGGTGGCGCCTGTGCAGCGCGACAAGGTCGAGGTGGTTTGGACCGGCCATCAACCACACCATTGCGCGTCGCCGCGAGATGTGACATCCAGCGGTGTTGCCGCCCACCGCCTAGCGGAGCATGCGCCGCTGGGCGTCGGCAGGGACGTCGATGCGCAGCAGCTTCTCGGTCTCGGCGTTGCGGGGCAGCCGTTCGAAGAGCTTGTAGACGCGGGTCTCTTCGGCGACGCGGAATTCGATCGGCGCAAAGGTCTTGGCATCGACGCGGTATTCCGCAGGGAAGGACGGGACCTGCAGCGTGCGTCCACCGACGATCGTGGTGGTGTGCTGCTCGGGGTTGCTGATCAGCCGCCGCACTTCCCGCCCGTTGACCGTCGTCGTTCCGGCGTCCTCGAGCTGCCCAGCAGCGAGCAGTTTGCGCACCTCAGCCACTGGATCCCGCGGCGTTTCCATACCGGGGAGACTGAAACCGAGGTAGTACCGGTACTGGTTGGTCTTGCGGTTGTACTGGTCGAACCGTCCGGTGATCGCTCGTACGCGGTGATCGCCAATCTTCACGGTCCGGCGCTTACCCGGGTGGAGAACGCTCGCGAACTCCAGGTCACCGGTCACGGTGCGTTCACGGTTCTCGGCGATCCAACTCTCGGACTTCGTGACCAGCCGATTACCCGGGATGTTCACCCGCTGCTCGGTGATGACGTGGATGATCTGATTGTCGGGGGTCAGCACGTCCTTGGCTTGGGCCACTGCGTCGCCGGGATCGCTCCCCGGCAACACCGCGACACCGATGCCCAGCGCCAGCCCGGCCACAGCCCCCGCTAGCGCGATGCGCCGAACGGGCAAGCCTCGCCGCGGGTGCTCCAGGCGCTGCGCGCGGCCGAGCTCGTCGCCGTAGCTGCGGATCATCTGGTCGAGTTCGTCGCTCACGACGCCACCTCCATGGCAAGGTCCTGATCGAGCAGTGCCCCGAGCGCCTTCAGGCCGCGGGAGACGCGCGCACGCACGTTCTGCTCACTGGTGTTGAGGTGCGCTGCCACCTCGGGATAGGACAGCTCCTGCACCACGCGTAGCTCAATCGCCTGCCGCGTGTCCGGCGACAGCGTTGCCAGCGCACGTGCCAGCTCACCGCGTAGCTCGTCGAGCCCGGCGCGGCGCATCAGCGCAACCCCGGCCTCGTCGCTCAACACGGGCCGCTCGAGCTGCAGCTTCTGCTGCCGCCGCCGCTCGACACCGCCTTTCCGCCAGTAGCCGGCCAGCTGCCGATGAGCGATGCGGTACAGCCATGCCGCCTCCGCCTCGGGGCCGTGGCCGCGGAATTGGCGGCGGCCGGCCAGCGCTTGGGCAAACGTCTCCGCCCACAGGTCGGTCGCCAGCTCCGGGTCGAACGTCCTGCGGGTGAAGAACACCAGCAAGTTCTCCGCGTGCCGCTCATACAGCGGCTCGATATCGAGTGGTGGTTGGGAAGCCATCAGCCCTTCAGTGCGCGCAACACGGCGGATGTGACATCAACGATGCGTCGTGCGATGTGCCTTTCTCACGCTCAGCGAGAGGAAGTCACATCGCACCGCGCCGCTTAGGCCTCAGCGAGGCCGATGTTGTTGCACTTCTCGCAGACCTCTTCGGGAATGATCCCGGCCTTCATCAGCTGCGCGAACAGGATGCAGCCAAGACACACCGCGAAGACCGACTCCAGCGTTGCCGCGACCACCAGCAGCACGAGCAGGACGGTGACGACGGTCGAGGCGCCCAGCGCCCAAGCGATGACCGCGCCGCTCGTCAACACCGCGCCGATCGCTTGCGCGAAGCGCTTCGGCGGCCCCGGCACCGTGACCGGCGGCCCGAGGCGCGGTGCCGCGACGCGCGTCGCGAACTGGGCGAGCGGGCTCAGCGTGGGGCCGGCGACAACCCGCGCCCAGAAGCCGTAGGCGAGCGGGATGGCGAGCCAGTGCCAGCCTGTGAGCACCGCAACCAGCGCCGTCAGCGCCACGACGCCGGCGACCGTGCGGGCGGCCTTCTCATTGATCGTGTCCGGGAAGCCGAGCATGCCCTGAAGGCTAGGCCAGAGCAGCGGTCACTTCTTGCTCACGTGCAACGGCCGGCGGCCGATCTGCGGCGGACTGTCCGGATCAGGCTGCGGCGGCATCCGCTGCGACGTGACCGTGGTTCCCGGCGCCGGCTGAATCCGCAGCTGCCGCAGGTTCTCCGCCGTCGCCGGCAAGGTCTCGTAGAACGCGAAGTCGAAGGTCGTGATCACCGGCCCTGGTGCGCCGAACGGCGGGTGCCGCTCAATCGTTCTCAACCGCACCGGTGCATAGGTCTTCGGGTCAACGTCGTACTGCAGCTCGGTGGTCTGGACCATCACCATCCGCTTCGGCGGCATCGACATCCACCAGCCGTGGGTCTTGACCACCTCGCGGCCGACCAGTCGCACGACCGTCCGGCCCCTGACCGTCGCCGTTCCCGCCTCGTGCAGCACACCGCTGGCGAGCTGCTTGCGGATCATCGCGACCTGGTCCTGCGCCCCGGGTTCGGCTGCCGATTCCGGCACGTTGGTCATGCGGTTCAGCGTGCGGCGCTTCGGGTCATAGGAGCTGTTGACACCGTCGGCATACGCGAACTCGGAGACGGAGCCGTTGCTGTTGGTCGCCATCCGCACACGCAGCGGGTCGGTGGCCTGCCAGAGCTCCATCGAGGCCGGCGGATCGCTCTTGCGCTCGGGTCCGACGAGCGTGTGCACCGAGTAGGCGTAGTGCACGATCTTGCCGTCCAGCGCGAGGGCGGCCTGTGCCCGTGCAACGGGATCCAGCCCACCACCGCCGGGCAGCAGAGCGATCACGGCGGCCACCGCCAGGCCCGCGGCGACGCCGACAACGGCAAGCCGCATCCGAGCTGCGGGACGCCGTGGAGCCTGCGTGGCATCGGCCTGCCGCAGGTCGCGGCCGAAATCATTGAAGTAGCGATCGAACTCGTCGGTCATGCCTGTGCCACCTCCGCGATGGCTTGCTGGTCGAGAAGATGGCTGAGCGAACGCAGGCCCCGGGAGACGCGGGCGCGGGCGGCCTGCTCGCTGATCGAGAGCCGCAGCGCCACTTCCGCAAACGGCAGTCCGTGCACCACGCGCAGGTCGATCGCCGCCCGGGTCTCGCTGTTCAGCGTGGCGAGCGCCGCCGCCAGCTCGCCCCGCAGCTGCTCCAGACCGGCACGGCGGACGAGCTCGTCCTCGATCAGCGGCGGCGTCGGCTGCCGCTCCAGATCCAGGCGGTGCAGTGCGCGCTGCCGCGCGTAGCCCCGCCGGTAGTAGTAGGCGAGCTGGCGCTTCGCGATGCCGTACAGCCAGCCGGCCGCCTCCTCGTCGCTGCTGCCGCGGAACTTCCGTTGGCCCGCGACCGCCTGCGCAAAGGTCTCCGCCCAGAGGTCGAGTGCCAGTTCCGGGTCCGTCGTGCGGCGGACGAGGAACACCAACAGCGGCTCGCGGTGGAGGTCATAGAGCGCTCCGATATCGAGGTCGTACGGCAGTGCCATCTCCGAGAGAGTTGCGGGACCGCCAGAAACGTGACAGGCAGTCCGGCAGCTAGGCTGCTGCCGATGGTTGGCAGCGCCGATGGGGCCACCGATTACGACGGACCAGTAGGACGCGCCTACCCGCAGGGCCGGCACACCGACCCGCGGATCGCCGCGCGGATCATGGCGGCGATCGGCGACGCCGAGACGATCCTGAACGTCGGCGCCGGCACCGGCTCGTATGAGCCCGCCGACCGCGAGCTGGTCGCTGTGGAACCGAGCGCGACAATGCGCGCCGCCCGACCGGAAGGCGCTGCGCCGGTGATCGATGCCAAGGCCGAGTCCCTGCCGTTCGATGACGACAGCTTCGATGCCTCGATGGCCTGCATCACGATCCATCACTGGGACGACCCTGCCGCCGGCCTGCGTGAAATGCGCCGCGTCACAAAGGGCCCGGTCGTGATCCTCACGCTGGACATCCCGCATCACGTCAACTGGCAGCGTGACTACTTTGCGCCGCTGATGGCGATCGAGCGCCGACGTTTTCCGAGCCCGGCGGAGATCGCGCCGATCCTGGGGCGCCGCAACCGGATCGACACGCTGCGCACGCCGATCGACTGTCAGGACGGCTTCGTCGACGCCTTCTGGGCGCGCCCTGACGCGTTCCTCGATCCGCAGGTGCGCGCCGCGCAGTCGGTCTGGGGCTGCCTGGACCCCGGGGTGGAGGAGGAGGTCATCGCCCACCTGGAGGCGGATCTCGAGTCCGGCGTCTGGGAAGCAGCGCACGGTCACCTCCGCACGCACGCCGACTACGACGGCGCGCTGCGCCTGATCGTCGACGGCGCCAACGTCGTGGAAGACTTTCCCCGCCGGATCTAGCTGGTCGGCCTGCCCCGTTACGCTGTCCCGACCCCCGGAGGGGTGGCAGAGCGGTTGAATGCACTGGTCTTGAAAACCAGCATCGGGGCAACTCGATCGAGGGTTCGAATCCCTCCCCCTCCGTGCAGTCCAGCGTCTGGACGCCCCAGCCGCCGTGTGTCCAGGCGTCCAGGGAGTTGGTCAAGCGCACCGGTATCCAACTCGATACCGGGTGCAGACCATGCGCTGTGCCAATCGCATCCCCCTGCTGCTGCTCGTTGCGCTGTTGCTGCTGGTAACGCCGGCTGCTGCCTCTGCCCAGGCGTCGTATTCCAGCAGCGGCGGCCAGAGCTCCGGTAGCGCCTCCGGCGGCGCCGGAGCAGCGCAGTACTACGACGACACAGACGACGGCGGCGCGTCGGCTGACGACCCGTACTACGACCACAGCTACGACGAGAACACCGACAACGGAGGGCAGGAGCCGAGCGGTTCGCTGCCAGATCCGCCGAAGGCTCCGGCGAAGCCGAAGGCGCCGCCGGCACCCGCACCGGCACCGCCGACGCCGCCGGCGCCGACGACGCCTGCGGTCACCAGCCCCGGCACGGTCGCGCAGATGATGAGCAACGGCAAGGCGACCGTTCCGCGCAACGCCCCGAAAGCGGTGCGGCAGATGATCGTCGCGGCCAACCGGCTGATCGGCAAGCCGTACCTGTGGGGCGGCGGCCACGCGAAGCTGGAGGACAAGGGCTACGACTGCTCAGGCTCGGTCAGCTACGCCCTGATCGCGGGCGGTCAACTGACCTCACCGCTCGTCAGCGGCGCGCTCGCCAAGTGGGGCGCCGTCGGCGCCGGCGCGTGGGTCACGGTCTACGCCAACAAGGACCACGCGTACATGGAGATCGCTGGGCTCCGGTTCGACACCAGCCCGGTCGCCGATCCCAGCGGGGCCAAAGGCCCCCGTTGGCGCCCGGCGATCGGTGGCAGGAAAGGCTTCAAGGTCCGTCACTCAGTGGGGCTCTAGGACCTTGCGGGCGTTGGGGCGCCCAACGACCGACCGGTGAACGCTGTGCCGCCGAAAGGCAGCGGAGAGTTCACCGGTCGGTGTCGTTCTGCTCGTGTTCCATCGCCGTGCCGATCGCGGCCATGACGGTGGGGTCGCGGAGCGTCGTGACGTCACCGAGGGCACGGCCGTCAGCGAGGTCCCGCAGCAGCCGGCGCATGATCTTGCCGGAGCGTGTCTTGGGGAGATCGTCGGCCCAGATGATGTGCTTGGGCCGCGCGAACTTGCCGATCTTCTGCGCCACGTGCTCGGCGATGTGAGCGCGGAGCTGATCGGTGCCTTCGAGCTGGCCGGCGAGCGTGACGAACGCCGTGATGCCCTGCCCCGTCAAGTCGTCGTGCTGTCCGACGACGGCCGCCTCGGCGACCTGTGGGTGACTGACGATCGCGGATTCGATTTCAGCGGTGGACAGCCGGTGGCCGGAGACGTTGATCACGTCGTCGACGCGGCCGATGATCGACACGTAGCCGTGCTCGTCCATGCGCCCGGCGTCGCCGACGAAGTAGACCGGCTGAGGCGCATCGGGCCACTTGGAGAAGTAGGTCGAGACGTAGCGCTCGTCATCGCCGTAGAGCGTGCGCAACATGCCAGGCCACGGCCGGCGGATCGCGAGCAGCCCCTGCGTGCCGGCGGGAACCTCGTTGCCGGCGTTGTCGAGGACCGCGATGTCGATGCCCGGCAGCGCGGTTCCGGCAGCGCCCGGCCGCATCACCTGTGCGCCGGGCAGGGTGGTGACCATCATGCCTCCCGTCTCGGTCTGCCACCAGGTGTCGACGACCGGGCAGCGGCCGTCGCCAACGACCTGCCAGTACCAGAGCCAGGCCTTGGGGTTGATCGGCTCACCGACGGAGCCCAGCAGCCGCAGCTTGGAGCGATCAAAGCGCTCGACATGCTCCGCGCCCCACTTCATGCAGGCGCGGATCGCGGTCGGCGCGGTGTGGAAGATCGTCACGCCGAGCTGCTCGCAGAGCTCCCACCAGATGCCCTGGTGCGGGTAGTCGGGTGCGCCCTCGTACATCACGGACGTCGCCGCGTTGATCAGCGGTCCGTAGACGATGTAGCTGTGCCCCGTCACCCACCCGACGTCGGCGCTGCACCAGAACACGTCCTCTTCGGGCCGGATGTCGAAGACGGTCTTGTAGGTGGACGCGACCTGCGTCAGATAGCCGCCGGTGGTGTGCAGGATGCCTTTGGGCTTGGCCGTGGAACCCGAGGAGTAGAGGATGAACAGCGGATGCTCGGCTGGGAGCGGCACGGCGGGACATTCCGCGTCCGCCGCCGCGAGCGCCTCATCCCACCAGCGGTCACCTTCCGCCATCGGGCAGTCCGCGATGCCGGTGTTGCGAACGACGAAGGTGGTCGGCACGCTCATGCCGACCTCGTCAACGGCACGCTTGATCGCCACGGTCTTGCCCTTGCGCCGCGCACCGTCGACCGTGATCAGGGCCTTCGCGTCCGAGACGTCCATCCGCTCCTTGACGGACTCGGGGCTGAAGCCGCCGAAAACGACGTTGTGCGGCGCACCGATCCGCGCGCACGCCAGCATCGCGACGACGACCTCCGGGATCATCGGCAGGAAGATCCCGACGACGTCACCGGAACGGACGCCGGCGTCCGTCAGCGCGTTGGCGGCGCGTTGCGTCTGCTCGTGCAGCCAGCCGTAGGTGATCTCCCGTTGCTCGCCCTCCTCGCCGCGCCAGTGGAAGGCGATCCGGTCGGCGAGCCCGTTCTCCACATGGCGATCAAGACAGTTGTACGACGCATTGATCGTGCCGTCGGCAAACCAGGTGTAGAAGGGCGCGGCCGCATCGTCCAGCACCTGCTGGGGCGCAGTGAACCAGTCGAGCGCGCGGGCCTCCTGCGCCCAGAACGCCAGCGGGTCCGCGGCCGCCCGCTCGTGCAGGCTGCCGTCCTTGACCCGCGCGGCCGCGACGAACGCGGCCGGCGGCTCGAACTGCTCAACGGTCAGCAGCTCGGCGAGCTGCGCTTCAAGCGTGTCCTGTGCGTCAGAGGCCATGTCCCGACCCTAACGCAGAGCTAGCGACGCTTCTTGCGCTTCTTCTTCGAGGTCGCCGGGCTCGGCGTGCCGCCGTTCTGCGGCTGCACACGCTGCGGCACGCGCGGCTCGCGGCCCTCTCTGAGGTCCTGCTGCGATGGCCACGGAATCGCCTCGCCGGCGTCCCACGCCGGCGGTCTGCCTGAGGGCGTCCGGTCGCTCAGGACCACCCCGACCAGCAGAACCCAGAACACCTGCACGAAGTTGAAACCGCCACCGGACGAGGAGGCAAGTGACAGCACCATCGTGGCGCCGACGCCGACACCCAACCAGCCGAGGAACTTCGTCAGCAGACCGGCGCGCATCGCCGCCAGCGCGATCAGCACGGTGCCGAGCGCCAGCCCCATGATGCTCACCAACAGCAGCAGCTGGCAGAAGACGGCGACCGTGCCGCCGTCAGGGTCGGCTGACCAGTCCTTCTCGCTGATCGCGCGATGCGCGGTCAGCTGGATCGCGACCTGCAGCCCGATCGTCCCGACCGCCGCGGTGACACCGCCGGCCGCGGCGCCGAACTGCGCCATGCGCGGGACGCGTACGCCGCGCCCGGCGGTCGCCCGGAAGAGCACGACCAGCACGTAGGCGTAACACAGCGACGCGAGACCCTGGAGCACGGAGGTCGTCAGGAACGGAAGCGTCCGGTCGTTGAAGAAGATCAGCTGTTCGGACGTCAGACCGAGCCGACCGATGTCCTTGCCGACCGCCGTGTTCAGCGCGTCGAGCACGGTGACCGCGGGCAGATCGGCGTTGAAGATCTGGATCAGCGCGACGGAGAGGACACCGAGTGCCGCGGCGGCAAAGCCGAGCACCACCGCCCGCGGGCGCTCCACACCCTCACGCTCCAGCAACTCCTGCTTGCTCACCGCGAGGTCAGCTTTGGCCATCGGTCAGTGCCGTCCGCTTGCGAGTGCCTGTGGGCGCTCCGGGATCGAGGTCCTGCGTGTCATCGGCGGGTGCCACGATCTGAGAGAGCTTGTCGCCGGCGACCAGCAGCAGGTCCAGAAACGGCGCGGCGATCCGCAGACCGCCCTCGATCCGACCGCGCCAGAGCGCCTGCGTTGCGGACAGCTGGGCCACGGCTACTGCAGACCCTGACGGGCCTCACGCACAAGCGTGACCGCCTCGGGGAAGACCACGGCCATGACGCGCCGGATCTGCTCGGCCTGGGCCTCTGCGTCACCCTGCACGTTGACGCGGTTGATCGCCGCCATCGTCATCTGCACGGCGAGACCGATCGCGTTGTCGGCCCAGACCAGCTTCTGCTGGCCCTGCATCTGCTCTGCGAACTCCGCCATTCGGCGCTGCAGTTCCTCGGGATCACCGAACATTCCGCCAAAGCCTTCCATGCGCTCACTGTAGACGTTCAGCCTCGCGGTGCTCGCGCCCAGCGTCGATCACGTGGCGGAACGAGCGGAACTTGAAGATCGTCGCGAGCACGATGAAGCCGACCACGAACGTCGTTGCCGCGATCGCGACCTGCTGCCCGACCGAGTACGCGGCCACGGTGGCGGTGGATGCCGTGCCGGCAAACACCTTGACGAGAAACGCCTGCTGCACGCCGGCGCCGCCCGGGGTGAAGGGCACGGCCGCCGCCACCGCGTTGACGCCAAGCACGAGCAGCACGTTCTTGACCGAGCCGCCGATGTGGAACGCCTCGAGCAGGAACCAGAACGCCGTGCAGCGCAGCAGCCAGGCGGCGAACTGCACGCCGAACACCTGGCGGAGGTAGCGACGCCGGTCCCTGAGCACCGCGAGCCCTTGCCGAACCCGTGCCCAGAAGCGGCTGACGCGGTGACTCAACCAGGCGAACAGCACCAGGCCGACGACGGCGATCAGCGTCAGGACGAACAGCAGCGCGCGCGGACGGTCAGCGAAGTAACTGAGGTCGAAGGCGTTGAGGCTGGCCCAGTCCGGCGGCTTGGGGAAGACGCCCTGCGTGAATGCGAAGCCGAGGATGAAGACACCCATCACGAGGTCGAAGATCGACTCGACCAGCATCGCCGCACCGACCGCCGGGTAGGTCGAGGTGGGGATCGACGTCTTGACGAGGAAGATCTTGATGACGTCGCCGCCGCGAGCCGGGACCACGTTGTTGAAGCCGTACGCCGCGATGTACGCACCCCAGATCCGTTTGAACGCGATCTGCTCGTCCGGATAGGCGGCGCGCAGGATGTTGAAGAACGCCAGGGCGCGCGTCGACAGGTAACAGAGAAACACGGCCAACCCGATCAACAGCGAACTCCAGGAGATCTGGGACAGCTGATCAAAGAACGACGAGACCGCGTCCGAGAAGGCGCTCAGGTCGTCGGTGATGCTGGCAGCCGGGAGCGGCACCCAGGGCAGGCTACGCGCTGACGCCGCACGCGGCCCAGACATCGGGATCGGCCAGCGACAGCCGCTCCATGTCCGCCGGCGGCATCAGCGTCATGCCGTCAACCGACGGGACGCCGATCACGAACATGCCCGCTGCCTTGGCTGCGGTGATGCCCGTGAGTGAGTCTTCCAGCGCGACACATGCCGATGGCTCGGCGCCGAGGCGCCGCGCGGCCTCCAGGTAGACGTCCGGTGCCGGCTTCGATGCCGCGACCTCGAGTGCCGACACCGTCACCGGCAGCAGCGCGCTGATGCCGGCCAGCTCGAGCACCTCGTCGATGAAGCGCCGCGACGAGTTCGACGCCAGGCCGACGGGGCGTCCGGCCGCAGCAAGTGCCTCGAGCAGCGGCCGGGCGCCGGGCCGCAGGTCGACGCCGCCGGCGATCTCCTCGTGGACGAGTTCGACGACCTCGGCCATCAGTTCGCGGTCCCTGCCCGGCTGGTCGAGCCAAGCGGCGAGCAGCGCGCCCGCCCGCTCGCCGGAACTGCCCATGATCTCGCGCTTGTTCGCAGCGGTGAACGTGCGCTCATAGCGCGCGAACAGCCGATCCTCGGCGCGTGTCCAGGAGACCTCGGTGTCACAAAGCAGGCCGTCATTGTCGAAGATGACGGCCTGCGGCGGGGCCTGATCAGTCATCGTCGCCCGATCTCCCGCGGTGGCCATCGTGATCGCCGTCGCCGTCGTCCGAGCGGTTGGCCGGAGGCGCGACGACGGGCGGAGAGCCTGGTGGGCGCGTCGTCGTCACCGGCGTGACCGGCGAGCTGCGCGGCGCGGTCGTACCGGGGCGCACGACGGTTGTGGTGCGCACGACCGTTGGGATCAGGTCGTTGCCGGCGTCGAGCGGCTCGCCGGCGAGGCCGGCGTCCTGCCCCGTGAGGTGCACGATGCCGACGGCGGCGCCGCCCGCGAGCACGAGCCCGACCAAGCCCAGCAGCACCCATGCGACGACCGACTTCACGGCGTCACCAGCCCCCGGGGTTCTTCGCTGTAGGCCGGAAAGGTGAGTCGCGCGATGGCGCCACCATCGGGCCGGTTCTCCAGGGTCACCTCGCCGCCCCAGCGGCCGATCAGCTCGCGCGCGATCGGCAGGCCCAACCCCGTCCCCGGCCCGGAACGGCGGCCGATACCGCCGCGGGTGAAGCGGTCAAAGACGTGTTCCAGGTCTTCGTCGCTGAGGCCGGGGCCCGTGTCGAGCACCTCGATCGCCGAGCCATGGTGGCGGACCGTGATGCTGGTGCCGGCCGGCGTGTAGCGACTGGCGTTCTCGATCACCGCGTCGAGCGCGCGGTCGACGTCGACGCGGGCCGCGTGCACCGCCGCATGGCTGCCGGCCTCGACCAGAAGGACCTGATCGGCATCGGCCAGCGCGGACGCCCAGCGCTCGTCCGCACTCGCAACGACGTCGGCCAGGTCGAGCACGTCGGCGGGGGCATCGCGCTCACCGGTCTGGCTGAGCAGCAGCAGTTCATCGATCATCTGTGAGAGCCGGTCCAGTTCGTTGGTCGCTGCGGCGAGGTGCCGCTGGGCGTCCGACGACAACTCGTCGGCCTGGGCAGCCTCGAGGCGCAGCCTCATGCCTGCCAAGGGCGTGCGCAGCTGATGCGAGGCATCGGCGACGAAGTCCTGCTGATTGCGCATCGCGCCGGAGACCCGTGCCGTCATGACGTTGAACGACCTGGCGAGCGCACGTTGCTCCCGCGGGCCCTCCTCCTCGACGACCGCCTCGAGATCACCGTCAGCAACCCGCTCGGCAGCGTCCTGCAGCCGCCGCACCGGGTCACTCAAGCGCCGCGCAAGGATGACCGCGATCATCAGGCCGAACGCGAGCACGGCGAACGCAACGAGCAGCAGTCCGCCGAGGTTGCGGCGCACTGCCCGCGTGATCGCCTTCGTGTCCTGCGTGATGCGCACCGCGCCCTGCGGGCTGGCGCCATCGATCGGCACCGCGGTCACGAGCAGGCGCTGGTCCAGGGTGGTGCTCGTGCGCTCCTCCTGAACGCGTTCGCCGCGCAGGGCCGCCGCGACCTCGGGCCGGTTGCGGTAACTGGCCCCTTCGGTCTCCGTGCCGCCGCTGTCGGCGAGCACGCGCCCGCGCCGGTCCACGACCAGGACCCGGCCACGGACGGAGCGCGCAGCCCCAAGTACCAGGGCACGCAGCCGCACCGTGCCGCCAGCTTCGACCAAGGGGTCGGCGCTGATCGCCACGATGTTGGCCTGGGACCGCGCCTGGGTCCGGACCTCACTGCGAACCCGCTGGCTGTAGCCGATGCCCAGCGGCAGACCGAAGGCCACGAGCGCCAGAACGAGCAGGTAGGCCATTGCCGTCAAGAGCAGCGCTCGGGTGCTCACCTGCGCGCTTCCTGATCGGTGGCAAACCGGAATCCGACGCCGCGGACCGTGAACACGAACCGTGGCTCCGACGCGGTCTCGCCCAGCTTGCGACGCAGCCAGCCGATGTGCACGTCCAGCGTCTTCGTGGAACCAAACCAGTTGATGTCCCAGACGTCCTGCATCAGGCTGTTGCGCGAGACCGCGCGTCCCGGCTCCGACGCAAGCCGCACCAGCAGCTCGTACTCCTTGCGCCGCAGTTCCAACTCCTTGCCATCGAGCCAGACCCGGTGTGCCGACAGGTCTATCCGCAGGCCGCCGATCGTGATCCCGTCGGTCGCCGAAGCTGATGTTCCGACCCGCGAGCGCCGCAGCACCGCCCGGATCCGTGCAACGACCTCGGCGACGCTGAAGGGCTTGACGATGTAGTCGTCGGCGCCGAGTTCGAGCCCGACGATCCGGTCCACCTCGGTGCCGCGCGCGGTGATCATCAGGATCACGACGTCCGCCGATGCGGCCCGGAACCTGCGGCACAGGTCGCGCCCGTCGCCGTCGGGCAAGCCGACATCCAGCAGCACGACGTCGGCCGCACCAGCATCGAAGGCCTGCTCGGCCTCCGCGACCGAGGCGACGACCGTGGTCGCAAATCCTTCACGCTCGAGCGACTCGGCGAACGGCTCGGAGATCGAAACCTCGTCCTCGACCAACAGCACCGTTGTGGGCTCATCGGCCATACAAGGAACCTACAGCCGAAGTTGGCGAAACCCGGCCGCCAGGAAGGTTTGACCAAGATTTTGCCTGCCGTTGGCCGGTTCGGTACTGCACTCGGCCGATAGTGCTACCCATGCCTCCCACACAAACCAAGGTCGCCGCCGTCCTGACCCTGGCCGCGCTGAGTGGTGTCGGTGCTGCCGCGTTGACGAGCGGCGCCAACTCCACGCCCGCGGCGAGCCAGGCCACGAGCGGCGCGATCGTGCCGGTGGTCCAGACCGTCATCGAGCGGCGGGTCATCCACCGTGTCAAGCACGTCACGGTGACGAGCTCCGGGGGGCCGAGTCATCGGACGACGTCGGTCAAGAGCGCCCCGGCGCCCGCACCCGCGCCGGCACCTGCGGCGACGCCGGCACCTCCGGTCCGGCAGGTTCCGGTCACCCAACCGGTATCGGTCCGCGCCGCCGTGCCGAGTCCCAGGAAGCCCGTGACCTCCTCTTCGGGTGCACCGTCATCGGCCGGCAACGGCGGCGAGTACGAGTCCGACGACCGCGGCGAGATCGAGCGCGGCGATGACTGAGCGCAACCCCCGCCCCGCCAAGCGCAAACCGCCGCCGCGCGTGCAGCCGCGGAAGGTCTACATCGCAACCGCCTGTGCGTTCATGGCGGCGGCCGGCGGCCTGTCGGCACAGATGGCGACCGGCAACGACCCGTCGCTCAGCGCGCAGAAGCCTGCCGCCGTCGTACCGCCGACAACCGTCAAGCGGGTCATCCGCACGGTGGTCGTGACGAAGGTCGTCAAGCACCGCAAGCCGACAGCGTCGGCTGCAGCGCCCGCCGCGCCGGCGTCCACCGGGTATACCTCCCAGACACCGTCCTATTCGGCGCCGGCAAGCCAACCGGCTGCCGCTCCGGTACAGACCTACACCCCGCCCCCGGCCCCGGCCGCTCCTGCGCCCGCCGCCGCGGCGCCGGTGACACGCACATCATGAGCACGGCCTTCGCCGACATCACGTTTCACTGCATGGGCTGCGAGCTCCGTGTGCTGGTCGAGGGCGGCGCCGATCCCGATGCTGCCGCCGCGTCCGCACAGCAGTTGCTGCACGACATCGATGCAGCCCTGTCGCGCTTCAAGCCGGAGTCGGAGATCTCCCGCTTCAACGCGGATCCGCGGGCAACGGTGCCCGCCTCGGCACTGCTGCGCCGCGCCGTGAGCACCGCGATTGCTGGCGCCGAGCGCTCCAGCGGCCTGGTCGACCCGACGCTCCTCAGTGAGCTCGAGCACGCCGGCTACCGCGAGTCGCGCGTCGGCGTCGCGCCGTTGCCGCTGGCCGACGCGCTGCGCGAAGCGCCCGCTCGACGCCGTGCACAGCCGTCCTTGGAGGAGCGCTGGAGTCACGTGACGATCGATGACGAGGAGGGCACGATCACGCGGCCGCCCGGCGTTCGGATCGACGTCGGCGGCTCCGCCAAAGGCCTGGCCGCCGACCTCGCAGCTGATCTCGTGGCGCGGTCCAAGCCGGACCGCTTCCTGATCGACTGCGCCGGCGACCTCGTGATCGGCGGCAGCTCCGGTGAGCCCTACGAGGTCGGGGTCGAACATCCGATCACCGGCACCCTCGTGCTGGACCTCCCCTACGCCAAGGGCGCGATGGCGACCTCCGGCATCGACCGCCGCTGCTGGCGCGGCGATGACGGCGCGCCGCGACACCACCTGCTGGATCCGATGACCGGAGAACCGGCGTGGACGGGACTCGCGGGCGTGACCGCACTGGCGCCGACCGGCGCCGAGGCGGAGATCATCGCCAAGACCGCACTGCTCTCCGGCCCGGATGCCGGCCGCTCGGTGCTGGCTCGTGCCGGTGGCGGTGTCCTGCTGCATGAGGACGGCAGCGCGGAAGAGGTCGCGATTCCCCGCCCGCGCCAGGTCGTCCGGCTGGCTGACCTCAAAGCGATGAGCCGATGATCGCCGCCGCCGACCCGACCAAGTACGGCTGGTGGATCGCGAGCCGGGCGTCGGCGATCGTGGCGCTGCTGCTGATCGCCCTGTCCGTGATTCTCGGCCTGATGATGGCGACCAAGGTGCTCAACCGTCCGCGCCTCAACCAGTTGCTGATGGGCCTCCACCAGCACATCGCTCTGGCGGGAATGATCGCAATTGCGCTGCATGGCCTGACGCTCCTGGGTGACCGTTGGCTGCACCCCAGTCTGAGCAATCTCGTGGTGCCGTTCTCGATGAGCTACCAGCCCTTCTGGACCGGCCTCGGCGTGCTCGGCGGCGAGCTCGCGGTGATCCTCGGCCTGAGCTTCTACATCCGCGGCAGCATCGGCCAGAAGCTCTGGCGCAAGATGCACCGCTTCATCATCGCGGTGTACGTGCTCGGTGTGGCACACGCGCTGGGCTCCGGCACGGACGCCTCGACGGCGTGGTTCCGGATCGTGCTGCTCGCGACGGTCGCTCCGGTGTTGTTCCTCGCCCTGCTGCGGCTGCTGCAGTCACGCGCGGGGCGGCTAAGCGGCCAGCTGCAACAGGCCGGCCGCTAGCGCCGCACCGATCTCTGCCAGCTGCTCGGGCGCGATCGTCAGCGGCGGCGACACCGCGACGCCGCGACCCAGCGGCCGGACCAGCACACCCTCCGCGCGACACGCCATCGCCAGGGCGACCGGCGCCTTTGCGTCCGCGGCAAGGAGATCGGGGGCGAGTTCCACGGCGCCGAGCAGGCCGACACCGGCGCGCACCTCAGCGACCAGTGGATGGCCCTCGGCGGCGCTGCGCAGCTGTTGCGCCAGTTCCCCCTCGAGTTCCGCGCCGCGCGCGATCAGTCCGTCCCGCTCGTAGATGTCGAACGTCGCGTTCGCCGCCGCGCAGACGGTCGGGTGCCCGCCGTAGGTCGCGCCGTGACGCAGCACCGGCGCACCCGGTTCGCCGGGGAAGAACGGTTCGGCGACGTGCGGGGCGACGACCAGCGCACCAAGCGGCAGCGCCCCGCCGGTGATGCCCTTGGCGAGCGTGATCATGTCCGGCTTGACCGGCCAACGGTCGATGCCCAGCCAGGTGCCGAGCCGGCCGAAGCCGGCGATCACGCAGTCGGCGACGAACAGCACGCCGTGCTCGCGGCAGATCTCGGCGACCCGCTCGATGTAGCCGGGAGCGGGTGGATACACACCGCCGGCGCCGATCACCGGCTCGCAGATGAAGGCCGCGACGTTCTCCGGGCCGAGCCGGCGAATCTCGACATCCAGTGCCTCGGCGTTCTCGTGCGGGATCTGAGACGTGGCGGCGACAATCGTGCCGAATCCGGTCTGGTTGGCCTCGATCCCGCCGACGCTGGTGCCGAAGCCGTGTGTGCCGTGGTAGCCGTGCGTGCGGCCGATCAGGTGCTGGCGCCCCGGCTCACCCTGCTGCGCGAAGTACGCGCGGGCGATCTTGGCAGCGCTGTCGATCATGTCGCCGCCGCCGGAGCCGAGGAAGACCTTCGAGCCGGGCTCGGGCGCGACCGCTGCCAGGCGCTCGCACATGCGCTCGGCCTGTGGGTTGGTGAAGTCCCCGAAGCAGCTGTAGGAATCAAGCTCGCGCAACTGTGCGTTGACCGCGTCCGCAATCTCCACGCGGCCGTGTCCGACGTTGCAGCACCACAAGGACGCGGTGGCGTCGAGGTAGCGCGTACCGGCGTCATCCCAGACCCACACGTCATCGCCGCGGACGATCGTCAACGGGCGATCGGCAACCGATCCCATATCTGCGAATGGATGCCAGAACGCGGTCATCGGATGAGCCTAACCGGACGTCAGCAGCCGCGTGGCTCGTCTGGCGACCGACCGACGCGGGTCGCCGGCGAGCCTTGTCAACTGCGGCGCGAGCCAGGCCGCCAGCGCGGGGTCGTCACGCGACCAGGCGAACAGCTGCTGCATCGTCGTGTTGAGGACGATCCAGTCAGACGCCGTGGTCAGCAGACGCTGCGCGAGCGCCACAGCACGACGGCGTTGCGCGGCGGTCAACCGGATCTCACCGAGGATCTGGACGACATGCCACTGAATCGACAGCTGATCGATCGCCGCCATCTCGCCGAACACACGCTCGATCCGCTGCTCGAACCATGCGGGCTGCTGCCGGCAGACCTTCTCCAGGGCGTCGCCGGCGCGCATTCGCACCACCGCGTCGTCACTAGCGAGGGTCGCGAACAGGCGCTCGAGCAGGGTCTGGTCGGCGAGGACGGCAGCGACGACTTCGGGTGTCCTGCCGAGGCTGTTGGGGTGCCCGCCCAAGAGCTCCAGCTCGTAGCTGCGGTTGGGCGCGGGCATACGGCGAGCCTAGCCCGAGGGCGGCCGTGCCACCATGGTGCTGTGAAACGCGGAGGACTCGGCGAAACGCGAGGGGCCACCGTTGCCCGACGGCTCAAGACCGTCCCGGTGATCGTGCTCGGCTGCGTGCTGGTGACGGTGCTCTTTCCGCTCCTGATCGTGCTCGCGCTGATCACCGACCTCGTACGGCTCGCGACGATTCGTACACCGTTCATGGCGACCCGGCTGCTGACGTTCCTCTGGGTCTATCTCGCAGGCGAGACGCTCGGCCTGCTGGCCCTCTTCAGCCTCTGGGTCGCCGCGGGCTTCGGCTTGCGACGGACGTGGATGATCGAGTGGACCTGGCGCTTCCAGCAGGTCTGGGCCGGCTGGA
>Ga0209023_10001741_pt1 | contig 28537 bp, 25 predicted proteins | sample LakOneMetagenome_FD_187468 | JGI IMG/M metagenome (GOLD analysis project Ga0209023, IMG submission 187468) | Freshwater and sediment microbial communities from Lake Erie, Canada (SPAdes) (version 2) | ecosystem: Environmental > Aquatic > Freshwater > Lentic | place: Lake Erie, Canada...
AATGTGAAATAAGTGAAGTGCAGCTGTTTTTCTTGTGGAAAATCAATGTGCGCGGTGAGTGGTCTATATCTTTTTATGAAGTATTAAAAATCACTTCTTCCACGTAAAAATAATATTGATATGGTCTAAATCCTTATAGACCCGAAAAGGATGCCATTCTATAACGTAGTCTTTAATTAAGAATCCGATGGTCATGATGATCATCACTAAAACACTCCAGCCCCACTGAGGCTGAGGCATTGGCACAGCAAGGTCAATGCCCACGCCGAGTAGAATGATTCCAAAAAGGATTCCTGTCATCCCAAAGGTCGATTCAGCACACATACATTGCATTTTGCGTTGAAGATCAGGTGAGGTTTTCTTTTGCTTTGAGAGTAACCACAGATCACGAAAAAAACCTTGTAGCAGAAGTAGGGCAGATGCATTAATCAACAGACTGCCTAAACTCATTTGATCTGGTAACAACGAAGCCGCCAACCAAAAACCAATGCCAATGACTGGAATCAGTGCGAGTTCAATTTTCTCTGCTGGGGTCATTGTTGTCATCATCGATGTCTACCCGAGTAAACGAAGGAATTACTTTGCTTCATCCACCATTCGTATGGTCTGTTCTTCAACTTCTTGGGCAACCTTCATCAAAACATCATCCTGAGAAAGTGCCGAAAGCATTTGTAGTGGCTTGATCAAACCAATTTTAGTTTGACCTGCTTCAGTAAAGACCGAAATACGACAAGGCAAAGCCATATTTAAGCGCATATCGGTTGCGAGCACTTTAGCTGCTTGTTGTGGGTTGCATACTTCAAAAACCTGACATTGCTCTTTAAACTCAATTCCTTTACTACGTAGAGTTGCACCTAAATCATGTACATAAAGTACGCCAAAACCATTGCGTTTGACTGCTGAATCTAAGTCGGCTGAGGCTTGTTCAAACGATTTATCCGAATCAACGATGTAATACATAATTTGCCTCGGTTTTTATAAGCGTTAAGGAAAAAGCGTCAATCACTGTATACCCTACAAACCCCAAAAACAACAAAGGCGAACTTTCGTCCGCCTTCGCTTTATTACATTGACAGTCTATTCATTCAATTAGAATGCAAATTGATCCACATCCATCGCCATCAATGACTCTACGCCTGTGTCGATTGAAGCGACATGGCTTTGAGTACGTGGCAGGATTTTCTTGAAGTAGAACTGTGCGGTTTTCACTTTTGCTTCGTAGAACGCGCGTTCAGTTGTATCGCCTGCCAATTTCTCTAACGATACGCTAACCATGCGTGCCCATAGATAAGCAAGGGTGACATAACCAGAGTAGTACATGTAGTCAACTGCTGCTGCGCCCACTTCTTCTGGGTTTTGCATCGCTTTCATGCCGATACGCGTGGTCAGATCACCCCATTCTTTGTTCAATGCTGCCAATGGTTGTAGGAACTCAGCCATCGCCGCGTTGCCTGCATTCGCTTCACAGAACTTATGGATGATTTTGGTGAAGTTACGCAACATTGCGCCTTGAGTCGAAAGCACTTTACGGCCTAACAAATCAAGTGCTTGGATCTCTGTGGTCCCTTCGTACAAACATGCGATACGTGTGTCACGAACGATTTGTTCCATGCCCCACTCAGCGATAAAGCCATGACCACCGTACACTTGCACGCCATGTTTTGCAGATTCTGAACCCGTTTCAGTCAAGAATGCTTTTGCAATTGGAGTCAGTAATGACAACATATCATCAGCTGCTTTACGTTGTTCAGCATCTTGTGAAACTTCAACCACGTCAGCAAATTGTGTTAAGAAGTAAACCAATGCACGACCGCCTTCAGCAAATGCTTTTTGGGTCAACAGCATGTTACGAACAGCAGGATGAACGATGATTGGATCAGCTTCTTTGTCGAGTGCTTTAGGGCCTGTCAAAGAACGCATTGCCAAACGATCTTTCGCGTAAGTCAGCGCGCCTTGGAACGAACCTTCAGATGCAGCTAAACCTTGAACAGCAGTTCCGATACGTGCAACGTTCATGAAGGTGAACATGCAGTTCAGACCTTTGTTTTCTGGTCCGATCAAGTAGCCTTTTGCTTCGTCAAACACGATGACGCAAGTTGCGTTGCCATGGATACCCATTTTGTGTTCGATTGAACCACAAGCAACGGTATTGCGTGTACCGACTGAACCGTCAGCATTGACATTGAACTTCGGTACGATGAAGAGAGAAATCCCTTTAGTGCCTTTTGGTGCACCTGGTAAACGTGCAAGAACGATATGGACAATGTTGTCTGCCATGTCGTGTTCACCTGCAGAAATAAAAATTTTCTGACCAGTGATTGCGTAGCTACCATCTGCATTTGGTTCTGCTTTGGTACGAATAATACCAAGGTCAGAACCTGCATGGGATTCGGTCAAGCACATTGTGCCAGTCCATTCGCCAGTCACAAGTTTGCTTAAATAAAGTTCTTGTTGTTCTGGGCTACCATGATGCTCAATGGTACGCACCGCACCATGTGACAAACCTGGGTACATACCCCATGACCAGTTTGCAGTACCAACCATTTCACTGACCATCGTACCGAGTGAACCAGGTAAGCCTTGTCCACCGTGTTCTACGGGTACTGACAAAGATGGGTAGCCGAGTTCAACGTATTTTTTGTACGCTTCTTTAAAGCCTTTAGGTGTAGTGACAACGCCATTGTCAAACGTACAGCCTTCTTGGTCGCCAGAACGATTGATCGGAGACAATTCGTTTTCACAGAAATCAGCAGCAGCTTCAACAATGCCATCAATCAAATCACGATTGGTGCCTGCATACGCAGGAAGTGCATCGTAATGAGCTTCAAAATTAAGCATTTCATGCATGACAAATTGAATGTCGCGAACGGGGGCTTTGTATTGTGGCATGATAAATTCCTGCGGTTTTTTAAATCAAAAAGATTAAATGAGCTTTACGGTTGGTAATTTAGCATATTGGCTATTGTTTTTAAGCGTTACTTGATGTTTTGGGCTTAGGATTACGTGACTGAATGGTCATAAAAATATGTAAGCGCGGTTTAATTTATAGAAAATGATCGGTTAAAGCGATTGTAGTTGGTCGTGTTTAATATGGTTTTGTAGGGGCGTACCCTTGTGGTCGCCCTAAAAAATTCCAAAGCGGGCACCCACAAGGGGAGCCCCTACATCATTGATTAACTAGAACAACTCACACTCACAGGTGGATGATTATCCGGCAATGGTGCAATATCCGCAGCCGTTTCATGTTCAATTTGTCGTGTGAAAGGTGTGGCTAACAAATCAAAGATGCGAGTAACTTCACTAAAGTCGCCAGCTTCAGCACGTTCAATGGCAGTCTGCGCAATGTGGTTGCGTAGGACGTAAATTGGATTGGCACCATCCATCATGGTTTGACGCTCGAGTGCAGTTAAACCAGATTCATTAACTAGGTTTTGATACTGCGCAGCGAAAGTATCGAACTTTTCCATTTCTTCAATGCTAATACATTCAAGGCGCAATAGTCGCCAGCCTTGATCACTGTCATCAGACAGAGAACGGAAGCTATTGGTCAAATCGAGACGGTTGCGTTCGAGGATGCGTAAGAAGTCTGAGGAAAGCTCAAGCACACCCTTTTGCTCATCATTCAAGCCCATTTTTTGGGACATGCCGAGCGTGTAGTGATGTAGAAATTCTGGTTCAAACGTTGATAGGACTGCACTTAATGATTCTTTATTCACGAGAGGATCAACGGCGTTGAGCGGTAATAATTGCCCTAACCAAACCCAAAGATTCCAATGCGCGATGCTGGGTTGATTCTGGTAAACGTAACGACCCGAATGATCCGAATGATTGTTAATCCATGTCGGTTCAAAGCGCTCCATAAAACCATACGGTCCAAAATCCAGCGTGCTGCCTGTAATGCTTAAATTGTCGGTATTCATCACGCCATGTGCAAAGCCAACCAGTTGCCAATCGGCAATGGTTTTTGCAGTTTTAGCAATTACCACTTGAGCGAAAGCAAGAATTGGAGATTCAGCGTTTTGACATTCGGGGAAATAGCTTTCAATCATTGCGGTTGTGAAGTCGGGTAGTGCATCAGGCGCGAATTTATTAATCCACTCAAAATGCCCTAAGCGCACATGACTATCTGCAACCCGCAACAGACATGCGCCGCGTTCTAATTTTTCACGTTGTACAGGTGTGCTCGATGAGACAAAACCCAAAGCATTTGACGATGCGATACCGAGGGAGTTCAACGCATGACCCGCAAGATATTCGCGAATGACTGAACGTAAAACCGCACGTCCATCACCCATACGTGAATAAGGCGTTAGCCCAACGCCTTTCAGGTGGAGGTCTTGTAGTTGCCCCTTTTTATCAATGATTTGTGCAAGCAATAATCCGCGTCCATCGCCTAATTGCCCAGCCCATTGTCCAAACTGATGTCCAGCGTATGCCATTGCCAATGGATCAAATCCTTCAGGCACGACTTGTCCTGCAAGAATTGGAACCCAATCCTGTGCTTCGGTAAATGGCCAATCAAGTTGTTCAGCCAAGGCAGCATTAAAGTGCCCAGCAATCGGGTTGTTTAATGGTTCAGTAGGTTGTTTGTGAAACAAACGAGAGTCGAGGCGGGCGTAGCGATTATCTATTTTCATGAGAATTTAAGCTGTTCTTGCGAGCACAAGAATGATTCTTTAAATCTTTTCAGGTGCTCTATGAGTGATGACTCATTGTATGCAAGAACGCTTAATAAATCTTGCGAAGCGTAGGATTAACCTGCTTTTTTCACAAATTGGATACCACGGAGTGCAATTTCAAGGCGTTCACCATGCGCTTGCAAACGTTGTTCAATCAAACGGAAGTCGACTTTCAAACTGAGATCAGCATCTTGAATCTTTTGTGATACTTCTGCTTTTTTCAATAAGAATGCTTGCTCTTTTAGCGCTTTCCACTCATTCATCGTGGTGCTAAACGCTTCGTATTCTTGTTTAAAGCGATGACGGATCAGTTCCAGATCATGCTGCATATCGTGACCGTAGCTGGATACTGCAGTTGAGATATTGGCTTCGGCACGTTTGAATTTCATCGCGACTTCTGCGTGCAGAATGGTCAGCGTTGGAATGCGCTTGAGGTTATACGTCAGTCCAACTTTTTCTAAGCCTAAAATCAACCATTTGGTTGGGTCAAACTGCCACCATTTCACGCCGTTACGATAGTCGTATTGGAAAATATGATGGAAGTTATGATAGCCCTCACCCCACGTGACAAGTGCTAACCATGGATTGTCACGTGCAGTATTTTCATCGGTATACGGTTGAGTGCCAAACATATGTGCGAGTGAGTTAATGAAAAACGTCAGATGATGACTGATCACTAGACGCACAAGTCCAGCCATTAACAACACACCCCAAATATCACCTACGGCCCAGCCAATCAGCGCAGGCATGACAAGATTAGTGAGGATAACCATTGGAATATAGTAGTTGTGCTGAAACATTACCATGCGGTCGTTCAATAGATCGGGTGCATTTTTATAATTGGATTCGCCACTTGGATAGTTGCGCAACATCCAGCCAATATGCGAGTACCAAAAACCACGTTTTGCCGAATATGGGTCATGATCAACATCATCAACATGTTGATGATGAGTACGATGACCTGATGCCCAAAATAGAATGCTATTTTGAATGCCGAGCGTACCGCCGATCATCAAGATGAAGCGCACAATCCAAGTTGCTTGATACGTGCGATGCGCCCAGAGGCGGTGATAGCCCGCAGTAATGCCCAGCCCAGTCCACATCACAAAGATCACAAACACAATCCATGCAGCCATGCTGATGTCATGCGACCACAAATACAGTGGTAATAGAATCAGCGCAGCAAGCGGCGTAATTAGCAAAATCAACGCACCAGGCCAGTTAATTGGCGGACGTGGCTCTTTGCTCTGCGTGATTTCTGAGGTTGGGTTCATAACCGAAAGGCTCTCAACTAAATAGTGAATTGCGTTAATTTACAGAAAAATTATGAAGGTTTGATTATTCATCGACTGTAGATAATCAAACTGCGACTATATAAGAAATCGCTCAATAAGAAATGTTTTCGACAAACCATTTGAGGATTTTTTAGCCACATATTATTTGCCATTCTAGCATTTGAGTACATATGTGCATTATTAATTTAGCGGTAAAGATAAATATTTTGCATACAGATGTTTCGCTGAAGCAAATATGAAGTGCTTAGCAATAGGATGTTTGTGTCGTTAATGGTGTTTTTGTGGCACAAAGGAGATGTCGATGTGTAGGGGAGTTGATTTTGATTTTAATTGAACTGATGAGGGTTTGATTGTCCTTGCGTACACCTAAATGATTTTTAGGATCAATTCTAGGTGTATGCAAGAATCTTCAATAACGGTTTGTGCAGCGCAGGATTAACCTACACTTTTCACAAATTTGATCCCGCGCAAGGCGATTTCAAGACGTTCGCCATGTGCGTGTAGACGTTGTTCAATCAAACGGAAATCGACTTTCATGCGTCGTTCAGCATCTTGCATTTTTTGAGACATCTCTGCTTTTTTCAATAAAAATGCTTGTTCTTTGAGTGACTTCCATTCATTCATCGTGGAGCTAAAAGCATCACATTCTTGTTTAAAGCGATGACGAATTAGTTCCATATCATGATGCATGTCGTGACCGTAGGTAGAAACCGCAGTCGATAGATTTTCTTCAGCACGTTTAAACTTCATCGCGACTTCAGCATGCAGAATCGTCAAGGTTGGAATACGTTTCAAGTTGGAAGTCAAACCCACTTTTGAAAGTGATGAAACTAACCATTTGGTTGGATCAAACTGCCACCATTTCACGCCATTACGATAGTCGTATTGGAAGATATGGTGATAGTTATGATAACCCTCACCCCAAGTAATCAGTGCGAGCCAAACGTTATCGCGTGCAGTGTTTTCATCGGTATACGGTTGCTTACCGAACATATGCGCGAGTGAGTTAATGAAGAAGGTAATGTGATGACCGAGTACCATACGCACCAGTCCAGCCATCAACATCACGCCCCAGACATCACCGACGGCCCAGCCAATTGCAGCGGTAAAACCGATGTTGGTGACAAGGAGCAACGGGATATAGTAGTTATGTTGGAACATCACCATGCGGTCGTTCAGCAAATCTGGGGCATTTTTATAGTTGGCTTCGCCACTTGGGTAGTTGCGGAGCATCCAACCGATATGGGAAAACCAGAAACCGCGTTTTGATGAGTATGGGTCATGATCGACGTCATCCACATGTTTATGATGGGTGCGGTGACCTGATGCCCAATACAGAATACTGTTTTGAGCCGTGAGCGTGCCGCCCAACATCAAAAATAAACGAACTGTCCAATGCGCTTGGTAGGTTCGATGCGCCCACAGGCGATGATATCCAGCAGAAATGCTGATGCCTGTCCAGACGCCAAAGAGTACAAATGTGACCCATGCAGCCATGCTAATGGAGTGCGACCACAGGTACAGTGGCAATAAAATCAATGCTGCGATTGGTGTCAGCGTCAACACCAAAGCACCCGGCCAATTGATTGGCGCTCGTGCTGCTTTGCTTTGTAGCTTATTTTGTATCTGGTCTTGAGGAGTCTGGGTCATAACCTGATGGCTCTCGAATAATATTGAAAAGTGCTCATTTACATAAAAATCATTAAAGTACGATTATTCATAATCTATCGGTCATACAAGATTATATTAAAAACACACTCATAGACAATGGTCGAGACGACTCAGGAGTGATTATCTCTAATCAGACAATGAGCCATTCTACCATTAGTGCACACTTGTGCACTAATTATTTATACATTTCCGATGAAATGGTTGAGCATGAGTGTTGGAAGGTCGGTAATGAGTCCATCGACGTGCCATTTCTCAAGCTCTTTTGCGCGTTCTGGCGAATTCACTGTCCAAATGCTGATGGGTAAACCTGCATTTTTAATGGCTAAAACGCTAGCTTCGGTCGTTAACTTGTCAGATAAACCAATTCGCGAACAACCGAGTGCGATGGCTTGCTGCTCGGGTGTTTTTCCGTAGGGTAGCGCATCTAACACTGTAGAAGGTTCAAGCAGTAGTCCTATCTTGAGTTGATGTCTGCCTTCATGTCGACTGTGTTGTAGTGCTGCCAATATTCTGAGGTCAAATGATGTCACGGTGACAGCGTTTACGTTTGACCAAGTATTGAGTTCTACAATCAATTGATCCACGATTTTAATGACAGCATCTTGGTCTTCAACGGCTTTGACTTCGACTTCGATGTGTTCAAAATGAATGAGCAAAGCCAGTGTTTGTTGCAGAGTTGGAATAGGTTCTGGTTGTTTCCAGTCTGTCCAACCTTGGCGATTGTCGAATTGAGTAAGTTGATTTGAATTGAGACTTGATAAGAGGTCTGGTTTCCCAGCAGTACGCTGTAATGTCGCATCATGCAGCACCGCGAGTTTTCCATCGTTTAGTAAGCGAACATCAAACTCAACGGCTTTAAGCCCTAAATCAATAATATGTTGAAAGCCGCCTAATGTGTTTTCAGGAGCCTCACCACGCGCACCACGATGTCCGATCAGTTTCATATCTTTGCTTTCATATTGAATGGTTCATGTTTTTTGATGCTCAACGTCAAAAGCAAATCCACCCCAACCCTCCTTTTACTAAGGAGGGAGTTAAAGCTCCTCCCTTTGCAAAGGGACACTTCGTCTTGCGAAGCAGCGCTTCTCATGGGTGGGATTTGCTTTTGATTTTAAAAATCATCCTTATTCCTAGCTCAGTTTAAACGAATGTCTGCTTGCCCAAAATTGGCATCAGTAACGCTTCTACACCTTCTGCTCGAATTTCCTCGATAAAACCAAGAAGATCGACAGTCGGAATTAAATCAGGTTCATCTTCGATTGGCGTCATCATCGTGTCCCAATGGCAAGGAATGATCCAACGTGGTTTGACTAGTGCGACAACTTCCTTCACATAGTTCGGGCGATATTGACGACCGATTGCGCAGAGGCAAAGCACATCGACTTGAATGCCTTTCAATTCTTCTGGAATAAAGTCTGCTGAATCGATATGCATAATTCGCAAATTACCCGTATTCACCACCCAGTTCAGGACCAAACCATGTTTCAGATCGCGCATGCGTGGTGGCCACGGTGGTGGCTCAGTGATGTCACCCGGCAAGGGAATCCGTCCAAAGACCTTGCCATGAATCGAGGGGAGACCGCGAATTGTCCATGAACCACTGGCAATGTCTTCATGTCCGCTGGTTTCGACCAATTGATCTTCTGGTAGTCCAGCCGCACGTCCAACCATTGTCACTGCACGAGAACCAATTAACCGCGCCCCCGTTTGCTGGCAAAGCGTGGGTGAATCTAATACATGGTCATAATGGGCGTGACCAACCAACACATCGTCCGCATGAGGAATGAGGCGCTTAATGAGTGGTGCGTTTGGAATCAATTCTTTGGTCAGAGTCGTGCGAATGTTTGGACGCGAAACATAGGGGTCGAGGACTAAAGTGCGTGAGTCGCTCTTAATGACAAATCCTGCAGTACCCAAATAAGTGAATTCGACGGCTTCACCGCCACTTTGACCATGGCGACCGTGGGGTTGATACCACTCAGTATGTGGTGATTTCAGTCCAACTAAATGCTTCCATAGAGCCATGATTCACTCGTCCTTTTTCTTCGTCGGTTTTCATCACTGAGTTAATGTTTTTTATCCGTGTCTTGGCGAACCCACAACACTTCTTCGCCGCCATCGTAGCGGGCGATCACACGTGCAGCAACAAATAGCCAGTCCGATAAGCGATTTAAATAGTGCAGAGTGATGTCTGAAATATCCTCATCACGGTTTTTTAACGTGATGAGCAGTCGTTCTGCTCGACGGCAAATGGCACGCGCTAGATGTGCGTTTGCTGTGGGTACACTACCAGCTGGAAGAATAAAATTCTTAAGCATGGGCAGGTTTTTATTCATTTCGTCAATTTCATTTTCTAAACGTGTGACATATTTAAGGGTAAGAATCCGATAATGTGGAATGCATAGCTCTCCGCCTAAATCGAATAACTCATGTTGAATGCGACTCAGGATAGGATCAATACTTTCACCTTGATTGCTTTCTTTTAGGCTTGCTCGCAGCAATCCAAAAGCGCAATTGAGTTCATCGACTGTGCCATAGGTGTTGACACGAAGGTCGTCTTTGGAAACGCGTTGTCCATCACCGAGACCCGTTGTACCATCATCGCCTGTACGTGTATAAATTTTGCTGAGTCGGTGTCCCATATTTTGGTGTTCCGTTTTTGTGATTCGATTTAGGTTTTTGCGATTTAGGTTTATTACTACATTTTATAATGCTGATGAATTGCAATGATTGATTTTGCAGTGTTCAGTTCTGTGGAGAGTATATACTTTCGATGAAGAACTCCAATGGCACAAACGTAATAAATATGACTGACGAGATAACACCTGTGGTTGATCCGCTTCTGAAATACAGAGAGCAACACAAGAAGCGTTTGAGTTATATGCCATGGCTCTATTGGCGTTTAAAACCCAAAAATAGGCTATGGGCCGATGAATGGCAGCGCGAGTGGCAAGACTATTTACAGTCCATGGAAACGGTTCGTATTGGTAAAGACTGTTTTATTTCACCTGATGCGCATTTGTTTGCGGAGATTGGGCGTGAGATTGTGATTGGCGATGGTTCGTTTATCGCTGCGGATTGTGTCATTCATGGACCCGTTACTTTAGGGCGGAAAGTCGCGATTAATCATCATTCAACTCTAGACGGCGGACGAGCAGGAATTCATCTTGCTGATGAAGCACGTTTGGCAGCATATTGTCATCTTTATGCGTTTAATCATGGCATGAAGATTGATCAAACGATTCACGAGCAAGCAGTGACATCGAAGGGTATTTATATTGGTCAGGATGTGTGGTTGGGTGCAAATGTCGGCGTGGTGGATGGTGTGAGGATTGATGATTTTGCGGTGGTGGGGATGGACAGCGTGGTGACGAAAAATGTAGAGGGTTATGCGATTGTGGCGGGGAATCCAGCTATAAAAATTGGTGATCGTCGGGATAAGAAGTAAAGTGCTAATAAATAGTCAGTCAATTTTAAGAATAACAATGTGTCAATTATTAAACTAAATAGGAATCGAATCGATGAGCTTATCAATGATGTTTGGGCCACTTTTAGATGCATTATGGTTTTTAGTTCCTGTTTTTATATTGGGAGCAATTCTTAAAGCCCCTTGGTTTAAAGGCATGATGGGTGAGTGGATCATTAACTCGAATATTAAAAATAATTTAGATCCAGAAAAATTTCATTTACTCAAGAATGTCACTATTCCTTGTGAAGGTGGTACGACACAAATTGACCATATCATAGTGTCGAGCTACGGCATTTTTGTACTTGAAACCAAAAATATGAAGGGCTGGATTTTTGGTAATGCTCATCAAAAATCGTGGACGCAGCAGATTTTTAAACATAAGACCAAGTTTCAAAATCCATTACATCAAAACTATAAGCACGTGAAGACCTTGCAGGTGTTGTTGGGTTTGGCGGATGAGCAACTGCACTCTTTGGTTGTGTTTGTTGGGGGTAGTGAGTTTAAGAACGAGATGCCTGAAAATGTGACAACTAGAAGGTATTTCTTAACATTTATTAGATCAAAACAAGATGTGGTGTTGAGTGAGCGAGATGTAAAAAATATTGTTTTAAAAATCGAGAGTGGACGATTAGAGCCTAGCCTAAAGACACATTTTGAGCATGTGCGGCATGTGAAAAGTATTGTTAATGAAAAACAGAAACCCGTTGTACCGATTCAAAGTGCACCTGTGAGTAGATCTGTTGAAACAGGAACGTTATGTCCGAAATGTGGCAGTGAAATGATATTGAGGGAAACAAAGAAAGATACGAATCACGGTCAGAAATTTTGGGGGTGTTCTCAATTTCCAAAATGCAGATCGGTTGTAAATATTTGAGCTGATCGAAGAGATGAGAAGTAGGTCATTATTATTGTTGTGAAAAAAAGCAGCATTCCCTTGGAGGGAAGAATGCTGCCGATACATATTGATCTATGTTCTTATTGGTACAATACTTGTAGTTACCTGGATCGTATTGCTGTAATTTTTTTAAGGGGGCATTCACAAGGGATGCCCTGACTTGTTTATGAACAATGTATTAATGCTCAAGCGGTTGCCTAAGCATCAAGGTGTGAGTTTTAGTACTTGACTGTTAAGCCGAGTGTTGCTTGACGGCGCGGAGCAAGGTATTGACTGAGTGTGCCGAAGCCGCCAAAAGGTGCGTTTGCCAACGCAGTTGCGTATTTGCGATCAGTGAAGTTTTCAACATTAGCAAATAAACGGACATTTGGTAGAGCTTGCCAATAGCCGCGCAAATTGCCAATAGCATTACCAGCTGTAGGATAGGCTGCGTCATATTCCTTTGCTTCGCTTTTTGAAACCAACTCGGCACTGACACCGTACTGCGCCAGTTGTAAACCTGCCGATGCAGTCAATGTCTGACGTGGACGACGTTGCAGTTCTCTGTCAGCACTGCCATTTAAACCTTCTTGAATGGGCTGGACATAGGCATAGCTTGTCGAAGCAAACAAGCCATTATCCAGTTTCCATTTTAAGCCTGCTTCCGCACCAGTGAGTTTGGTATGGGCGATATTTTGCCATTGGGATTTGAAGGTCGCAGGATTGTAGATTGATTTAATCAGGTTATCGATATTTGTGCGATACACGGCGAGATTGGCATCCAGACCTTTGATGATTTGTTGATTAATACCAATTTCATATGAGGTACTTTCTTCAGGTTTTAGATTTGGATTGCTGATGGTATACGATGTTGAAAATAGTTCAAAAGCATTCGGCGCTCGGAAGGCTGTTCCGATATTTGTATAAATGCTGGTCGTCGGTAACACTTGCATACGACCTGCGATTTGACCTGTGGTGTGCGTACCGAATGCACTGTTATCTTCAACACGAACACCAGCTTGTGTACTAAAGACGGCATCTTGATATTGATGCTGTAAATAATAGCCAGTTGATCGTGTATTGTGATCAAAGCTAGTTTGTGTCCCCATGAAGTCAGTGCTTAAAGCTTTTGCATCGGATTGATTGCTGGTGATCCCAAACAAAATATTTTGATGCGGCGCAAAGCCCCAGCGGACATTCACATCAGCTTCTTTTTGGTCGCTGTTGACGAAATCAGTACTTTGATTTTGATCCAATTTATCCACAAACTGCGATAAACGAAGATTAGCAACTAGATCTGGCGCAATGGTATAGCGACCTTTTAAGCTCAACAAACGATTACTAAAGTCTGCTGAAGCAGGCATATCATAGTTAAAACCTGTTACGTATTCTGATTCGCCTTGATTGCCGCGCGCTTCAAGTGACAGTGCGAATTGATCATTATCAATTCCGCCTTTAACGGCATAACCTTTTTGGTCATAACCAGCGTCTTGCTTTGCGGTGGATGTGACTGGTGAACCGTCAGTTGAGAGTTTTTGACCACGAACTTGTAAATACGCATCATCTTTGACTAAGTCAGCGCCGATGATGGCCTTGTAAAGTCCATTTTCACCGCCTTCTACTGTGGTGAAGATGTTTTGTTTGGTTGGCTTAGCGGAGATGAGCTGAATGACTCCACCGATTGCGTCTGAACCATATTGCACTGAGGCTGGGCCTTTTAGTACTTCAATCTGAGCAATATCAGTAGTGTCTATGAAGTTAATGCCCGCAGTTGATGAGGTTGTATTGTTGATGCGAACACCATCGACTAATACTAACGTGTGCTTACTTTCAGTACCCCGAGTGAAAGTCGAGGTTTGCTGTCCATAGCCACCTGATGTCACGACATTCAGACTTGCATCTTGGCGCAATAAATTAGGCAGTTCATTCGATGGTGATTGCTGAATTTGATCTTTAGTAATCACAGAAATACTTGCAGGCACTGTATTGATTGATTGTGGTGCGCGACTTGCGGTAACGACGGTCACAGGAAGATCGTTCGCAACTTCAATCGCTGCGTCAGCGTATGCAGTATGAAATATAGATAAAATTGATAATGTTAATAGATTTGGTAAAAACGAACGTGCGTTCGCAACAGATAGTTTAGCAATAGACATAGCAGCTCCTAGCACTCAAGCCCCGTGAGTGTGTGGGTGGGATAATGTCTGAGATTGGTATCCGGACTGATTATTTATGATAAAAAATAAATGACTTACCGTTGCGGGGTGCAGTGTTGGAATCGAACCAACTTCCCATTCGACACGTTAGATTCTGTGGGTCAGAAATCTTAAATGCGAATCATAAAAATGAATTCTCAGAGCGCGGCAAGTATATCGATAATGTAGTCGGGATGTAACTGCTTTGTGTCCAGTGCTTAGATAACGTGCACGGATAAGTCGTTTTACCTGATGATTTGAGACTACTTTATGCTTGAACTTGCGTTAGAATGCATTTCTCCTGAAAATTACATAAAGAGAGCTTCTGTTGTCTAATTCTACCCATCCTGCTGCGCGTTCACGGGTCAAAATCTGTGGATTGACGCGCTCTGAAGACGTTCAAGCCGCTGTTCAAGCAGGCGCGGACGCGGTGGGTTTTGTATTTTATCCGCCGAGTCCGCGTGCAGTGACTGGGGATCAAGTCGCCAAATTACTCGAATCTGTGCCACCGTTTGTGCAGCCTGTCGGTTTGTTTGTCGATGTGAATGAAGCAGACTTATTAATCATCTTAAAAACTGTTCGAATCGATTTGCTACAGTTTCATGGCAATGAAACCCCCGAAAAATGTGCGCATTTGGCAGCATTAACGGGTAAGCGTTGGATTAAAGCAGTACAAATGAAACCTGATGTCAATATCCAATCAATGATTGAAAGCTACCGAGCTGTCGGCGCAAGTGGCATTTTGCTTGATGCGTGGCATCCTGATTTATTCGGTGGCACGGGGCATGCGTTTGATTGGCGTCGGTTTCCTCAATTTGAGCAATCCCCGAACATTGATTCTCAATGTCCTTTGATTCTTGCAGGTGGTTTAACGCCTGAGAATGTCGCTGAAGCCATTCGCCAAACACGACCTTTTGCAGTCGATGTCAGTGGCGGTGTTGAAAGCGCGAAAGGCATTAAAGATTCGATATTGATCCAAAGATTTGTCGCAGCCGTGCAATCGGCTGATTAAGAGTTTTAATAGTAATTCGAAAGAAATAAGTGGAGTAGGTAATGACTAACATTGATGCAAAAGCAGCCTTGAAAGACGTAGATTTTAGCAGTATTGATTTTACCCAGTACCCAGATAATAAGGGTCACTTCGGTGTGCATGGCGGTCGGTTTGTGTCTGAGACATTGATGGCTGCTTTGGAAGATTTAGAAAACTTATATAACCGCATGAAAAATGATGCGGATTTTATGAAAGCATTTGACTATGACATGGCGCATTTTGTCGGTCGTCCGTCACCGCTTTATCATGCTGAACGTTTAAGTCGTGAGTTGGGCGGTGCGCAGATTTATCTCAAGCGCGAAGACTTGAACCATACGGGCGCGCACAAGATTAATAACACCATTGGTCAAGCGCTGCTGGCAAAACTCTCTGGTAAAACACGCATCATCGCGGAAACTGGCGCAGGTCAGCATGGTGTTGCAACAGCAACGATCGCGGCGCGCTTGGGCATGGAATGTGTCATCTATATGGGTGACGACGATGTCCATCGCCAATCTATGAATGTCTATCGCATGAAGTTATTGGGCGCAACCGTTGTGCCGGTGACCAGCGGCTCGCGCACTTTGAAAGATGCGTTGAATGAAGCGATGCGTGATTGGGTGACTAATGTTGATACGACGTATTACATCATTGGGACGGTTGCAGGGCCACATCCTTATCCGATGTTGGTCCGTGACTTCCAATCGATCATTGGTCGTGAAGCTCGCGCGCAAAGCTTAAAGCAAATCGGTAAATTGCCCGATGCACTGGTTGCGTGTGTGGGCGGTGGTTCAAACGCAATTGGTCTGTTTTATCCATTCTTGAATGATAAAGAGATCAAAATTTACGGTGTTGAAGCTTCAGGATTTGGCATTGAATCAGGAAAACATTCTGCGCCACTGAGTGCGGGTCGCATTGGTGTATTGCATGGCAATCGCACATATGTGATGAGCGATGACCAAGGTCAGATCATTGAAACGCATTCGATTTCTGCGGGTCTGGATTATCCTGGCGTCGGCCCAGAACATAGCTTCTTAAAGGATGTGGGACGGGTGCAATATGTGCCAATCGATGATGAAGAAGCATTGCTAGCTTTTCGTGATTTAACCTTGATTGAAGGCATTATCCCTGCGCTCGAAAGTAGCCATGCAATTGCCTATGTCAAAAAACTTGCGCCAACCATGTCGCCAGATCAATCGATTGTGGTTTGTCTGTCAGGTCGTGGCGATAAGGACTTGCTGACGGTTGCAAAACTGGATGGCATTGTCATTACTTAATGGTTTCTGACTTTCAAGATTATTGATGAGCTAATTCGCGATAGCCCAAGAGAATAGGGGCTTCGCGAATTAGAAATTAAACAAATTAGGAATAAAAACGATGTCTCGTATAGCACAGTGTTTTGCGACTTTAAAGTCGAATAATCGTAAGGCGTTGATTCCATATATTATGGCAGGTGATCCAAACCCGTCAGTGACCGTGCCACTATTGCATGCAATGGTTGCGGCTGGCGCGGATTTGATTGAGTTGGGTCTACCTTTTTCTGATCCGATGGCGGATGGACCCGTGATTGCATTGGCAGCAGAGCGTGCACTCGCGGGTGGAACAAGTACGTTTCATGCCATTGATATGGTCGCCGAGTTTCGTAAAAATAACAGCACAACGCCAATCGTATTGATGGGTTATTTAAATCCGATTGAAATTATTGGATATGAAGCCTTTGCGGCGCGTGCTGAGCAAGCTGGAGTCGATGGTTTGTTACTCGTTGATTTGCCTCCTGAAGAGGCAGGTAAATTAGATGAGGTTTTGGCAAAGCATCAGATTGATCCAATTTTCTTGTTGGCACCCACAACGACTGATGCGCGGATTGATCATGTCGTGAAAGCGGCACGTGGCTATGTTTATTATGTGTCGTTGAAAGGTGTGACTGGTTCAGCAGCGCTGGATACCGTTGAAGTGGCAGCGCGTCTAAAGGCAATTCAGCAAAAAACCGATTTACCAATTGGCGTTGGTTTTGGTATTCATGATCGTCAAACGGCGCAAGCGGTCGGTGCGGCGGCAGATGGTGTGATTGTTGGTACGGTACTGGTTCGTTCTTTTGCCGAGTATGATGTCAATGAAGCCCAAAGCAAAATTATTGCAAAATTACATGAACTCAGACAGGCATTGGATGATCTAACATGACAACAAACGAAACGGCTTCAATAACCAATGTAAGTGCAACGAATGCTAATTGGCAACATCGTACTGTGCCAGGCATCGCCAAAAAAGTAGTAGCGCCCGCATCACGTGACAATGTTGCTGTGGTAGCGTGTCCGTCGTGTGGCGATGACATTGTGAAGAGCCGTTTGTTTGAATTTCTATACGTGTGTCCACACTGTGACGGACATATGAAAATGTCTGCACGCATGCGTTTGGAAACTTTATTTGATCATGTAGATGCTGAATTGGGTCAAGAGTTTGTCGCTGGTGATCAATTGCATTTTGTCGATAGTCAGCCGTATCCAGATCGCATGAAAGCCATGCAAAAGAAAACAGGCGAAACTGAAGCACTCATTGTTATGCAAGGTCAGTTGAATAAGTTGACGCTTGTCGCATGTGCGTTTGAGTTCGATTTCTTGGGCGGTTCAATGGGTTCTGTGGTCGGTGATCGTTTTGTATTAGCCGCAGAAACTGCATTGAAAGCACGTCAACCACTGGTGTGTTTTGCTGCGTCTGGCGGCGCACGTATGCAAGAAGGTTTGTTGTCTCTAATGCAAATGGCGCGTACTGCGGCAGCAATCCAACGCTTAAAAGAAGCAGGTTTACCTTATATCGTTGTCTTAACCCATCCTGTTTATGGCGGTGTGACGGCTTCATTGGCGATGCTGGGTGATATCCATTTGGCTGAACCGAAAGCGATGATTGGTTTTGCGGGCAAACGTGTCATAGAGCAAACCGTGCGTGAAGTGCTGCAAGAGCCTTTCCAACGTGCGGAATATTTGCTCGATCATGGTGTGGTCGATCAAATCGTCCATCGTCATGAAATGAAAGCGACCATTGAGCGTTTACTCAATAAGCTGTTAAACCTTTCACTTTAAAGCGGTGCTACCTGATTAGATGAGTCAACTTTCAACGATACTGAATGCGCAGAGTTCTTTAGATGAGTGGCTCGATTATTGGCAAACGATTCACGCCACAGCCATTGATATGGGGCTCGAGCGCGTCCGTCCTGTCGCTGAAAAATTAGCAATTTTACATCCAGATGTGCCTGTGATTACGGTCGCAGGAACCAATGGCAAGGGTTCAACCACGACTGTCATCGCTGCGATTTATCAAGCTGTGGGTTTAAATGTGGGCCTGTATCAATCCCCTCATATTCAATATTTCAATGAACGCATACGCTTAGGCGGTGTGCCTGTCGATACTCAAATTCTGATTAATGCTTTTGTCGAAGTTGAAGCGGCAAGGGTCGCGTGTGACTTAACGTTATCTTTTTTTGAAGCGACGACGCTTGCAGCATTTGTCATCTTCAAACAACAGCAATGTGATGTCTGGGTGTTGGAAGTTGGCTTGGGCGGACGTTTAGATGTAGTCAATTTAATTGCGCCGACCGTCGCAGTGATTACCAATATTGGCATCGATCATGTTGAATGGCTTGGTGACAATCGTGAAGCAATTGGATTTGAAAAAGCGGGAATCCTTCGTCCCAATATTCCATTGATCTTTGGCGATGTGGATATGCCGAAAAGCGTACGATTGCACGCGGAAACTTTGCATTGCCCGATATATCAGTTGGGGCAAGATTTTTTTTGGCAAACTAATGTTGCTGAAAAAAATCCTTTATCTTTACATGTAACGCACAATAAAAATGCTCAATCCTACATTTATTCCAATGCTGCTTATACCTTTACTTTACCGAATGCACCATTGGCATTGACCAATGTGAGTAGTGCGGTGACGGCAGTTCTCGCAAGTCCGATCGCTGTTCATATTGATGCGATTATGCAAGGTATTCAAAATGCTAGACTTGCTGGGCGATTTGAGCAGCGTTTATTTCATGGAAAACGTCTGATCGCCGATGTTGCACATAATCCGCATGGCGTAAAATTTTTATTAGAACAGCTTTTTGACTATCGTAAAAAACATGTAACGCACCAGATTCATGCTATATTCTCTATGCTTGCGGACAAAGATATCGAAGCCGTGGTCGATATGGCGCGAGACGTCATTGATCATTGGCATGTTGCTGTGCTTGATGTACCGCGAGCAGCATCGTTGTCGCAATTACAAACCGCTCTGAAAGATGTCAATGTGACCTTTTATCCGAGTGTCGGTGCTGCGTTGGTTGGTGCAAATCAGATGGTTGCACATGATGATCTGATGCTGGCTTGGGGATCTTTTTACACCCTCGAAGCAGTGTATCAAGAGATTCAACTTGATGAGAATTCGTAATAGACATTAGATGACGTTGTTGATCAATCATTGACTTGACGCATCTTGTGATAATGATCTTTAGCGGTATGTAAATTAAATAGTTTTGGTTTAAACCAACAATAAATATGGGCGGGGAGACGGCAAATATGAGTGCAAATCAACAACGCTGGATGGGCGGTATCATTCTGCTCGGTGGCAGTGCGCTCCTTGCTAGCTTCTTATTTCAAGGTAATGGTCAAAAAGATAATCCCCCGCCACAAGGTGCGCCTATCGAAAAAACACTGAACCTTGAACCGACTCATCGTATTGGTGGCACTAATCCATCAACAGATAATCAAGATATTACAAATCAAAGTGTCGGTGCTGAGGATGGCGCAGAGCAATCTGTACAACTGACTCCGCTTGCAGTTGATGTCGATACCGAGCGCAAATTACTCGCCGCTCAACATGATATGCGTGAGAAAAAAGTTGCGGAACAAGAAGCACGTACCGCTGAGTTCCTTGCACGTCAACAGCAAGCCGAAGCAGACTCTGCGCGTAAAGTGGCAGCCGAGCAAGTGGCTCGATTGAATGCGCGTAATGCCAAGAATGATGCCCTGAATTCGACTGATCCAGCTGCTCCTGATGCACCGATTGCTTCTATGGGTGATCCAGCCCAAATTGCTGTTCATAAAAAGGAAGAACAACGTCGACTAGCCGCGCAAGATCAAGCTGAACAAGCACGATTACGTGCACAAATCGCAGCGGATAAACACGATCAAACTCAGCAAGTCGTTGCGCAAGCTGCTGAAAAAACAGCTAAAGCGAAAGCATTAAGAGAGTCCGCAGAAAAAGACCAAGCCGCAGCGGATAAAGAGCGTCATTTGCAAGAAGTCAAAGCGCGTCAAGAAAAATTGGCAAAAGAGAAGCAAGCCAAACTTGATGCCGCTGAAGAGAAGAAAGCATTAGAAGCGAAACAACTGAAAGAAAAGCTCGCCAAAGAGAAACAAGACAAATTAGATGCTGCGGAAGAAAAACTTGAAGCACAAAAAGCTGCAAAGCTGAAAATTGCTCAAGCTGAAAAAGCCGAGCGGGCAAAACTACGTGGTGAAACACCTGCGTCGGATGAGAAAAACGCATCTTTAACTGCGTTGCAAGCGCAAGTTGAAAAGAATAAGCGTGAAGCGGCTTTGCTACAAGCCAAGTTAGATAAGTTGAATGCTGCAAATTTTGGTAAAACGCCAGCACCTACTGATGCTCAAAAAGCTAAAGATACCGCACGTGCACGTGCTTTATTAGAAGGAACGCCAGCACCTGCTGCGACGACTACGGCTGCTGTTGCACCGAAGACGTTAGTGATGGTGCAAGTTGCGATGGCTGAGTCTCAGGCTAAGGCTGATTCGATGGTCGCGCAATTACGCGCCAAGGGTTATAAAGTCCGTACCAGTACAACCAATAAAGGCGTACGCGTTTTGGTTGGACCTGAAAAAGACACTGCTGCTGCATCAGCGACTAAACAGAAGATTGAGCAAGATAGCAGCTTGAATGTCAAAGGCGCATGGGTATCTAATTGGCAACCACCTACATCTTAATTGTAATACTTTCACTATTCTTCATCCTGCTACTGTCTGGCTCGCGTCGTCGCCAGACGGAGGTGGCGAAGCCTGTCCGTGGCGATGATTTAGACGTTTGGCCATTTATGCCACGCGACTTTATGACCGATGCTGAGGTTCGTTTCTTTCGTCAGCTAAAACAAGCGGTTCCTGAGTTCTTAATCTTCTCTCAGGTCGGATTGTCGCGACTCATTGAGTGCACCGATGAGGAAGATGAGAAGTTTTGGTTTAATCGAATCAATCGGATGAGTGTTGATTACGTCCTTGTCGATCAAGACGCTCAGCATGTCTTGGTCGCGATTGAGTTGGATGATTGGTCTCATGACCATGCAGGTCGGATGAAGGCAGATTTAAAAAAAGATAAAGCCCTGATCAGTGCAGGCATCCCGATGGTGCGCTTTCATGGCGAGAATTATGTGAGTGCAGCGGAGATTCGACAAGAGTTACTCCATGCCTTAGAGCAACGACAAGCGTGGATGGCTGAGGCTGGGTAAGGATTTTTTACCTTCAGGCTGTTGAAGAGTTCTTTAAAGAAATCTCATTATTAATAATAAAAATTTAATTTCATCGTAATATCTTGTGGATGTGGATATTCTTTGTGATGAACGTTAGCTGAGATTTTCTATGAGTATGAAGAGATGCACCACCTTTTGGAGTTTGCTACTCGCTGTCAGTTCGGTGGCGTATGCGGATGATGGTCTGAACAGAGTGCTGGCGCAAATTACGCAAGCCTATAATGTTGATTATCAGAACAAAGATATTCAAAAAAAATTGCAATTCAAGGAGCAGATCGAAAAGCAGCGGCTTGAGATTGAACGTAACAACACCGCGCTGAAGAACACCGAAAGTCAACAGAGTAGTGGTTCAGCTGTATTTGCTCGAGATAATTATCGAATCCTTCCCCGTAGTTGTGAGCAATCAGAGCAGAGTAGTGAGTTCAACTGTTACACGAGCAATGGCAATTATTATCGGGTTACTAAGTTACCGAATGGTTATAGTTGGAAAGGTTTTAATGATGCGCAGAAAACGCAGTGGAGTGGAGCGAGCACATCTCAGGGTGTTAATGTGGTCTATAGTGGCATAGATGCTGCTGGACAACCATTTCGCAAGGTCTGTAGTCAGTCGGTTTGTCTTTGACGAAAAGCCGTGTATTTTATAATCATAAAAAATCAAATTGTACTTAAAATAAACCGAATTTAGCTTCGCTCTTTTCACTCAATCACGTTAAGCGTTACGAGAACTCTCCAAACTAGCATGTTCTTTAGTTCGAATTGAGTTATACAATAAAAACTAGCAATGATGAAAAAATCATAGCAACCATAATTTCACTTGGGGCAACGATGATGCCTAAACTGGTCAAGCTATTAACCCAAATCTCACAGCAGTTAGATACGGGCCTCTCGACGAGTCAACAACAATTGACGCAACAACAAAATCCTGAGGCTCTTCATGATTTGCGGGTGAGTTTAAGGCAGTTACGCAGTTTGTTGCGTCCATTGCGCGCTGATCTTGATGAGGCGAGGGATTTAGATGGCTTAGTCAAAAAAATGATGGGGTCAACCAATCGGATTCGTGATCGAGAAGTCCTTATTGTTGAACTTAAACAACAACAGCTATTTGTCCTTGCCGACGATTACCAGCGGGGCTTACAAGACGCTTATTTGCATGTTGCCGAGCAATTTGAGTTAACCGTCATTCAGCAACGACTCCTCAGCCTAGTCCAATATTGGCAACATGCTCTTTCTGCCCATACGGTACGGCAGTTAGAAAAACATATTCGTCAGCAGTGGAGGCAGCAAAGTCAAAAATTATTCAAACGTCTTCAACATAAACAGCCCCAAAAAACGAAAGACAGACATCGCTTACGGATTTTGATTAAGCAATTACGTTATAGCTGTGAAACCTATCAAAAGATTCTGCCTAAACGCGCCAACGCGCAAACCCTACCATTAAAAAAATTACAAGAATTATTGGGGAGATGGCATGACTATTCTGTCTTTTTGGCGGATGCAGAGCAACAAACAGAACTCCACGTATTAATCCCGATATGGCAGCAACAGCTAAATTACTGGGAACACAAATCGGATCAAGCATTAAAACGACTCAAGCGGGATAAAAAAATACCCCATGATCGGCTGTTCTTATTAGAGGAAAAACGGCGTGCATCATCACGATAGACGGTCAAAAAAGCACATGTTTTGTACTTGAAAGAAACTTGGAATACCGTTTCAATCGAAGACATGCCGATCGTGGCTTTGAATGATTCAAAGTGCTAAGACGAAGTCCGCAATAACCAAAAAGACTATAGGGAAATAATATGTCAAATAGTGATCTGGATGCTTATAAAGCAAAGCATGAGCTCGTTGCTTGTAAGAAAATTCTCGTCAATAAAGTGCTGAACAATGTCCATGTGAAATCAACGCCTGCATTGGTCGAAAAAATTAAGCGGATTTCCCTAGAGCTCGAAGAGTGCATGTCAGCAATCAACACTGTGCTCTATAGCCAAGATCGAACTGCAAATAGCTCGACCATCGTCATGGATCAGTTCAATGAACATTACTGGCGTTTACGACCTGAAGGCACAACGCACGTGATTATCCACCCCGATGAAAATATCGTGTATTGGGGTAAATCGAATAAAGCGGATGCGCATCAGATCAAAGATATTCAGTCGATTTGGTCATTGTCCAGCTGGTCGGATCACCATCATCTTTTGAAGGGCGACAATGCTCTAGCACTTAATATCGTCAAATATCCAAAGATTGATCACATTGCGATTCACTATGACGGCAAAGTGCATTCATTGCCGATGCCCGCAGAATATAGTGCGATCTATGAGAGTTTTTACAAGCAAGGCTTTGCACCGACACCATTTGATTCGGAGCAAGGGTTTCTTCATCCGATAACGCATGAGTTTATTGATGCAAAGGATGCGACGATTTATGCCAAGTATATTGGTATGTTGCCTGAAGACAGTGAGGTTGCTCAACTGACACCAGCAATGGTGGCGTAGTTTTTTTATATGGTTTTGGTTGTGGACTATGGTCCTCATCCAAAATTAAAAAATACGTTTGTGTAGGGGCTACCCTTGTGGTCGCCCGCTTTTGACATTGTTTTGAAATTCGAAAAGGGCACCCACAAGGGGCGCCCCTACATTCCCTTCTAATCCATAACACTGATTTGCCCACTATAAAGCTGTTCAAAACCGCCAGCGGTTGAGATTTGCAAACTACCATCTTCAGCAATGCCAACCGCACGCGCATGAAGAAGCGGTTTTTCTGGGCGGGTAATTTGAATCGCTTTATTTACCAATGCGTCATAACGTAGAAAGCGCTCAGGAAGTTTTAGGCAGCCTTGTACAAATGAATCAATCGCTTGTTGCACGGCTTGAATCACAGCGACAATCAGTTGTACACGATCTAGTTCATGGTTCAAAAGTGTGGTTAAGTCTATCACGGCGCGGTCAGAAACCATGTCTTGCATCGGCTGTAAGTTAATTCCAATACCAATAATTGCGCCATGTTCAATATTATGGCTGTGGATCGGTTCAATCAAGATCCCGCCCCATTTCGCGCCACGCGCATATAAATCATTTGGCCATTTCACTGATAAATCAAGGTTTTGCAGAATCGGCATGTTGACCAGTGCAAGTCCAGCTTCCAGTGCAAGACGACCATCTAAGGGTTTTGGTAAATCAGTGAGAAATGACAAATACAAATTGCCCATCGGCGATTGCCAAACACGATTAGATTGACCTCGTCCCGCGGTTTGATGATTACTAATGGATAGTGCGCGAACCGCACCGCGTTCAGCCCAGAGTTTGCAGTCGTTATTGGTTGATTCAGTACTTTCTTGCCAATCAATCATGTCAAACTTTGGAATGGTTAATTCATCGAGCGCAGTATGTAATTGGTCGCCAAGGATCAGATGTTCCATATTCATTATTCTCGTCAATAAAGTGTGATATTACGATGAATGCAGCATACTCATTTGAGATAAATCTGTCTTATATAAAATCAAGATTGTTGTTATTTGCATGTCCGAAAAATATTTTTCTCATTCCTAATTTATTCGCGTGAAGCAATTGTCGTGAATAACAACCCAAAAAAGTCTTTCATCGGAAAATAATCAATAAAGCTGGCTTTCTAGTGTCTATTGTCTGACAATTGTACATGGAAGGTGGCTCGAATTTTGCGATAGTACTGAAGAGTGAAACCTAATCTCAAATTTCAGACGAGACTTGTTTGGGAGAGTGTTTCGAGAAAAGTTCTGAAGGATATAAAAACATTTCAGAAACTCAATGTAGCAATAAAAACAGCATTTGACCATGCAAATTGAATATCAGTGAATAGACAAATTTGTAGAATAAGATTGCATCAACATATTGATCTTTTTATTTAAATTAAAAATTTGTTGCATGGTCTGGTGTATCTCGTCTTTGTTTGCCTAGCGCATGGTCCTTAGGGGTAGTTGTATGGCATTTTTGGCGGCAGAAAGTTTGTCGGAGCAAATTGCACGTCATATCGGTGAGCAAATTATTACCGGTGAGCTTGTGGAAGGTGAGCGGATTCAAGAGTTACGTATCGCTAAAGATTTAAATGTGAGTCGCGGATCAGTCCGTGAGGCATTGTTGATTCTTGAGCGAAGTTATTTGATTAAAATATATCCTCGCCGAGGTGCGATGGTATCTGAGTTGTCAGTACAACAAATTAAATCGCTGTTTGAAGCGGGTACATTAATGTTGGGCGCAATGGTCCATCGAACCAGTGAAACTTGGCGTCAAGCTGATGGCGAGAGGATGAACTTATTGCTTGCTGAGTTGTCTGTACATGTCAAAGCAGGTGATATTGAGCATTTTTATGATACTGTTTTTGCGTTCTTGCAAAGCACACATACGCTAGTGGGTAATGCTTACTTACGCGATATTTTTGATAATTTATTACCAGCATTTCGCCGTAGTTACTTTTTGACTTTGAATACTTCAAAGCGTGAGTTACAAGAAGCCTTTGACTTATTCAAGCTGGTGATTGATGCGATCATGATTCGTAAAGGTGAGCAATCTGCTGTCTTTATGGAAGACTTCTGTCGTCACTTGCGTAATCTGGTGTTGGATTCTCTGGCGCGGATGAAGCAGATCGAGTTGGCTTGGGCGCAACGCTCACGGCGTGGAAAGTAATTTTGAGCGAAATTTTGGTCGCCTCAGAAAACATCAAGAACGGCTTCGTTTATACACTTAGCCGTGTTTTGTTTTTTGCTCGATCATTATTTATGTTCATGACCAAACGAGGTGATTATGCGTCTGCGTAGTCTGCGTTTGGCTGGTTTTAAATCCTTCGTTCATCCAACTACATTAACTTTTAAACAAGACCTCACTGCAGTCGTGGGGCCGAACGGCTGTGGCAAATCAAATGTGATTGATGCTATTCGTTGGGTGATGGGTGAGTCGTCAGCAAAGCAGTTGCGCGGCGAAGCGATGAGCGACGTGATCTTTGCTGGAACGGTCAATAAGAAGCCGATTGGACAGGCGAGCGTCGAACTACATTTTGAAAACACATTCGGCAAACTAGGCGGTGCGTATAACGCCTATAGTGAGTTATCGATTCGTCGGCAAGTCAGTCGCGATGGACGTTCGGATTATTATCTGAATGGTTCGCGTTGCCGGCGTCGAGATATTACCGATATTTTCTTAGGCACTGGCTTGGGACCGCGTTCTTATGCGGTGATTGAGCAGGGCATGATTAATCGGCTGGTCGAAGCGAAGCCCGATGATCTTCGCGTTTTTTTGGAAGAGGCTGCGGGCGTATCGCGTTACCAAGCGCGGCGTAAAGAAACCCAACAGCATCTCGATGATACGCGACTCAATTTATCACGTTTACAAGATTTAGCGGATGAGCTTGGACGTCGCCAGCGTGCGCTTGAACGTCAAAGCCAAGCGGCACTTAAACATAAAAAATTACTCGAAGAACGCCGTGAAGTACAGCTCGCTTTATGGACTGTTCAATATTTGGCGTCCGCCACAAGACAAGCTGCGCATACGACAAAGTTGACTCAACTCGGCGACAATTACCGCAATTTACGCGGTACGCTCAATGATCTAGATACAGCCGTACAACAACAATCCGAACGACTATCCACACTACTTGCCGAATCACAACCATTACAATTGGCATGGCAAGAGGCGGAACGTCAACGTCAAACTGCTGCTGCGAATCTGACTCAGCAACAACAGCAAGAGTCACGTTTACATGAGCGTTCAGTCACGTTAACGACACAGCATGATACGTTAACGCATCAAATCAATCATGACAAAACAGCACTGACAGATCTCATCGCGATTCACGATCAAAGTCAGCCGAGAAGGCAGACTTTGCTTCAGTCGATGTCGGCATTAGAAATTCAATTACCCGACCTGCAAGAACAAGCACGACACGCGCAGAATGAGCTGCAAAACATTCGTGAGCGCATACAGTCTAGTCAGCAAAAGCGAGCAGAGCTGAACCGTGAACAAGATAATATTACCCGTCAACAAAGCCGCCAGGCAGCACAGATTGCGCAGCTAGAACAAGCTGTGACGCAACTTGATCCAACTGCTTTGGCAGATGAATTGCAGGATATTGATCAGCAACTTGAAGAAATTGCTCACTCGTTGGTTCAGCTTCAAGATGAGCAACAAACATTTCACGCGCGCATGCAGCAGAGCGAACAAACGCGAATCACTTGTCGCGCACAGCAGCGCGAATTAAGTCAAAAGCATGAAGGCTTGCGGGGTGAGCAACGTGCGCTTTTGGCGTTACAAGAACAACCAGATACTAAGAAAAATACGAAAGATCATCGTCCTGAGCCAGAAGGTGCGCGCTTAATTGATCAACTGCATATTACCGATGCAGGCCGTGCGCATTTAGGTTTGATTGAAGCGGTACTTGGACAATGGCTCAAAGCACACGTCGATGCGACTGAACCAGTTGGACGGAACATTTACCGAACCTTATCTGAAAAAACAGTCCCAGCGCATTCGCCAGTGTTGGATGGTGCAGAGGCTTTTTCATCATGGTTTGTTGAGCCGCAGTTGTCCATTTGGCGTCATTGGAGCATTGTTCCTGAACGGGATCATGCGCATCAGTTGCAAGAAAAATTAGAGTCTTATCAGTCGATTATTTCTTTAGATGGACATTGGGTGGGTGCGGATTGGGCCATTGATTTGTCGCGAACTGATGGTGTGTCGATTGAAACGGCGCATCATAGTGGTGTGTTGGCGCGTCGGTTGCGTTTAGAGACGTTGAATAGCGACATTGTTGAAAGTGAACTTGCGCTGAATGTGG
>Ga0209023_10001742_pt1 | contig 28528 bp, 26 predicted proteins | sample LakOneMetagenome_FD_187468 | JGI IMG/M metagenome (GOLD analysis project Ga0209023, IMG submission 187468) | Freshwater and sediment microbial communities from Lake Erie, Canada (SPAdes) (version 2) | ecosystem: Environmental > Aquatic > Freshwater > Lentic | place: Lake Erie, Canada...
GCTCCGGGAACCGTGATCACGGTGGTCCCGGGCACGCTGGACAGCGGGGCGGGTGTGGCGGGAAGGTGCGTGGCTGATTCGGTCATGGTCTCTTTCTAACCCAGGTCACGATCTCATCGGCGATGCTGCCGATCGGACGGTGTGACGTGTCGAAGTGGATGGTGGCGAGCTCTTCGTAAATCGGGCGTCGCTCGTGGAATATACGTTTCCAGTCGGTGATGCCACCGGCCAGCAGCGGACGCTTCGTGCCGCCGATGCGTTTTCCGGCAGCCGTGGCGTTCACGCTGAGGTAGATCACGGTGTGCCGGGTCAGGGCGGCCCGGGTCAGTGGGTCAAGTACCGCCCCGCCGCCGAGGGAAACAACGCCGTCACCATGAAGGGCCGCAGCGACGGTATCGCGTTCGATGTTCCGGAACTCCTCTTCGCCGTCATGGGCGAAGATTTCGCTGATCGGGCCGTGCCCGGCCACGATCACCTTGTCCGTGTCGACGAAGGGAACACCCAGGTTGCGTGCCACCCGTCGGCCGATCTTGCTTTTTCCTGCCGCCATCGGACCGATGAACACCAGGGGGAAAAGCTCCTCGGCCACTAGAGCGAAGCGTCGCTCGACGCACCCGTCTTCATGTTCATCGGTATATGCGCGAGGTAGGACTCGAGGTTGCGACGGGTCTCATCAATCGAGTCGCCGCCGAACTTCTCCAGTACGGAGTTGGCCAGAACCAGGGCCACCATGGCCTCGGCGACCACACCGGCCGCCGGGACAGCGCATACGTCGGAGCGTTGGTGGTGGGCCGGTGCGGCATCTCCCGTGGCGACGTCCACGGTACGCAGGGCACGTGGGATGGTCGCGATGGGTTTCATCCCGGCACGCACGCGCAGCACCGTTCCCGTGCTCATGCCGCCTTCGGTACCGCCGGCCCGGTCACTCGAGCGCTGGATGGCACCGTCCGACATCACCAATTCGTCGTGCGCCTCTGATCCGCGCCTCGTGGTCGTGAGGAATCCGTCGCCAACCTCGACGCCCTTGATCGCCTGGATGCCCATCAAGGCGGCGGCCAGCTGCGAGTCAAGGCGCCGGTCCCAGTGCACGAAAGAACCGAGCCCGGGCGGCAGGTTGTACGCCAGCACCTCGACGACACCGCCCAGGGTATCGCCCTCGCGGTGGGCGGCGTCGACTTCAGCCACCATCAGCGCAGATGTCGCAGCGTCAAAACACCGGAGCAAGTCGGCGTCAAGAGCGTCGACGTCGCTGGGCTGCGGCAGCGGTGCGTCCTCGGGAACGCGCACCGGCCCGATCGCGAGCGTGTGACTGACCAGGGTGATCCCCAGTTCGGCCAGGAAGGAGCGGGCGATGGCGCCGAGGGCGACACGAGCGGCTGTCTCCCGTGCGCTGGCACGCTCGAGCACGGGCCGCGACTCCTCGAAGCCGTACTTCTGCATTCCCACGAGGTCGGCGTGACCCGGTCGTGGCCGGGTGAGCGGCGCACCGCGACCGCGCGTGGGGGTGGCATCGTCCACGTCCGGATCGATGGGGTCCGCGCTCATCACGTCGACCCACTTAGGCCATTCGGAGTTGCCGATACGCAGGGCAACCGGACCGCCGAGGGTGAAACCGTGCCGCACTCCCCCGGACAGCGTCAGTTCATCCTCTTCGAATTTCATGCGCGCACCCCGCCCGTAGCCGAGTTTACGGCGCGCAAGATCGAGGCGGATCGCATCTAGAGTAACCGGGATTCCAGCGGGCAAACCCTCGACAATTGCGATGAGTTCGGGGCCGTGGGACTCTCCGGCAGTGAGCCAACGAAGCATGGTCCTATCCTTCCACAGGGTCGCGGCTCAGCGCGCCGCGCATGGCGCTGAGAACCGCATCCTCATCGTCGAGCGGAATCAGCGGATCCCCCGACACGAAAATACGATCCTGGATGAGAGCCTGATGCAAGAGCATGCCCAGGCCTGAGAGTACGACGCCGCCGCCGTCAATCCACGAGGCGGCGAGGGCACTCGGCCACGGTGAGTACGCCACATCGAACAGCGGAACATTCCGGCGCAGCTCCGGCGAGAACTCACCGGGCAGGCTGCTGCCTCCGGGCAGAGTGCTGATCACCAGGTCGCTGGTGGGCCGAGCCTGCGCCAGCTGGGAGAGAGCCGACACGGTCACGCTGAGGCCGAGTGTGTGCCCGAGGCCGGTGAGCGTCAGCGCGCGTTCCGGGTCGCGTACGATCACGGCCACGTCTTCGGCGCCCAGCTCCGCCGCGGCGACGAGCGCCGAGCTCGCGGTGGCCCCTGCACCCAGCAGGGTCACATGACGAGCACTGCCGATTCCGCTCTCGGCGAGGGCGCGAACGATCCCGGCCACATCCGTATTGAATCCGGACAGGATGCGCGAGTTGGTTCCGGGGGTGATCAAGACCGTGTTCACCGCCCCCGTCAGGCTCGCCACACGGTCGAGGTCGTCGATCAGCGGCAGCACCTCGTGCTTGAGTGGCATGGTCAGCGACAGTCCACGCCACTCCGAGCCGAGGACGTCGATGAACGATGCCAAGGCGCCGGAGCGCACCTCGTGGGCCTCGTAGCGCCAGTCCAGACCGAGCACACCGAACGCTGCGCGGTGCAGGGCCGGCGACCGCGAATGCAGGATTGGTGATCCGAGCACGGCGAGGCGATTACCCACGGTTCGCCCGCATCCAGTCCTGCCAGACGACGACCGCCGCGTCATGTTCGGCCAGGGTGTTTGAGAACACGGTCTCTCCGGTGTCCAGATTCACGGTCACGAAGAAGAGCCAGCTGCCGTCCGCCGGGTGGAGGGCGGCATCGATGGCCAGATCCCCCGGGTTCGAGATCGGGCCGATGGGCAGGCCCGGGTGAATGTAGGTGTTATAGAGGTTTGCGGCGTCGGCCCGTTCCGCATCCGTCGTGGTCACAAGGTGGGTGTTGCCGGTGCCGTAGGCCACCGTGGCGTCGGATTGCATCAGACCGCTCGACCACAGGGCAGGATTGTTTCGATTGAGGAAGACACGGGAGACCTTGTAATAGTCGTCCCGAAGTCCGGCCTCACGCTGCACCAGCGCTGCCAGCACGATAGTGCTCCATCGATTTTCCACAGCCACTCCGGCGGAGTCCAGGGCTTGGAATTGGCGTGAAACCAGGGTCTGGATGGCGTCGTGGGCGCTGATCCCGGGCACGAACGTGTAGGTGGCAGGAAAGAGAAAACCTTCCAGCGTGGTGGCCTGTGCTGGCAGTCCATAGGACGCCACGTCCGCCGCCGCGGTCTGGAGATCAGCAAGAGGAATCTCGGTGCCCTCCGACAAGAGCTGCAGAACATCCACCGCCGCCGTGCCCTCCGGTACAACAACGGTTTGCTGCAGCTTCAGCTCCGGGTTCAACAGCGCGTCCAAGGCAGATCGGGAGCTCATCTCGGTCTTCAGCTGATAGGCACCCGGCTGGAAGACGGGCTCGGGCGATTCTGTGACCAGCGTGTCGTAGAAGGCATCGAAACTCTGCACCACGTTCTGGCTGACGAGTGTGCGGGCGATATCAGAACCGGTGTCGCCCTCGTGGATCATCACGACGACGTCTTCCACGCCGGTGCCGGAATAGTCAGCGGGACCCTGGACCGCGGCGACGAGCTGCGCGATCGGGGTGCGCAGCGCCCACGCGCCGGCCGCCAGCAAAGCGATGATCACGACCAGAGCGATCAGGCATCCCCAAGCTTGTTTGGGATTCCGTCGCTTCTCCCGAGGGGGCTCCGCAGCGAGTTGGGCACGACGCCGTTGACGCGCGGAGACGCCGTGGTCACTCTCGTCGGTCGGGGTGTCGGTCGCTTCGGATCGCCCGGGAGCAGCGTTGTCGGCTGCGGCCGAGGGGGTCGAAAACAGCTCTCCCACCTCGTCACGTGCACCAGTGATTTCCGGCGACGCCGGCTCAACCGAAGTGTCCCCCGCGATGTCGACGTGTTCGGAGCGTGCCCGCTGTTCGGCTGCCGGCTGTTCGCTTGCCGGAACGGCCGATTCAGCGGCCTGTCGTTCCGCCACCTCCCGTGCCTCTTGGGCGGCTCTCAACGAACGTCGGGACGGTAGCGGCGGTTCGCCAGGAATGCTCGGCACGTCTAGGGCCTTCCGGTCAGGTCGAGGGGCAGGCCTGCGGGATTGCCCGATGAACGCTCACTGTCGAGCGCATGCTGAAGAATGATGGTGGCCGCGACCTGGTCGACAACCGGCCGCTGGGTTTTGGCCGGACGGGCCGATGCTCGCAACGCAGACTGGGCAGACACCGTGGACAGCCGTTCATCGACCAGACGAATGGGCACGTCCAGGGCGCGCCCCAGCAACACGGCAAAGTCCTGCGCATCCTCCGTGGACGCGGTGCGGTTACCGGAGAGGGCCAGGGGCAGGCCCACGATCACTTCGACGGCATCGAGCTCACTGACAATCGCGCTGATTCTCGCGATGTCGGTGACGCCGGTCAGGTCTCGACTCACGGTCTCCACGGGTGTCGCCAGCATGCCGTGGTTATCACTGCGCGAGACTCCGATCCGAACCTTGCCGACGTCAACGCCCACGCGCACACCCGACCGCATGAATCAGCGCGAGACCGTGGCGATGACCGCGGCAAGTGCCGCCGGTATGGCGTCGATGTCAGTGCCGCCACCCTGGGCGAGGTCATCTTTACCGCCGCCACCGCCACCGAGGATTCCGGCGACCTGCTTCGCGAGTGCTCCCGCTTTCTGCCCGGCGTCCCGTGCCGCCTGGTTGGTGGCCACGATCACAACGGGCTTGTCGCCGACCACCGCGGCCAGCGCCACGACGGCGGGTTCAGCGCCAAGGCGCTCCCGCGTGCTGGTGACGAGCATACGAACGTCATCCGCCGAGTTCAGCACGCCCAGGTTCTGTGCCACCAGCGTCACCGCACCGGCCCGGCTCTGCGCCGCAACGAGCGCGGGAACACGCTCACCGAGGGCACGAGATTCGAAGGCCGCGATCTTCTTCTCAGCGGCCTTCAGGTTCTGAACGAGGTCGCTGATTCGGTCTGGAAGCTGATCGCGCGGCGTCTTGAGGCTGGCGGTGAGCTGGGAGACCAGGGCCCGTTCCGCCGCCAAGTCCCGGAAAGCTTCGAGTCCTACCAGCGCTTCCACGCGGCGGTTCGTGGAACCGACGGATGCCTCACTGGTGAGGTTGATCATGCCGATTTCGGCGCTGCTGGACACATGCGTGCCGGCACAGAGCTCCCGGGACCACGGTCCGCCGATGTCGACCACACGCACACGGTCGCCGTACTTCTCGCCAAACAGCGCCATGGCTCCCAGCGCTTTGGCCTCGGCCAGGGGAAGCTCCCGCGTCGTCACCGGCAGGTTGTCCCGGATCGCATTGTTGGAAATTTCCTCGATTTCACTCCGCGTGGCCGGTGAGAGCGCCTGGTTCCAGGAGAAGTCGAGACGGAAGAATCCGGCTTTGTTGTATGAACCGGACTGGTGGGCGTTCGGCCCCAGAACCTGGCGCAGTGCCGCGTGCAGCACGTGTGTTCCGGAGTGCGCCTGACGGGCGCCGCGGCGCCAGTCCGGGTCGACGATGCTGGTGGCGCGCTCCCCGACCGCGACTTCTCCGGACCGTACCCGCACGGTGTGGCTGACGAGCCCCTTCACGGGCTTCTGCACGTCGAGGACTTCCAGCTCGTAGCCGGCACCCACGATCAGGCCCTGGTCGGCGTCCTGCCCACCGGATTCGGCCCACAGCGCCGTTTCAATAAGGATGATTTCCGCTGTTTCACCGGCGACGGAACTCCGAACGGAGATGCCGTCGACGATGATGCCCAGAACAGTCGAATCGTGCTGGAGAGCCTCGTACCCGGTGAACAGGGTTTCACCGGCCGCGCGGAAGGCGCTGTAGACGCTCAGATCCGCCAGGTGGGTCTTCTTGGCCTTGGCGTCTGCCTTGGCCATGGTGCGCTGCTTGGTCATCAGGGCGTCAAACGCGTCCCGGTTGACGCTGAGGCCCGCTTCCTGGGCGATTTCCAGCGTGATTTCGATGGGAAAACCGTACGTGTCGTGCAGCAGGAAGGCTGTCGGTCCGGCGAGCTCGGTCTTCTTCGCGCTCTTGGTTTTGGACACAGCAAGGTCGAGTACGGCGCTGCCGCTGGCGAGTGTGCGGAGGAAGGTTTCTTCCTCGGCGTATGCCGCCTGACTGATTCGAGAGAAATCCGTCTGCACTTCCGGGTAGGACGAACTCATGGCGTCACGGGATGCGGGCAGGAGTTCGGGAAGGCTGGTCGAGTCGACACCGAGCAGGCGCATGGCGCGAACGCTGCGGCGCAGAAGACGGCGCAGGATGTAGCCGCGACCCTCGTTGGACGGCATCACACCGTCACTCATGAGCATGAGCGAAGAACGCACGTGGTCGGCGACGATGCGCATGCGCACATCGTCGTCATGGTCGGCACCGTAACGCCGTCCGGACAGCGCCGCGGCACGATCGAGCACCGGGCGAACCTGGTCGATCTCGTACATGTTCTCGACACCCTGCTTGAGGAAGGCCACTCGTTCGAGGCCCATACCGGTGTCGATGTTCTGCTTGGGCAGGTCGCCCAAAATCTGGAAATCGCTTTTACCGGTGCTTTCGCCCCGGAGATACTGCATGAAGACGAGGTTCCAGATTTCCACGTAGCGGTCATCATCGGTGGCCGGTCCCCCGTCGGCGCCATAGGCGGGCCCGCGGTCAAAGAAGATCTCGGAGCACGGACCCGCGGGGCCGGGCTGCCCGGTCGACCAGTAATTGGATTCCATGCCGAGGCGCTGGATACGATTCTCCGGCACGCCGAGGGCGCGCCAGTATCGGAAGGCCTCGTCATCGTCGAGGAAGACGGTTACCCACAGGTCGGATTCACGGAAGCCATAGCCGCCCTGATTCTCCGGGGTCGTCAGGAGCTCCCAGGCAAAGCCGATGGCCTCTTTCTTGAAGTAGTCACCGAAGGAGAAATTGCCGTTCATTTGAAAGAACGTGCCGTGGCGAGGTGTCTTTCCGACTTCTTCAATATCATTCGTTCGGATGCATTTCTGCACGCTCGTCGCACGCTTGTACGGCGCGGGCACCAGACCCGTGAGGTAGGGCACGAAAGGCACCATTCCGGCCACGGTGAAGAGAAGAGTCGGGTCGTCGCTGACCAATGAAGCGGAGGGCACAACGGTGTGTCCCCGATCGGCGAAAAAGTCGAGCCAGCGCCCGCGAATGTCGGCAGTCTGCATGGTGTCCGTAGCGTTGGTGGTGCGTGAATAGCGAGAAATCAGAAGGGTTGCGGGCCAGGCCCTAGGTGCGCGGGCTATCGGTGTCGCCGCCGAGTGCCGCGTGAAGTTCGGCTTCGCGCTGGCGGTAGCCATCCGAGATGGCCTCCCCGAATTCGCGGGCCTTGGCGTCAAGGTCCGTGAAGAACTGCTTGCCCTGCTGCGACTTGTTGACCTCATGGGCGACAACGAAACCGGCGGCGACACCTACGACCAGCCAGATGAAATTCTTCACTGTCATGCTCCCTCGAATTGGATGTACAGAGTTAAGCGTAGCGGTCTAGGCGGAGTTGCGCCGGGACCCGGGCGACCTGCGCGCGGTGAACGCAGCGCGCACGCCCGCGGGGAAACCGGCCAAGGTGATCAGCACACCATCGAGAGTCGCGGCAAACGGGGCGATGAGCGCCGAGACGTTGCCGGGGGCTTCCGCGACTTTTCCACCGGACCTGCTTCCTCAACTATTGCCTGAATCCGGCGCACAAACGATTTCGACGAAAAAGGGCGGACCACCCACAGGTGATCCGCCCTTCAGCGTAGCTGAACCGGAACGCAGCTCAACCAGCCTTCAGCTGAACTGCTTAGCGAGCCGCGTAGTACTCAACGACGAGCTGAACTTCACAGGTCACCGGGATCTCGATGCGCTTCGGGCTGCGCACGAGGCGAGCCTGCAGCTTGTCGAGCTCAACCTCGAGGTACGGGGGAAGCTTCGGAAGCAGGTCCACGTGTCCGCCGGCGGCGGCAACCTGGAAGGGCTCCATGCCCTCGCTGCGAGCCTTGACGTGCATGAGCTGGCCCGGCTTCACGCGGAAGGAGGGCCGGTCAACGAGCTCTCCGTCGACGAGGATGTGACGGTGCACGATCATCTGGCGAGCCTGCGCGGTGGTGCGGGCGATGGCGGAACGAACGAGGAGGGCGTCGAGACGCGTCTCCAGGATCTCGACCAGGTTCTCACCGGTCAGTCCCTGGCGACGACGAGCCTGCTCGAAGGCGATCTTGAGCTGGGCTTCGCGGATGCCGTACTGGGCGCGTAAGCGCTGCTTCTCGCGCAGGCGGACGGCATAGTCCGAGTCGGTCTTGCGCTTGGTGCGGCCGTGCTCACCCGGTGCATAGGGGCGCTTCTCGAGGAAGCGGGCTGCCTTCGGCGTGAGGGCAATGCCCAGCGCGCGCGACAGGCGGGTCTTACTGCGGGTACGTGACTTTGTAGACACGGTTTCCTTTCAATCGGACTCAACAAGGGAATACCAGGGCGCTGCGCACACGTGGGTGGCAGGCGTCATGGGAGATCAGAGGGGTGTTTGCCACGGGGAGCTCGGCTACAGAGCAAACCCATCCAAACCGGAAACGGACGCAGCCGCATGCCGAAACCAGTTGTAGGCAGGTACCAGAGTAACACAGCCCCCCGCACCGCGGGCTGCCGGCTACTGACCGCGCACGATTCGACGCAACTTCGCCAGTCGGGCCGAAATCTCCCGCTCGTTCCCATGCCCGGTGGGCGTGTAGTACTGGGTGTCCTTGAGCTCCGTCGGCGGGTATTGCTGTTCCACAACGCCGAGCGCATGATCATGCGGGTACTGATAGCCCTTGCCATGACCGAGGCGCTTGGCGCCGGGATAGTGGGCGTCCCGCATGCCCTTGGGCACGCGGCCGATCTTGCCGGCCCGAACGTCCGCGATCGCCGCATCGAGGGCCATATACGCTGCGTTTGATTTGGGCGCCGTGGCGAGGTGAACCACCGCTTGCGCGAGCGGAATACGCCCCTCCGGCATGCCGATCAACTGCACGGCGTCCGCCGCCGCCACCGCAATGACCAGCGCGTGCGGGTCAGCCATGCCGATGTCCTCCGAGGCCAGGATGATGATTCGGCGGGCGATGTAGCGCGGGTCTTCGCCCGCCTCGATCATCCGGGCCAGGTAGTGCAGGGCGGCATCGACGTCGCTCCCCCGCACCGACTTGATGAACGCACTGATGACGTCATAGTGCTCGTCACCGTTTCGGTCATAACGCAGCAGTGCCCGGTCCACGGCGAGGGCTACGATCTCCGTCGTGATGACCGGTTTGCCGTCCGTACCGTCCACAATCGTTGACGCGGCTGAAACGGATGCCGCCTCCAGCGCCGTCAGTGCCCGACGGGCGTCGCCGGAGGCGAGCCTGATGATGGCCGCGCGCGCCTCGGGCTCCAGTTCAAAGCGATCCGCCAATCCACGCGCATCCGTCACCGCCCGGTCCACCACGATGCCGAGGTCGTCATCGTTGAGGATCTCGAGGGTGAGCAGCAGGGAGCGCGACAGTAGCGGGGAAATAATGGAGAAAGACGGGTTCTCCGTCGTAGCCGCCACCAGAATGATCACGCCGTTTTCCACGCCCGGGAGGAGGGCGTCCTGCTGCGCTTTGGAGAATCGGTGGATCTCGTCCAGAAACAGCACCGTCGACAGGCCGTAGAGATCACGGCTGGTGCGTGCTTCCTCCATCACCTGGCGAACGTCACGCACTCCCGCGGTGACCGCCGAGAGTTCCACGAAACGGCGGCCGGAACTGTGTGCAATGGCCTGGGCGAGGGTGGTCTTGCCGGTTCCGGGCGGGCCCCAGAGAATAACCGACACCGAGCCTTGCTCGCCCGTCTTATCGCTGGCGAGGCTGACGAGGGGTGACCCGGGAGTCAGCAGATGACGCTGGCCGGCGACCTCATCAAGACTTTTCGGGCGCATTCGTACGGCGAGGGGGGTCGCGCCACTGCGCAGACCCGGTTGAGCATCCGACATCCCTCCAGCGTACTTTGTGCGTAGAGTTCAACGAGGTTCGCGCATGTCGTTCGCCCGACTTTCCCTGAACACCCGGAGGATTTTGCTGTGGCACAGAATTACAAGCATGATCGTGAGGCACGCGAGGCCCGAGCGCGTACGCGGGCCTACCAGGCCCGTCGAGACGTGCACGAACACCAGCAGAAGCGGCGTGTGCGCGACAACATTGTTGCCGGTTCCAGCGTTATCGTGGTGATCACCCTCCTGGTTATTGCTCAGGTGGTCTTTTTTAACGGGGGCCCGGGCACACCCGCCCCCACGGACGCCGCCGCATCGGCCACGCCGACACCCACCCCGCCCACTGTTGCCAATAGTGGCGACGTGCCCTCCAGCAGCATCGCCGAGTCGCGCACCTGGACCGGTTCGTTGACGCTGAACGACGTCAACCTCGGCATCGAACTCGACGGCGCACTGGCGCCACAGGCCGTGTCCTCGACCATCTCACTCGCGCAGAGCGGCTTCTACACCGGCACCACCTGCCACCGCCTCACCAACGGCGGTTTCTTCGTCTTGCAGTGCGGCGATCCGGCCGGCGACGGCTCCGGAGGCCCCGGCTACACCTACGGCCCCGTAGAGAACGCGCCGGTGGACAATGTGTATCCGGCCGGCACCATAGCCATGGCTCGGCAGGGTGACAGCGCCTTCAGCATGGGCAGCCAGTTCTTCATCGTGTATGAAGACACCACGATCGGCGCCGACACGGCCGGGGGCTATTCCGTGATCGGAACGGTGACCAGCGGTCTCGATCAGCTGAAGGCCCAAATAACGGATGCCGGAGTGACCGGCGGCGCCACTGACGGCGCTCCGGTGGTTCCCACCACCATTACGGGCATAACAGTTCAGTAGGATCACGTGATCCGGCCTCGGGCTTGCAATAGGCTTAGAGAAGCATGTATCAGTCCCCTCCGGGACCCACGACGAAAGCAGCAAGGTGAGCCTCTTGACTACGACAGATCAGCAACCATGGGGTCGCGTAGACGAAACCGGCACGGTTTACGTGCGTGTTGACTCCGGCGAACGTGCCGTCGGTCAGTACCCCGACGCCACTCCCGAAGAGGCGCTCGCGTATTTCGAGCGCAAGTACGTGGAGCTCAACGGCCAGGTGACCCTCTTGGAGCAGCGGGCCAAGGGCGGCGCACCGGCGGCGGACATCGCCAAGTCAGTGACCAACCTCACATCAGCCGTATCCAACGCGAACGCCGTCGGAAATCTCGCCGCGCTGGCCGAGCGGCTTGCGGCACTGGGCGGCGCGGTCACGGAACTCACCGAGCAGCAGAGCGTGGAGACGAAAGCCGCAGCCGCGAACGCCGTCGCCGAGCGTGCCGCGATCGTGGCAGAGGCGGAACGCCTTGCCGCCGAGGACCCGGCCAAGACGCAGTGGAAGCAGACCAGCGCCGCGCTGGACGCTCTTTTCGCCAAGTGGCAGGCACACCAGCATGATGCGCCGCGCATTCCCAAGGGCGAGGCCAACGACCTGTGGAAGCGTTTCCGGGCCGCGCGCACCACGATTGAGCAGAACCGCAAGGCTTTCTTCGCCGAGCTGGACAGCGCCCACAAGGATGTTCGCACCCGCAAGCAGCAGCTGATCGAACAGGCCGAGGCCCTCGCCAACCAGGGCGCCGACGGCGTCTCCACCTACCGCAACCTCTTGGAGGAGTGGAAGAAGGCTGGCCGCTCCGGCAAGAAGCAGGATGACGCCATGTGGGCGAAGTTCAAGGCAGCCGGCGATGTGCTGTATTCGGCGAAGTCCGAAGTCGAGGCCATCGACAACGAGGAATATGACGCCAACTTGGTGCTCAAGCTCGAGCTCGTGACCGAGGCGGAGGCGCTCCTCACGGTCACCGATCGCACGGTGGCCCGTGATTCGCTCAGCACGATCCAGCGCAAGTGGGATGCCATCGGCAAGGTTCCGCGTGATCAGGTCAAGCCCATCGAAGACCGCCTGCGCAAGGTTGAGGCCGTGGTTCGTAAGCTCGATGAGGACCACTGGAAGCGCAACAACCCGGAAACGAAGGCTCGAGCGGAGGGCCTCGCCGGCCAGCTCTACGACGCCATCGCGAAGCTCGAGGCCGCTTTGGTAGCGGCCGAGGACAGCAAGGACGCCGCCGCGATCACGGAAGCGACCGAAGCCCTTGAGGCACGCAAGGCCTGGCTCAAGGCGATCGACCGCTAGGTCCGCACCTCCGTCTGCCACGACGGAAGAAGGCTCCTGACGGAGTTTCTCCACAGGCACCTCTGAATGTCGCCTCTGCACAGATACGGGTTGCATAGCAACCCGTATCGGGCAGGGGCGGCATTCTGTGTCTATGAGCACACGACTGCCACGCGTCATTTCGTCGGCTGACTTTCCGATCGCCGAACTCTGTTCCGCTCGGCTGAACGGAGAGCTGTTCACCGTCGGCGAGTGCTGGTACCCCATCGATGAGATCGATAACGAGTCGTTGCGGGCCGCGTCCCTGGCCCCGCTGATGCCGGCCAGGGCGATTCTGGAACGCATGACGGCCGCCTGGGTCTACGGACTCACCGCCGAACCGCGTCGCCACCATCTGTGTGTGTCCGTCACCGCACGAGTGCATGTCGTCCCCTCACCACGCATCCAGCTGCGGGAAGTTGCCCTGGGCGCCAGCGACACCATCCTCTTCGGCGACGTGCGAGTGACCACGCCGCTTCGAACTGTCGTCGATCTCGCCCGATCGACCCCGATCCCCGCGCACGAGCACGACCGACGCGAGCTGACCACACTTCTGGCACGCCTGCTGAGCTATGCCGGCCACCGGAACGCCGACAGCGCACGAGCGCGATGTTCGCGCCCGTGCGTGCCCAACCGAACCTTGGCACTGGCTCGACTGGACGATGTGGACGCCGAGCTCCGACGTGCCCCCGATCCATTCACGCCGGAACCGTTCGCTTCAGATCCGTTCGCTTCAGATCCGTTCGCTTCAGATCCGTTCGCTCCAGAGCCCATCACTCAGGCCAGATCAGATTATCCGTCGCTCACACGATAGACGTCGTAGACGGTGTCGATGCGTCGCACGGCGTTCAGAACGCGATCCAGATGCGTGGTGTCGCCCATCTCGAACACGAACCGGCTCAGCGCCAGCCGGTCGCTGGACGTGTTCACCGTGGCGGACAGGATATTCACGTGATGCTCGGAAAGTACCCGGGTCACATCCGAGAGCAGGCCCGAACGGTCCAGCGCCTCAATTTGAATGTGCACGAGGAACAGGCTCTTCGACGTGGGCGCCCACTCCACCTCGATCATGCGTTCCGGTTCCTTCAGAAGCGACTGCACGTTGTGGCACGCCGCTTGGTGTACCGAGACTCCGGCGCCCCGAGTGACAAAACCGACGATCTTGTCACCGGGAACCGGCGTGCAACAGCGCGCCAGCTTAACCAGAATGTCGGGGGCGCCACGAACCAGAACGCCCGAATCGCTAGTGCGCGGGGCTTGCGTGTGCCCGCGCGGAGCAACCGGGAAGTCACTGACGTCACTCTCCTCCACGGTCTGTACCGAGGAAACGACCTTCTCCAGCACGGACTGCGTCGAGACATGGCCTTCGCCGACGGCCGCGTACAGGGCCGACACATCCTCGTACTTCATCAACGCTGCGACTTCAGCGAAGGAATCCTGGTTCATCAGCTTTTGCAGAGGCAGATTCTGCTTACGCATGGCGCGGGCGATGGCATCACGACCCTGCTCAATCGCCTCATCGCGACGTTCCTTGGTGAACCACTGCCGGATCTTGTTGCGCGCCCGGGGGCTCTTGACGAAGTTGAGCCAGTCCTTGCTCGGGCCCGAATCGGGGTTCTTGGAGGTAAAAACCTCCACGACATCACCGGTGTTCAGGGTGCTCTCCAGCGGTACCAGCCGCCCATTGACTTTGGAGCCCATGGTGCGGTGGCCCACCTCGGTGTGCACCGCGTAGGCGAAGTCGACCGGTGTGGCTCCGGCCGGCAGCCCGATCACCCGTCCCTTCGGGGTGAAGACGTACACCTCTTTCGCGCCGATCTCATAACGCAGCGAGTCGAGGAACTCCCCGGGGTCAGCCGTCTCGGCCTGCCAATCCGAGATGTGGGCGAGCCAGGCCATGTCGGTGTCGCTCTTGGGGCCCACACCCGCGCTCTTGCCGTTGACCTGTTCTTTGTACTTCCAGTGGGCGGCAACGCCGAACTCGGCCCGCTGATGCATCTCCTGCGTACGAATCTGAATCTCCACCGGCCGCCCGCTCGGGCCCATCACCGTCGTGTGCAGGGACTGATAAAGGTTGAACTTGGGGGTGGCGATGTAGTCCTTGAACCGGCCGGGCAGGGGTGTCCACCGCGCATGGATGCTGCCGAGAACCGCGTAGCAGTCCCGAACGGAGTTGACGAGCACGCGGATGCCGACCAGGTCATAGATTTCGTCGAAGTCGCGACCACGAACGACCATCTTCTGGTAGATCGAGTAGTACTGCTTGGGTCGTCCGGCAACCTTGCCGCGGATGCGTGCCGACTTCAGATCATCGTTGATGGTGTCGATGACGTTCTGCACGAATTCTTCGCGCTGCGGTGTTCTTTGTCGAACGAGGCTCTCGATCTCCGCGTACAGCTTGGGATACAGCACCGCAAACGAGAGGTCTTCCAGCTCCCACTTGACGGTCTGGATTCCGAGCCGATGCGCCAGCGGTGCGTAGATCTCGAGGGTTTCCGTGGCCTTCCGCACCGCGGACTCGGCGGGGACGAAACCCCAGGTGCGCGCGTTGTGCAGCCGATCGGCGAGCTTGATGATCAGCACGCGGATGTCTTTGGACATGGCGACGATCATCTTGCGAACGGTTTCGGCCTGGGTCGAATCGCCGTACTTGACCTTGTCGAGTTTGGTGACCCCATCCACCAGCATGGCAATTTCGTCGCCGAAATCGGCACGCAGCTCGTCAAGCGCGTAAGAGGTGTCCTCAACCGTGTCGTGCAACAAGGCCGCCGCGATGGTTTTCGCGCCGATGCCGAGGTCGGCGAGGATTTGCGCCACCGCCACCGGGTGGGTGATGTAGGGCTCGCCACTGCGCCGCATCTGGCCCTCGTGGGCCTTTTCCGCCGTTGCGTAGGCCCGCTCGATGATGGACAGGTCCACCTTCGGGTGGTGCAGACGCACGGTCCTGATCAGGGTGTCGACGGCTCCGGCCGGCTGCGCGCGAGAGAAGATCCGGGGTACCAGTCGTCGCAATGACGCCGCGGACGGGGTGGTGGTGTCGGTCATCGGTTCACCTCAATCCTTGGGCCGTGTAGATCAATTATGGCCGAACCGGGGCCCGCGGAGAAACCGGTCTCCCGAGCCCCGACAGCAGGACCTTACGCAGTCACTTCTGCAGACGCGGATGCCTCCGGTGCGGATGCACTTGCCTTTGCGGCCAAAGCCTTCTTGTCGCGCTTACGAATTCCCGGCTCTCGCGTTCGCAGCTGCGCGTAGAGCGGTGCGGCGATGAAGATCGTGGAATACGTGCCGACCAGAATTCCGATCAGCAGCGCCAAAGAGATATCCCGCAGAGTTCCGGCACCCAGCACAAAAGCTCCGATGAAGAGGATGGACGCAACGGGGAGCGCCGCCACGACCGAGGTGTTGATGGAACGCACCAGGGTCTGGTTGACCGCCAGGTTGACGGAGTCCGCGAACGTTCGGCGCGATCCCGGCCCGTCCTCACTGGTGTTCTCCCTGATCTTGTCGAAGACCACCACGGTGTCATAAAGCGAGTAACCGAGAATCGTGAGAAAACCGATGACCGCCGCCGGCGTGATCTCGAACCCGGTAATGCCATAGATTCCGGCGGTGATCACGAGGTCGTGCAGAAGCGCCACCATCGCTGCGGCGGACATCTTCCAGGTGCGGAAGTAGATCGCCATCACAGCGCCGGCGAGCACCAGGAAGACCACCAGCGCACGCAGAGCCTGTCCGGTGATGTCGGCACCCCACGACGGGCCAATAAACGACGCGGCAACTTCGGTCTCCGGTACCGCGTATGCGGTGGCCAAGGCGGAACGAACGGCACGGGTGTCGTCACTGGTCAACTGATCGGTTTGCACCCGCAGTTCGCTCGTGCCGACCGTGGAAATCTGCGGCACTGCGGCCGGTACGACGCTAGAAACCGCATCCTCCGCAAGCGTCTGGTCCTGGTTGTCCACGTTGGTGACAACGAACTCGCTACCGCCCGTGAACTCGATTCCGAACACGAACCCACCGCGCGCGAACGGGCCCACAACCGCGATCAGGATCATTGCGCCGGCAATCAGGTACCAGAGCTTGCGACGCCCCACGATGTTGAAAGAACGTTCCCCGGTATAGAGATCGTTTCCGAATTTGGCGAAACTGGCCATCAGGAGTCCTTCCCGTCGGTCGACGAATCCGATGAGGAGCCGACGAGTTCTGCCGCCTTGCGTTCGGCAATTGTCTGGCGCTTGGCAGCCTCACGACTGGAAGTCGCTGATTTGGATCCCGGGACGGCCACCGACGGAACGAATCTGGCTCGGCCGCGGTAAACGGCACCGAGTGCTCGCGGATCAAGACCGCTGAGCTTATGACCTTCGTTGAAGAACTTGGTTTGGGAGACGAGCTGCAGCATGGGGTGGGTGAACAGACTCACCACCAGAAGGTCAACGATGGTCGTCAAACCGAGGGTGAGCGCGAAGCCGCGAACGTTGCCGACGGCGAGCACGAACAGCACGGCCGCGGCGAGGAAGTTGACGACGTCGGAGGCAACGATGGTGCGGAAGGCACGACGCCAACCGTTCTCGACAGCCGACTCGAGGCCTCGACCGTCTCGCAACTCATCACGGACACGCTCGAAGTACACGATGAAGGAGTCCGCTGTGATTCCGATGGCCACGATCAGGCCGGCCACGCCGGCGAGAGACAGTCGGTAACCTTCCCGCCACGACAGGATTGTGATCAAGAGATAGGTGATGACGGCGGCAACGGCCAGCGACGCAACGGTGACCAAACCCAACAATCGGTATTGGGCCAGCGAGTACATCACCACCAGAATCAGTCCGATGAGGCCCGCGATCAGCCCGTTCACCAGCTGGGTCGAGCCGAGGGTCGCGCTGATGGTGTCCTGGCTCTGCACCGTGAAACTGATCGGCAGGGCGCCGAATTTCAGTTGATCGGCCAGCGCCTTCGACGATTCCTCGGTGAAGTTTCCGGAAATCTGCGGCTTGTCCGTGACGCCCTGAACGCGAGGAGCGGTGATGACCTGGCCGTCCAGAACGGCGGCGAACTGGTTCTGGGGCGGCTGCAGGGCAATGAGTCGGCTGGAGACACCGAGGAATTCATCGGCACCCTGGCCGTTGAAGGAAATGTTGACGACCCACTGGCCCGTGGGCGTTCCGCTCTGGCCCACCTCCTGGCCGTTCGTGGCGTCGGAGATGTTGGCACCGTCGACCTCGACGGGGCCGAGAATGTACTTCGCTGACCCGTCGGACTCGCAGGTGATCAGCGGTTGGTCCGCGGGCGCCACGTTGCTGGTGTCGATCTGTCCGCAATCGAAGGCCTCGTACTGAGCCTGCAGGGCCGGGGTCACATAGTTGAGGTCGCTGCCGTTCGTGGGCGCGACGGCCGGCGTGGTCGACAGGGTGGGGTCGACCGGAGCAACCGGAACGGGCGTTGACGTGCCGTCGGCGCCGATGACGGCCGTCGTCGGGCCCCCGGCGACGAGAACGGGACGGAACTCCAGCTTTGCCGAAGACTCGATGCGGTTGATCGTGGCATCGTCCGGAGTTCCTGGCAAGGCCACCACGATGTTCTGCCCGCCCTGGGTGTTGATCTCCGATTCGGAGACGCCGGAGGAGTCGATACGCTGCCGGATGATCGACACGGCCTGGTCCAACTGCTCCTGGGAGACCGTTTGCCCGGCCTCAACCTGGGGCTCGAGGATGATCTGTGTTCCGCCCTCGAGGTCGAGGGCGAGTTTGGGAGACCACGACCCTCCACCGTTCAAAACGCCGATGGCGTTGAAGGCGATGAGACCGACGATGATAACGCCAAGCCATGTGAGGGAACGCCAGGCCTTCTTGGCCGGAGACGACTTAGCCACCTGATAACTCATCTTTCTCTGCTTGTGCCCACGCTAAAGAGCGTGGGCACCGGAAGGGTTTGTTACGCGTCGCCCTTTTTGGGCTTGTTCTCGTTGTCGTCACCGTCGACGCGCTGTCCGAACTCGGGCTCACCGAGGGATTCGACGACCGGGCTCTGGGCCAGCGCGTCCTCGTCTGCCTCAGCGGCGACGGGCTCAACCACGCGGGCGATGGTCTGACGGTGGATGTCAACGATAACGCCGGGGGCAATCGACAGAGCGACCTTGTTGGCTTCCTCATCGATCGACACGATGGTGCCGTACATACCGAAGTTGGTCATCACGTCTGCACCGGCAACCATGGTGGCCTGAAGCGCCTCCTGGTCACGCTTGCGCTTGCGACCGTTGCGGAACATGAAGAATACGAGCATCGCCAGAACGGCGAGCATGACGAGAGTCAACGGATCCATAAAGCTGAGTGACCTTTCGATAGCGGCCCGAGGGCCGAAGCTTGTGTGAACGGCTCATCGAGCCAAATTGAATTATAGTTCATCGAGGGTCAGAGCGACCTGAGGATCACTCAGACCGAAGTGTCGCCACGCTGCAGGCGTTGCCACCCGACCACGCGGAGTACGCGTGAGGAAGCCTATCCGTACCAGGAAGGGCTCGACGACCGCTTCGATGGTTTCAGACTCTTCCCCAACCGACACGGACAGGGTGTTCAGACCCACGGGGCCCCCGCCGAAGCGGGTGAGGATGATGCGCATCACCTCGCGGTCGAGTCGATCCAGACCGATTTCATCAACGTCATAGAGCTCCAATGCCGCGTGAACAGCAGCCAGGTCTGCTTCGCCGCCATGGACCAGCGCGTAATCCCGCACGCGTCGCAGCAGCCGGTTGGCGATGCGGGGTGTGCCCCGACACCGCCCAGCAATTTCGGCCAGGGCCCGGGTGCCGATCGGCAGGTTGATCAGCTGCGCGGCACGAGCCAGCACCTGTTCCAGTTCACTGTCGGCATAAAACTCGAGGTGCGCGGTGAAGCCGAAACGATCCCGAAGTGGGTTCGGCAGCAACCCGGACCGCGTGGTGGCGCCCACCAGGGTGAACGGGGCCAGTTCAAGCGGCACTGATGTTGCGCCGGCGCCTTTTCCCACCATGATGTCAATGCGAAAGTCCTCCATGGCGAGGTACAGCATCTCTTCGGCAGATCGGGCCATCCGGTGGATCTCGTCAATGAAAAGAACTTCACCGGGAATGAGTGATGACAGCACGGCGGCAAGATCACCGGCATGCTGGATGGCCGGTCCGCTCGACATCCGCAGCGGCCGGTTACCCTCGTAGGCGATGATCATGGCCAGGGTGGTCTTCCCCAGACCGGGGGGTCCAGCCAGCAGGATATGGTCCGGGGTACGATTCTGCATGGTCGCCGCGGTCAGCATGAGCTGGAGCTGGCCGCGCACCTTCTGCTGCCCCACGAATTCACCGAGGCTCGCCGGGCGCAGGGCACCCTCGAAGGCCAGTTCGGTTTCACTCTCCAGGGTGGGCCGGGTCAGCTCCACGCCGGGATCGACGGGATGCGGTTCCGAGGCCATCAGCGGTGTCCCGGATTCTGTGCCGGACCCAAGCGGCCGAGGGCAAGACGCAGCACGACGGCCACGCTCACCGGCGGCGCATCGTCAGCTTCGGCCGGGGCTTCAGCCGCCAGGTCGTTGAGCGTGGATTCCACCGCTTCGGCAGCAATGCGCTCCGACCAGCCGAGGCCGATAAGGGCAGCCTGCACACTTGCTGCCACTGACGTCGACCCGAGCGGCCGGCCGGTCACGGACGGGGGGGCCGTGACCGCGATCTTGCCCACCAGGCTGAGCACGATCAGCTTGGCCGTCTTCGGGCCGATCCCGCTCACCTTGCGGAACACAGCATCCGCCTCGTCGGCGACGGCCTGCCCGATCTGGTTTGGCGTCAATACGGCCAACACTCCGAGGGCTGACTTGGGACCGACGCCGGTGACACCCACCAAGAGTTCGAAGACGGCAAGTTCGTCGGCAGTCGGAAAACCGTAGAGCGTGAGGGAATCTTCACGAACGATCAGGAGTGTCAGCAGTCTCGCTTCATCACCGACTCGCACGGAGAGTGCCGTGGCCGGGGTGACCTGTACTCCCAGCCCCACTCCCCCGACCTCGATCACCACGGTCGAGCCGGAGGCAGACAGGACGAGGCCACGTACGGAAGAGATCACCGCTTAAGACTACGGGTACCCGGTGACACCGGTGTTCCACGCTCTGCGGCGCGCCAAGCCTGTTGGGCGGGAGTGAGCGCCGCAGATGTGCGGGAAGCCGCGGCAGGGGGCGTGGCGGTCGGCAGTGTTGTACCGCCGGCAATTCCCGTGCGCCAGGCATGGCAGATGGCCAGAGCGAGAGCATCGGCCGCATCCGCCGGTTTAGGGATCTCCGTAAGTCCCAGAATTCGCGCGACCATTGTTCCGACCTGCTTCTTGTCGGCTGACCCGTATCCCGTGATCGCGGCCTTCACCTCGCTCGGCGTATGCAGGCTGACGGGGAGTCCGCGGCGCGCCGCTAGCAGCAACGCCACGCCACTGATCTGGGCGGTGCCCATCACCGTGCCCACGTTGTTCTGAGCGAAGACACGTTCAATGGCAACGAACTGCGGCTGGTGCCGATCGAGCATCTCCTCGATCCCTTCGCTCAGCACCAGCAGGCGCTGCTCCAGCGGCAGGTCGATCGAGCTGCGCACCACGGTGACATCGACCAGGGTCGCCGACCGGTTGCCGGCGACATCGACCACGCCGATGCCACAGCGGGTGAGTCCGGGGTCAATTCCCAGCACCCGCACCCCGCGCGGCCCCGCACCCATCGGCGCTACTCGGACTCGGCTTCGAGTTCGGCCTGCACGTCGGGCGGCAGATCGTAGTTGCTGTAGATGTTTTGAACGTCGTCGAGGTCTTCCATGGCGTCGATCAGCCGGAAAACCTTCCGAGCCGTTTCGGCGTCGACCTCGATCTTCAACGAGGGAACGAAAGCGATGTCGGCCGACTCATAGTCGATGCCCGCTGCCTGCAGGGCAGTTCGGGTGGCCACCAGGTCGTGTGCCTCGGAGAAGACCTCGAACGTTTCACCGTCATCGATGACCTCTTCCGCCCCGGCGTCGAGCACGGCAAGCATGATGTCGTCTTCGGTGATGCCGGCGGCCTTCTTGACCACGACGACACCCTTGCGATGAAAGTTGTACGCCACGCTTCCGGGGTCGGCCATTGCGCCGCCGTTGCGGGCCATGGCGGTGCGGACCTCGGCGGCAGCACGGTTCTTGTTATCGGTGAGGCACTCGATCATGATGGCCACGCCGTTCGCGGCGTAACCCTCGTACATGATGGTCGTGTAGTCGACCTGCTCGCCCGTGAGCCCGGCACCACGCTTGACCGCGCGGTCGATGTTGTCGTTGGGAACCGAGGTCTTCTTGGCCTTCTGAATGGCGTCGACCAGGGTGGGGTTACCGGAGAGATCGGCCCCGCCCATGCGGGCCGCCACCTCGATGTTCTTGATGAGCTTCGCGAAGGCCTTGGCCCGGCGAGAGTCGGTGACGGCCTTTTGGTGCTTCGTTGTGGCCCATTTGGAATGCCCGGACATGAATCTCCCGTTGTGTTGCTCGCTCGTTGTGACGTGAGGCTGGACTGCTGGCTCTTGCACCATTGTGCGACCCCCATTCTAGCCCGGGGCCGCGATCACACGCGAAAAGCGCGCCCGGCTCGGCCGCCTGATTCAGGCGACGGGGTCAGCGTGCAGCAACTTGCTGAGCGTGTGCAGATTGCGGGTCGTGGTGGTGTCCCGGTACTTGGGCTTGCCGCTTTTCTTGCTGAAATTGCTCTTGATGCCCACGGACTTGCGCACCTCCCAATAGAGAACGCCGTGACCGAGTTCGATTCGCTCGTCCACCGGGTCGAGCTCGCGGGCATGTCCGGCGAGTTCTGTGAGCGCGGCCGGGTCCGACGCGAACATGACGTAGGGATGCCATCCGTCGCGTTCGGCATCGAAGGGGTAGGACATGATGATCCGGTCCAGGCTGTCGGCTTCGACCAGCACAATGTGAGCTTCGTAGTCGAAACGTTCCTGTAGGGCCTGCTCGATCACGGCTTTTCGCTCGGCAAGATCCGCTGCCGCGGCTTTGGGATCGGCCGGCGCTTCGCCGGTGCGAAACAGCACGTTTCCACTGGCCAGAATGGTTCTCACCTCGGAGAATCCCAGTTCTCCGAACAGGTCGGTCAGATCGGTCATGGCGATGGTGATGCCATTGACATTGATGCCCCGTAGCAGGGCCACATACTTTGTCATCGTTGACTCATTCCCAAACGTATCGTTGCCAAACACTATCGATACTGCGGGCTAATGGCGAAATGCCACCGCATGAACTTTGTTCAGGAAGTATTCGTGAAAACGGTGCTCGCCGGTGATTTCCGGGTGGAATGACGTGCCGAGCAGGTTGCCCTGCTCCACCGCGACGCACCGTCCGTCCGCAAGCGTTGCCAGTGCAGTGGCCCGAGGACCCACCGTCTCCACGACCGGCGCGCGAATGAAGGCGGCGTGTACCGGCGCGGAACCGAACTGCGGGATCTGCAGATCAGTCTCGAAGGAGGCGTTCTGTGATCCGAACGCGTTGCGTCGCACGCTGATGTTCAGGCCACCGAGGCTCCTTTGGCCCGCCATGCCGTCGAGGACGGTGTCCGCGAGCATGATGAGACCGGCGCAGGTGCCGTACACCGGCAGCCCGGCCCTGATCGCGTCGCGGAGCGGCTCGAAGAGGCCAAACATGCGGGCGAGCTTGTCCATCACGCTCGACTCGCCCCCCGGAATAACCAGCCCACTGACGCGTGCGAGTTCTTCCGGACGGCGAACCATCACGACGGTGCAACCGAGTGCGCGCAGAACATCTGCGTGTTCGCGGAAATCACCCTGCAGCGCGAGCACACCCACAACGAGGTTCGCGCGCGACTGGCCCAGCTCAGACACAATACCTGGCAGCGATGATCCCACGGGAAGCTCAGTGGCCAACGTGGCCTCAGCTGGCACACTGCCCAGCAGGGACGCACCGTTTTCGGTGGCAGACACGGTACGTCCCATCATGACGAACGGACTTACCAGCCGCGCTCGGCGAGGCGGTGCGGTGCGGGCAGGTCGGACACGTTGATGCCGACCATGGCCTCACCGAGGCCGCGCGAGGCCTGGGCGATGACCGTGGCGTCGTCGTAGAAGGCGACGGCCTTCACGATTGCGGCTGCACGCTGCTCCGGGTTGCCCGACTTGAAGACTCCGGAGCCAACGAACACGCCATCGGCACCGAGCTGCATCATCATGGCTGCGTCGGCGGGTGTTGCCACGCCTCCTGCGGTGAACAGGACGACAGGAAGCTTGCCGGTTGCGGCGATCTCGGCGACGAGCTCGTACGGAGCCTGGAGTTCCTTCGCGGCAACGTACAGCTCATCCCGGCTCATGGAAGACAGGTGCGCGATCTCCGCCTTGATCGTACGGATGTGCTTGGTGGCCTCGGAGACGTCGCCGGTTCCGGCCTCGCCCTTGGACCGGATCATGGCCGCACCCTCATTGATGCGACGAAGCGCCTCACCGAGGTTGGTGGCGCCGCACACGAACGGTGTCGTGAATTTCCACTTATCAATGTGGTTCTTGTAATCGGCCGGGCTCAGCACCTCGGACTCGTCGATGTAGTCCACGTTCAGGGCCTCAAGGATCTGCGCCTCCACGAAATGACCGATGCGGGCTTTGGCCATGACCGGGATGTTGACCTCGGCGATGATGCTGTCGATCAGGTCAGGGTCGCTCATGCGAGCGACACCGCCCTGCGAACGGATGTCGGCGGGCACGCGTTCCAGAGCCATGATGGCAACGGCGCCAGCGTCTTCGGCGATGCGGGCCTGAGCGGCGTTGACGACGTCCATGATGACGCCGCCCTTGAGCATTTCAGCCAATCCGCGCTTGACGCGGCTCGAACCGAACTGCTCTGTGGAAGTGTTTTCAGTCATGATAATGATCCTATTCCTTGCACTGTTTACAAAAGAGCACTGCGTCAGAAGCGCCGGTGACGACTCCCCCCGGAAGAGGGACTATTCGGGGACGACCGGCCAGCCGTCGGCGATCTCGCGACGCGTGTCGCCGAGGAGCTTCGGAATGGCCTTCGTGCCCGCAATAATGGGGAAGAAGTTGGAATCGAGGGCCCATCGGGGCACGATGTGCTGATGCAAGTGCTCGGCGATTCCGGCTCCGGCGATACGGCCCTGGTTCATTCCGATGTTGAAGCCGTCGCAATTTGAAACAGCTGTGAGTACGCGCATAGCCGTCTGTGTGAGCGTGCCGATCTCAGCGATCTCCTCCGCGCTCGCCTGGTCGTACGTCGCAATGTGGCGATAGGGGCACACGAGAAGGTGTCCGCTGTTGTACGGGAACAGGTTGAGCAGAACGTAAGCATACTGACCGCGAGCAACGATGAGCGCTTTCTCATCGGTCATGCCCGGCGCGAGACAGAACGGGCAGTCATCCGGGTGCGGCTGCTGGCCGTCCTGGATGTAGACCATCCGATGCGGCGTCCACAGGCGCTGGAAGGCATCCGGCACCGCCGCGAACTCTGAGGAGTTCTCGATCAGCGGGTTATCAAGGTCGACACTGTCGTCGTGAGGGCCGTCGGTTTCCGACATATCAGGCCTCCGCCTCAGCGGTCTCCACAGAAGCGGTCTCCACAGAAGCGGTCTCCACCGGAGCGCTCAGCACCTGGGTACGGTTCTCGATCGATTCCAGAATGCGCGCGATCGCGTCGTCCACGGGCACGCCATTGAGCTGCGTACCGTCCCGGAACCGGAAACTCACCGCCTTTTTCGCCTGGTCTTCTTCGCCGACGATCAGCTGGAAGGGTACTTTGGCCTTCGTGTGCCTGCGGATCTTCTTCTGCATCCGGTCGTCAGAGTGGTCCACCTGTGCGCGCACCCCGGCCGTCTTGAGCCGGCCGATGATCTCGTCAAGGTAGGGGCCGTACTGCTCGGAAACGGGAATTCCCACCACCTGAACGGGCGACAACCACACCGGGAAGGCGCCGGCGTAGTGTTCGGTGAGTACGGCGAAGAACCGCTCGATGGATCCGAATAGTGCCCGGTGGATCATAACGGGGCGCTGGCGGGTGCCGTCATTGGCCGTGTACTCAAGATCGAAGCGTTCCGGAAGGTTGAAATCGAGCTGGATCGTTGACATTTGCCACGTGCGCCCGATCGCGTCGCGAGCCTGCACCGAGATCTTCGGCCCGTAGAAGGCTGCCCCGCCCGGGTCGGCGACGAGTTCGAGGCCGGAGGCCTCGGCCACCTCGGCGAGCGTCTGGGTGGCTTCCTGCCAGGCGTCGTCGCTTCCGACGAACTTCTTCGGGTCCTTGGTGGACAGTTCGAGGTAGTAGTCGTTGAGTCCGTAGTCGGCGAGCAGCTGCAGCACGAAGTTGAGGGTGCTCGTGAGCTCCGCCTTCATGCCTTCGCGGGTGGTGTAGATGTGGGCGTCGTCCTGGGTCATTCCGCGCACCCGGGTGAGGCCGTGCACCACACCGGACTTCTCGTACCGGTAGACGGAACCGAACTCGAACATGCGCAGCGGCAGGTCACGGTAGCTGCGACCACTGGACTTGAAGATGAGGTTGTGGAACGGGCAGTTCATCGGCTTCAGGTAGTAGTCAACGCCCTGCCGTGTGACGTGGCCGGTTTCGTCCCGTTCCTCATCGAGGTGCATCGGCGGGAACATGCCGTCGGAATACCAGTCGAGGTGGCCGCTGGTTTCAAACAGCGTCGACTTGGTGATGTGCGGCGTGTACACGAAGTCATATCCGGCCTCGGAGTGACGTTTGCGGGAGTAGTTCTCCATCTCCTGCCGGATGATTCCGCCCTTGGGGTGGAACACCGGAAGGCCGGAGCCGATTTCCTCGGGAAAACTGAACAGGTCCAGTTCTGCGCCCAGCTTGCGGTGATCGCGCTTGGCCGCTTCCTCCAGCCGCGCCTGGTGGGCGCGAAGCTCGTCCTTGGTCGGCCAGGCGGTGCCGTAGATGCGCTGGAGCTGGGGATTCTTCTCCGACCCGCGCCAGTAGGCCGCGGCCAGTCGGGTCAGCGAATAGCCGTTGCCGATCATCCGGGTGTTGGGCAGATGCGGACCTCGGCAGAGGTCCTTCCACACCGTCTCCCCCGTTTTCGGGTCGACATTGTCGTAGATGGTGAGCTCGGCGCCGCCGACCTCGACCGACTCATTGTCCTCACCGAGGTCGGTGGACGCTGGGGTCGAGCTCGTCGACGCGCCGCCCTTGAGACCGATCAGCTCCAGCTTGTACGGCTCGGCGGCGAGCTCGGCACGCGCTTCATCGTCGGTGACGACGCGACGCACGAACCGCTGTCCCTGGCGGATGATGCGATCCATCGCCTTTTCCAGCGATTTGATGTCTTCGGGCGTGAACGGAACAGCCACATCGAAGTCGTAATAGAAGCCGTCGGTGACGGGCGGTCCGATACCGAGACGGGCCGCGGGGTTGACCGCCTGGACCGCCTGGGCCAGCACGTGAGCGGCAGAATGCCGGAGGATGTTGAGACCGTCGGTCGAGCCGATGGCCACCGGCTCAACGACATCCGTCGTCTCCACCGTGGTGGCCAGATCCTTCAGCTCGCCATTGACGCGCATGGCGACAACGGATCGGTCGGTGAAAAGCGCGAAGCCGTCAACCACGTGTGTAACTCCCTGTTTATTGCGGACCCTTCAACTTTAGCGGCGTACGCGCGCTCGTCCGTCCAGTTCGACCGCCGCGGACCGGAGACGCAAAACGGCCCCCGCCGAAGCGGGGGCCGTTCTGCACTCGGCGACAGAGCACCCGCACCCGCCGTGGTTCAGCTGGCATCGGGCACCGGACGGTCAGGGGCGCCAGACCATCAGAACGACCACGGTGACCAGGAGCAGAGTGGCGATGCCGGACCCCATAGCGATCCGCGAATAGGTGGAAACTTTTTCGACCACTCCGGTTCCTTCCCGGGCGGTGAGCTCATCCGCCGCGGACTGCAGGGCAGGAACAACGAGGAACAGATTGATCAGCAGGGCGATTGCGTAGAAGACGAGGGACAGCCAGATCCAGGTTGAGGCCAAGGAGTAGTTGCGGTCCGGGTCGCTCAGGCTCAATGCCCCGAAACCGAAAAGAATCACGAGGACGGAGAGCAGCGAGAAGAACGACACGGACTTGGCGAGCACGGTCACTGGACCGGGCTGGCCGGCTCGAATGAATCGGAGGGCGGTCATGGGCAGGATCGCCATCGGCCCCACCAGGAAAACGGCGGCGACGATGTGCAGGGTGTTGAGCAAAGTATCCATTCCCCCAGATTATGCCCGGACGGGGTGCCGTCAGTGAAGGGCACTCACACCGGGAGGTCGATGAGCACTTTGCCGACGACGGCGGCCTGTACGGCTGCATGCGCGGCCGCTGTTTCGGCGAGCGGAAACCGGTGCAACGGCAGCCCGTGGGATTCACCCACGGAAAGCGCGCCGTCCGCGACGGCGGCAGTCACATCGGCCACCGCATCCGCTTTCGAAGCCGTATCCACCGTGTACACGAGCACGAATTGGATGCGCGTGTTGGTGACCATGTGTGTGCGGATCGGGAAGGTCGCGTCATCGCCACCATTGTCGGAGTAGATGGCGATGACGCCGTCGGGAGCCATCACCTGCGCCGTCCAACCGGAGTTTTCTGCCGCCGCCACCTCGACCAGAATGTCAATTCCGGCCGGAGCGAGTGCCCGCACCGCCGCCGCGGGATCTTGCGTGCGGTAGTTCACCACATTCTGGGCACCGGCTGCGCGCACCAGCTTTTCCTTGGCCGCGCTGCTGACGGTGGTGATGACCCGCGCGCCGGCCCACTGTGCCAGCTGGATGGCCGCATGTCCCACGGCGCCGGCTCCCCCGGCCACCAGCACCGTGAACCCGGCAAGTGAGCCCGGCGCCAGACGACGCGGGCCGCGGGCTGCCACGGTGAGGCACCGGTGTGCGGTCAGTGCCGGGATGCCGAGGCTCGCGCCGAGATCGAAGGAGGCGAAGTCGGGCAGGGCCACGGCCTGGTGCGCGGGAAGAACCAGGAATTGCTGGGCAGTCCCGTTGGCCCGCTGCCAGGCGGCTTCCCAGAGCCACACCCGCTGGCCCACGGACCGGTCGTCGACGCCCGGTCCGACCGCGTCGATGACGCCGGCTCCGTCCTGGTTCGGAACGACCTCGGGGAAGGCCAGCGGCTGGTCGGGAGCGCCACCCTGCCGCGACTTCCAGTCGGTCGGGTTGACACCGGATACGCGCACGCTCACCCGGACTTCTCCGGCCCCGGGTTCTGTAATCGGGCGCTCGATGACCTGC
>Ga0209023_10001743_pt1 | contig 28519 bp, 33 predicted proteins | sample LakOneMetagenome_FD_187468 | JGI IMG/M metagenome (GOLD analysis project Ga0209023, IMG submission 187468) | Freshwater and sediment microbial communities from Lake Erie, Canada (SPAdes) (version 2) | ecosystem: Environmental > Aquatic > Freshwater > Lentic | place: Lake Erie, Canada...
GGCCGGCGAAAAAACAGGCTTCGCACTTGTGGGCACTTGTGAAGATACCTTGGCGTCCATTTTCGTCTCCTCCCGCCGCGATATGTGAATTGGCCCATTTGATGAGCGCTTGTTGATCGCAGCTAATTGTTTCAGATAATTCGTTCGCTAGAACTCCTCCGAATTTTCGTCGGGTCGATATATCGGCACTTGGCCGAACTTGATGCCCCACATTGCTATGAGGCGATTGCTACGTTGTCTTCAAACTCGATTACATTTAGGGCTGCCAGATATTTCTCTGCATCGAGGGCCGCCATACATCCGGTTCCTGCGCTCGTAATCGCTTGCCGATAAACGTGATCCTGAACGTCACCCGCCGCGAATACACCGGCAACGCTTGTGCTGGTTGCACCTCCATTCGATCCGGCGCGAGTGACGATGTATCCATTCGGAGTCATATCGAGTTGCCCCTTAAAGAGATCCGTATTGGGTTGATGGCCGATAGCAACAAAGACCCCGCGAACGTCGATTTGCGATTTTGTGCCGGTCTTGACATTTTTTAGCCTGACGCCGATGACCTCGTTGTCATTCCCAAGAACTTCATCGAGGGTTGAATCGCGTACGATCGAAATGCGGCCCGCCCGTTCTCCAGCGCAGAGACGATCGTAAAGAACTGCCTCCGCTTTAAATTGATCCCGGCGATGAATGATTGTGACGTGCTTGGCGATATTCGAAAGATAAAGAGCCTCTTCGACGGCAGTATTCCCTCCGCCGATGACGCATACATCTTCATCCTTGTAGAAGAAGCCGTCACAAGTCGCGCATCCAGAAACACCTCGCCCCAGATAAGCCTGCTCGGATGGGAGACCGAGATACATCGCCGATGCGCCGGTCGCGATAACAAGCGCATCCGTGGTATAGGTTTTTAGTGCGCTTCGCAGCACGATCGGGCGCAAAGAAAGATCGACCGAGGTAATTTGATCCGTTACCATTTCGGTGCCGAAACGCTCGGCATGCTCGTAAAAGCGCTTCATCAGCACCGGACCTTGGACGCCAGCAGGATCGGCAGGCCAGTTATCAACGTCAGTTGTGGTCATTAACTGACCACCCCGAGCAAATCCCGTAATCAACCGCGGCTTTAGATTTGCACGAGCAGCATACAACGCCGCGGTGTAACCAGCGGGGCCTGAACCAATGATTGTTAGCTTCGAATGCGACATGTGTCTTGTTACTCCGGTCTTTTGACTTTGACCGAGGAATTAGGCGTAAGCAGTCAACTGTTTGACACACGAAGGGATATTAACGCTCATCCCGCTTTTCCCGCGGGAAAGTTGATGAACCGGCCCGAATACAGCGAACGCTAGACCAAATCGCAGCCAAAACGCCTTTGCAGGATTTCCGTAATTCGGGAGAGCAATACGACGAGCAGCGCTCCTAATAGTACTGGTACGACGATGAAATATGGTCCCAGATTATATTCACAGATGATAAGTGGAGAGATTGCGGCCGGAGGATGCAGCGATTTTGAAGCCAGCATGGCGGCTACGGCAAGACCTACAGCGAATGCGCCGGGCAGCAGTCCTGCCCCAAGAAGCTTGACAACAACAACGCCGATGACGGCGGATGATAAATGACCAACCAAAATGGACCGCGTTGTCGCTGGCGCACTCTTCGGAGCGCCAGCGACTAACGCTATCGATGTCGCGAAAGGCACGGTACTTAAGGCCAACTGCGCATTAGACGCTAATAAACCCATGCAGAGAACACCAACGCTGGCCGCAAGCGTCGAAATCATTATTGCAATAATTTTGGTCACGACAGTTTGCCGCGGGCCGTTCGTGACGAGTTGCGTCGGTGTCAATGGGTCCACGATATGAACCAGCTTTCGAAATTCAGCGGCTCGAATTACAAATCAGAACTTAAGCTGCCGATTTCGTGAGCTCTGCCAGAACTTCAGGCAACTGCCGAAGCGATGCCACAACAAAGTCCGGTCCAAACCCCAGACCTTCTGTTTGCATGCGCATAGCCTTGAACATTGTTTTCGGGCCTATCACTGCGGCCGAACGGATTTCCTCGTTTAGGTTTCCAGGTGTCACTCTTTCGATTCTTGCAACGCGAAATCCAAAGCGCTTTGCACCGCTCACGTCAAACCCATTCGAAGATACGAAAAGAACCTCGTCGGTCGACAGCCCCATTGTTTTTTTGACAGGCTCGTAAGCACGAGGGTCAGGCTTGAATGCCTTCATCGAATCGACACTGATCCAAGACTCAAGATACTTGTCTAACCCACTATTTTTCGTGAGCGCGTTAAGCATTCCCGCGCTTCCATTGGAAAGAATAGCCAGCCGGTAGCCACTCAACGCGATCAGCGCTTCTTTCGCATCGGGGTAGGGAGTAAGATTATTGTAAGCTTCAGCAATTTCGTCGAAGAGTTTTTGATCCGCCTCCAACCCGATAGTCTTCAGCGTATATGCGAGGGCGTCGCGCGTGACTGTCCAGAAATCTTCATAAGATCCCATCATGGTCCGCAGCCATGTGTATTCCAGCTGCTTCATGCGCCAAACTTGGGTGATATAGTCTCCATGGCCAGGAAACGCCTTATCAGTGACTGCAGATACTGTCTGTACATCGTAAAGCGTTCCGTAGGCATCGAACACCAGCGCTTTAATAGCCATAACGTTACTCCAGAAAGTCTCGAACTTGGTTTGATCGGGGTCGCGGAATAATGCGTATCAAAGACCAACCAGTTCTTTGATACGATCAATCTCAAAACCTATGATGACCTCACCGTCGATGACCGTGGTCGGAATCGTTTTGGATCCCAGCGCCATGAGTTCCTTGCGGGCCTCTGCATTGTCGTGAACGTTCTTAGGAACGAAATTCACGTTGTTATACTTTAGATACTCCATCTCTTCGTGGCAGGCATTACAGTTATTTCCGTGATAGACAACGATATCCATTTTGACTTCCTCCCGTGTAGTTAGCCTTCGACCTTATTTTTCGCCACCATCGTGTAACCGCTCTCTCCGTAGCCACGCGGGACCATTGCCCGCGCGATCATCCAATTCGGATCTTTCTTCATGTCTGTCGTTTCAATCACGCGGCCACGCGCCGCGACTATGAGGCTTCCTATTTTTGTCTCGTACCAGAGCCAGTCGTTATATTCCGTAGAGTTTTCGGCACCCTCGCCATCTTTCTCGGCCAGACGGGATTCAAGATAGTAGGCCTTCAGATCATCTGCACAAAGACGGACGAACGCGTTCTGAGCAACCGCAGATGTTTCCTTCGGCGATGGCAACGTCAGGTCTTTCTTGTTCACGAAATCGTCGAGATTGCGTGCTGCATTTTCGATCGTATCCGCAGACACGCCCGAATATCCGACCTGCGTTCGCCCTTCATGTGTCTTCATGTACTTCTGATGGTGCCGCTTCAGTGACTCGATCTCGGTGCAAACGCCGATAAAGTCACCGTCATATGCCGCGATCTCAGGAGGCTCTGCGGGCTCTTCGCTCGCCAGCGCGTCATCGAAGTTGCAGCCCTTAGAACTGCACTTTTGCCCCACCTTCTGATGTCGGGCATCAAGATGCTCCTCGCTTACGTCCAGCACGAAATCCTCGAGTACAGGCCCTTCATTTCGGTTGAGCAAATCCAACATCGCAAAAATCACCTTGCGCTGTATTGACTTATTGTTAGGTGCACCAAGCGGACGCCCGAACGGAAAAGGCACCCACAATGCACGCGGCGGCTTTACCTTCTCAGCAAAGGGTCGAAACAGACTGATCGAAACAGTTGTCACGCCCTGTGCTTCTATCTGACGCTGGATCACACTCACGGTGTGAGGACAGAGTGGTCAGGTAGGCACCATGAGTGCGATATCGACGCCCGCATCCTTGAGTTGTTTTCCGACGTCAGGTGCCGAATTCTGTATCAGCGGTTCCACGTTGAATATCGCGCCCATGAATGCGAAATATTTGTCCGCTAGTGATCCGATGACGCCCTCACTAACAAGTTCCTTCAGCCGATCTATCGGGAAGATCACGTTCACGTCCATCGCGAATCCGGAACGATCCCAATTTGTGCTGGTATGCGAGAACGTTAAATCGCGCGGATTGGTGTCGGATGGAATGACGCGGTAGCTGCAGTCGCCTTCGGGATTGCTAAGATCGAAGGGCTTGTCCGTTTTCCGTATGAGGCCGGAAGACGTCACGATAGCAACCTTGCACTCACTCAGCGGCTTTTGCAGGGGCGTCCATGGCGGCGCACCATCGTCGCGGCACTGGAAATTCGAGAAGAATTCTTGCGAATCCGGATCAAGATCTTCAAAGCGAGGCATCTTCGACTCCGTTATCCCAACGTTTGAGCTTTGGCCGGTCTGCTGGCACGTATTTAAGCGATATAGAGATTCAGAATACTCGTGACTGTCTCTCAGTTGACAGCCCGGAAGCAAACTTGCCCTAGAATGCTGGAACACGCGATGCCGGGACGCTAATTTTGGCTTCCGATCTCTGACGTCTTGGCGGACAATGCTTTTGTCGCACGAGAACTGGATACCGCCCATGAACTTTCAAGCTAAAGTGAAGCGGGCCGGCAAGCTCAGCCGTTCTGATCACCTCATGGATGACAGAATGCGACCGGATATATGCGACAGCAAGATGGACCCTTCCGCGTATCGCGACATACTGGATCGTCTGAGCCGGCGAGAGGACGTTCTTGGCAGCCTCGGTGCGGCCGAACGAGACGACCTCATGAAGCATGGCACAATCCGGAAGTATCGGAACGGTGACCAGATTTTTCCGCAAGGCGCCTTACACAAGAATACCTACTTCATATTGCGCGGCGTGATCCGCACTTCGTACATTTCACACAACAGCAAAGAATATACGGTCGCATACTGGTCGAAGGGCGATCTCGTGGGCGGTCCATATTTCATAAACGACGATACGACCTATTTGTGGTCGGGCTACGCAGTCGAACCAACCGATGTGCTTGCGATCTCAGGCAAAAGCTTGAGAGAAATCGCACTTCGAACACCGACGCTGGCGGTCGCGATGCTCGACGCCTTGAGCTTCAAGCTGCATTGGTTTTCACTGCTCCTGCAGGTCATGGGGACGCAGTCCGTTGAAGGTCGACTCGGTATCTTATTGCTGGCTCTTGGGACGGCTTATGGCACCGAGACGGAAGATGGCCTTCTCATACGTTACGCATTCACTCAATCGGATCTCGCGAAAATGATCGGCGTGAGTCGCCAATGGGTCAATAATGCCCTCGGCCAATTTCAGAAGAAGGGCGCGATATCGATTGTTAAAGGCCGTTTTCTGATTAGGAACAAGATGATCCTGAAAGAGTCACTCGGACCTGTCGATTAGTTGATAGCCAACAACTCTGCTTGGTTGTCCGATCCCACCCACTGCGATCACAAAAATGCGCCCGCCCTTCCAAGGCGAAAAAGCATTTGCGATGAATCCTGATGGAGTAGGAAATGTCTCACTATAATATTCTCATTCTCGGAGCCTCGTATGGCTCTCTGTTGGCATCGAAGATGATGTTCGGCGGCCATAACGTAAAATTGGTGTGCCTTCCAGCCGAAGCCGATCTCATAAACGCGGAAGGGTTCCGCGTGCGGATGCCGATCAGGGGACGCAAAGATCCGATCGAGATAGATTCGCGTAAATTGCCCGGTAAAGTTTCAGCGGCAGGTCCCGCCGATGTGAACCCGAATGATTTCGATCTTGTAGGACTTGCAATGCAAGAACCTCAATATGGTTCATCCGGGGTAAGGGAGCTACTCGATAAGGTTGCGAAGTCAAACGTGCCATGCATGTCAATTATGAACATGCCTCCCCTGCCCTATATGAAACGAATTCCTGGTCTCGACGCAGAGAAGCTCAGATCTGCTTACACAAATCCTTCTGTGTGGGAAAGTTTCGTGCCGGGTAACTTGACCCTATGCAGCCCTGATCCTCAAGCGATCCGTCCGCCAGACGAAAAAGTGAACGTGTTACAAGTTACTCTGCCAACTAACTTTAAGGTCGCGCGCTTTGAAAGCAAGAAGGATAATGACATTCTCCGGACGCTGGAGCGTGACATTGATGCCGTACGATTCGAAACGTCTGATGGAAAAATTGAGTTACCCGTCAAGCTGAGGTTCCACGATTCCGTTTTCGTACCGCTAGCAAAGTGGGCGATGTTGATGGCAGGAAATTATCGCTGCATTACCCAAGACGGAATGCGTACAGCTAAGGAAGCCGTGCTCACCGATCTGGATGAATCCCGATCAATTTATAACTTCGTTGTCGATGTCTGCGTAAAACTTGGTGCAAAGCCAGGAGATATGGTGCCATTCGAGAAATATGCGGCGGCGGCTGAAAGCTTATCTCGGCCGGCGTCAGCTGCTCGCGCGCTGAATAACGGAGCGCCAAATATCGAACGGGCCGACAAACTCGTTCAGCTGGTCGCACAACAATTGAAGATGAGCCATCCGGTATTGGATGGGATTGTCGCTCTCGTGGACGAACGCCTCGAAGCGAATCGTAAAAAGGTCGCCGCCTAACAAAACACAATGCGAGCGTTGATACCCTTTTTTCCCCCGTAACTGCCCGGCATTCTCGCCGGGCATTTTTTTAATTCGTCTGCGCAGGGTCATTAGAATCGCCGGGCGCACTTTCTTGCTTCGCCGCCGTTATTACGCCCACGGCAATTATGAAGTCTGCTAGCAACGTCCCCGGTGATGGGAATTCACCAAAGACCGCAGTTGAAAGCAGTGTGACCGACACCGGCACTAGCGCGATAATCGACGCGGCGGCCTTCGGACCAAGGATAACAACAGCGCGATTGAAAGAGAAAACTGCAACAACACTCATCAGTATTCCTTGATACACCGACTGATAGATCAACTCAGTGGTTGAAATGCTGGAGAAGCTTGTGATGCCGGTCGCAAAATAGATCGGAAAGAAAAAAACCGCAGACCAAAAACATATTAGGGCTGTCGCCTGAATGGATGAGAAACCCGTTTGACGTACACGCAGTGTGAACGTCGCCCACATCATCGACGCCAAAAGAAGAAACGCGATCCCAGCCAAGTCGGGCCAACCATTCTTCATCCCATAAACCGTTGTCAAAATAGTAAGGCCGACGACGATGAGAGCGTAACCAATAAAGGGCCAAAACCGAGGTTTGGTACCAAGTACCCGCCAACCGAGCAGGCCTGCAAAGACTGGCATCATTGCGGGTGTGATGGCGGATGCGAGAATTGTCGACGTCCACTGAATGCCGGTGCCAAGACAAAAGATAAAAGGCACGCCCCATAGAAACGCGAGGGGGATGCCTTGCGTCCAACGCCGTAGTGTTACTTTCAAGCTGCCGAACAATAAAATCGGCGTCAGCAGAAGGGCACTCACGCCGAATCGAAGTGCTATGATGTCCCACACCTGCAGCTTATGGTGAAAGCCGAGCAGAGTGACGACAAACCATCCTGAAAAGATCGCGACTGATAAAATCGCCCAACCAGTTCCAATAATTTTCGCTCGCATGGGATCAACGTAATTTCGTCGGACTGGCGAGCAATACATCGCTGTCTAGCATGCGACGGCGGACGACGCTGCAGCGAAATCGTTCTGACCGCGAGTGAGAGCTACGACGCATTTCGACGCTGTGGCTGGAGCACCAAGTCGGCCGCTTCCTCGGCCTCTCTGAGGAGCGTCTTGCGCGGCGTGCCTATCAGCGCGCGCATGGTCAGACCACGACCAAAATCCGTAACTTGGGTCGCGCGCACGGCTACCGGAAAGTCAGACGGGATTTCGCCGGCGGTAATCGCGTCCCGGAAGCGACCTTCCACTAGTGCGGCGCCACCGGCGACTGCTTTCTGCAGGAATATCTTGACCTCAGGATCGTCCACAAGCGGCGCGACGCATATCAGAAGACAACCTCGAGCGGATCCTTTCTCCGTGGCACTTTCGACGGCGAACCTTAGAAAGCCCGTGATCGAGTCGCGAAGGCTCTTTGGCGAGAGGAGTGCCTTGGCAGCGAGCGCGCCTTTATTCTCCGCATACGCCTTGAGGACGCGCAAGAATATCGCCCGCTTATCGCCGAACACGGCATACAGGCTCGGCCGTCCCACGCCCATTCCTTCGACGAGATCGTCGATGGTTACGCCATCGTAGCTCTTCGACCAGAACACCTGAGTCGCCTTTTCCAGCGCGTCCGTCTCGTCGAAGCTGCGCGGTCGTCCACGCGGCTTATCTGCATTTTGAAACATTTGGTTCAAAATTCCTTGACACGTCTCATCTTATCACACCAATATAGAACCGAACAGTTCATAATTAGCAAGCTGGACCTCGCCTCGCAGGCGCCACATGACCCGACCTTCACCCTTTACCACGGAAGCTCCCATGAAACATTCCATCGCCCTCGTCACTGGCGCTACCTCCGGGCTCGGTCTTGCGGCAGCCCGCATGCTCGCCGCCGAGGGCTGCCGGGTCATCGTCACCGGGCGCAGCCTGGCCGGGATCAAGGAAACGGCCACCGAGCTCGCAGCTGAGACCAAAAAACAGGTCTTCAAGCCGCTGGAGCTTGATTTGGACAAGCCGTCCAGCGTTCAGTCCGCCGTCGCAGAGCTCGTCAAGCTTGGCCATCCGATTAATTTCCTGCTGCTCAATGCCGGGATGGTCCCAGGTAAGAAACGCGTGGTGACTGCGGCGGGCATCGAGGCGTCTCAGGCCCCGCTCATCGGCCATCATCAACTGACCCTCGGGTTGCTCCGCGCTGGCTTGCTGAGCTCCAGAGCGCGAATTGTTATCGCCGGTGCGGAGCCTGCCCGAGGGGGCGTGCCCATGTTCAAGTACACCGACGTGCCTGCCTTCGCGACCGAATACTTCCGGGGAGACCGGACCGACGCTATCGAAGCGCTGATTCGCAACGGGCCGAACGTGAAGTACGCGCCCAACAATGCGTATGCCGACGCGAAGCTCATTGTTGCTTGGTGGGTCGCGGCGCTGGCGCGCCGACTACCCTCCGGGATGGCCGTGTACGCTGTCTCGCCCGGTGCGTCGAACGCCACCAACGTGGCGCGAAACGCTGGCCCGTTGTTGAAATATCTGATGATACCAATCGTGAACCTCATTCCCGGCATGAATCAAACGCCGGAGACCGCGGCCAGTCGTTACCTCCAAGCGTCGGAGTTCGGAACCGACGTCTCAGGGCAATTCTTCGCCTCGGCTCAAGGGAAGTTCTCAGGCCCCATCGAGGTGCAGCGCCAGCCTCACCTCTACGATCGTGACAGCCAGGAAGCCGCGTGGCAGGCCGTCGCCCAGATCTCCGGCATCGACTTGTCTCACCCCGCAACCTTGAGCGCGGTGTCCTGAAGTAACGCCGGTCGCTGCGAATGAGATCGCCAAGGCCGTCCTCTTCCTCGCGTTCGATGCGACCTTCACGACCGGCGCCGAGCTTCCCGTCGATGGCGGTTGGTCGCAACTCTAAAAGCAGCACGCGAAGTGCATCGAAACTTAATCTGAGGAGTCAATTCCGATGACAAACACAGTAAACCATCAGGTCCCAAGGCCGAGGAAATTTCGTCGTGCGCTCACGACAGTCTTTGCTTGGATGGAAGCGATGGAATCGACCAGCTTTGACTACACTCTCGATCGCATCGAACGCTTGGAACGCGAGATTAGACAAATAAAAAAGGAGCAACGCCAAAGCGGCGATACGAGTCCTGTCGATGCTCATGACAATAGCGCCGGGCTCGAACATTGACCGCAGCGAAGGCACCAAAGTGTCGTTGTTAAGAAACAAGATTGCCGTCGTCACGGGCGGCAGCAGCGGCATTGGCCTCGCGACCGCCAAGAAGTTCGTTGAAGAAGGCGCGTATGTATTCATCGCCGGTCGCCGGCAGGCCGAGCTCGACAAGGCCGTCGCAGAGATCGGCGATTACGTCAGCGGCGTCGAGACCGACATCTCAAAGCTCGATGAGCTCGATCGTCTTTACGAAACCGTTGCGAAAAAGGGCAAGATCGATGTGATTTTTGCGGGCGCGGCGTTTGTCGAAAAAACGATGACCGCAGACGCAACGCCCCAGCATTTCGACGAGACCTTCAACACCAACGCCCGCGGCACTTATTTCACCATTCAAAAAGCGCTGCCCTACCTGAACGATGGGGCTTCGATCATCCTCGTGGCGTCCGCCGGGAAGAACAAAGGCTTGCCGGGCCGCAGCACCTACAGCGCCACGAAGGCGGCGCTGAGGTCGTTGGCCCGCACATGGACCAGCGAATTCAAGGATCGGAAGATCAGGACCAACGTACTGAGCCCGGGTCCGGTCGACACGCCGATGTTCGACGAGCAGTTCCCCTCCAAGGAAGGCGCTGCCGAAGCCAGAAAACGGATCACTGAGATGACGCCTCTGGCACGCCTTGCACGTCCTGAGGAAATCGCTAGCGCAGCTCTGTTCCTCGCCTCGGACCAAAGCAGCTACGTCGCCGGGATCGACCTGCCGGTCGATGGCGGCCTGACGGCTGTCTAGACGGAAGGACATCGTTGAATGCAGAGCCCATGGGAGTGTTTCCCCGACGCTGGCGCCGAGTCGGTATGCCGTTTCATTCAGGACTAACCCTCGCCAGGGACACGTTGCTTCACAGCTAACCCGGCCGGGTTGGTTGTTGTCGTCCTGCTGACCTTGTCGGTGGTCTCCAGCGGGACACGGCAGCCATTGAGCCACAGGCCCATGAAAATGAAGAAGGAGATCGACAGGATGTACTTGCGGGTCGAGACGTCACCAAATGTTGCTAGAAGTTCGGTGAGCGTTTCGTCGGTCAGCGTCTTGGCGCCGGCCAACTCGTCGCACGCCCGGCAAAGCAAAATATAATCCGAGCCGACGCCGGTGACCGGCCCATCCGAGGCGAAAGCGGCGATTTCGTCTTCGCTGAGCCCTACGTTGCGGCCGATCGCTGAGTGGATCTGCCACTCGTAGGGTGCGTTGAGCGCCTTGGCGACGCGCATCATGCACGTCTGCCGGTGCTTCGGGTTGATGCCCTCAGGGCCGAAGATCGCGTTGACCACATCTATCACGCCTGGGAAGTGGGCTCCCGTTCCGGCGAACATCTTGACGACGTTCAGCGTCGTGTCGGGCTGATAGGCGCCGCCGTAGTAGGCCTCGATAACCGGCCTGATGACGTCATCGTCTGGCAGCGGCACCGTCACCGTCGCCGCATAGGTTGTCGGAAAGTTCATTGCCGATGTCCTCGTTTTAATCTGTTCCACTGTGATTCCTCGTCTTGGTTTTTGGTGCTTCGCTTGGTCCGTGGGTGGAGTATTCAAACTTCTCCCGCCACGGTGCGCGCCGCATTCAGGGCCGTCTCCCCCGACCCTGACGCCGAGTTGGTGCGCCTTTCATTCACTGCCGAGTATTGCGCAGGGTCAGCATCGACTTGCCGTCGCCGATACACGCCGAATCCGCGGCGCTTGACTCAGGCCGCCTTCCTCTCGGCGCCGAAGACGAACATGAGGATTACGCAAGGGTGGTCCGAGCGGTTGTGGAATTCGTGAAAGGCGCCGTTCTGCACAAAGAAGTCGCCCTCCTTGGCTGTGGTCGTATGCACTTGGCCGTCTTCTCCCGGATAGGCGATATCCACTTCGCCCTCGAGCACCACCGCGAGATCGATGGTGTCGGTCCGGTGCATCGCACCGCCGTGCTCGCCGTGGGTCATACCTCCGCCGGTGCCGAAATCGATTTTGGCCATCAAGCTCCCGAGATCCGTCGCGCCCGCCTTCTCGGGCGGAACGACTTGGAGATCGACGCGGACTGAGTCCTTGGGCCCGAAGATCCCAAGCCGCTTGTATTCGCCGAGAACTTGCTCAGGCATAAGGGGCAGCTCAGGAATCTTGTCGAATCCCCAAATATTCGTGACCCTATCGGCAGTTTCGGTATCAAGAAGATCGTCCACTTGCATGACAACGCCAGCCTTGCCCTCGGCGCTCACAATTCGTCGCATCTTCATCGTCTTCTCCTCTGAAAATGATTGGCTTCGTCTCAAGTGTCGGTGGGTCCGATCGCCACCGTCGCAGAACCACGCAGCAAGCGGCGCGCGTAACCACGTCGTTATATAGTGTGTGATATAGTATTTCGCACTTCCGTCAATAGTTTTATATTGACCACTATATAATCTTGACCATGAGCACTACAGAGTTCTATACAACGCGCAGTGCGGAAACAGACCGCGCGCGTCGGTCAGAGCGCAATAGGTGCGACGGCGGCTAGTCTCAGTTTTCGCGATAAGGAGTGTCCAATGGCAAACAAAGCTAACCATCTTGTCCCAGAGCAGGGGAAACTTCGTCGCGCGCTCGCGACCGTCTTGGCCTGGTTGCAAGCGATGGATTATTCCAGCTTCGACTACACTCACGATCGTATCGAACACTTGGAACGTGAGGTGCGACAACTAAAGCAAAAACTGCGCTAGGCCGAGATGCGGTGCCCGCCGACGCTCTCAACTATAGCGCCGCTGCGCTCGAACAGTGACTGGCCGCTGAAGCGTGCCTGGCCCGTATCACTGAGCAGACTCTGTTCGTCGATGGTTGAGGATCCATCGCAAAGGCCGCCGAGTGAGGTCGGACATCCTTGCACTGTTTTTCATTTCTTCGCCTCGCCTACCTCGATGAGGCGGCCGTCGGGATCGCGCATGTAGCACCGCGTCTCGGCCTCCCGAACCTTCGGCTCGGTGAGAAACTCCGCACCCAGACCCTTCCAACGTTCGTAGCATTCCGCGATGTTCGCGACGCGGATGTTCATGAAGCTGCTGACAGCCTCGCCATCCCTGGGAGGTGCGAGGTATACGGCAGGCTTGTCGTCGGTCGGCCCGCCGCCGACATTGATGATAATCCACGTGTTCGCGAGCTGCACGACGTTGGGCTTGCCGTTCTCGCCGTCCATGACGACCTTCCCGCCGAGAATACGGGAGTAGAAGTCTACCGCCTTCTTTATATCTGCCGAGACGAGAAAATGCGTGACGGTGAAGCCCGAACTGGGAAAAATTTCGTAAGTGGTACTTGCCATTGTCTTTCCTTTTCGAGTTGCGTGTATTCGCGCATCATCGAGACCAATGCGTGTGAGAAAGATGGCGCTTCGGCGCCGCCCCGGTCGAAGCAATAGCGTAATATATCGCTCACTCTATAATTGTTATGAAGAATGTCAACGACCCCTTCCTGGCGATGGCGCTGGCAACGGCGGCACCTTCTTAGCAGCTAAGCCCGCACCATCTCTCGAAGGGCTGAGTATCTGGACAAAGAGCGTCAATCGTTATATATTGCTTGCTATACAATGATGGGGGCTGACGAAACCAATGGGTCGACCACGCGAATTTGATATCGATACGGCGCTAGATACGGCGGGTGAATTATTTTGGCGCAAGGGCTACGAAGGAACATCGCTTTCCGATTTAACGGGAGCGATCGGGATCACCCCGCCGAGTTTCTACTTCGCCTTTAAGAGCAAAGAGGCACTCTTCAAACAAGTCGTCGACCGCTACCAGTCAGGGCACCTCGGTTTCCTCAGCGAGGCCCTTAACCAGACAACGCCGTTAGCCGTCGCGGAGCGGGTGCTTTACGGTCTGGCGGACGCGTATACGTCAAAATCGAATCCGCCCGGATGTCTGGTGATGAACAGCAGCTTGCCCTGTTCTGACGATGCCGAAGACTCTATCCGGCATGACCTGGCCGAACTAAGGAAGGCGATCCGGATTGAGTTGCGCATGCGGTTTAAGCGCTTCAAATCAGGCGGCAAGCTGCCTGCCGATGCCGATCCCGACGCTCTCGCAGGGTATGTCTTGACGGTCGCATGGGGCATGGCGGTGGAAGCGCAATCAGGGGCGAGCCGACGTGATCTTTATCGCACAGTCAAACTAGCTTTAAAGTCATGGCCGGCGTGAGGTTATCTTGCGGCCCTCGCCCATCAACCTCAGAGCAATCGGCGCGGCGAATAACAGATAACTTCTGTTTCCTTTTCAATGCGATCGGGACCCACTCTCGGGTGTCTAAAGTGAATCAGCCGGCACGCAGAAACAACATCAAGAGGACTCGTCGATGACCAAAACGGCTTTGATTGTTGGCGCTGGGCCAGGTATCTCGGCCTCATTTGCGAGGCTGCTCGCCGGCGATGGATACGAGATCGCGTTGGCGTCCCGATCGCCGGATAAGCTTGCGACTTTGGCCACTAGCCTTAAGGCTACAACTCATGTTTGTGACGCCGCTGATCCCGAAAGTGTCGATCAGCTCTTCCAGCAGATCGACCGGCGGTTCCCAAGACTTGACGTGTGCTTGTTCAACGTCTCGGCGCGCCTGCCAGGGCCAATCGCCGAGATCGACCCCGATGGTGCGCGCACCGCACTTCTCACCACCGCATACGGGGGCTTTCTCGTTTGTCAGGCTGCTGCCAAGCGCATGTTGCCCCACGGGTCTGGCAACATCCTCATGACGGGAGCGTCAGCCAGCGTGAAGGGCTATCCGCAGTCCGCCGTATTTGCGATGGGGAAGTTCGCCTTGCGCGGCTTGGCTCAATCGATGGCGAGAGAACTCGCGCCTAAAGGAATTCACGTGTCGCATTTTGTCATCGACGGCGGCGTACGCAACGTCGCAGCCGGACGGGTCGAAGGCAGTAACGCAGTAATCGACAGCTATCTCGATCCTGAAGCGATCGCCCAGAGCTATTTTCACGTACTCCAGCAACATCGCAGTGCGTGGACCTGGGAAATCGAGTTAAGACCTTGGGCAGAGAAATTCTAGACCATATGTCTTCCGACGATGCCCACTACGATAAGCGTTCGAAGATCGGCCTGGTATCGAAGCAATTCGCGAATTATGTCAAAGCTCGCCGATTATCTCACCGATAAACTCCATTTCATTCCCGGCCCATGGTGGAGCTTATCGCTGCAATAGCCTTTTGCGATCTGGGTTGCAGGCTTTCAGCTTCCAGCGGTGAGCAATTTTTGAATCGTGCGGTCGATTTCCTCATACTGGCCCTCCCCAGCATGCTGGAAGACGATCTTCCCCCGCTGATCAACAATATATTGCGCAGGCCAATATTGGTTGCGGTAAGCGTTCCACGTTGCTGAATCATTGTCCTGCGCCACGGGATAATTGATTCCATGGCGCTTCATCGCGACTTGGACGTTGCCCGTCGATCGTTCAAACGGAAACTCGGGCGTATGAACACCGACAATTATCAAACCTCTGTCTTTGTACTTCTCATAAAGTTGAGTGACATAAGGCAACGTGCGTACGCAGTTGATGCAACCATACGTCCAGAAGTCCACCAACACGACCTTACCGCGCAGATCGGACATCCGGAGAGGGGCCGAATTAAGCCAGTTGGAAATTCCAACGAAATCTGGAGCAGCGTTTGCTGCTTCCGCAAATTGAACCCGATCTCCTGAGGCCGGCGCGACCTCGCCACTCATCGCGGGACCGGCAAGACCGGAGATAAGCAGGCTTAAAACGGAGGCAACAGCAAGTTTTGATCGAATGATCATGTAGTGTCCTTTCTTCATGTCAAAAGTGTTAGAGGCCAGCACCTTCAGGATAGAATTGCGTTAGCCACGCAATGACTACAGTGTCGTATTGAGCATAGGTCGCCACCGCGAATGCGATCACGGCGACGCCAAATGCCTTTTGAAGCAGCGGTGCGGCCCTTGAGAAGCTGCGTACATGCGCGGTAACTTTCTGTCCGCCATATGCAATCGCGAGCATCGGGATCGCGGCGCCAATCGCATAGAACAAAAGCTGCACGCCAGCCCAGTGCGCATCCCTTGATGTCGCAATCACAGTCAAAATTGCGCCGAGCACGGGACCCGCGCATGGAGTCCAAACCAACCCCAACGTTGTGCCAAGAACAAAGCCGCTCAGATTGCCGTTGTCTGAGAGTGGTCTTTGCGACCCACTGCTGCCGAACATACTTGGCATACGCATCGATAATTCTTCGAACGGCTTGGGCCAAATCATAAGAATTCCGAAGACCACCAGCATAGCCACCGCGAAATTACGCAGTGTGTTGGGATCAACATTCAGAGCTTTTGTGATCGCACCCAGCAACAAGGCAACCACAGTGAACGAGACCACGAAACCGAGCGCGATCGACATGGGGCGCATCGTATTGGATCGTCCGAGCGATGCACCCAACAAAATTGGCAAGATTGGGAGAGTGCACGGAGCCGCGATCGTCGCAACCCCAGCAAGCAAGGCGAGTATCAAGCCAGACATTCTGAACCATCACTTCAGAGATAGCAGCGGGCGAGCGTTATGTTCGCACCTGAATGACAGTTCGTAGTAATTGCCAGCCGCGTTACTCACGCATTCGCACGCGTTCGCACGTGTTCGTGAACGCCTTGCAGCATTAGAGAGTCTACAACGTTTTCTAATCTTTGCGTTCGCTTCACCACCGTAACATCAAGCACAGGACTAACGTAAATATGCCAGGCGGCAGTACGTCGTCTCTAAACTCACCCCAAAAAAGGACGCTGACCATGACATCTCGCTTTTCGCTTTTACTATCTGCTGCAGTCGTTTCATTTTGCCTCGTGGCTTCTCCGGTCGCGTTTGCGCAGGATAAAATGTCCAACGACGGTATGAAGAAAACCGACACTATGTCGAAGGATGGCATGTCAAAAGACGGGATGAAGAAAGACGACGCGATGACCAAAGACGGCATGAAGAAAGATGGTGCAATGGCCAAAGACGGCATGAAAAAAGATGAGATGAAGAAATAATCTACTTCATTTTTTCTACTGAACTGAATGGTGTCAGTCGAAGCGCGACTCGATCGTTGCGGGCTCGTTAAACTTGACGAGCCCGCAACACAAAGCTTGTCTGAGTGTATTCGCCTGCAACAGGAAAAGAAGACGAAATGGCCCAGCGTAAGGCAGTGTTTCCCGCGAACCGACAGTCTCTCTACGAGAAGCACGGGTATTCAGCCGCTGTGCGGTCGGACAACCTCTTGTTCGTGTCGGGTCAGGTCGGCAGCCGCCCCGACGGTTCGCCAGAGCCTGATTTCGAAACTCAAGTTCGCTTGGCCTTTGCCAATCTCGAAGCCACATTGCTCGCCGGAGGGTGCGGGTTCGATGACGTCATAGATGTCACGTCGTTTCATACCGACCCCGAGAAGCAGCTGGGCACTATCATGGCCGTGAAAAGCGGAGTCTTCAAAAGCCCTCCCTACCCGAGCTGGACGGATTTAGGGGTCAATTGGCTTGCCGGCTTTGACTTCGAGATCAAGGTAATTGCGCGCATACCGTCTCGTCCGGTGAGCCGCGGCAACCCTCCAACAATGTGGGATATGGCATCGCTCGGGTTCTCGCACATCAGCGTCGCGGAACCAGGCCGTCTTGCCTTCTTGTCTGGCCAGATCGCAATGAAGCTTGGGAGTGGAGACGTGCCCAAAGACCTCAGTGACCAGGCAAAGTTTGCGACTGCCAACCTCGCCGCCGCACTCAAAGAACTCGGGGCGTCTGCGCAAGACATTGTCATGATGCGCCTCTACGTCGTGAATGCGACCAGCGAAGCGTTCGGGCAGGCCGTCGCTCCTATACGTGAACTGCTCGGCGACGCGAAGCCCAGTATGACGACGATCGGAGTTCAGGCACTCTATAAGCCGGAAATCAAGGTCGAGATCGAAATGGTTGTGCGTCTCCCCTGAAGAGGGAATACCGATCACGGCCATCGAACTTCGGCGACCATGTCAAAGGCGGAAGCGCGTCAGAGAAAATTGCATTTCAACCGGGCCATTCAAAAGAGCCGGTCAAATGAAGGATTCAAAAATGCTGAAGATCTGGGGACGGGCAAACTCGATCAACGTCCAGAAGGTTCTTTGGTGTTGTGAGGAACTGAAACTGAGCTACCAAAGAATTGACGCAGGCGGAGCGTTCGGCATCACCGACACGCCCGAGTATCTTTCTATCAATCCGAACGGGCTAGTGCCTACTTTTGAAGACGATGGATTTTATCTTTGGGAGTCTAATGTCATCGTCAGATACCTCGCGCAGAAGCACGGCTCCGGTGATTTCTGTCCTGAACAAATCAATCGTCGATTTGACGCAGAACGCTGGATGGATTGGCAAGCTACGTCGCTTTGGCCCGCATTGCGTATTATTTTTATTGGACTCATCAGAACACCAGAGAACCAAAGAGATTCTAGTGCTTTGCTTCAAGCTGAAGCTCAGTGCGCGCGCTATATGAGCGTGCTGAACAAGGCGCTCGCGCATCGAAAGTTTCTAGCCGGAGATGGTTTTTCGATGGGTGACGTACCGGCCGGAGCGACAGTACACCGTTGGTATGCACTCGATATCCACCACCCAACTCTAGAACATTTAAGTCGCTGGTACTCAGCCCTTTGTACAAGGGAATCGTTTCGCAAAACTGTGATGCTGCCGCTTAGTTAGACCAGTCTTCATATTTCATATTTCGTGGCGGCCGCGTTTGACTTACCTCGGTCAGCCGACATCGATGTCGCGCTTGCGGTATCCAGCAAAACTCTCAAGCGCGATCGTAAGCCGCCGCCCAATCAGCGGATTCGACGATGAGGAAATCCACAAAAGCCCTGGCCGATGGCTTGGCACCTCTGCCGTCCGGAAAAACGGCATGCAGTTCGACAGAACCCATATCCCAATCAGTCAAGATTCGAACGAGGGAGCCTTTCTCTATCTCACTTCGGCATCCAACGATTGCCATTGAAGCAACGCCAAACCCAGCGACTGCAATCGCTGTTGCGACTTCGTTGACCGTCGCGGTCAACCGGCCACTCACCCGCACGGACGTTTCTTTGCCATCCTTGCGGAAAGTCCAGGCCGGGCCAGCGCGCGACGGTCCCACGATGACGGAATGCGCTGCGAGGTCGGCGGGCGTCCGAGGGGTACCCGCCCTTTTGAGATAGGCTGGCGAAGCCACGATCACGCGTGGCCATGCAGCGATACGACGTGCGACTGCCGCTGAATCAGGAAGCGACCCAAACCGAAGGCCAACATCGATGCCTTCATTCACAAAGTTCTGACTTAGGTCGTCGGCCAGCAGTTCGACCCGCAGCGCCGGATGCTTTTCCATGAATGTTGGAAGGCGCGGTGCGATCTCTCTGATCGCGAAGGTGGATGAAATGCCAACCCGCAAGAGGCCGCGCAACTCACCAGTCCCGCGCACAGCGTGCTCGGCTTCGTCAAGCGCGCTCAGGATCAGCTCAATCCGCGCCAGAAAATCAGCTCCGGCCTCGGTCAGTGTGACAGCGCGCGTGGTACGCGTGAACAGCGCTGCACCGATCTCGCTTTCAAGGGTCGCAATCGTGCGGGAAACCGTCGGCTGAGGGATGTTGAGTTCGCGCCCCCCGGCCGAGAAGCTGCCTAATCGAGCAATCCTAACGAAAAGACGCAACGAGGAGAGGTGATCATTCATGGCAGAGATGAATAACTCAAAGCCATGATCGCCGTCTACCGGGTTCAATTTGGATAGAGCATTTTCCAGATCATGAGACGCACAGGCGTCGCAACCGAGGAAAAAGCAATGGCCCTTCAAGACAAATTGGACGCCCTCAAGACAAAATTCGAAACGGAGATGGCTCCCCCTGACGTCGTGGCGGTACTTCACCGCAGTACGGATGAACTTATCGCGTCAGGTCAAGCGAGCCGCGCGCTGAAAGCCGGCGACCGCGCACCCGCCTTCACGTTACCCGATCCTGACGGCAAGCTCGTGTCTTCCGAGGACCTGCTGGCCAAAGGCCCCGTCGTTCTGACTTTCTATCGCGGTGCCTGGTGTCCGTTCTGCAATCTCGACCTTCAAGCGCTCGAGGGGGTTCGGTCCCAAATCGAAGCGCGCGGCGGATCTCTCGTTGCCGTCTCACAGCAGACGGCCGCTAACAGCCGCAAATCCCAGCACAACAATAAGCTCGGCTTCCCAATTGTCGGCGACAAGGGTGGTGAACTGGCCGCAAAATTCGGTATCCGTTGGCACCTGCCGGAAGATCTGCAGGCGGTTCACAAGCAGCTCGGTGCCGACCTCGTTGCCTTCAATGGCGAAGAGAGCTGGACGTTACCGATGCCGGCTCGATACGTGATTGGGCAAGACGGCGTCATCGCCTACGCGGAAATCAATCCGGATTATACGCGCCGGCCCGAGCCATCGGACGTGTTCCCGGTCCTCGATCAGCTGAAGCGTTCGAACGCTGCCTGATTAAAATCCAAGGCTTCCGCCGCCGACGGCAAATGCCCGCCTTTCCCTTCGTGGAGTTGCAGAAATGACCAGTTTATTTGAGCCGCTGGATATCGGAGATTTGCGGCTACCGAACCGTGTATTCATGGCACCGCTCACGCGCAACAGGGCGCAGCCGGACGGGGTGCCCGGGCCATGGGCCGCAACCTACTATCAGCAGAGAAGCTCTGCGGGCTTGATCATCACCGAGGCCACTCAGATTTCTGCGATGGGCAAAGGCTATATCAACACGCCCGGCATTTATCGCGCCGAACACGTGGCGGCATGGCGAAAGATCGTGGATTCTGCCCACGATAAGGGCGGGCATATCTTTCTACAGCTCTGGCATGTTGGCCGCATCTCGCACACGTCCCTGCTGCCGGATGGTGAAAGCCCGGTCGCGCCCTCAGCCATTCAGGCACGAGCAAAGACCTACACGAGCAAAGGTCTGGTCGATGTTTCAATGCCGAGAGCCCTAAGCTTGAGAGAAATCCGGGCGACCGTCCAAGATTACGGAACGGCAGCCGCTTATGCGAAGACGGCGGGCTTCGACGGCGTCGAGATTCATGCGGCGAACGGCTATTTGATCGACCAATTTCTTCAGTCTGGAACCAATCAGCGCGACGACGAATATGGCGGCTCGGTAGCAAATAGAATGCGGTTTTTATCCGAAGTCACTCAGGCTGTCTCTGAGGTCTGGACACCCTCGCGCGTGGGCGTGCGATTGTCACCCCGTGGAACGTTCAACGATATGAGCGACCGCGATCCGAAGAGCACCTTCACGGCGGCGGTTGCGGCGATGGCAGCCGCAGGGCTGGGATATATTCATGTGGTGGAAGCTTCGCCAGGCGACCCCCCGCCGACGCGGGAGTTCACCGCGCTATTCGCGCGAATGCGGCAGCTGTGGCCTGGTGTCTACGTTGCCAACGGTGGCTTCGATGGGCCTAGCGGTGAAGATGCTGTAAATCATGGCAGGGCAGATGCGATTGCCTTTGGGCGCAGTTTTATTGCAAATCCTGATCTTCCCGAACGATTGCGTGTGAGGTCCGTGCTGAATGAGCTTGATACCTCGTCTTTATACGGCGGGACAGAAAAAGGTTATACCGACTACTCATTTCGCGATCAGATTCCCGGCACCAGTCAAACGTGAAACCGGCATCGAAATCCGATCCGAGAATTTAGCGATCTGCTTCAACAACGATCTCGTAGATCTCGCTGCCGTGCAGTCAGCGATAGCAATAGATTAGTCCCCTTCGCTAGGCGGGCCGAACATCAAAACGTAATCTTACAGGAGCGCGAAAATGGACAACGTCACAATATTCTGGATGCAACTTTTTACGAGTGTTTTCGTCTTCGGCATAGTCGCTTGGTGGTACGTGTGGCCAGCACTCGCCAAGCTTTCTCGTGATACTGCTCTAACTCTGCTGCTCTTTGTGCATGTGCCACGCTATGTAGGAATGACTTTATTGGTTGCGGGCATGGTCGACCCAAAACTGCCCAGAGAGTTCCTTGCCAGTGCTGCTTACGGCGATCTCTTGGAAGCTGCGCTGGCTCTCGCTTCCATCTTTACTCTGCGTAGCAACTGGCGTGTCGCCGTTCCCCTCGTGTGGGTAGCCAACACGTGGGGATTCTTGGACCTGCTAAACGGATTGCGCGGTGTCTTGCAGTTGAACGTACCAAGTTTCAACCTAGCCACCTTTTGGTACGTCTATACGTTTTATGCTCCCTTGGTACTTGTTTCGCATTTGATGATCTTTTGGATTTTGCTCAAGCCTCGATCTTGGAAAAAATAAGGTGCCGACTCTGTAGCAGATAGCTTCTGTTTCCCATTTCAATGCGAACACATCTTATGCTCTCAAGTGTGCCACGTGAATCAGTCGGCGAGCCGAAACGACATCAAGAGGACTAGTCGATGACTTGATCTGCTCCCTTTGAAGTGGTCCTCTCTAAAGTATGTTTTTCGAAGCTGCCCCGTTTGTGGTTCAGGGGCCGATCTTTTGGCGGGTTAACGCTCTTCGAATTAGTGGCGATAATTCCATGTCGACCAATACGCGAATGACCCATTGCAAGTTAGCTGCACTGGCTGGCGACGCAGTGGGATTCGAACCCGCGGTGAAATCGCTGCGAACATGAAGATTAAGTCGTTTTATTATTTATGTGTCGGCCGATTTCTCATCGACCCGAATCTCGTTTTCGGTACACAAACCATACCGGCGTGCTCAAGATTGCTTACGACTTTCACATCTCGTGATCCAAGTAACTTTGAAACACCCCAACATGGACTAACGCGGAGTCCGCCGAGTTAGGCCACAAATCTTCGGTACGAAACGCCACATCATAGGTCGGCTCGTCGGCCGACTCCACGCCATGCGCGTGCGCGTCGGGAAACGGATAGCGCGGAGATTCGCTGACCACCACGCCGGGCTTTCCCCTGATATAGCCGGGCATGCGGACGTGCCCGGCGAAGTAATCGTTCTTCACCCGCACCCGATCCCCCGGTTGGAATTTCTCGCGATCAGGCAAGTTCGTGCGGCCGGGAGCGCTCGGCTCTGAGAGTGGGAAGGCTCCTTGGGCCAACCTCTCCAGTTCCTCCTTCGTCACCACACCCTTTTCAACAAACAGGGTCGCGACGCTCGTCAGTGATCGTTCATAATAGCTGGCGGAAAGATAATGACGCGGAGGCATACGTTCGATTGCATGCCGATACTCGTCCATGTTGAAGATGCCGTGTTTGACCGCCATGCCATAAAGCGCATTGACCCGCTTTTCCCAATCCGCGTGGAAGGCCGGCGCGCCTAGAGAATAACGGATCGGTCCAAAACCTTGCCGGCCGCCGAGATCATGAATGCCATCCATTGTTTCACCTCATTCGCGCTGCGCGTGCGCAGGATCGCCCGAGACCTCGAGACGCGCGACGCCAATCATTGATTCCTTGGTGACGATGCCGGCGAGCCGTTCCTCCGGCCAGCCGATGGTTTCGGGCGGTTGAACCGGCAGCACCATGTAGCGTGTGTCGGCTGTTGTATCCCAGACGCGGATCTCGATTTCGGGCGGCAAGTCGAGCCCCATCTCCCGCAGCACCGTGCGAGATTCCCGTACGGCGCGGGCGCGGTAGTCGAGATCCTTGTACCAATCCGGTGGCAGGCCGATGATGGTGAAGGCTGTGCATGAACACAGCGTACAGACGATAACGTTGTGAACCGTTGGCGTGTTCTCCAATGCAACCAGGTGACGATGATGCGGCGGCATGGTGAGACCAAGTTCGCCAACGGCGCTTTTGCCATTTGCGAGCAGACGCTCGCGGAAAGCAGGGTCCGTCCAGACCTTGGCCACGACTCGGGCGCCATTCTGGGGGACCCATTCCTCTTCCGCTGCGTGCGTCATCGTTTCGATAAACGGCTTCGGCTCCATTCCCCGTTCTTCGAACACGGCTTCGATGGCCGCCACGCGGCGTTCGACAGGTGCGACCTGCGCCGTATGAGAAAGCTTTTTATCCATGACGCCTCCGGATTACATTCTAAGCGGTTATCGTGATGTTGCACCCTCAGTCATTGAGCCGGGCGATCATTTGACCCGGCTTCCTCGGCGGCACAGAAATCGCAGTGCTATGGCAGAGTAGCCGCGTGACGAGGAAACGTCCACATTACAGGCCACCCTCGCCACCGTCGATTGTTTCGTCATTTTCTGGGCAGTCGACGAATGGTGACTTGATCTGTGAGCCTAAGGCCTCTTGAACTTCAATATAAAATTGTCAACCGTCGCCGGCTTCTTGAAGATCTCGTCAGTGCGAATGTCTTCTGGGTGCCGTAAGAAGTTACCCTCCTCCACGAATAGGAATCCGGCCCCTTCCATTTCCTTTTTCACAGTGTCTTGCGCGATCCGGTGAAGGGTACTGCCGACCTGCGCGCCGTCTTCGGGCCGCGCGGAATGATCGGCGATAACTAATGTCCCGCCGGGCTTGAGGGAATCGAACAATTGTTGGTTCATTTTGGTTCGATCGAAGCCCCCATACGTCGTGTCATGGTAGCCGAATAAGAACGTCACCAAATCAAGATCGCGAAGTTCTGAATTTTGGAGCTGGTCTACCGGTGTACCGACATCCGTGACATTCGACATGGCGGGAGACTTCATGCGCTGCATAAACATAAAGGACGGCTTGTTGTGTTGGGCAAACACCCGACCCGTGGGCGCGACAGCTCGTGCAAGAAGTTCGGTGCTGTAGCCGGCGCCGGCCGCCATATCGAGCACCTTCCATCCGCTTCGTGGCGCGATGAATTCCAACAGCTTCACAGGCTGACGCTTATTGTCTTCCTCGTCTTTATCGGCAGCAGCCCGGTCCGGAGCGGCTACTATCGCTTTATAATCCTGTGCATGGAGCGGATAGGATTGAAGAGCCCCAAAGAGAAACAAAGCCACAAACGCTACGCGAAGAAAATGTGACATAGAAGCTCCGATACGAACGTGCGATTGTCGCTGTACTGAACTTAAACCATTGCGCGGAGCTATCGGAAACACATCATCGGTACAAAAAGACGTGACAAAGCGCGGAATATGAAATTCCAAAGTTATTCCATAACCGCTCATTCGGCGAATCCAGATCAGCGCCGAATAGGATTTTGATTCAGCGCGTTAGATGAAATTAGATACCAATCGAAGAAAATTGTCCGCATTCCAGCTCTCCACTGTTTTTAGATCACAATCCTAACTCTTCGCGCATGACGCGACGCTTGTCTGCTCCCCATAACCATCGATCGCACTCACGAAGGCTTAGTCCGTGTGGGGCTTTGGCCCTCACCGCGCTGATGAACTTTTGATAGTCGCTCCAAAGCTGCTCGCTAAATCGCCTATGCTTCAATTCCGTGAAGCGTCCAAGCACTTCACAAACGCGAACGTCATAGACGGTGAATTCATCAGGATAAAGGACGGAAAGAATTGCAGACGCCGTCGCCAAATTGAATTTCCAAGCCTTCATCAACAGACACAAGCGATCCATTGCGGCTTGTGACTTACCTAATCCAATCCCAATTTCTTCAACCGCCTTCCGATAGCTTCCTCCAATATCTGTGAGGCGTTTCAGCTGCTTGGTTCGAGCCCGCGATGCCTTCCAATCAAGTATTAGATAAAACGCCTCGGGATTTAACTTGCCACTCACCGAAAAATCACTGGCGAGCTCCTCAAAAAACTTACTTTCTGGAGCGTAATAATCTGAGCAATCAGGTGTCATTATTCCCTCCAATTCAAAATTCATTTTGTGTTCGCAATTGCACAAACTCGAGATTCTGATGAGCAAGCTCGTCCGGGCTGCGACCCGGCTCTTGCATTATCAAGGCGGCGCCGATCAAATTAGCGATATTTACGCGATGACCGATACTTTTTGCCTTTGGAGTTTGTATGAACGATTCAATCACGGCGGATAATGCTGCTGTAAACCAACTTCGAAAAACGGCAGAGGCCGCTTACGCGGAGCTTCAAAAAGGCGGTCTCGTCCAAAACAATGCAAAGCTGACTTTAGAGAAAGTCGAGCTCTTCTCGGGTTGGTACATTGAATTGGGTCGTTTGCCGAACGGAGTTCGCTTCGGTGTGTCGTATGATTATTCTCTGGAACAGCAAACTCGCAACCTGTGGTTTGGCTTTGTTTCAAAAGATAAAAGCCGAATTCGCTATTTGTCTTCGATTCTATCTCCCCAGTATTTGCCCGCTTTAGAGACAAATGACGCTTTCGAATGGGATGGTGATCTCTCACTTGTCCGAACCGCAGCAACCATTGAGTTGTATGACGAAAAGGAAGAAGGGTTCAGTTACATCGGCCGCTATATCCATCTCTCGGCAAAGCAGAAACCTGAAGACAACTGGCGGGCAGGGTTTCAATTTCTTTCGCAAACTATTCGTACGGCGATAGCTCCACCAAAGCTTTCGATCGATTCAGTTATAACGAATGACCAACTGAGATCGATTTTCGCCGTCGGCAATATGGGTGGAATGCGGAGAAGCACCCTCAAGAACCTACTTGTGATTGTATCGGATCACACCAAAGGCCTTTACAAGGACAAATGGGTAGGCTCGATCCTGCATTACACAGGAATGGGCAAGTTAGATGACCAAGACTATGTCGATCAAAATAAGACACTCGCAGAATCCGATACGAACGGAGTGAATGTCCATTTATTCGAAGTGACGGTACAGAACGAATACAGATACCACGGCCTCGTTCGTCTTGCTGGTGAACCTTATCCGGACGACCAAGACGACGATGAGGGCGAATCTCGCAAAGTAATTATGTTTCCGGTAACAGCCGCGGCGACTATTCAAAACGAATCAAATGCCTCGGAAATAAAGCGTATCGCTAACGAGCTGAACGCGCGTGCGGGTTCTTACAAAATCGGAAATCTCCAATCTATCCGTAAGGAAATTAATAACTTTGAGCGACCGCCATCCAAGCAGATTTTCTCAACTCAAACGATCCAGTCATCATGGGCTTTCCATCATGGCGGCCGGTCTGAGTTACAATTTAATATTGGTATTGAAGATCGTGGCGACCAGAGAGAACTACGACATGGCGTAGCTTTCTCGTTTGAACTTAGTCAAACACTTCCCAGAATTGATTTGCTCATTCCAAAAGTCCGGCGCTTCAACGAATACTTGCGAACATATCCAGACTTATTCGCTGATATGAGAATGTGGAACTCCGATCGCGGCAAGCGCAGCGGCGACTACGCTCCTGCGGCTATTCTACCGGAATTCGTAAAAGCCGGAATGTTTGTGTTTCTGGGAACGCGCGGGCCGACTAACGCCGTCGATTTGGATAAAATTCTCTCGGACTTCGATCGACTGCTTCCTCTGTACCGTTTTGTGGAAACCGGTGTAGAGGCAGATACCTTTGCGGGCGATGGAAATTCATTTGTATTTCGCGCGGGAACGAAGCGTCGAACCGGTTCGACGAAAATGTCTCTTGCCAAACGAGAGCTGGATGTTTCGCTACGCCATAACCTTCTCCAAGATGCGCTTTGCAAGAAACTCATCGCGGAGTACGGCAAAGACAATGTCGCAGATGAACACGCCACTGGATTTGGTAAAAAAATCGACGTGGTGCTTCGACATCCAAATAACGAATTCTGGTACTACGAAATTAAAACCGCGACTTCCGCTCGTGGATGTATCAGAGAAGCGTTAGGCCAAATTCTCGAGTACTCATATTGGCCGCGCGCTCGGGAAGCCATTAGATTAATTATCTGCGGCGAGAGTCGGCTCGACGCTGACGCCGATTCATATTTGAAGCAATTGAAAACCCGCTTTTCGCTGCCGGTCTCTTACGAACAACTCGTTATGCCTGCAATTGAGACTAGCGATTGATCGGCATAGCCCTTTCCCAAGCGCAAGCATCCGGGAATTGCGACAAGTTTGTTGCGGTGGGTATTGATTCCCGAATTGATTCGCGATATGTGAAAATTGTCTTTGAGTGAGCCAATGGAATCGGGTTTTGGCTTACTGCTCCACCGCCTGGTGAAGTCAGACTGCTAGGTGATCACTCATTGGATGGTGGTCTTGGCCTTAACCCGATCGGCGCTCCTAGTGAGCCCATCTCTCAACGCTTAACCAGCAACAGCTGGCGGATGACTGTGACTTGTCACACTCGCACCGCTTCAGCATGGAGACGGGTATGTCTAAAGTCCAACGAGTGCCACTCGGCACGGTAAAATCAAAGTCTTGTAATGCGCGAACCAATCGCGCCGAACTGCGCGACGAGCCGCCTTTTGGCAAATCAAGTCCGCTCAAAATATCTATCTTTGAAGCAAAGGGAGGCGTCCCATGCGCATTCGTTTGAATGAAAAGATAAATCTTCCGCGCGTGCGACGAGACGATGGGAAAACAGCCGAACGAACGTTGCCCCCAGATAATATCCAGGCGCTTTCCCCGGAGCGGCTGGAGCACATTCCAATCGGTAAGTTAAATATCCCGCCGCGAGTGCTACGGAATCATCCACGTTCACAGATCGCGCAAATCCGCAAAAGCATCGAAACGTTTGGATTTCTCGTGCCGATCGTCGTCGACCGCGATAATGTGATCCGCGCTGGCATCGCCCGATTTCTGGTGGCCAAAGACATTCGCATGAAGACTGTTCCAGTTATCCGGACCGGCGATCTGTCCGAAGCACAGCTTCGCGCCTTTCAGTTGGCAGACAATAAGCTTGCCGAAAAATCGAAGTGGAATCGCGAGGGTCTCGCGTTGGAAATTCCCGAATTGCGGAATTTACTCGTGAGTGAGTCCGCCGACATTAACTTGGAAGACATCGGATTTGAGCCTTCTGAGGTTGACCAGATCGTTCTTGATGGCGAAG
>Ga0209023_10001744_pt1 | contig 28515 bp, 26 predicted proteins | sample LakOneMetagenome_FD_187468 | JGI IMG/M metagenome (GOLD analysis project Ga0209023, IMG submission 187468) | Freshwater and sediment microbial communities from Lake Erie, Canada (SPAdes) (version 2) | ecosystem: Environmental > Aquatic > Freshwater > Lentic | place: Lake Erie, Canada...
GCGTAGGCGGCGGGCAGGTCATCGGCCGACGACACCGCGCGCATGCCGCGCCCGCCGCCGCCGCCGATGGCCTTGATGACGATGCCTGCCGTGGCGTGCTGCGCGAAGAAGGCTTGTGCCTCCTCCACCGTCACCGCCGCCTGCGTGCCGGGCATCAGCGGCACGCCCTGCTGCTGCGCCAGCGCGCGGGCCTGCGCCTTGTCGCCGAACAGCGCCAGCTGCGCGGGCGTGGGGCCGATGAAGCGCAACCCGGCCTCGGCGCACGCGCGGGCGAAGTCGGTGCGCTCGCTCAAAAATCCGTAGCCCGGGTGCACGGCGTCGCAGCCTTGGGCCTTGGCAATGGCGATCAACCCCGCACCGTCCAGGTAGGCCGCGGGACCGGTGGCGCCCAGCGCGACTGCGGCGCTGGCCGCCTGCACATGGGGGCTGTCGGCGTCGTCGTCGGCAAACACGGCCACACTGGCAATGCCCAGGTCGTGCAGGGCGCGCACGGTGCGCAGTGCGATTTCTCCGCGGTTGGCAACGAGGACTTTGACAAAGAGGGGCAAGGTCATGGTTTTGCTTCTGTTTTTATAGCTTTTAGCGCTTTACGGATAAGCGCTGGCGGCCATCTTTTTCTCATTGATGGACTCATGGAACTGCGCTCGCCTCGCAGCGCCTGGAACTGGCGGGGCCCACACCAAGGCTGCCGCGCAAGGGCCGCCCCGCCGCGCTGGGAGCGTCCCCCTCCCTGGCGCGAAGCGCGCAGAGAGAGGGGGAAGGCGCCGCAGGCGACTCAGGGGGTGTTTCATGCATCCCGCAGCAGGCGCCGCAGCACCTTGCCCGCACCCGTGGCCGGCAGCGCGTCGATGAATCGCACCTCGCGCGGGGCCTTGTACGGCGCCATGTTCTCGCGGCACCAGGCCACCAGTGCGGCGGCATCCAGCGCCTGGCCGGGCTTGGTGACGATGAAGGCGCGCACCACCTCGCCCTTTTCCGCGTCGGGCACCCCGATGACGGCGGCCTGGGCCACGGCGGGGTGTTTGATGAGCAGGGTCTCGACCTCTTCGGGGAACACGCTGTAGCCCGAGACCTTGATCATCTCCTTGAAGCGGCCGATGAAGGTGAGGTAGCCGTCCGCATCGATCTTGCCCATGTCACCGGTGTAGACCCAGCCGTCCCGCAGCGTCTTGGCCGTGGCCTCGGGCTTGTTCCAATAGCCCTTGAAGTTGCCGGGTCCGTGGATGGTGATCTCACCCACCTCGCCGGTGGGCAGCGGCGTGCCGGTGTCGGGGTCGACGATGCGGATGGTGTTGCCCGGCACGGGCTTGCCCTGCGTGCCCCAGCGGATAGCGTCCACCGGCATGGCGGTGTCCACCGTGTGGGTCTCCGACAGGCCATAGGCCGCTTCGTGCGAGATGCAGTGCGGCGCAAACTGCTGCCACTGCTGGGCCAGCGCCTCGGTGAAGGTGATGCCGAAGCTCGTGACCGGGTTGCGGCGCAGCGCTCTCCAGTCCATGCCGCGCGCGCCGGGCACCTGCATGAGCGCGCCGTTCATGGGCGCGATGCTGTACCACCAGGTGACGCGGTGGCGCTCCAGCGCCTGGGCCACGCCCAGCGGGTCGAAGCGGTACAGCAGCACGGCGGTGGCGCCGGTGTGCACCGGCAGGTTCACGCCCATCACCATGCCGGCGATGTGGTACAGCGGTGCGACGGCCAGCAGCGTCTCGTGCGGCGTCATGCCGTTGCAGTCTGCGGAGGCTGCGGTCTTGAACGTGGCGTTGCCGTAGCTCAGCATCGCGCCTTTCGGCAGGCCGGTGGTGCCCGAGGTGTAGGTCATCAGCGAGACGTCGTCCATCGACAGCGCCACGGGCGTGGGCATGGCGCCTGTGCGGGTGGCGGCCAGAAAGTCTTCACAACCTGCGGGCACTGGAGTCGCGGCTGCACGCATGGTCAGCAGCTCGGCGGGAATGTCGATGCTGGGTGCACCCTGGGGAAGCAGCTCGGCGTAGCGCACCACGAACACGTGCTGCAGCGCCGTCCTGGCGCGCACCTTGTCCACCACGGGCAGCAGCACGTCGGCCGCCACCACCACGCGCGCCTGCAGGTCGGTGAGCTGGTATTCGAGCTCGTGCTCCTTGTTCAGCGGCCCGCAGGGGCATACGATGGCACCGATCTTCTGGATGCCGTAGTGCGCCATGACGTACTGCGGGCAGTTGTTCATGAACAGCGCCACGGGCTCGCCCTTGACCACGCCCAGCGCCTGCAGGCGCGCCGCGAACGCGTCGCTGGCGGCGTCGAGCTCTGCCCAGGTGAGGGGCTGGCCGTACCAGAGGTAGGCCACGCGGTCGGGGGTTTCGCGCGCATGGCGGCGCAGGTGTTCGTGCAGCGGCAGCTGCGGTGCGGCAGAAGGCATGGCGTTGTCTCCGAGGTGTCTGCAATCGCTGGTTCTTGGCGGCCGCTCAGGGTTTTCGCTGAGTGCCCGCACCCGCCAGCGTCTTGCCAATATATACCGCTCGGTAGAACAATGCTACCCATAGGTATAAATCAACCGTCGCACAAAGGACAGCCATGAATCAGCAGCCCCCCGTGCAGGCCAGCGGCCGGCAAAAGGCCGCCACGGCCGGCTCGGACGAGAAGCGCGAACGCATCCTGCGCGCGGCCGAGGCGCTGTTCGATGCGCAGGGCTACGCCAACACGACCATCGAGCAGATCGTGCAGCAGCTGGGCGTGACCAAGCCGTTTGTGTACTACTACTTTCGCAACAAGCAGGAGATCTTCGAGACCCTGTCGTGGGCGCCCGCGGTGGCGTGCTTCACGGCCATGGACTTTGCCGAGGACGATGCGCGCGCCGCCCATGTGAAGGTGACCGAAGGCATCGAGCGGCTGATCCGCGCCACGCTGGCGCACCACCCGTCGGCGTTCTTCCCGTACCGCGAGCCGCAGGTCTACCGGCCCGAGTATTTGGCGGCGCAAAAGGATCTGGCCAACCATTTCTACGACCGGCTGTGCGCGCTGCTCGAACAGGGGCGCGACGACGGCATGTTCGAGTTCAACGACACCAAGATCACCGCGCTGGCCGCGTGCAGCCTGCCCGGCTTTCTCTACAACTGGTACCGGCCCGATGGCCGCCTGTCGCAGGACGAGGTGGCACACGAGCTGGCCCAGCTGGCCTGGCGCGTGCTGGGGCTGCGGCGCACCCGCAAGCGGGACACGGCCTAGCACCGCGGCACACGGCCAGGCGCATGGCCGGGCCCACGGCAAATATCACAACGACAGGAGACAAAGACACCATGACCACCGCCTTCCTCACCACCCGCCTGGCCGCTGCGGCAGCCCTGCTGATCGGCACGGCTGCCAGCGCGCAGGAGACCTTCAAGGTCGCCTACATCGACCCGCTGTCGGGCCCGTTCGCCAACGTGGGCGAGCTGATGCTCACGCACACGCAGTACGCCATCGAGGACATCAACGCCAAGGGCGGCGTGCTCAAGGGCGTGAAGCTGCAGCTGCTGCAGTTCGACAGCAAGCTCTCGGCGCAAGAGAGCCAGAGCGCGCTGCAGGCCGCCATCGACCAGGGGGCCAAGGCGATCGTGACCGGCGGCTCGGGCTCGTCGGTGGTGACAGCGCTGGTGCAGGCTGCGGCGCGCCACAACCAGCGCAACCCGGGCAAGGAGATCCTGGTGCTGAACCACTCGTCCATCGACCCGGAGTTGACGGGCAAGGCGTGCAACTTCTGGCACTTTCAGTTCGAGGCCAACACGGCCATGAAGATGAAGGCCCTGGCCAACTACATCAAGAAGCAGCCAGACATCAAGAAGGTCTATCTGCTGAACCAGGACTACGCGCACGGCAAGCAGTGGGCGCACTACGGCCGCGAGATGGTGGGCCTGGCGCGGCCCGACGTGCAGTTCGTGGGCGAGGCGCTGCACCCCATCGGCCGCGTGAAGGACTTTGCGCCCTACCTCTCCAAGATCAAGAGCAGTGAGGCCGACTCGGTCATCACCGGCAACTGGGGGCAGGACATGACGCTCTTGCTCAAGGCCGCGGGTGATGCGGGCTACAACCTGCGCTACTTCAACCACAGCGCGGGCTCCATCCCTGGCACGGTGCTGGCGGTGTCGCAGGCCAAGCAAGGCCAGCTGACCTGGGTGGCCGAATGGCACCCGGGCCAGGCCGATACGCCCAAGGTGGATGGCCTTGCCAAGGCCTACAAGGCCAAGACGGGCAAGGACTTCCTCGCGCCGCGCATTGAGATGACGCCGCGCTTTCTGGCCGCCGCCATCCAAAAGGCCCAGTCCACCGACCCGGTGAAGGTGGCGCGCGCGCTGGAGGACCTGACCATCGACTCGGTGGTGGGCCCCGTGCGCATGCGCGGCGAGGACCACCAGCTGCTGCTGCCGCAGGTGGTCAACACCATCGCACCGGTGGACGGCAAGACGGTGAAGGTCGGCTGGGAAGGCACGAACTACGGCTTCAGAACCGACGCGGCCTACACCGGCAACGAACTGGCGCAGGGCACGGACTGCAAGATGGCCAGACCTTGACTGCACGGCACATCTGCGCGCGGTAGACCCCACAGCGGCAGCCGCCACAGGCCGCCGCTACCATGGCCGGTCTTTGCATTCATTGACCCGACCCACAAGGACCGCGCCCATGCCCGACTTTCGCAGCGACACCGTCACCCAGCCCACGCCCGCCATGCGCGAGGCCATGTTCAAGGCCCCGCTGGGCGACGATGTGTTTGCCGACGACCCTTCGGTGAACGCGCTGCAGGAGCATGCGGCGCAGTTGCTGGGCTTCGAGGCCGCGCTGTTCGCCCCCTCGGGCACGCAGACCAACCTGATCGCGCTGTGGGGCCACTGCCAGCGCGGTGACGAGGCCATCGTGGGCCAGAGCTGGCACACCTACCGCTGGGAGGCCGGCGGCATGGCGGTGCTGGGCTCCATCCAGCCGCAGCCGGTGGAGACGCAGCCCGACGGCACGCTGCGCATTGCCGACATCGCTGCCGCCATCAAGCCGGACGACCCGCACTTCGCGCGCACCCGCCTGGTGGTGCTGGAGAACACCACCGGCGGCCAGGTGCTGCCGCCCACCTACATCGCCGAGGTGGCCCAGTTGGCGCGCAGCCGGGGCTTGGCCATGCACCTGGACGGGGCGCGCCTGTTCAACGCCGCCACGGCCAACGCGGCGCGCCACGGCACCGATGTGTACGACGAGGCGCGGTCGCTGTGCAGCCATTTCGATTCGGCATCGCTGTGCCTGAGCAAGGGCCTGGGCGCGCCGGTCGGCTCGCTGGTGCTGGGCTCGCGCGACTTCATCCGCCAGGCGCGCCGCACCCGCAAGATTTTGGGCGGCGGCATGCGCCAGGCCGGCGTGCTGGCCGCTGCGGGCCACTACGCACTGGACCACCACGTGCGCCGCCTGGCCGACGACCACGCCAACCTGGCGCGGCTGGCGCAAGGGCTGAGCGATGTCAACCAGAGCCATCCGGTGCTGCAGGGCAAGATCACCGTCCACCCCTGGCAGACCAACATCCTTTTCACCGACCTGCACGCGGATGTGGCCCCGGCCTTCACGGCCTGGCTGGCCGAGCACGGCGTGCGGGTGACGAGCAGCCTGTACGGCGTCGCCACGCGCCTGCGCTGGGTGGCGCATCTGGACGTGAGCGAGGCGGATGTGACCACGGCGCTGGACTGTGTGGCGCGGTTCCAGTTGCCGGGCTGATCGGCCTTCTAGCGCTTCAGGCGGTGGGGTAAGTCCGCCCGCCGAAGATGCCAGTGCCCACGCGCACCAGGGTGCTGCCGGCGTGGATGGCTGCTTCCAGGTCGGCCGTCATGCCCAGCGACAGGGTGTCGAAACGTTCGAGGCCGGGTTCCTGCAGCGCTGATATCTGGTCAAAAAGCGCCTTGGCGCCCGCATGAAGGGCGAGCTGCGCTTCGAATTCAGGAGCGTGGTCCGGGATGCTCATGATCCCGCGCACCACCAGCCGTGGCAGTTTCGCGACAGCGCGCACCAATTCCAGCGTGTCAGCGGGCGCCACGCCCGACTTGGTGGCCCCGCCGTCGATGTTGACCTGCACGCATATTTGTAACGGCGCCAGGTGCTCCGGCCGCTGGGCCGACAGCCGCTCGGCGATCTTGATGCGGTCCACCGTGTGGACCCAGTCGAAGTGCTCGGCCACCAGGCGCGTCTTGTTGCTCTGGATGGGGCCGATACAGTGCCACAGCAGCGCCACGGCGGGCATTGCGGCCTGCAGGGCGGCGATCTTGTCCACGCCTTCCTGGATGTAGTTCTCGCCGAAGTCGCGCTGCCCCGCAGCAACAGCCTCGGTCACCGCGTCGGCGCCGAAGGTCTTGGAAACGGCCAGCAGGAGGACGCTGGCGGGGTCGCGCGAAGCGGCTGTGCACGCCTGCGCCATCCTGCCCAGAACCTGTTGGAGGTTGTTAGCAATCGTGGTCATAATGTTTGACAGCGTATCAAACGATAGAGGGATTCCGTGGACATTACCCAACTGCTCGCTTTCAGCGTCAAGAACAAGGCCTCCGACCTGCACCTTTCAGCAGGCCTGCCGCCCATGATCCGGGTCCACGGGGATGTCCGCCGCATCAATGTCGATGCGCTCGACCACAAGACGGTGCATGCCATGGTGTACGACATCATGAGCGATTCGCAGCGCAAGACGTATGAAGAGTTCCTGGAGGTCGACTTCTCGTTCGAGATCGAAGGCCTGGCCCGCTTTCGCGTCAACGCCTTCAACCAGAACCGCGGCGCGGCTGCGGTGTTCCGTACCATTCCGAGCAAGATCCTGACGCTGGAGCAGCTCAACGCGCCCAAGATCTTTGGCGACCTGGCCTTGAAGCCGCGTGGCCTGGTGCTGGTGACCGGCCCCACGGGCTCGGGCAAGTCCACCACGCTGGCCGCCATGGTCAACTACCTGAACGAAACCGAGTACGGCCACATCCTCACGGTGGAAGACCCGATCGAGTTTGTGCACGAATCCAAGAAGTGCCTGATCAACCAGCGCGAAGTCGGCCCGATGACGCTGTCGTTCGCCGCCGCGCTGAAGTCCGCACTGCGTGAAGACCCGGACGCCATCCTGGTGGGCGAAATGCGCGACCTGGAAACCATCCGCCTGGCCATGACGGCCGCGGAAACGGGCCACTTGGTGTTCGGCACGCTGCACACCTCCAGCGCCGCCAAGACCATCGACCGGATCATCGACGTGTTCCCGGCCGAAGAAAAGGAAATGGTCCGCGCGATGCTCTCCGAATCGCTGCAGGCCGTGATCTCGCAGACGCTGTGCAAGACCAAGGACGGCTCAGGCCGCGTGGCGGCGCACGAGATCATGCTGGGTACCAGCGCCATCCGCAACCTGATCCGCGAGGCCAAGGTGGCGCAGATGTACTCCACCATCCAGACCAGCAACAGCGTGGGCATGCAGACGCTGGACCAGAACCTGACCGACCTGGTTCGCCGCAACATCATCAGCCCGGCCGAAGCACGCGCCAAGGCCAAGATCCCCGATAACTTCCCAGGCTGACCCGCCCCCCGCACCCCTTACTAGAAGACTGGCGGCGCCACGCGCCGCCCACCGGAGCACCGTATGAAAGGCATTCTTGGCCTTCTGAAGATGAAAACCCGCAACGGCAAGCCCGCGGACGACCACACGGATTCCGTGCTGTTCTCCACCGCGTTTGCCGGCCAGGGTGTGGACGACTCGATGCTGGTGCCCTGGGAGGCCCGCGCTGTGGAAGTGGGCGCCAAGCGCCTGCCCACGAGCCGCGGCGGCAAGCTGCTGCAGGGGCTGTGGGCCAAGGACAAGTACATGGCGCACCTGGACAAGGACGCCGTGGAGCGCATGGAGCGCTTCTTCGAGTTCGCGGCCATCCCGTCCAACCGTGACGTGATCCGCCAGGACGAGTACGGCAACTTCATGGTGGTGCTGCTCACCGGCACCATCGCGGTGGACCGCGTGCAGCCCTGGGGCGAGCAACTGCGCCTGGCCGAGACGCGGCCCGGCGACATCCTGGGTGAAATGTCGCTCTTGGACAGCGGTATCCGGTTTTCGGCCTGCACCACGCTGACCGACTGCGAGATCGCGGTGCTGTCGGCCGAAGCCATGGACGACATGATGACCAAGGACCCGCAACTGGCCGCCAGCCTGATTGCCCTGCTGGCCCGCAAGCTGTCTCTGCGCCTGCGCGTGGTCAGTGCCCGCCTGAGCGACAACCAGAAGTGATACCAATGATGCGCCGACGATTCAACATCATCAACCGTAGCCGCCGTGCCGGCGGACACGCCAGGGAGAACATCTGATGGAACGCGATCAGGCCAGTAAATTCATCAATGACCTGCTCAAGTTGATGGTCAGCCGCAACGGCAGCGACTTGTTCATCACAGCAGAATTCCCGCCGGCCATGAAGGTGGACGGCAAGGTGACCAAGGTCTCGCCGCAACCCCTGACGCCCGCCCACACGATGACGCTGGCCCGCTCGGTCATGAGCGACAAGCAGGTGGCGGATTTCGAGCGCACCAAGGAATGCAACTTCGCCATCTCGCCCGCAGGCGTGGGCCGGTTCCGGGTGAATGCGTTCGTCCAGCAGGGCAAGGTCGGCATGGTGATGCGGACGATTCCGCTCACGCTGCCCACCATCGACGGCCTGGGCGTGCCGCAGGTGCTCAAGGACGTGACGATGGCCAAGCGCGGCCTGTGCATTCTGGTGGGTGCCACGGGCTCGGGCAAGTCGACCACGCTGGCCGCCATGGTGGACTGGCGCAACGAGAACTCGTTCGGCCACATCATCACGGTGGAAGACCCAGTGGAATTCGTGCACCCGCACAAGAACTGCGTGGTCACGCAACGCGAAGTGGGCCTCGATACCGACAGCTGGGAAGCGGCCCTGAAGAACACGCTGCGCCAGGCGCCCGACGTGATTTTGATGGGCGAAATCCGCGACCGCGAAACCATGGAGCACGCGGTGGCGTTTGCCGAAACCGGCCACTTGTGCCTCGCCACGCTGCACGCCAACAGCGCCAACCAGGCGCTGGACCGGATCATCAACTTCTTCCCCGAAGAGCGCCGCCCGCAGCTGCTGATGGACCTGTCGCTCAACCTGCGCGCCATGGTGTCGCAGCGCCTGATCCCCAAGCAGGACGGCAAGGGCCGGGCCGCCGCCGTGGAGATCATGCTGAACACGCCGCTGATCTCGGATCTGATCTTCAAGGGCGATGTCCACGAGATCAAGGAGATCATGAAGAAGAGCCGCAACCTGGGCATGCAGACCTTCGACCAAGCGCTGTTCGACCTGTACGAGGCCAACATGATCACGTACGAAGACGCGCTGCGCAACGCCGATTCGCTGAACGACCTGCGGCTGCAGATCAAGCTCAACAGCCAGCGTGCCAAGTCGCCGGACCTGGCGCAGGGCACCGAGCATTTCGCGATCGTCTGAAGCCCCCCTGAGCCGCTCTGCGGCTTCCCCCGAGGGGGACGCCACCGGTGGCCGGGCAAAGCCCGCTCCACGGTGGCCCTGGCGGTTACGCGCCCCTTGCGGGCGTTTTCTTTTTTGATCCCCCCATTTTTTCCTCTTCCACCATGCCAAGCACGAATCCCCGCAGCTACGACGCCACCCCTTCCCGCAAGGTCGCCTTCCTGGGCCTGGGGGTCATGGGCTATCCGATGGCCGGCCACCTCGCGCTGGCGGGGCATGAAGTGACGGTGTACAACCGCACCGCTACCAAATCGATAGCTTGGTGCGCTGAATACGCCAGCGCCACGGCCCCACAACATGCACCCACGCCGCGCGAGGCGGCGGCCGGGGCGGACATCGTGTTCTGCTGCGTGGGCAATGACGATGACCTGCGCTCGGTCACGCTCGGTGCCGACGGCGCCTTTGCGGGCATGAAGCCGGGCGCGGTTTTTGTGGACCACACCACTGCGTCGGCCGAAGTGGCGCGCGAGCTGTATGCCGCCGCCAAGGCGCAGGGTCTGCAGTTTGTCGATGCCCCCGTGTCGGGCGGCCAAGCGGGGGCGCAGAACGGGCAGCTCACGGTGATGTGCGGTGGCGACGCCGATGCGTTCAACATCGCCCAGCCCGTGGCCGCAGCCTTTGCTCGCGCCTTCACGCTGCTGGGCGACAGCGGCGCGGGCCAGCTGGCGAAGATGGTCAACCAGATCTGCATTGCCGGGCTGGTGCAGGGCCTGTCCGAGGCCGTGGCCTTTGGCCAGAACGCGGGCCTGGACATGAAGCAGGTGCTGGACGTGATCGGCAAGGGCGCGGCACAAAGCTGGCAAATGGACAACCGCGGCAAGACCATGGTGGACGACAAGTTCGACTTCGGCTTTGCGGTGGACTGGATGCGCAAGGACCTGGGCCTGGTGCTGGACGAGGCCAAGCGCAACGGCTCGCGCGTGCCGGTGACGGCGCTGGTGGACCAGTTCTATGCCGACGTGCAGAAGATGGGCGGCAACCGCTGGGATACGTCGAGCCTGGTCAAACGGCTGAAATAACTCCCCCCTGAGTCGCCTGCGGCGCCATCCCCCCTGAGGGGGGACGCACCCGGTGGCCCGGCGGAGCCGGTTCCACGGGTACGCTGGCAGGGGCAGCGCCAGTTTTAGCAGCCTCGCTCGGTGTCGGCCGCCCAGAAAAAATCCCGGCCGCTGGGTGCGCGCCGGGATTTCTTTTTTTAGTCAGCGGTCGTGCAGGCTGGCAGGCCCGCCTGCTGATCTTCAGCCGCCTGCAGGCTTGGTGTTGTCCGTGGTGACGGGCGCGGGCTGTGGGGCAATGCGGCGCAGTTCTTCTTCCGAGACGACTTCGAACACGCGCACGACCTTGGTCACGCCGCTCACGCCGCGGGCGATGTCGGAGGCGCGGGTGGCTTCGCGCTGCGACACGCGGCCCATCAGGTAGACGATGCCGCGCTCGGTCACCACCTTGAAGGAGTTGGCCGAGATGTCCTTGGCGTCCACCAGGCTCGCGCGGACCTTGCCGGTGATGAAGGTGTCGTTGGAGCGCTGGCTCAGCGTGCTGCTGGGCATGACGGCCAGGTCGTTGACCACCGAGCGGTTGTTCTCGACCTGCGAGACGATCTGCTCTACGGTCTGCCGGTCCTGGGCCGTGGCGACTTCGCCGGTCAGCAGGGCTTGGCGGTTGTAGCTGGTGACGTTGACGTGCGCGCGGTCGCCCAGCGTTTCGCGAATGCGGTTGGAGGCGCGCAGCTCGATGCCTTCGTCCTCGATCTGCGTGCCGGCCGTGCGGCGGTCGATGGCCATCACGCCACCCACCATGGCACCGCCGACGATCAGCGGCGCGCAGGCTGCCAGGCCCGCGGCCAGGGCGGCTGCGGCCAGCACGGTGCATACCGCACGGGATGCACGGCGAAGGGTCGGGTTCATGGTCGTTGTCGTTTGCTTCATAGCGGAATCTCCTGTTCACCAAGTAACTGGGCGTCCACACCGTCGCACAGGCAATGCAGCACCAGGGCATGGACTTCGCGCACGCGCGCGGCGCGGTCGTGCGGCACGCTGATCAACACATCGGTCTCGCGCAACAGCGCAGACAGCTTGCCGCCCGTGCGGCCGGTCAGGGCCACCACAGTCATATCGCGCTCGTGGGCGGCTTCGGTGGCGGCGATCAGGTTGGCGTCGTTGCCGGTAACCGACAGCAGCAGCAGCACGTCGCCCGCCTGGCCCAGCGCACGCACCTGGCGGGCAAACTGCTGGGCGGTGTCGTGCACCACCCCTGCGCCGACGGCGGCCGAGGTGAGCAGGGTGCTGTCGGACGAGAGGGCCAGCGCGGCCAGCTCCGGGCGCTCGCGCTCGAAGCCGGTGACGCAGAAGGCGGCGAACTGCTGCGCTTCTGCGGCCGAGGGGCCGTTGCCGCAGGCCAGGACCTTGCCCCCGCTGGTCACGCAGGCCAGGATGGCCTGCACGGCGGCGGCGATGGGGTGGCTCAGGGCTTGCGCGGCCTGGTACTTCAGGTCGGCGCTGTCGATGAAATGCTGTTGGATGCGTTGCTCAAGCATGAGGCCCCGATGATACCCGCCGCGTGTTACAGGTTTTGTAGCAAACCGTTGCCGCCCGCTGTGGGCTTGCGGCCATGGGGGGATGAGCGCGGCCTCGGCGCCGGCCTGCGCTACTGGGCATCGAAGGCCGCAGGCAGCCACTGCACCGAATCCTGCTCCACCAGCACCACGTCGAACCGGCACGGCGGCGGCGACGGCAGGCGCAGCAGGTAGTGGCGCGCAGCAAAAACGATGCGCTGCTGCTTGGCGGCGCTGATGCTCGCGCCGGCCCCGCCAAAGGACGCGCTGGCGCGGCTGCGCACCTCGACGAACACCAGCGTGCCGTCCCTGGCGCGCATCACCAGGTCGATCTCGCCGCCGCCGCGGCCGGGCGTCCGATAATTGCGCACCACGAGCTGCAGGCCCTGCGCCTGCAGGTACGCCAGGGCCCGGTCTTCTGCCGCATTGCCGCGCTCGCGCGTGGTGGTGCTGGCGGCGTCCACGGCGCTGCGGGCAGTGCGGCCGGGCGCCACAGGCGTGGCCACAGCAGACTTCTTTCTTCCAAGGAAATTCATTGACCGCTTCTTTCGCTTCAGCCCAGAGCGCCGCGCATGAGGCAGCGGCTGCGCAGCATTATCCGCAGGGCGCGCTGTACGTGGTGGCCACGCCCATCGGCAACCTGGCGGACATCACGCTGCGCGCGATGCACGTGCTGCAACTGGTGGACGCCGTAGCCTGCGAGGACACGCGCCACACACAGTCGCTGCTGCGCGCCTACGGCATCGACAAGAACTCCGGCCAACTGCTGGCCGTGCACCAGCACAACGAGGCAGAGGCCGCGCAGGCCGTGGTGCAGCGGCTGCAGCAAGGCCAGCGCGTGGCCTACGTCAGCGACGCCGGCACCCCGGGCGTGAGCGACCCCGGCGCGCGCTTGGTGGCCGCCGTGCAGGCCGCCGGCCTGCGGGCCGTGCCCCTGCCCGGCGCCAGCAGCGTGACCACGGCGCTGAGCGTGGCGGGCGCGGTGGCGCACAGCACCGAGCACGGCGGCTTTGTGTTTGCGGGTTTTCTGCCGGTCAAGAACGCCGAGCGGGCCGCCGTCATCCAGAAGCAGCTGGCCAGCGAGCCCCGGTGCGTGGTGCTGCTGGAGGCACCGCACCGCATCGGCGAACTGGCCACCGCTCTGGCCGTGCTGGGCGACCGCCCGGTGACGCTGGCGCGCGAGCTGACGAAGCAGTTCGAGGAAGTGACCACCCAGCCGGCGCAGGCCCTGGCGGCATGGCTGGAGGGCGGTCCGCAGCGCTCGCGCGGCGAGTTCGTGGTGCTGCTGCACCCGGTGCCGGTGGCGGCCGACGATGGCGAGAGCCTGCGCGTGCTGCGCCTGCTGGTGCAGGAGCTGCCGCTCAAGACCGCGGTGCGGCTGGCGGCCGAGATCACCGGCGCATCGCGCAACGTGCTGTACGACACGGCGCTGGCGTGGAAGCGCGGTGATGCAGCGGGTGATGAAGACAGCGAAGAGCCAGCAGACTGACTACGGCCTGCATTCAGCATAAAAATGGCCTCTACCGCTTGATAGGAAAGCGCTAGCAGCTATAAATTTAGTAGCAAATGGATTCGAGCAGGTACGCCGTCCACGGTACGGCTGCACCCCGTGCCGCGCGCACCTCGCAACGGCCCGATCAGCCCGATAGCTGAACCCACTGAACCCACTGAATCGATTGGATCAACTCGATTCAGCGCATCGGCCCATCAACAACCCAGCCTCTCAGCGCGACACGGCCAGGCCCGCCGCCACCCCGCCGAACAAGTCACCCTCGACCTGCGGTGTATCCGGAAACGCCTCCCTGAGCGCCTGCCGCAGCGGCCGCAGCGCGGACGAGCCGCCGGTCAGGTAGATGGCGTCCACGCCCTGCGGGCCCAGGCCCGCCTGCTGCACGCAGTCGTGCGCGCAGGCCACCACCTGGGCCAGCGGCTGGGCCAGAAACTGCGACAGCCCCTGGGGCGTGACAGCGGCCTGCAGCCCGCGCTCGATCCAGTCGAGCGGCATGGGCGACTCGGCGTCGGCCAGGGATGCGGCGATCTTGGCCTGCTCCACCGTGTCGGCCATGCGGTGCCCCAGCCGTTCGCGCAGCACGTACATCAAGCGCTCGTACAGGCGCGGGTCTGCATAGTCGGTGCGCAGGCTCTGCGCGTCGCGCAGCGCCTTGGGCGAGTACAGCCACTGGATCAGGTGCCAGGTCGACAAATCGAAAAACACACGGCTGGGCACCTCGCGTCCCGACGGGCCGGTGTGGCGAAAGCCGAGCAGCGGCATCAGCAGATCCAGGCTGAGGCGCCGGTCGAAGTCCGTGCCGCCCACGTGCACGCCGGTGGTGGCCAGCACATCGCCGCTGCGGTCGGGCCGCGCAAAGCGGTCTGGCCCCAGCCGCACCACGGTGAAGTCCGACGTCCCGCCGCCGATGTCCACCACCAGCACGATGGATTCGCGGTCGATGCGCTGCTCGTAGTCGAGCGCGGCGGCGATGGGCTCGAGCTGGAAGGACACCTCGGAAAACCCCGCGTCTACTGCAGCCTGCCGCAGGGCGGCCTCGGCCTGCTGGTCGCGCTCGGCATCGTCGTCCACAAAATGCACCGGCCGCCCCATCACCACGCGCGCGGGCATGCCGCCCAGGTCGTCGCAGGCCTTGCCCACCAGCATGCGCAAAAACAGGCTGATGACGTCCTGGTAGCTCACCAGCTTGTCGTGCACGACCGTCTTGTCCTGGAGCAGTGCGCTGCCCAGCAGGCTCTTGAGCGAGCGCATCAACCGCCCCTCGGTGCCCGCCAGGTACTGCGCCACCGCGTCCCGCCCGAAGTGGGTGCGGTGGTCCTCACCGTTGAAGAACAGCGCCGTGGGCAGCGCGCGCGCCTCGCCCTCCAGCGCAATCATCCGGGCCGGGCCCGTGCCCTGGCGCACGGCCATCGCGGAGTTGGAGGTACCGAAGTCGATACCGAGGGTGGTGTCCTGCAAAAGACGCATGGTCATGAAAATATCGCAATGGAAGAACGCTTGCAGCACGCGCTCACACACGCTCGGAACCTGCAGACGAAAAGAAAAGGAGAACGGAAAAGGAGCGTGCGGGGGAAGCCGCGGATGCCGATGGGGTGCGGATACAGGCCACCGAACAGGTCTCGCTGGAGCAGCGCGCCCGCAACTTGGGCCCGAATCATAGTGGCGGGCTCGCGGGAATCGCGTGCCGTACCCGTGTAACGGGCCCGGAAATGTCAAAAATCGACGAAAGGCAGGGCCGAACGCACCCCCAAAACGTAACAGACAGGCGCAGGTGCAGCGGCCACACCGAGCGCCGCGGTCCGGACATGGGCAGTTACCGATGCGCGTGGAGGGCTGGCCGGTGCCGATCAGGCGACGATAACGGCGACGGCGACGGCGACGGCGAGCGTGTCTGGTGCAGACTGTGCGCCGGTCAGTGATGAAGCCTGCACGGCGCGCCGCACTAAACTCTTCGGGCCGCCATCCATCGCCGGCTCAAAGCGGGCATCGAAGTTGTGGCGCGCATCAATAGAAGTCCCGTGTTCCGCCGCGGGAACCGGCGCACCGCGCACAGTAATGTGCCCCCTTCAAAACATGGACGGCTCAGCCCTGCCAACGGATCGACACCGAGGATTTGACGGATGAATGCGCCTTCGACAACCGACAACATGCTGGGCGTGGCGCTGGTGACCGGGTCCACCTCGGGCATTGGCGCGGCCATCGCGCGCAGGCTGAGCCGCGAGGGGTACGCGGTGGTCGTGCATTCGCGCAGCTCTGCCGACACCGGGCGCGCCATGGCCGCCGAGCTGAAGCACGCGGTCTACGTGCAGGCCGATCTGGCCCTGGAGGCCGACAGGGTGCGCCTGGTGCAGGAGGCCACGGCCGCTTGGGGCCAGCTCGACGTGCTGGTCAACAACGCCGGCATCAGCAAGGTCATCCCGCACGGCGACCTGGCGGCGGCCACATCGGCGGTGTGGCATGAACTGCACGAGGTCAACGTGGTGGCGCCCTTTCACCTCGTCGCCCTGGCCGAGCCGGCCCTGCGCGATGCAGCGAAGCGCGGCCGTCCCGGTAGCGTCGTCAACATCAGCTCGCACGCGGGGGTGCGGCCCAAGGGGGCGTCAATCCCGTACGCGGTGAGCAAGGCGTCGCTCAACCACCTGACGCGCTTGCTGGCTGTGTCGCTCGGCCCGGACATCCGCGTCAACGCCGTCGCGCCGGGCCTGGTCGACACGCCGCTGACGGCAGAGTGGAAGGATGCCCAGGCACTGTGGCGCGACCGCGCCCCCATGCACCGGGCTGCCAGCCCCGACGACATCGCCCACGCCGTGGCCATGCTGGTGGCGTCGGATTATTTGACGGGGGAGGTGTTGCTGTCGGACGGTGGGTTGAACCTGACCTGACGGCGGCCTGAGGTGCTATCGAAGCGCCCAGGGCTAGCGGCCCTCGCCCATCAAACTATTGGAAGGCAAGGTTTCGTCCAGCAGCTTGCGCGCCGTCTCCACGCCGGCCACGGGCAGGCCTGCGGGGTCGAGCAGGCCGACCTGCACCAGCACGCTGGCCTGGTCCCAGTAGATGTGCTCGTGGTAGAGCTTGTCGCCGCGGAACTTCACCACCGCCAGCAGCGGTATCTCCACACGCCGGCCCGTGGGCGCCACGCCGGGCAGCATCCACGGGATCTCGGTGGTGTGGGTGAAGCTAAAGAGCATTTCGTCGACCACCTGCGTAGCCCCCACCGTGCGGGAGATCGGGGTCAGGCTGGTGTCCGGCGGGTTGCTGTTGACGAAGTGGCGGGTGTAGAAGTCGTGCAGGTGCTTGTGACCCACTCCGCCCGTCATGGTGGGGATGTGGTTCACATAGGGCTCGGCCACCATGGTGGCCATGGTGGCGTCCACGTCGCGGGTGGCGAACTCGTATTCGCAATGCTTGTCCCACAGCGCCGACAGGTCGTAGTGCGGGCCCATCTCGCGCCGCAGCGCGGCCACGCTGCGCTGGTGCGCCATGAGGGCCGACGGCTTGTGGAAGTGGTCGCCGCCCACGCGGGCGAAGGCATGGTCGGTGCCGGGGTAGACGTACAGCTCCACGTTCTCGCGGCCCGACAGGGCCTGCACGATGGCGTCCCGCGCTGGCGGCGGGCAGAAGCCATCGAGCTCGGCGATGTGCAGCACCAGGCGGCACCGGATGCCGGGCGCCTCGGCCAGCGCAGCCTCGATGCCCACACCGTAGTAGCCCACGGCCACGTCCGCGTCGGAGCGGCAGGCCGCAAGATATGCCAGCTTGCCGCCCAGGCAAAAGCCCAGCACACCGACCTTGCCCAGGCCGCCAGCACTGCCCGCGCTCTGGACCTCGGGCCGCGCGCGCAAGGCGGTGATGGCGGCTTGCAGGTCGTCCACGCCCTTGGCTTCATCGAAGCCCTGGTACAGCGCGAATGCGCGCGGCATGTCGCTGGCGGCGTCCAGCTCGACCTCGGGCTCCTGCCGCCAGAACAGGTCCGGCACCAGCACTACGTAGCCTTCTTCTGCGTAGTAGTCGGCCACGTCGCGCATGGTGGCATTGACGCCAAAAATCTCCTGCGCAATCACCAGGCCAGGACCGCTGGCGCTGGCAGGGGTGGCGAGGTAGGCGCGAAAGCGGCCGCTGCCGTCGGCGGCGTCGAGCGTGGTCCATTGTCTTGGCATGGGATGTCCTTCTTGGTGGGGTAAGAGTCGGGGCGGATCGTTTCAGACACCGGTGCCCGCTGCGGCGCGGGCGGCCAGTGGCGCACCGGCAGGCGCACCCGCATGCCGGGCCAGCAACTGCCGCGTGACCACAGCATAGTCGGCAGGGTTCACCGGCTCCAGCCATTGCCTGAAGCGCGTGACCGCGCCGAGCGGCAAGCCCATGTCCTGCAGCAACTCGTCGATGTTGTGCACCGAGAACGGAATGATGTTGGTGCCCTTGGAATGCTTGCCATCTGTGCGCTCCTCCATCCAGGCCAGGCGCCGGTCGATCTGCGCATGCATGTCGGCCTGGGACGGCAGCTGCAGGCCGCCGCGCAGGTGGTTGGCCAGCCACAACGCACCCACTTCGCAGTTGAGCTGACTGAAGAACGAGGAGTTGTAGCCATTGAAGGCCAGGCGCGGCATGCCCACCGGCAGGATGGAGCGGTACAGCCGGAAATTGCCGCGCGCATCGGTGATGCGCTGCATCACGCCGCTGCCGAAGAACGGCACCTGCTGGTGCCAGCCCGTGCCGCAGATCACGATGTCGGCCGGCACCGTCTCGCCATTGCTCAGCACCGCCTGGCCGGGCTGCAGCTCGCGGATGGTCACGCCCTTGCGCACGCCGAGCGCTCCCGCGGCCACCTTTTCATAAAAGCCATCGGTCACCAGGCTCACGGTGCTGCGGGCGATGGTCTCCAGCGGTGTGCCCGGGTGCAGGCCGATCTCGCGCAGCTTCAGCTGCCGGGTGACCACCGACTCGACACTGCCCAGCATGGAGTTGCGCACCGGCAGGCCCGCACCGTGCAGGAATTTCTCGAAGCCCTTGGGCTCGATGTACTTGAACAGCGCCTCGCCCATGCGCGTGAGCAGCAGGAACTTGAAGTTCAGCACATTCATGAACTTCTTGGGAATCTTCCAGATCAGGTGGCGCGCGAGCACCGTGGTGCTGGCACTGTCGGCCGCGATCGCATTGGCCACGTCGCACGACGACTTGCCGTAGCCCACCACCAGCACGTGCTTGCCGCGTGCATCGCTCGCGTCGTTGAACTGGCTGGTATGGCACACGCGCCCGCCGGCCGCCACGAAGGCGTCCGCACCCGGATAGTGCGGTACGGCCGGTTCGCTGAAGATGCCGTTGCACACCACCAGGTAGTCGAAGCGGTGGGTCTGCGTCTGCCCCTCCGTTTGCGCCTTCGTCATGCCATCGCCCTGCCCTTGCGTTGGCGCAGGCCGCGCCTTCACCGTCCACGTGCCGGCATCTTCATCCAGCACCGCGCTCTCCACCACCATGGACATGCGCAGGTGGGGCACCAGGCCGAAGTGCTCTGCATACGATTGCAGATAGGCCTGCACCTGCTGGCCCGACGGCCATTCGGGGTAGTACGCCGGCATCGGAAAGTCCGACAGCGCATAGGTGGTGCGCGGGTTCTGCGTGGTCAGGCCCGGATAGCGGCGCGACGCGGCCCACACGCCGCCCACGTCGGGCTCTTTTTCGAACACCGTCACCTCAAAGCCGAAAGCGCGCAGCACCTTGGCGGTGGACAGGCCGGCAAATCCGGCACCGACGATGCCTACGGATCGAATGGTCATGGCGACTACTCCTTCACGACATCAGCTGGGGAATGGCGGGGGTATAGGACTCGGGGCCCATGGCCGAGTAGCCGCCGTCGCAGGCATAGTCGGCCCCCGTCACGAAACTGGCCAGGTCCGAGCACAGGAACAGCACCACGTTGGCCACTTCGGCCGGGTCGCCCACACGGCGCAGCAGGTGAAACGGCGCGGCCACGCGGTCGGTCTTGGCGCGGTCGCCGCCGGTGAGCTGGTCCATGATGGCCGACCACGTCCAGCCCGGGGAGACGCTGTTCACGCGCACCCCCTCCCCCGCCAGGTCCATGGCCATGCTGCGCGTCAGCTGCACCATGGCCGCCTTGCCCACGGGGTAGAGCCAGCGCCCGGTCTGCGCCACACCCGAGGAAATGCTGGTGAAGTTGACCACCGCCCCGCCGCCCGCACGCTGAAAATGCGGGCGCACGGCCTTGAGCACCATCACCGCGCTGACCAGGTTCACGTTGAGCGAAGCCAGCCAGTCCTCCCGCGGTGATGCGATGCCATCGTCCAGATAGGAGCAGGCCAGGTTCACCAGGTAATGGACCCCGCCGTGGCGCTCTGCAGCTTCGGCCACGCAGGCGGCGATCTCGGCGTCGCTGGTGATGTCGGTGCGCCGAAACAGCACACCGTTACCCAGTTCATCCGCTAGCGCCTGCCCGGCTTCTGCGTTGATGTCGGCCACCATGACCCTCACCCCCGCCTGGTGCAGCGCGCGCACCACCCCGGCCCCGATGAGGGTGGCGCCCCCCGTCACGATGGCGCTTTTGCCGCGCATTCCTTCGAACCCCTGGACCATGATGGTGACTCCTGTGCGTTGCGCCCCGGGCAGTGCGCCCGGCAGCCTTTGCTGCGCTGCAGCAGCGCTCACACGCCGACACAGTCGCGCCCGATTGCCCCGGGGTAACGCTCTTGCGCAGGGCTCGGGGCCTGCACAAGAATAGAAAAGGAGCCGGCCAGACCGCATCCGGAAAACGCAGGCCGTATCCCTAAAACGCAGGATTTCGTTCGCGCCGTCACCGTGGCGCACCCGCTGCGTGCAGCACACGATCCACCGACCGACCCACGCACGCCCCACGCTGCCAAGACCATGGACACCGCCCCGCAGAGCACCGCCGCCGACCGGCTACCGCTGCAGCGCTATCGCCTGTTCGACAGCCACGACCTGGACGAAGCGCGCGAGTTTGTGGGCCGCGTGTTCTGCCCGCACGACCTGGCCACCCTGCACCCCGGCGACAGGCTGGACGCATGCCACCACAGCGCCCCGCTGCACCGCCATGTCAGCCTGAACTATGTGCAGTACGGCCCTGCGGTGCGCATCGAGCCCGGGTACCTGCGCAGCTTCTATTTGCTGCAGATACCGCTGCGCGGCGGCGCCACGGTGCGCTGCGGCGGGCAAACGGTGGAGTCGCACACGCTGATGGCCTCGGTACCCTCGCCCACCGAGCCGCTGTCCATGCGCTGGCATGACGACAGCCCGCAGTTCATCGTCAAGATAGAACGCGAGGCACTGCACGCCCGTTTGTCAGACCTGCTGCAGGCGCCGGTGCAGGAGCCTCTGGTGTTCGACCTGGGCATGGACCTGGCCAACCCCGCACTCATGGGCATGGCCAGCTTCATCGCCTACCTGCGCTCGGCGGTGGAAACCAGCGCGTTCCTGCTGGGGCACCCGGTGCTGGCGGAACAGGCCGAGAACCACCTGCTCACCAGCCTGCTGCTGTCCGCGCAGCACAACCATTCGGCAGCGCTCGCCGCGGGTGCAGGCGCAGGCGCATCCACGGCCGGCGCTGGTCGCGTGGTGCTGCCACGTGCCGTCAAGCGCGCGCAGGAGTTCATGCACAGCCAACTGGAGCTGCCCATCACCCTGGCCGACGTGTGCGCACACGTGGGCATCAGCGCCCGGTCCCTGCAGCAGGCCTTTGCCCAATGCACCGGCAAAAGCCCCATGGCCTTTCTGCGCGACCTGCGGCTCGATGCCGCCCGCGCCGCACTGCAGCAGCCCACCAGCGCAGACCGCGCCCCGCACGTGGCGGACATTGCCGCGCGCTATGGGTTCTTTCACCTGGGGCACTTTGCAGAGGGCTACCGCAAGCGGTTTGGAGAGACACCGTCGGATACGCGGCAGCGGGGGGGTGGGGGGCATTGATTGAGCACGGGGATTTGGGGCTCGACGCCAAGGGCAATTGATGGGATGTGCCCGCCGAAGTCAGGGACCGTTGCCGGGCCAGAAATGCAAAAAGCCCAGTTCGTTGGAACTGGGCTTTTTTATATTTGGTGGCTGGGGCTCTACCGCAAGTGCGCTCACAAGCCTCATAAAACCTAGAAACTACTGTTTTGATAGCAAGGCAGTTGCCCCCAGAGTTGCCCCCAGGCCTTCACCGTCAGCATCAACGTGTTGACCATGTGCCAGATCGCCGCGAAGAGGAAGACCGTGCACAACGGCGGACGACCTTACCTCGCACTGCCGCATGTGTACGGCTCCCACACATGTTCATTCGCTTGCCGGTTGGCGGTCCAAACTCGACCATACAGGCATGCAAACGAACGAAGTAATCCAACTTTCAACGGCGCCACTCCAGGCCCCCGCACCAATTCCCGGCGTGCCCTTCAAACCCTACCGTGAGCGACTGCTGCGCTTGAGTGATGTTCGATTTCTGACCGGCCTTGGCAGAAGCAGCATCTACGCTGCAATTGCTGAGGGCACATTTCCATCGGCGGTGAACGTCACCGACTACGCGGTGGCCTGGCGAGAGTCAGAGATTGACGCATGGATCGCTGGACGGACCAATATCAAAGCGACTTCTGTACCAGCGGCCATCTCCGAGAAAGCGCGCGTTTGCAAAGCACCCGAGTCGCGGGGCAATGCAGCGAAAGCCAAGCCGCCGGCCACGAAGCAGGCTACCGAGAAGGCACTCAGCAAGCGCCAACGGAGCGGTTCATGAGAATCCGCTGCCCCCACTGCAAGAGCTGGGCGAACGTGCGCAATAGCGTCGAAGTCACACCCCTGTTACGCGACATGTTCCTGGTCTGCAAGAACGCAGCCTGCGGCCACACCTTTGCCGCTGCCATGGAGATCAACCGCACGCTGTCCCCATCGGCCACGCCCAACCCCGCGATCGTTCTGCCCTTGAGCCAACACGTGCGCCGCCGCGAGGTCATGGAGCAGATGGCCCACCACCCTATCGCCCAGAGCGACCGCATGCCACCGGCCGAAGCCGACCGCGCAGGCGCTGAGACCGACGAGCTAGAGACCGACACGGCCCTGGCGCCGTAGGTCTACCCCCACCCCCCAAAGCACCGCCTTGCGGAGCCGTTTTGCGGCCCTGCGGCCCGACCTACGCCCGAAGAAACCTGCACCCCATTTTTGCCCTTGATTTCCATGACGTCCGCACCCAGCTCCCACCGCCATTACAAGCCAGGCGCGCATTCGTGCAATACCGCACGCGGCGCGTTCTTGCCTCGTCAGTTCGCCCTCCAACACCCACCAGAATCCACCAAACCCACCAAGCGCGTCTATACTTCACCCGTTACGTCACAAAAAGGCGTAATCAGGATTGGTCTCCTGACGCACCGCTGCGACGCAAGCCGCAGTCTCTTTCGCAGAGCATCTGCGGCTTGTTCGTTCGTGCCCCATTTTTTGGCGGCTCGGACAGGGAGCCGCAAGGCTCGCCGGTTCGCGCAAGCGGTGCCCGGTAGACCAACCTGTTCGAGCTGCCGCCTTCCGATTGGTCTCGGAAGCGGTGGTTTTTGCAAACCGCACCGCTTGGAGGCCTCCCATGGCTGACCGTTTCTCTACGGGCGCAACTGCGCCCTCTGCCGCCGCATGCGCGCAGCACCTTTCCCACTCCCATCGCTCCCCCTCTGCGTTCGTCCTTGACGCACAGGACCACGCTGCAGAGCTGCGCACAGCCCTGCAAGGCTTTGCTGCTGTTGAAGCGTTGATGACGCCACACGGCTCGCAAGACAGCCAGAACGTGACGGCCTCGCGCGACCAGCTCGGCGCTCTGCTGCGCATGGTCAACAGCGAGATCAGCCGGCGCGTGGACGATCTGGAATCCACGATTGAAGCCCTGCGCCGGGCGCTGACGGGGGAGGCTCTGCAATGAAGACCTACCTCATCAAGTGCATTGACGGGGCGGGCGCATTCCACCGCTACACCCAGCAGGCCGCCTCGCACGCGGCCATCGAATCCACGGCGTTCACGCGCTTCGGAGAGCTTCGACTGCTGAGCGTGCGGAGGGTGTCATGAACGCGCCCGTTCGCATCAATCTCCAGCACGCCTACGAACAAAACCGCCAGCGCATCGCCCAACTGTGGAGCGAGGCGCAAGCCATCACATCGGGCGATGCTGCAGACCTCTACCTGTCGCGCCATGGCGCGCAGATGGCCCGGCCCGCGGTGCTGCGCGTGCATCCCGCGCTCGACTACTGGCACACCGACAGTCAGGGCAAAGCAGCGTGCATCGGCACGTTCCCTGCGCTGCTGGCCGCGCTGCAAATCGACGTGTTCCCGCACGGCCTGCACCAGCTCGCGGTGCGTCATACGGTGGCCCTGCAGCGCTTCTATCTGACGCCGCGCGGCACACCGGCTCCGGTGCCGTCTTTCATCAAGGCCACGGGCACCGATGGCCACATCAAGGGCGCAGCGGTGCGCCTGGCTGCGCCCCGCGTGCAAGCCGATGGCGTAGTGCTGGGTGTGGCTGTCGGCGTGGTCGCTGCCCTTCGCTTTGCGACGGTCCTGCGCATGCCGGTGTGGGCCGTGGCAGACCCTGCAGCGCTTGCGCATTTCCGATGGCCGCGCGAGGTCACGCACCTGCACGTTTTCACGGACACAAGCGAGGCCGCGCATGCCGTGCCGGCCTGCGAGCTGGCGCGCAAGGCTGCGCGCTGCGGGCTCAACAGCTATGTGCAGACCATCACGCCGCCGCGCACCGCGCACACCACCACCGCCCCCAACATCTGAAGGAATCACCATGGCAAAGAAGAAGGCCAACGCCACAAGCACGGGCGCGGCATCCACTGAATCGACCACGCAGACGGCCACACGTGCGCCTGCACTGCAGTTCACCGTGTTCTCCTCGACCGAGCCCGAGCGGCTTACCAAGGTGCTGAGCCTGAACCGCGATGGCACGCTCAACAAACAGGCCGCCGCATCCATGATGGCCGGCACCGCGCAGCGGTTGCGCGTCACTGGCCTGCAGGCTCTCGCGCAGACGCTCGACCAGCTCAACCCGGCCCAGGCTGTGGGCTGGGGTATCTGCAGCCAGGAGCAAGCCACTGTGGTGGCCGAGCGCGACGCGCAGGTGAACGACGGTGCACACGGTGCCATCTCGCGCACGCGGCAGCACTTTGCGTTTCCACGCGGCCCCGGCGTGCTGATGCTCGATCACGATGGATGCCCGAATGGTGAACTGAACGCCGACGAGCTGCGGCAACGACTCATTGATGCATGCCCCGCGCTCGCGGATGCGCCGATGCTCTGGCGGCCCAGCGTGTCGGCCGGCGTGCAAGCGCCCGATGGCCGCGTGCTGTCTGGCATGGACCGCCACCGCCTCTACATCCCTGTCCGCGATGCCTCGCGCATCCCCGACGCGGGCAAGACGCTGTTCACGCTGCTGTGGGCCTTCGGGCAAGGCTGGTATGAGGTCGGACGCGCTGGCCAGGCGCTGGAGCGCTCCCTCATTGATGCCACCGTGTGGCAACCCGAGCGCCTGGACTTCTGTGCGCCGCCGGTGCTGCTGGACGGCCTGGACCGGCCCGGTGCTGCACCGCGCATCTATGGAGATCCGAACGGCCTGTTTGACCTCGGGTTGATCGAGAGCGACGGCGAGACACGCAAACAGGTGCAGCACATGAAGCGCGCCAAGCGCGAGGCCATTGCAGGCCAGTGCGCAACCCAGCGCGAGCGCTGGGCAAACGCGAAGGCCCCGGCCCTGGCGATGCGCCGCGGCATCCCGCTGGAGAAGGCCCGGGACGTGCTGGTGCGTGCGAGCGAGAAGCGCGTGTTGATGGGCCACTTCATGCTGACATCGGCCGAGGGCGAGCCCGTGTCGGTGGGCGAGATATTGGATGCGCCGGACCGCTGGCACAACAGCCAGTTTGCGGACCCGTTGGACCCCGACCATGACCGCCGCGTAGCCGTGGTGAACCTCAAGAGCGGGCAGCGTCCCTACCTCTACACGCACCGCCACGGCGGCATGCGCTTTGAGCTGATGCGACAGTCGGCCCGCGTGCAGATCGGGCGCGGGATGCGGGTCGCCACGACCGACGCGGTGCTGTCCGTTTTGAAGAGCCGCGGCGAGCTGTTCGACTACGGCGAGGGCGCGATTGCGTATGTGAGCGAGGGCAAGGCGCGGCCTGTCTCTCCCGATTGGCTGACCGATCACATGGGCCGGGTGTGCGACTTCTACTCCGTGCGCAAGCGCAAGGACTCAGCCGGCGACGACCAGACCGAGGAAGGGGCCGAAGACGCGCCGCTGGGCGTGGCGCGCGCCATCCTCGCCAAACATGGCGAGCGAGGGTTTAAGAAGCTGGTGGCCGTGGTCACTGCGCCCACGCTGCGGCTCGATGGGAGCATCCTCGACCGGCCGGGGCACGACGAGGTTTCAGGGCTGCTGTTTTACAGCGAGCACCCGAACCCGCCGCGTATTCCCAGCAGCCCGAGCCCGGCCGATGCGCTGGCCGCGCTGCGGTTCCTGTGGCGGCCTCTAGCGCTGTTTCCGCTGGTGGACGATGTGGCCCGCGGGGTGGTGCTGCATGGGCTGCTGTCGGCCGCCCTGCGGGCCAGCTTGCCCACGGCGCCGGGCATCGGCCTCGATGCGCCGGCCGCGGGTAGCGGCAAGACGCTGCTTGCGCGTTGCATCGGCATCTTGGCGATGGGTTCCGATCCAGCCATCCTGCCCCCGGCCGACACCGACGAAGAAACCCGCAAGCGCCTGTTTGCCGTGCTGCGCGAGGGCCAGCGCGTGGTGCTGTGGGACAACGTGCGCGAGCCCTTGGGCTCTGCATCGCTGGACGCCTTCTTGACCGCCCCAACGTTTGCCGACCGCATCCTGGGCAGTAGCGAGACTGTGACATTGCCCAACCGGGCCTTGTTCATCGCCACGGGCAACAACCTGCGCATGACGTCGGACACCTGCCGCCGCGTGCTGACCGCGCGCATCGATACGCAGAGCGAGAAGCCCTACACGCGGGACTTCGCTTTCGACCCGGCCCAGATGATCACGAATGAGCGGCTGCAGTACGTGGCGGCGGCACTGACCATCGTGCGGGCCTACATCACCGCCGGGCGGCCCAAGGTGGCCAAGGGGCGCACGGCGAGTTTTGAGCAGTGGGATGACCTGGTGAGACAGCCGCTGTGCTGGCTCGCGGGCTTGGTGCGCCAGGCCACAGACCCCGAGCTGCCGACCTTTGCCGACCCTATGGAGGCCGCTGCGCGAGCGTTTGAGCAAGACCCTGAGACCACCAAACTGTCGGCGATGCTGGAGGCCTGGCATGCAGCTTTCGGGAGCATGCAAACGACCGTGGCCGCGGTGATTCGCAGGGCGGATATCGACGACCGCCTGGGCGGTGCGGTGGACGATATCGCCGGACAGGCCGGGCGGGTGAACTCCCGGATGCTGGGCCGCTGGATCGAACGGATGACCGGTCGCATCGTGGGCGGCAAATTGTTTGTGCGCGTGGGTTTGCGTGCAGGTGTGCTGCATTGGGCGGTGTCGCAGCTGCGGTCGGCCACGCCTGCAAACCGCATGGATGCTGTTGCGCCAGACCTGACCGAAGGTGTGCAATGCCCGATGCAAGACGCTCCATCCGCTGGCCAGAACACACCAATTGGCACCAAACCCACCAACGGGGACGATGCACAAGGCCCGACGCAGGACGCGCCATCCGCTGGACAGAACACACCAATTGGCACCAAACCCACCAACGGGACTGATGCACAAGGCCCGACGCAGGACGCTCCATCCGCTGGCCAGAACACACCAATTGGCACCAAACCCACCAAACGTGCCAAAACACGCGACAGCAATCTGGCTGCAGCAGATGACGTTGAGGTGTTCGAGTGATGGCCGCCACAACATCTTCGGTGGTGGGTTTGGTGGCTAATGGTGGGTTTCTGCCAGCGAATCGACTGGGCACGAATTGCCCTGACGCCAGCTCGACCGATGCCGACGTGGTGGGTTTGGTGCCAATTGGTGGGTTCCTGCCAGCGAATCGACCGGGCACGAATTGCCCTGACTCCAGCTCGAACGGCACCGCCGTGGTGGGTTTGGTGCCAATTGGTGGGTTCTCGCCAGCGAATCGACCGAGCACGTTTTCCCCTGATGCCGATTTGACAGATGCCGACAAGGCCCTGGCCCACGCCGCCCGCGGCATCCTGCAGATGCTCGAAGCCGCCTGCCTGAGCCTAGCTGTCATGGACAGCGGAGCGCTGCAGGTGTCTCCCGCCAGCACGCTGCGTCCGGACCAGCGCGTAGCCATCCGCGATCACCGCGCGGGCTTGGTGACCTTGCTCCGGCTCCGCGGCTCGCTGTTCGTTGACGACGAGCGCCACCGCTGCTGCGAGTGCGTGTACCTACAGCGCAAGGGCTATTGCGCGATGGCGCAAAAGGGCTTGATGCCCGGGGTCAATCCCTGGTTCATGCCTGCACCCAACGTGCTGCAGCACTGCCATTTTTTCCACCCCGAGGCGGTGGAGCTGGAAGCGCCATGAGCAAGCGCCAAACACCAACCGAAGCGACCGGACACCGTCTGCCCATGACGAACGCCGAGCGCCAGCGCAAGCACCGCGAGAAGCGCAAGGCAGAGCTGCATGCGCTGCGCGCTGGGCGGTCGTTGCCACTGTCCCTGCCTGCGCCTGTTGTCGCCCCGGTGCCGGCCCTGCGCGAGGACGCCCAGTCGTTGCGCACGCAGCTCGATGCAGCCCGCAAGCGCTGCGAGGCGCAGGCCGCAGAGCTGGCGGCATTGCGTGCTGAGCATGAGCCCTTGGCGGCCCGTCTGGTGGCTCTGCGCACAGTGCTGCGGGGCCTCATCGGCAAGTTCTCGCCCGCGGCCCGGCATGCGGCGCGCAGCCACCTGCAGGAGACCGGGTTTATCGAGTGGCTGGACGCTGATTGACCGCTGCAGGGCTCTGCTCTGTCCGGCTGTTGCCCGGCCTCTGTTTCATTGGATTTTTTTGCTGTGTTCCCTTCCTTTTTTT
>Ga0209023_10001745_pt1 | contig 28504 bp, 26 predicted proteins | sample LakOneMetagenome_FD_187468 | JGI IMG/M metagenome (GOLD analysis project Ga0209023, IMG submission 187468) | Freshwater and sediment microbial communities from Lake Erie, Canada (SPAdes) (version 2) | ecosystem: Environmental > Aquatic > Freshwater > Lentic | place: Lake Erie, Canada...
GCACCAGCACCAGCACCAGCACCAGCACTCACCCGAACCTGGTGCTCGATCCTGATGCCTTCAGAACCAACCACGAAGGCCGGCACGAGGCCTGATCTCGAGCGCTAGGGATGAAGGTGGTCGTGACCGTGGTCGGCGTGTTCGGCCGGCTCGAGTTGGAAGGTGGAATGTTCCACATCGAAGTGATGGGACAGACAATCGGACAATTCATCAAGGAGCGCACCGGCGCCGCCGGAGGCCAGAACCTCCGGTTCCACCACGATATGCGCTGTGAACACATGCGCCCCACTCGTGATTGCCCACACATGCACGTCATGCACGGCCACAACCCCCGACGTCTGCGTGATGTGCCGGCGAATCTCCGCCACATCGGTGTCGACCGGCACTGATTCACTGAAGACGCGCACCACATCACGCAGCAGAACGAATGCCCGCGGCACGATCATCATGGCGATCAGCACGGATGCGATCGCATCCGCGGGCGCGAAACCGGTGAGCAAAATGACAACGGCTGCCCCGATCACCGCCACCGAGCCGAGCGTGTCCCCCAGCACTTCGAGGTATGCCCCCCGCATATTGATGGACCCTGCCGCCGCGGGGCGCAGCAGCACCAGTGCGGCCACGTTCGCGAGGAGCCCGACCATCGCGACCACCAGCATCGGGCCGGCAAGAACCTCCGTGGTCGCGGGAGCCAGCAGCCGGGTGACCGCTCCCACGATGACGAAACCGGCCACACCGACAAGGATCAGCCCGTTGAGCAGGGCCCCGAAAACTTCAGCGCGCTGAAAGCCGAACGTCTGACGATCCGTTGCCGGCCTGGCCGCCACCACTGTGGCCACGAGGGCCACGATCAGGCCGACCAAATCGGAGAGCATGTGGCCGGCGTCAGCGAGCAGCGCAAGGGAACCCGTGATGGCGGCGCCGACGATTTCAACCAGCAGCACAACCGCAACGATGCCGATGGCAAGCGATAACCGGGTACGGTTCGACCCCGACGTGTGCACGTGGTCATGACCCATACACTCACATTAAAGGCCCGCGGACTCGATTGCCAGCCCGGAGCCTAATTGGGAATGAATGCCGTTCTCATCAGGAGTGTTACTCGCCCAGAACCTCGCGGACCAGCGGAACGAGAGCGTCGAAGGCCATCGCCCGATGACTGACCTGATTCTTCACGTGTGCCGACAGCTCGGCTGCAGAGATGGCGTAACCGTCGGGAAGGAAGATCGGGTCATAGCCGAATCCGTTCGCTCCATTCGGCTCGTGCAGGAGCTGCCCCGGCCACTCTGCCGACACCGAGCGTTCGGTGCCGTCGGGAAGGGCGAGGGCTGCGACACAGGCGAAGTGCGCCCCGCGATGGTCATCGGCGATGTCGGAGACCTGCCAGAGCAGCAGGCGAAGGTTCTCCTCGGCGTCTCTGGCAGGGCCGGCCCAGCGCGCGGAGAAGATGCCCGGTGCGCCGCCGAGCACGTCGACGCAGATCCCCGAGTCATCGGCGATGGCCGGCAGTCCGGTGTGCAGGGCCGCCGCCCTCGCCTTGATCAGGGCATTCTCGGTGAAGCTCGCACCGTCTTCAACCGGTTCCGGTCCGTCATAGGCCAGCACCTCCACGCCGGGAAGCTGCGGGGCCAGAATGCGTCGGAGCTCATCGACCTTGTGCGGATTATGGGTGGCGAGAACGATCTGCACGAGTTCAGCCCTCCAAAGCACGGTTCTGGAACTGGGCCAGGGTGATCGCCCCACCGAGCGCAAGATCCAGGAGGGTGTCGAGCTCGCTGCGATTGAAGGGCGCGGCCTCCGCGGTGCCCTGCACTTCGACAAAGGTTCCGCTGCCCGTGATGACCACGTTCATGTCGGTGTCGGCTCGCACATCCTCGGTATAAGCCAGGTCGAGCATGGGCACGCCCTTGATGATGCCGACCGAGACTGCCGAGACGCTGTCCGTCAGTGGTTGGGCTTTCTGGCCGATGAACTTCTTCTCCCGCCCCCAGGCCAGGGCGTCGGCGAGCGCCACGTAAGCGCCGGTGATGGCTGCGGTGCGCGTTCCGCCATCCGCCTGCAGCACGTCACAGTCCAGCACGATGGTGTTCTCACCCAGCGCCTTCATGTCCACGACGGCGCGCAGGCTGCGCCCCACCAGACGACTGATCTCATGGGTCCGGCCGCCGATCTTGCCCTTGACCGACTCACGGTCCATCCGGGAATTCGTGGAGCGCGGAAGCATGGAGTATTCCGCGGTGACCCAGCCCTTGCCCTTGCCCGCCATCCAGCGGGGCACCCCGTTGGTGAATGATGCCGTGCACAGAACCTTGGTGCGCCCGTAGGAGATCAGGGCCGATCCCTCGGCCTGTTCGCTCCAGCCCCGTTCGATCGTGACCGGGCGAAGCTCATCGTTGGTGCGTCCGTCAATGCGGAGTTGGTCGTTCACGGGGTCTCCTTGGGGATGGATGTGTGGTGCTGTGCCGCGAACTCGTCGAGGTCGCTCAGGTTGAGGGAGCCCGTTTCGATCAGGTTGACCCGAGCTATCTCCGGACCGAGCAATCGATGGGCCAGGTGCAGAAAATCATCGGCGCTCGGACCGGTTGCTTCGTACCGATACGTGGGTGCCGTTCGCCCCTGCCGCTCCAGCCCCTGGCTCACGAGGACGCGGTAGACGTCGTCGGCCGTTTCGGTGTCGCTGGAGACCAGGGTCACCGCGTCACCCATCACATAGGAGATGGCGCCGCGCAGAAAGGGATAGTGCGTGCAGCCGAGGACAAGAGTGTCGACATCTGCCTCTCGAAGCGGGGCCAGGTATTCTTCGGCGACCGCCAGCACCTCCGCGCCCGAGGTCACTCCGGCTTCGACGAATTCGACGAACCGCGGGCAGGCTTGGCTGAACAGGCGGATGTCGGTGGCCGCCGCGAAGGCATCGTCGTAGGCCCGTGAATTGACCGTCCCGACCGTACCGATCACGCCGACTCGGTGATTGCGGGTCGTTCCCACCGCACGGCGCACCGCCGGTTGGATGACCTCGATCACCGGAACGCTGTAGCGTTCCCGGGCGTCCCGGAGCATGGCTGACGATGCGGTGTTGCACGCAATGACGATCAATTTCACGTCCTGTGCCACCAGGTCATCAAGCACGTCCAAGGCGAAGCCACGCACATCGGCTATCTTCTTCGGCCCGTAGGGCGAGTGAGCGGTGTCGCCGATATAGAGCAGTGACTCGTTGGGGAGCTGGTCCTTGATGGCCCGGGCTACGCTCAGACCGCCCACTCCGGAGTCGAAGATTCCAATCGGCGCGTCAGTCACGAGAATCAACCCTAGTCGTCGTGCGCAATGATTGCTGCTGTCCGGCCCGCCGGCGCAGAAAGTGCGATGTTATCTGCTCTCGCGGAGCACCCTGACCTGCTCCCGGTAGGCATCGACGGACAACTCTCCCGAGGCAAAGCGTTCATCGAGGATCTGACGTGCACGGTTGCTCCCGGCCGGCTCAACGGCTTCGCCGCGGCTTCGTTGATCCTCCCCGGCGCCACGGCTGGTCCCACCGTCGAAGATCCGCACGAGAAGAACGACGAGCAGCGCGATTCCGATCAGCGTCACCAAGCCGAAGAGCCAGATTCCCCCCATGCCCCATCCGTATTGCCACATCATCGTGTTCTCCCTCGTTGAGGACCGCGCGCTCCCGGCCCCGCGGTTGAAAGCATGGTACGCCCGGTGGTCTTCCCCGGATAGGCACGATTGCGGGCACCGGACCGGGGCGGCGACGACTCACTCATCGCGGCCGCACACGACCTCCCGGACGGATAGGCTTTGCGCGTGACCCAGTCCCCCGCTTTTCGAACCGACCGCTACGAACTGACGATGGTTGACGCCGCGATCCAGAGTGGTCGCGCCAATCGTGAGTGCATGTTCGAAGCCTTCGCACGACGACTTCCCACCGGTCGACGGTACGGGATCGTGGCGGGAACCGGCCGGTTATTGGAGCTCATCGCCCAGTTTCGTTTCGAAGACGCCGAACTCCGCTGGCTGGAAGACAATGATGTCGTTCGCCGGGCCACCCTGGACTTCCTGGCGGACTACCGCTTCGGCGGCAATATCTGGGGCTACCAGGAGGGTGACGCCTACTTTCCCGGCTCTCCCCTGCTTCAGGTGGAAAGCACCTTTGCCGAAGGTGTCGTGCTCGAAACGATCATCCTCAGCGTGCTCAACTACGACACCTCCGTCGCCAGCGCCGCGGCGCGAATGGTTTCGGTCAGCCTCGGCAGGCCGATCGCCGAAATGGGATCGCGTCGTACCAGTGAACACTCCGCCGTGGCTGCGGCCCGGGCCGCGTATATCGCCGGATTCGCCGCCACCAGCAGCCTGGAGGCCGGCCGCAGCTGGGGGATCCCCACTATGGGCACGGCCGCCCACTCCTTCATCTTGCTGCACGACAGCGAAGAGGAGGCGTTCCGAGCTCAGGTCGACACGTTCGGAACGCAGACCACGCTGCTGGTTGACACCTACGATGTGCCGACCGGAATCGCCTTGGCAGTTGCAGTAGCCGGCAAGCAACTGGGCGCCATCCGCATCGATTCCGGAGACCTGCCCACGGTCGTGGCCGCTGCTCGAGCGCAACTCGATTCCCTCGGCGCCGTGAACACCACGATCACCGTCACAAGCGACCTCGACGAGTTCGCAATAGCGGCGTTATCGGCATCACCGGTCGATTCGTTCGGTGTCGGCACCTCCGTGGTCACCGGCTCAGGAGAACCTGCTGCCGGACTGGTCTACAAATTGGTGGCCCACCGTGATCCCGCGTCAGCTTGGATTCCGGTCGCCAAGACGTCGACGGGTAAGACCGCTGTCGGCGGACGCAAGAACGCAGTCCGCCGCTTGGACGCCCACGGTACGGCACAGGAAGAGATCGTGCTGATCGACCAAGACCCCGCCACGTCCGGCCGGTTCGACGTCGCGGCCGGCGCACAGGGCAGGCAGGGCACACGGCGTTCCCTGCTGGTGAGCCTGATTGAAAACGGAGTCGTCGATGAACGGTACCTGGGGCCGTCCGGAACGACCCGAGCCCGTGCGCACAACGCCGTCGCCATGCAGGAACTGCCCATCGGGGCATTTCGGCTCGGACGCGGCGAGGCTGTCATTCCTACGAGCTACGAATAGGACAGGAACGGCGCGTTTTGCGCCGGCAACGGACTGCTACTTGTCCTTCATCTTCTCGTAGATGGCCTTGCAGGTCGGGCACACCGGGAACTTCTCCGGATCGCGCCCCGGGAGCCACTTCTTGCCGCAGAGAGCCTTGACCGGCTTGCCGGATATCGCAGATTCGAGGATCTTGTCTTTGGGCACGTAGTGGGAGAACCGCTCGTGGTCGCCGGGTTCGATCTGCTCCTGATTGAGCAGCTCCTCCAACTCACGGTCCAACGTGGACGTTCCACCGCCCGGCTGGCCGGGCTCTGCAATGCTGGCACGGAAGATTTCAGTCATGTGATCAGTCTAAACCGTGCGGACCCGGCGCAGACGGGAAAGACGAACCCCGGGTCAACTGCGCTGAGCAGAGGTGAGCAGGTCAGGTCCGCGACGTTCAAACGCGCGTCCGCCTGACCACACCCCGAAAATCGCCGCAACCAGCCCCAGCACGGCGCCGACGATGAGTGCCACCAGATGCCACACGAAACCGACGGACAGGCCCAGGAATGCGAGCGCAATGACCGGGAGGGCAACAACGATCGGGCCCAGAAACGTCAGGGTCTGGGTGTACGCCGAACTCGATTCGGATGCCTGCGGCTGGGAGAACGGGCTGTCTCCCGGCTTGGTGACGGCGTACGGATAGCGTGCTGATGAGTAGCTCGAGACACCGAGTCCGGTGAGGAAGATGCAGGTGCTCACGCCGAGCATCGATGGCAAGACGGCCCAATCGTTGAAGAAGAACACGCTCACGACGGATCCCAGCCCGATCAACGGGATCCCCACAGAAAGCGAGGGAATAAGCCTGCCGATCCGGTCCGCGAAACCGCGCGTCCCCGAAGAGATATGGAGCCAGATCGCGGTGCTGTCGTACGCCACATCGTTATGGGCCGCCCAGCCCAGGAAAACGCACATCAGCGGAACCGGAACAAGGGCCAGCCAGTGTCCGGGAACACCGGCGATGGCGAGGGGCACTACGGCGATGACCGGCACGAGGGGAATCATCACCAAGGACACCCAATACCGTGAGTCCCGCCCCCAGTAGGTCAGGCTTCGAGCCGCGATCGCACCGATCGGATTGTTCGGCAGCAATTCAAACCAACCCAGGCCGGCGCGCTGGCGCACCGGCACCTGCGGCCGCCCGGGACTCACCAGCATCCGAACCACCAGTGCGTGCCACCCCCGCCAGAGCAGAACCAGTGTCGTGCCGGCCAGCAGGAGCTTGACCAGGGCCTCTTCCCAGAACCCCGTCGCCGCATCACCGGGTGCAGCCCACGCAGCACCGAGAGGGGTCCATCCAAGAACGGAGGACAGTCGTGCCAGTAGTCCGGGATCGGCACCGGCCCAGTCGATGTTCAACGCCAGAAGCGCAACAGGCGCACTGACCAGGAGCAGCAACACGCCGCCGGCGGTCGCGAATTGCCGTGACCGACGCGTACTCAGAAACAGCGCCGCGAGCCCCATTCCCACCCGAGAGGCCAGTATTCCCGTGAAGAGCACCACTCCAGCGGCGAGCAGAGCGATCACTGCCGACAGGAAACTCAGCGACCAGGTCACGACCGTGCCCACAAGGACAAAGGTCAGGGCGACCGCCGGGACGCTGAGAAGGCCGGCCAGGACCAGCCCGGAAGCCAGCTCTCGTTCCGGCAGCCCCAGTAGCGCGAATTTGCGCGGGTCCATGCTGTCTTCAGTTCCCAGGATGAACGGCACCAGGAAGAATCCAAGGATCGCGATCGACCCGACAACGACGAGCACGTCCCGGGTCTCCTCGACATCGCTATGGGAGCGCAGGCCGACAAGCGAGATCATCACGGCCGCCGCAACGATGATGACGCACAACACGCCACCGACCACGCCGAGCAACCGGTGGGAGCTCCGGCTGAATGTGTTGCTGAGCAGCTGGAGTTTCAGTTGGAGAAATTGTGCAACCACTCCATGCCCTCCCCGATCTGGCGTTCGCCGGCCAACTCTGCGAACCGCTCTTCCAGAGTCTGCTCGCCTCGTACCTCGTCGATGGTTCCGGCGGCCAACACCCGACCCTGCACGATGATGGCTACGTGGTCGCACACCCGCTGGACCATGTCGATTCCATGGCTGGAGAGCACAACCGTGCCACCGCCCGCCACGTAGCGGCGCAGGATGTCGATCACGGTGACCGAAGAAACCGGGTCGATGGATTCGAAGGGTTCGTCGAGCACGAGAAGCCGCGGCGAGTGGATCATTGCGCAGGCGAGCGCGATCTTCTTCGTCATTCCCGCTGAATAATCCGAAACCAGGCGATTGAGCGCGTCCTCGAGGCCGAAGGCCACCACCAAATCATCCGAGCGGCTGCGCACTGTCTCAGCGTCGAGCCCGCGCAGGATGCCGGAGTAATGCAGGAGCTGAGCACCGGTGAGACGGTCGAAAAGCCGGAGCCGGTCCGGGAGCACACCGATGATGGCCTTGGCCTGGCGCGGGTTCGCCCACACATCGATCCCGTTCACCTGAACAGAGCCGCCATCCGGTCGCAGCAAACCGGTGATCATCGACAGGGTCGTCGTCTTGCCCGCCCCGTTGGGACCGACGATCCCGTAGAAAGAGCCTGCCGGCACCGAGAGATCAACGCCCCGGACAGCGGTGTTCCGACCGAATCGTTTCGCCAACGCGACTGCCGACAGGACGATCCGTGCCGGCTGGTCATCGAGCCGTGTTGCAGGTGCGGCCGAAACCACGGGGCGACTCTGCGTCGGTGCGACGGGCTGGGCCACCGGTTCACTCACCAGCTCCGTGTCCACAGCCAGCGGGATCAGCGGGGGCGCGGGCACGGAAGCGGGCGGGACCACACGTTCCGGCAGTGCGGCGACGGACTCCGGTGTGCCGTGCCCCAGCGCCGGTGTCGATGATTCCTCGGCAGCAGCCACTTGTTCGACAGCAGCACGCTCAGCAGCCACTTGTTCGACAGCAGCACGCTCAGCAGCCGCCTGTTCGGCAGCAGCACGCTCAGCAGCCGCCCTGGCCGTCGCTGCGGCTCGAGCCGCAGCCTTGTTGGCCGCGGCCTTGGCCGTCGCAGTCTTGGTGGCCGCCAGCTTCGCCGCCGCCGCCTTCGCCGCAGTTGCCCGTGCCGCCGTAGACGTGGCTGCCGCGGCAGACCTCGCGGCGGCCGTGCCGGCCGCACTCGTCCGGGGGGCGGCGGGCTTTCGCACCGGCTTTGCCGGTGCGCCGGCTGCATCCGAGGGATCGTTCACAGTCGCGGCGACCCCGCCCGGGGTGGTTCGCTTGGCGGCCGGCGTGCGCGCAGCCGGCTTCGCAGCGCCGCTGTGTGGAGCCGTCGTAGAGCGGGTCGCGGCGGGTTTGCGTGCAGGGGGCTTGCGCGCTGTCACCGGCTTCGGCGTGGTCTGATCGTTCGGTTCAGTGACCGGCGGATTCGTGGAGGCAGTGGGTGACGTGTTCGGTCCGGATCGGGCCACGCGTGCGTCTGACGGCTGCCCGTCGGGCTCGGGATTCGGCGGCACAATCGTCACATCGCTAACTTACCAAGGTCCTTCTGACAGCGTGGTATCAGAGTGGGCTTGGCTTGATTTCAGTCCCCCCCGAAACGCCGGCGGTATGTCACGAAATGGCCACAGCAGGGAGCACCTTTCCCCCTTTTGCGGGGTGAATGTTACGATGTGAAAGGCATAACGGTGTGTCTTTACAGAAACTTGTGGGTGAAACCCAAGCAAACTCTTGAGGAACAGAGCCGCTTGGGTGACGCCCGATCCACTCTCGAGGAGATAATCGTGAAAACCCAGATAGTTATTCTTGCGGCAGGAATGGGCAGCCGTCTCGGCCGTTCGCTCCCCAAACCGCTGACCGAACTCGGCGACGGTCGCACCATCATGCAGCAGCAGTTCGACAACATCGATCACGCCTTCGGCACAGCCGCCCAGGTCACCATCGTCGTCGGCTACAAGCTCGAGCACATCATCGAGGCCTTCCCGCAGGCATCGTTCGTATACAACGAAGAGTACGACCAGACGAACACCTCCAAGAGCCTTCTTCGCGCTCTGACGGCCTCAGGCACCGGCGGTGTGCTGTGGATGAACGGCGACGTCGTTTTCGACCCCGCCATCCTCGACCGAGCCGCGGCCATGATGGCCCGTGACCAATCCTTCGTCATGGTGAACACCGACAAGGTGTCCGATGAGGAAGTCAAGTACACGACGAGTGCCGAGGGATACATCAAGGAACTCTCCAAGACGGTGAAGGACGGTCTGGGCGAGGCCGTGGGCATCAACTACATCTCGGGCGCAGACAAGTCGGTATTGATCCGCCAGCTCGCCAAGGTCGGCGACCAGGACTACTTCGAGCGCGGCATCGAGCTGGCGATCGAAAAGAACAGCATGCTGGTGGAACCGGTCAACATCTCCGATTTCTACGCCGTCGAGGTCGATTTCGCCGAAGACCTCGAGCGCGCGAACCTCTTCGTCTAGGCTCGGTTCGCTCGTGAGCGGATGCGCCATGAACCACCTGTCGCATTCGCTCACCTACGATAGAGCGCGTGAGTAGTTCTGCCTCGGTGCACCGTCAACAGCGCACCCCGATCGCGCTTTATTGGCATTCCCTGTGGCTGCTGACCCGTCGCGACCTGCGCGTTCGGTATTCCACATCCGTTCTCGGCTACTTCTGGTCGATCCTGGACCCACTGGTGATGGCCGGCATCTACTGGTTCGTGTTCACGCAGGTCTTCCAGCGCGAAGTCGGCGCCACTCCGTATATCGTTTTCCTGCTGTCTGCCCTGCTGCCGTGGATGTGGTTCAACGGTGCCATCTCGGATTGCACCCGCGCGTTCCTGCGTGAAGCCAAACTCATCCGTTCGACGCGAATACCCCGAACGATCTGGGTGAACCGACTGGTGCTTTCCAAAGGCATCGAGTTCCTGGCCTCAATTCCGGTTCTGGTGCTGTTCGCGGTCATGTACGGCGCGGATCTCAGCGCCGATGCCTTTTACTTCCCCCTGGCCATCCTGCTTCAGGTGGCGCTCACCGCTGGTGTCGGGCTGCTGATCGCCCCTCTCGTCGTGTTCTTCCGCGACCTTGAACGCGCCGTGAAGCTCATTCTGCGTTTCTTGTTCTACGCCTCCCCCATCATCTACAGCACCGCAGACTTACCGTCAAACCTCCATTTCTGGGCGGCATTCAATCCGCTCAGCGGAATCTTCAGCCTGTACCGCTCGGCGTTTTTCCCCGACCAGCTCGACTGGTTCGCTGTGAGTATGAGCACTGTGCTGTCTGCGGCCTTGCTCCTGCTCGGGCTCTACGTGTTCTCGCGCACCGAACGCGCCGTGCTGAAGGAGATCTAATGACCGCCGAGTCTCGCGCGACGATCACAACTGACCCGGTGATTTCCCTGACTGATGTCGGCATCCGCTTTCGACGGAACCGCCGCGGTCGCCGCAACTTCAAGGACCTCTTCGCCGCCCGCAGCCGTCGAAGCCGTCCCGGCGAATTCTGGGCGCTTCAGCATGTGTCTTTTTCAGTGAACCGGGGTGAGGCGATCGGTGTCGTCGGGCGCAACGGCCAAGGCAAGTCCACGCTGCTCAAGCTGGTGACCGGCGTCGTGCTTCCCGACGAGGGCGTGGTCCGCGTGAGCGAGGGCGTCGCCCCGCTGATTGAGATCACGGGCGGCTTTGTCGATGACCTCAGCGTTCGAGACAACGTCTATCTGACAGCCGGCCTGCACGGCATGACTCGCAAGCAGGTGGATGCCCGTTTCGATGAGATCATCGAATTCGCCGAGATCGCCGATTTCATCGACACCCCGTATAAGCACCTGTCCAGCGGGATGAAGGTTCGCATCGCATTCGCGGTCATCTCCCGGCTCGAGGAACCCATCATCCTGGTCGATGAGGTGCTTGCCGTGGGCGACAAGGCTTTCCGTGAAAAGTGTTACCGCCGCATTGAAGAATTACTCGCCGGCGGTCGCACTCTGTTCATCGTCTCCCACAACGAACGTGACCTGCGCCGATTCTGCACACGAGGCCTCTACCTCGACAAGGGCGATCTCGTCCTGGACGGCAGCATCGATGACGTTCTCTCCCGGTACAACGAGGAGTACGGCGTCAAGCCCGCCTAAACGCTGTCGTCCCGACTGTCCCGCGGCGTTCGGAGAAGCTCCGCGCTGAAATCAACCAACAGCTCACTCAGGTCGATCTTGAGCACGGTCGCCAATCGGATCAGTGTGTGAAACGTCGGGTTCCCGTGGCCCCGATCGATGCGGGCGTAATTGGACACATTCAGCCCGGCGGCCAGGGCCACGGCCTCTTGGTTCAGCTCTAATTCCAGTCGACGCTCACGGAGTCGTCGTCCCAGAAGTCGACTTGCTTCACTCGTCACGTCGGGCATAGGTCAGTTGTACCGGACCCGGAATGTCATCACCACACCCCACGTGGGGCACGTAAACTCGAGGACAGAGCGAAGGAGGGCCGCTGTGGCCAGGACGAAAGCACCGTTTGCCTCCCCGACCGGCGGCACTCCGCAGGGTGGGCAACTGCCTGTCGGTTTCGTTCGCGGCGTCGACCGGGTCCTGGCGGTCCATCGGCCGGCTGTTGTGGCGCATATCCGTCTGATCCGCCGACAGAATCCACAGGCCACACCTGAGCAGATCATCCGAGTGATTGAACGCCGATACCTCACCATGGTCACCACCGGTGGTGCCGCGGTCGGCGCCAGCGCGGTCATTCCCGGTATCGGAACGGGAATCACCCTCGCTCTGTCCGGTGTCGAGACAGCGGGTTTTCTGGAAGCGACCGCGCTGTTCGCTCAGTCGGTGAGCGAGGTGCACGGCATCGCGGTGGAGGACCCGGCACGAGCCCGCGCCCTCGTCATGACAATGATGCTCGGGCGGGACGGGTCAGATCTGGTGCGTCAACTCGCCGGTCAGTTCACCGGCGGGAGTACGCGCACGACCTACTGGGGCGAACTCATCACCAGTACGCTGCCGCGCACGATTCTGGGGCCCGTGACCGACCGACTGAAGAGCGTGTTCATCCGCCAATTCGCGGCGCGCGGTGGCGCCAGCCTCATCGGTAAAGCGCTGCCCTTCGGCGTCGGAGCGGTGATCGGCGGCACGGGCAACCACCTCTTGGGCAAGAAGATCGTGCAGTCATCCCGGCTCGCCTTCGGCGCGGCGCCGGATCTGCTGCGGGCAGAGCTGGAGCCGATCGTGCCGATCGCCACGCTTGACGCGACAGGGGCGGCGCTGCCGGTTCGTCCGGCGCTGCCCCGCCGATCCCTCCGCAGACTCGGCGCGGGTGCACGCTCTTTACTCCCCAACCGTCGGCGGACAGGGAGCCCGACCGGGATCGGCCGTGATGGTGTCCCACCATCGGTGATTCCGGTCGAGGACTAGACCTCGTCGACTTCGTCCAGTGTGTCATCGAGAGACGCCAGCACCTGATCACCCGAGTGCAGGGCGGCGTGGTGTTCCCACTGCGCCATCAATGCCTCGACAGCAGCATGCAGGCGTTCGGTCGCGACGCCCGGCCGGGTGTCCCCGAAGTAGTGGCGCACCCAGCCGTCAAGACGATTCGACGCTGCACGGTTGTGCTTGAGCGCATCCAGCGCGGAAACGACATCTGACGCCGCTGCCGCCGAAAGCCATTCGCAGTCAGAAAGATAGCCGCTGGTGTCAATGAGCGCATCCGGGTTCGCCGGCCGGGTGACCATGAGCGGTTTGCCCGTCGCCAGTCGGTCATAGACCATCGCAGAGATGTCGACGATGGCGACGTCCGCTGCCGACAGCTGCCAGCTCAGGTCTGCTCCGGAATCGTAGACATGCTGGGCCTCGGGATCGCGTGCGTTGGCCGCAGCCAGAGCGGCGATGATGCGTTTGTTCGCCGCACCGTAGGCGTGATCAGCCACGCCACTGCGCGGGTGCGGCCGGTAGATGACCCGATGCTCCCCCGTCTTGAGCAAGGCGGTCACCAGGTCCACCCCATGGGTGGCGATCGATCCGTAGGCTGCGGCCGGTCGGTCGCCTTCCCAGGTCGGCGCGTACAGGATGACCTGGCGCCGGTCGGGAACGTAGGGCAGCGGTCCGCTGAAATGATCGGCCTGCGGTCGGCCGATCATCAGGGCGCGTTTGTCGAAATCGTAGTCCCAGAGCACACCGTTCAACCGCGCCAACGCGGCTTCACCGGCGACCAGCGAGTAGTCGTAGGCCTTGAACTGGTTGGTCACCATGTACATCTTGTCGCTCTCACCATGGTTGATGAAAACGTGCCACACCCGGCCGTAACGCATCATCTGGAAGTTGCGCGGGTTCTGATTCACGTAGAACACGATGCGGATGTCCTGCTCGGCCATCACGCGCTCCAGGTCAGAAACCCGACGAACGTGTGCCACCGGTACGGGTGATTCATCCATGAGCTTGAGGGTGCCGCCACCGGTGCGGCTCAAGATCAGTACCGGCCATGTTTCAGCGAGTTTCAGCAGCGGCTTGTACCACTGGCGCATCTGGTACATGTTGACCGGGCCATCCGCGAAATAGACGGCGATCCTGAAATGCTTTCGGGGCAGGGCTTCGCTGGTGGCGATTCGGCCGGTGAGTAACCGTTGGGCCTTGCGTGAGGCCGCAACATCTTTGACCAGTTTAAGTGCCTGCCGAACGTCTTTCTGAATACCCACTAGCTAAGACTACCTGCCGCCACGAGCTACACGACCGGCGGTCGACCGGCCCTCGTCATGCGCCAGACTGTGCGAGCAGTGAGCACTCGACGCTCTCCCGGGTTGGTCCGCCAGCCTTCTCGCCAACCGCCGAACCAGGCACGAAGCGCCGGCCGGTCTCTGGACCATCGCAGTACCTGAATCAGGGTCCATGAACCCACATACAAGGGAATGAACAGGACCGGCAGATTGCGCCGGGCCAGCCACACCCGGTTCCGGGCGTTGAGCCGATAGTACTCGGGGTGGCGAGTAGGGTGCATGAACGGATGATTGGCCACCAGGTCCCCGGCATACCAGGCGCGAAGTCCCTGATTCCAGACACGCCAGGCCAGTTCGATGCCCTCATGCGCGTAGAAGAACGGCTCAGCCCAGCCCTCCGTGGCGTCGAAGACGCTGCGAGGCATCAGTACCGCGCCTTCCCACACCGAAAAGACGGCGCTGGATGACGTCGCTTCGCCCTTGCGGATCCGAGGAATCCAGCGCCGCGGGGACGCCAGCCCGCCCGGATCCACGACTCGAGGCTGCAGCACGCCGATGGACGGATCCGCTCTGAGCTTCCCGATTGCCTCAATGAGGAAATGAGCATCCGGAATGCTCGCGTCGTCGTCGAGGAAGAACAGGTAGTCGCCGCTGACCTGCGAGACACCGCGGTTGCGTCCAGCCGGGATTCCGAGGTTGTTCGGCAATCCCAATGACCTGACGTGGCTGGGCAGCCCGGTCGGCTGCCAGCCGTTCCCGACGCACACGACGTCGAGATGAACGCCTTCCTGGGCCAGGATGCTGCGAATGCCCCGATCCAGGTCGTCCGGACGAGTCCCCTGGGTGAGCACTACGACGCCGACGGTCGGCATCACACCGGACGGCGCCACGACGACGGCATCGTTGTCAGGACCGGACACGCTTGGAACCCATGATCGCGATGAAGTGACCGATCAAGGAGAGGAAAGCGAGCGGCACCAGCACCACCAGCAGCACCCGGTCGACGGTGGGTTCACCCAACACCAGGCCGACCACAGCGGCCACGAAGATCACCATGGTGAGTTCGACAGAGTGGTACAGGCGGTGGAAGGGCAGGAAACGAGCCAGGCGGCGAACCCGTTTCAGCAGGCTGGAGGTCGGTGCCTTTTCGCCCACCGTGTCCGCCAGCTTGCTGAGACCGGCGTTGGCCCGAGCCACGTGGACCATGTCATTCAGCGCCTTGTTGAGCACGATGATCAGCGCCAGCAGCAGCCCGAGGCTGGTCCACAGGAAATCAGCCGGCGCCTCGAACGGATACGCGGCCACGCGGATACCGAGCGCGATGGGGATCAGCGCCTCGGTCGAATAGTGGCCGACCTTGTCCAGGAATACCCCGGCCGGGGAAGACGTACCGCGCCAGCGTGCCACTTCGCCGTCGCAGCAATCGATGAGCATTTGCAGCTGACCGAGCACGAGCGCGAGGACGGCACCCCAGATGCCCGGGATCAACAGAGCTGCTGCCGTTGACCAGCCGGTCAGGATCATCAGGCCGGTGACACCGTTCGCCGAGATCCGGGTCTTCAGCAGCATCCAGGTGAGATACGGGGACAGATCCCGCAGGTAGAGACTGGCAGTCCAGTGCTCGGCGTTGGCCCGAGACCGTACCTCTGGGGGCTGGGAGACCCTGCGCAGCTGGGCGATCGACTCGGGGCGAGCCGTCCGGGGCGAAGCTTGCGTCATGGTTATCTTCCCGTATGAGCCGTGATGTTGCTGGTGAGCTTGAGGAAACCGAGCACAAAGCCGACACCCCAGCAGAAATGAATGCACGGCAAGACTACGAGAAAATTGACCCCCGTACGAAACCCGTCAGGACGGGTCACGGTCAGCGTCGCCGCGGCGACAACCAGCAGGTAGCCCACCGGAGCGATGAATCCCCACAGCAGCCACGAAGTAGCCCCCAAGACCGACTGAATGACGCCGCCGATGCCGAGCAGCAGCCCGGCGGCGACGCCCAGCACCATCAGCGGCGGGATCAGATACCGGATGCTGTTGGCAGCCGGGTAGCGACGGGCCAGTTCTCCGCGCCAGAGACCCGTCGACAGCATCTGCCGGGCCAGCCTGGACAAGCTCGGCCGCGGCCGGTACAGGACTTTGAGTTCGGGAGTGAACCACACTGTCCCGCCCGCTTCGCGCAACCGACGGTTGAGATCCCAGTCCTGGCCGCGCTTGATTCCTTCGTCGAACAGGCCCACACGGAGGATGCTTTCGGTCCGAAAGCATCCCAGGTAGACCGTCTCGGCCATCCCCTCTTTCCCGCCGACGTGATGGGGAGTACCACCGAGACCGATCCGGGTGCCGTAAGCGCGGGCGACCGCTGTCTCGAACGGTGTCATCCCCTGGGCATCCATGATGCCGCCCACGTTGTCCGCTCCGGTTCGCTCCAGCGTTTCCACGGCGACACGGGCATAGTTCGGCGGGAGCACGGAGTGGGCATCGACTCGAATCACCACCGAGTACTGAGATGCCCGAATGGCCGTGTTCAGGCCTGCCGGGGTCGTCCCGACATCATTGGGCACGATGCGGATCCGGGAATCCACTGCGGCCATTTCCTCGACCAGTTCAGTCGTACCGTCGATGCTTGGGCCGAGGGCCAGAGTCACCTCGAAGGGCCCCGCATAGTCCTGATGGAGAAGGCTGAGAACCGCGGCGCGCACGTGGGTCACGTCGTTGAGCACGGGCATCACATACGAGACACCGGGAAGGAGATCATCACCACTTTGGTGCACGCGGCTGGCCAGCTTTCCGTCGATAGGTAGGCCCTCGAGCCTAGCATTTTCCCTCCGACGTCACCGGCCGGGCACATGGTTGTGCCGCCGGACCTCGTCCGGCGGCACAATCAGGGAAGGAGCGGTCGATCAGCTCGAGAGTTCACCAACCGTGACGGAGACGGTGGTGGCCTTGCCGTCGCGGACATAGGTGAGATCCGCGGTGCCTCCCGCGGGAAGCACCCGCACCTGGGCGGTCAGATCGTTCGGGTCGGTGATGGGCACGCCATTGAAGTTGGTGACGATGTCACCCTTGCGCAAGCCGGCTTTCTCGGCGGCGCCGCCCGAAGACACCTCGCTGATGAGGGCACCGACGGTAGTGCTGGAGGCATCGGTGGCAGCGCCGGTCACGCTCGCGCCCAGCAAACCGTGGGTGGCCTTGCCGTCGGCGATGATCTCCTTCGAGATACGCTCAGCGAAGTTCGACGGGATGGAGAATCCGACTCCGATGCTGCCCGCAGCGGATGCGGAGCTGCTGCCACCCGCGTTGGCGATGGCAACGTTGATGCCGATGAGCTCGCCCTTGCTGTTCAGCAGCGCACCACCGGAGTTGCCCGGGTTGATGGCAGCATCGGTTTGGATCACCGGAAGGGAGATGCTGCCCTTCTGCTGAGGCTGGGCCTGTCCCTGTCCCTGTCCCTGGCCCTGGCCCTGGCCCTGGCCCTGCGGGGGCTGGGTACCGTCTTGGTTGGGGAAATTCCAGAAGTCGAACGGGTTCGTCTCGTTGGGCGCGACCTGGTCCGGCGTGGCCGGTGCGGCCGAGGACGCCACCGTGATGCTGCGGTTGAGAGCACTGACGATTCCGTTGGTGACCGTGCCGGAGAGGCCCAGCGGAGCGCCGATGGCGATGGCGGTGTCACCCACGTTGAGCGTGGATGAGTCCGCCCAGGTGATCGGGGTCAGCCCCTGTGCATCGGTCATCTTGATCACGGCCAGGTCGGAGATCGGGTCGGTACCCACAACGGTCGCCGCATGGAGGCTTCCGTCGCTGCCCTTGACCTGGATCGTCGCGTCGCCCACCGCACCGTCCAGGGTGACCACGTGGGTGTTCGTGAGGACGTAGCCGTCTTCGCTGAGGATGACACCGGAACCGGTACCCCCTTCCTGCCCGCCGCTGACCTCGATGGTCACGACGCTCGGCGACGCCTTCGCCGCCACGGCCGTGATCTCGTTCACGCTGTCCGTGTTGTTCACGACAACCGTGCTGGCACCCTGGGATTGCGTCACCGCGGATCCGGAACCGTTTCCGGAATCGATGAGGGCGTAGATTCCCGCACCGGACGCCCCGCCGACCAGAGCGGCGATGGCGAGAGCGGCAATGAAGCCCACGCTGCGTCGCCGAGAGGTCGGGTCCTTGGCGAGGCTCGGGCCGGCCGGCGCGGTGTTGTAGCCCGAGGTGGCGAATTCGCCCGAAGCGGACTCGATCGGTCGCCCGAAGGCATCCGTGGGGTACGCAGCGGTTGGGTTGGTCGAGGATGGGTACGCCGGATATGCGGCGGGTGCCACCGGAGCAGTCCGGTCATCGTCCGCAGACCCCGGGGCTTGCGTCGTCGCGGCCGCGCCGGAGGTTTCGTTGGGTGTTTGTGAGTCTGGGGAGGTGCCGGAGGCAGTGACGTCGGTGTCGGCACGGGCGGAATCCTGGGCGGTCACATCAGTGGAAGCCGGGGGAACCGAGGCCGTGTCGCCGGGCGCAGCCTGACCGGACGCATCAGCGGCGAACGATGATGTTTCAGCGTTCGACCGGGGCGTCTCCGGGTGTTCAGGCGAGCTGCCGTGATCCTTAGTGTTGTCAGTCATGTGAGTGCTCCTTCCAAGCAATGACAGTTTTACTCGCAAACCTGAACGTTTGATATGGGCAGTCTGGGAGGATCCGATGATCAGCCCGTGCTTTTAGTCGCTGGTCGCAGGGGGAAAAAACTTCGTCCGGTGAACAGAATGTCCTAGTTTGGACGGTATGGGTGATTCACGATGACGATTTCGGGAGCATGGCGGCGGACCGCTGCCGGCGCGGGACTGCTCGCGCCGGACGGTGGCATCGCCGCGAGTATTTTCGCTGAGATGAGCGCCCTCGCCGTGCGCACGGGTGCGCTCAATCTCGGCCAAGGCTTTCCCGACGAGGACGGCCCGCCAGAAGTTCTCGAAGCCGCGCGGCAGGCGATATTTGGCGGCGTCAATCAGTATCCGCCGGGACGGGGTGCTCCCGCGCTTCGGGAGGCAATCGGCAATCACCAGCGCCGGTTCTACGGCTTGGATGTGGACCCCGATACCGAGGTGCTCGTGACCGCCGGTGCTACAGAGGCCCTCGCGGCCACGATCCTCGCGCTCGTGGAGCCCGGTGATGAGGTGGTGACGTTCGAGCCCTTCTACGATGCCTATGGCGCCGTGATTGCGCTGGCAGGCGGCATCCATCGCACGGTCGCCCTGCGCGCTCCGGATTTCCAGCCGGACCTCGATGACCTGCGCCGGACGGTGAACGACCGGACTCGACTGATCCTGGTCAATGATCCGCACAATCCCACCGGTACTGTTTTCGCGCGCACCACCCTGGAAGCCATTGTGGAACTCGCCCACCGGCACGACGCCCTCATTGTCACCGATGAAGTGTACGAGCACCTCACTTTCGACGCACCGCACATTCCGGTGAGCACGCTGCCGGGCGCGCTGGAACGAACCATCTCCATCTCATCCGGCGGCAAGACATTCTCCGTGACCGGCTGGAAGGTGGGGTGGTTGTCAGCGCCGGCACCACTCGTCACGGCGGTCCTGGCGGTCAAGCAGTTCCTGACCTACGTCAACGCCGCGCCTTTCCAGCCGGCCATCGCGGTCGGCCTTGCTCTGCCCGACTCCTTCTACACCGCAACGGCGGCAACCCTCAGGAACAAACGCGACGTTCTCTCTCGCGGGCTCACCGCAGCGGGATTCACGATCAGTCAACCGCAGGGCTCGTATTTCATCGTGGCAGATGCCGCACCGTTGGGATATTCCGACGCTGCCGAGTTCTGTCGACGACTTCCGGACCTGGCGGGTATCGTCGCGGTTCCCGTTTCCGCCTTCTGCCGCCCGGAGAACCGGACGCAATACGGCTCTTTGGTGCGCTTCGCTTACTGCAAGAAAGTCGATGTCCTCGAGCGGGCTGCAGCGCAGCTCACCGCGCTCACAACGCGATGACCACCCGCACGAGTGCGGGTGGTCATCATTTCAGCTCTCCAGCTTCAGCGTGACAGCGTGGTTCGTGAGGGTCTGATTCAGGCCGCGTCGACGAACGGGTAGTCGATGTAGCCCTCGGGGCCGTCGCCGTAGAACGTCGCCGGGTTCGGCTCGTTCAGGGGCAGGTCCTCGGTCCAGCGCAGCACCAGGTCGGGATTGGCGATCGCCGCACGGCCCACGACCACGCCATCAGCGAACTCGTCATCGAGGATTCCGATGGCCTCGTCGCGGGTGGTGATCGCACCGAATCCGCTGTTGACCAATACCGATCCACCGAAGCGAGCGCGCAACTCCTGCACAAGGGATCCGGTCGGTTCAGCGTGCAGCACGCTGAGGTAGGCGAGGTTCAACGGAGCCAGCCCGTCAACAAGGGCACCATAGGTGGCCAGGACGTCGACGGATTCGCTCTCGAGTGCGTCTTGGATATTGTGCTCTGGCGAGATGCGCAGGCCGACGCGGCCTGCTCCGATTGCCGCCGCCACGGCGGTGACGACCTCGATGACGAAGCTCGCACGGTTCTCCGGCGAACCGCCGTAGATGTCGTCGCGCTGGTTGGAGGCTGGGGACAGGAATTCGTGCAGCAGGTAACCGTTCGCAGAGTGGATTTCCACACCGTCCAGACCGGCAGCGATGGCATTGCGGGAAGCCTGAACGAATTCAGCGATCACGCCGGAGAGCTCCTCGGTCGTGAGGGCGTGCGGCACCGGGTAGTCCTGCTTCCCGTCGTAGGTGTGGGTCTGGCCGACGATCGCGACGGCGCTCGGTCCGACGACCTCGCGACCTCCGGTGGTGCTCTCGTGGGTGACGCGGCCGGCGTGCATGACCTGCGCCACAATCTGTCCACCGGCGGCGTGAACGCCGGCAGCGACTGCCCGCCAACCCTCGATCTGCTCGGGCGTGACGAGTCCGGGCTGTCCGGGGAAGCCCTGTCCGGCGTGGCTGGGGTACGTACCCTCGGTGACGATGAGTCCGAGGGAGGCTCGCTGGGCATAATGCTCAGCCACGATCGGGCCGGGGATACCCTCCCGTCCTGACCTGGTGCGGGTCAGGGGGGCCATGACGAGGCGGTTCGTGAGGCGCAACTCGCCAAGGTTCATCGGGGAAAACAACTTCACGGGTAACTCTTTCTGTCGGTTGTTGCTTGGGGACACAACGGGGCATAACGAAACTCTGGAGCACACTATTCCTCCCTGAGAATCAGCCGGGCCCCCGCACGGCCGAACACATCAACACCCGCGTCCTGCCCGGCCTCAGACCGTGATCGTCACAAGGCCGTCACACCGAATCGGCGCAGGGCCAGTGCCGGATTGACCCTGCGCACCGCCGCGAGGCGTGTGGACGACACCCACGCCACCCCAACGTCCGTGGTTTCACCGATCGTGACAAGTTCGACACCCATGGGATCGATCACCATGCTGTTTCCCACACTGATCGGCGGTGCCTGATCGGCGGCGACAACATACACCGTGTTCTCCAGTGCGCGCGCGGTCAGCAGCGTTCGCCAGTGATGTTCCTTGAGCGCACCGCGAATCCATTCGGCGGGCACCAGAACCACGTCGGCGCCGGCGTCGACGAGCCGCCGGGTCACCTCGGGGAAGCGGATGTCGTAGCACGTCTGCATTCCCACGCGGATTCCGGCAACCTCGAAGATTTCGGGTTCGTCAATCGCACCCGGCCGCACAAAGTTCGATTCACGCTCTCCGAACGCGTCGTAGAGATGCAATTTACGGTACACCGCCACCCGGGTACCGTCCGGATGCATGGCGACGACGGTGTTCGAGAAACGGGTCCGGTCTTTCGTGGTTTCAAGCATTCCGGCAACGACGAAAATATCCAGTTCACGGGCCAGCGCCCCCAGCGCTGCCACGAAGCATCCATCGAGCGGCTCGGCCGCGGCAACGGAGGCCACTCCGATCGGTGACTCACAGAATGCCGAGTATTCCGGGAAGACAATGAGTCGGGCGCCCCGACCGGCTGCTGTTCGCGCCAGCTTTCGCATCTGCGCGAGGTTCGCGTCCTGGTCGATGCCCGGCGAGAACTGACCCACCGCGAAGCCCACGGCCGCCGCATCCGTTTCAGAAACAGCTGAGGTTCCTGTGAGTCCCGCTCCTGCAACCATGATGACAGCCTAGCTGCCGGTGATATTTGCAGGCCGGACCACCCGAGGGCTACGTTCAGTATTCTCTTACCTCACGCACAGAATGTGTTCCTAAGATTCTGACGTTCGGGTCAAAACGTGGCCACGGTGCCGGTGGGATGAGCTGTGAAAATTGTTGGTTCTACCCGGCGAAGAGTGGCCGCCGGCATCAGCTCAGCCCTAGCCCTCGCTGGGCTTGCCGCCGTGCTCGTGATATTCGTTCCGGGCACCGCATCCTCCACTGGCGGACCTCAGCTGCCCCCGATTCAGACGGCACAATCCGGGGCGGGAACATCCCTCTGGCAGACATGGACGGCGCCGGCGGACCTGCCGACGGAGGGTCAAATCACGACGGTGCACATTCCAGCGACCGAATCAGGATTCTCAGCGCGTGACGCGGAGGTGTATCTACCCCCAGCCGCGCTGACTCCCCATCCCCCCGCCCTGCCTTTCGTGCTGATGATGATGGGCCAGCCCGGTGATCCGGATGCCGGGCCGATATCAGAGGTGCTCACGGCCTTCGCCGCGACACACCATGGCCTCGCCCCCATCGTCGTGGTGGCCGATCAACTCGGTGATCCAAGCGTGGACTCCCTCTGCCTCGACACGGCCCGATACGGAAATGTCGAGACCTATATCGAACGGGACGTCGTTGATTGGGCGAGCGGCCATCTCAATATCCTGCCGGACCGCGAGCAGTGGACAGTTGCCGGCTTCTCCAACGGCGGCCAATGCGCCATCTCCCTCGCTGCCAGGTTCCCCGCGGTCTGGGGCAACGTCATCAGCGCATCGGGCACAGCTTTCGCCGGCGTGGAGTCGGAATCGGACGTGTTGGCAGACGTCTTCGACGGGGATCAAGACGCCTACGACGCAAGCAAACCCGAGGAGGTGATGGCGTCAACCCCGTACCCCGACACCGCGGCCGTTTTCACGGTGGGTGCGGATGACGGTTTCATCGAACCCGGCCAACGGGATCTCAGCGAGAAGGCAAGAGATGCGGGCATGAAGACGACGATGTATGAGGTGCCGAATGAGGGTCACACGGTTGAGGCCCTCACCCAGGGCCTCACCGTGGCCTTCGACACGCTGGCCCCCCGACTCGGATTTGAATCCCGGTGATCACTCCCGCAGCACCATTCCCGGACGGCCTGCTGCAGGCGAACATCATCGACGGCCCGCTGATCCTGGCGGCCTACGCACTGTCCGCCGCAGCGATCGGGTATCTCCTCTGGCGCCGACCTACCAGGCGCTGGGCGCGTGTGGCCATTGTCGCGGTGGTATCCGGCCTCGGTCTCGCCCTGCTCATCTGGTTCTTCACGGTTCGGGTGTGGAATCTTTTCGGAATCCCGTTGAGCCACACCGATTACGCCTGGCTCGCCGCGGTCTCCGTCGGAATCTGCCTAGCCGTCGCGAGTCTCATCGGCTCAAGCTGGCGCCGGAAGCTGATCGCTTCCGCATCAGTGGTGCTGTTCCTCGTGACCGGGGCACTGGCGGTCAACGCCGATTTCGGATTGAATCCGACCCTGGGCGCGCTGCTCGGAATCAGTGTCGAGAACCCCGTCCAACTGGCTCCGATCAGCGCCCCCCCGGCGAGCGCCGTCCCGGTATTGCCGCTGTGGAAGAGCTGGAAGCCACCCGCCGACATGCCGGCGCAGGGGACGATCGGAACGCAGGTCATCTCCACTACGCTGTCCGGCTTCACCTCCCGTCCCGCCGGGATCTACCTTCCACCGGCGGCGCTCACGGCCAACCCGCCCAAGCTTCCCCTGGTCATCCTGGTCATGGGCCAGCCGGGAAACCCGGATCCCTCTTATATCGCCGCCACCTTGAACCGAGAGGCCGCCGCTCATAACGGGCTTGCCCCAATCGTGATCGTGGCCGACCAACTGGGCGATCCCACCGTTGATCCGCTCTGCCTCGACACTGCGAAATTCGGCAACGCTGAGACGTTCATCACGCAGGATGTGGTGAATTGGGCCCGGGCCAACCTGAACATCCTGCAAGACGCACGGCACTGGACAATCGCCGGCTATTCCAACGGGGGCCAGTGCGCCATTTCCTTCGCGGCGAAGTACCCGAAACTGTGGTCGAACGTCATCGACATCTCCGGTGAGGAATATCCGGGAACAGAATCCGCCTCGGCGACCCTGGCGGATGTCTTCGGCGGCGATCAAGCAGCCTACGACGCCCAAAAGCCGGTGAACCTGCTGGCGGCCCACCCGCTGCCTGGCACCATGGGGATCTTCACGGTCGGTTCGAACGACGCCGGGTACATCCCGGGTGTCAAACGCGTTGCTGCTGCTGCCCGGGCTGCCGGGATGAGCGTCACCTACTATGAATCGCCCAACGGCGGCCATGTCCTTCCTGCGCTGACCGACGGGCTCGACAAGGCCTTCGAGGTGCTTTATCCCCACCTCGAACTGGCCGGTCCCGCCCCCGGATGACCTCCGGGGAGGGCAGGAACACCAGATCCAGATAGAGGGTGTCTGCTGAGACGGACCACCTGAAGACGTGAAAGTACGGAAGGAACACAGATGTCCAACCAGTTCATCGACACCAGCATTGTCGAGGGACCGATTCTGATGGGCTTGTACGGTGGCGCCGCCGTGTTCACGCTCATCCTGATCGTGCGCCGGGTGAGTCGTCGCCGCGCCCTGCTCATCGGCGGCACCGTGCTCGTCGCTGCCCTGGCCGGAGCGGTCCTGGCGTGGCTGGTGAGCGATGTCTGGAATACCTTCGGCATATCGCTCTCCCCCGTCACCCGGCTGTGGGCTACCTTCTTCTTCGCGTCCTGTGCGCTCGCGCTATGGGGACTGGCCGGCACCCGATGGTGGCGCAAGATCATCTCGATCGTGGCCGTGCCGGTGTTCCTGCTCACGACGGCGGCGGGCATTAACGCGGACTTCGGCGAGGCCACCACAGTGCGCGACGCCCTGGGCATCCCCCGCTACCAGGCGCTTGATTTCACGTCGACAACGGGTGGGGACGCCCTGCACGGCACGGTGGGCACGGTGACCATTCCGGCCACCGTCTCCGGCTTCGTTCCTCGAAGCGCCCTGGTCTACCTTCCGCCGGCAGCCCGGGTGGCGCACCCCCCGGTGCTGCCCGTGATCGAGATCTTCTCCGGGCAACCGGGATCCCCCAACGACCTTTTCGTCTCCGGTCGCCTCGACAAGGTGCTCGACACCTTCGCAGCGGCCCATCAGGGACTCGCCCCCATCGTCGTGGTTCCCGATCAGCTCGGCGCCCCGGACCGTAACCCGATGTGCGTGGACTCCGCCCTCGGAAATGCGGCCACTTACCTCACCGTCGACGTTCCCAACTGGATTCGAGCGCATTTCGCGGTGGCCGCAGCCCCGGGCGGCTGGGCAATCGCCGGCTTCTCTGAAGGCGGGACTTGTTCGATCCAGCTCGGTGCCGCTCATCCCGAGCTGTACGGAACCATTCTCGACATATCCGGCGAAATCGTCCCGAAGGAAGGAGCCCCGGCGGCGACGATCAAGGCCGGTTTCGCGGGCAACGCCGCTGCATACGCCGCCGCCGCTCCCGCCGCGATCCTGTCTCGGCACGGGACGTACTCCGATCTCACCGTCATCTTCGCCGTTGGCGGAAACGACGCCCGTTATCTGGCTTGGGCGAGTACGCTTCGGGATGCGGCGAAGAACGTCGGCGCACAAACCCAACTCATCGTCTCTCCCGGCACCGCCCACGACTGGTACACGGTGAACTACGCCCTGACGAAAGCGCTTCCCCTGATCACCCAACGACTCGGACTGGCAGGCCCCCCGTGAAAACAGTCCAACGCCTCTGGAAGGCCGCGCCCTTTTCCCTGGCCTACGCCGCGATTCTGTTGGTGATGGCTGTCGCAACCGGTCCCATCGGCGGTCCCGAGCGAGCGCTGCGACTGCTCGTGGGAACCGGCTACGAATCAGTGGTCGAGAACGGACATTGGTGGTCTGTGCTCACCTCGGTGTTCGTCGTGGACAATGGTGCTGAGCTGCTGCTAGCCCTTCCGGCGGCTGTCGTACTGCTCGGTTACGCCGAGCGCCTCCTCGGCACCGGACGCACAGTGGTCGCATTCTTCGCCACCGCCATCGTCGGAACCGGAATCGGCATACTCGGTCAGGTCTTAGGGGTGGCGAGCGGAGAGCTCTGGTCGCGGGGAGTGAGTGAACTCTCCGCCCTGGACCCGTTCACGCCCATGTTCGGATCCGTGATGGCCGCCAGTTACTTCGCCGGCCCTCTGTGGCGACGCCGCATCCGGGTGCTCACCTTTGCCGCCGCACTGGTCCTGCTTCTTTATTCCGGCCAGCCCTCCGACGTTTATCGCCTCACGGCCGCCGTCGCCGGGCTCGGACTCGGACTGGTGTTTCGACCGCGCCGGATCGAACTCACCTGGCGCCGCAGTTCGCACCACGAAGCCCGCACCCTGCTCGCCGTCATTGTCGGCATGGTGGCGGTCGGACCGGTGATCACGATATTCTCGGGAGCCCGATTCGGGGTGCTTGCCCCCCTCGGCCTGCTGCTCACCCAGGACGTTCCGGCTGCGACGGATGTGCTGGACCGCTGCCTGGTCGGGAACATCACCCGGCAGTGCGTGCGCGAACTGATGTTGGCGAGGGCAGACGGGGTCGGGCCTGTTCTTGTCAGCGCCCTGCCCCTTCTCGCCCTCCTGGTCTCCGCCTTCGGACTTGCTCGCGGACGCCGTTTCGCCGCGATATTCGCGATCGGCGTGAGCTTGGGAATGTCAGCGCTTGGGGCGTGGTACTACATTCTGCTCCCCGTTTCCGGACAAGGCTTCGTCTGGCGCTGGCCGAACACCCGCTACTGGGAGATCGCCGTCGTGCTGCTGATCTCCGTGCTCGTACCGCTGCTATTGTCCATCCTGCTGATGGTGAATCTCCGACGGTTTCCCGTTCGTAGCAGTCCTGGCCGTTTCCGGCGTTTCGCCCTCATCACGGTGGGCAGCCTCGTGGGACTCTCCACGCTGTACGTGGGAGTCGGCTGGCTGCTCCGCGGCCGATTCCGCCCCACCGTGGATCTTGTCGCGCTCATCTCCGATCTGCCCGAACGCTTCATCCCCGTGGCTTTCCTGCGGCTCGAACGGCTCGCGTTCCTGCCCACCGATCTGGCCACCACGGCCTTGTATCGCTGGATCGGCCCGATCTTCTGGATCATCCTGATCGTGAACGCGCTGCTCTACATGCGCAGCAACGTCACCCGCATCGGCGGCCTCGATCAGGACTCCCGGCTTCGTACGCTGCTGAACCGTGGCGGTGGCGGTTCCCTCGCGTTCATGGCGACCTGGGCCGGCAACTCGATATGGTTCAACGCCACCGGCACGACCTCGATCGCGTACCAAGTGGTCAACGGCACGGCCATCACGCTGTCCGAACCGATCGGACCCCCCGCAGACGCTGAGGCCGCCGCCGCCGACTTCGCCGTGATGTGCGATGATCACGGCTGGGTTCCGGTGTTCTACAGCATGCATGAACGATGGAAGCCGTTCTTCGAACGCATGGGCTGGCAGACCATGAGCGTGGGAGAAGAAACCATGTTGTACCCGCGCACATGGTCCACAACGGGCAAGAAATGGCAGGATATTCGATCGTCACTCAGCCGTGCCGAACGCGTGGGCGTGAAGGCCGAGTGGACCACATATCGAGCGCTCTCCGTGGCCCATGCCTCGCAAATCAGCGAAATCTCCGAGCAGTGGGTGCAGGATAAGAAGCTTCCCGAGCTCGGCTTCACGCTGGGCGGGCTCGACGAGCTGCGCGATCCCGGGGTTCGACTGATGCTGGCTATCGACGACACCGACCGGGTGATCGGTGTGACGAGCTGGTTGCCGAGTTACCGGGACGGAATCGTCATCGGATGGACCCTGGACTTCATGCGCCGATCGACCGAAACCATGAATGGGGTTATGGAGTTCCTGATCGCCCGAACAGCAGGCATGCTGAGTGAACAACCGGAAATCGAATTCCTCAGCCTATCGGCGGCTCCCCTTGCCCAAACCCAGACGGACGGCGAGGTGAACCTACCCGCCCGCATCCTTGATTTTCTCGGTCGCACGATGGAACCCGTGTATGGCTTCCGATCGTTGCTGGCATTCAAGCGGAAGTTCCAGCCCGAATTCCTGCCGCTTTTCATGGCCTATCCGGATCCGGTCGCCCTGCCCACGATCGGTCTCGCCCTGGCCCGGGCATACGCACCCACCCTCTCGGTTCGAGAGACGTTGGCCTTTGTCCGGTCGCTGGGAGCGGATACTCCGGTTCGGCCGGGCCCGGATCCACGTGCCACCGCAACGGTCGGGGCCCCCTGAAGCGCGCGCGCTGAGCGCGTGTCCTGAGGTTTTGACTACTCGACGCTGTTACTCGAGGCGAAGTTCGGGCTGCAGGCGCGACTGTCGAACCGGTGCGGCAACGCGGACGACAGCCGGCACACGACCGCGGGCCAAGCTCCACAACTCCCGAACCGCCCAGCCGAACAGCACGACGAGGAGCACATTTCGCAGGGTGAGCAGCAGC
>Ga0209023_10001746_pt1 | contig 28499 bp, 19 predicted proteins | sample LakOneMetagenome_FD_187468 | JGI IMG/M metagenome (GOLD analysis project Ga0209023, IMG submission 187468) | Freshwater and sediment microbial communities from Lake Erie, Canada (SPAdes) (version 2) | ecosystem: Environmental > Aquatic > Freshwater > Lentic | place: Lake Erie, Canada...
TAGTGCATGCACCCGGCCCAAACCGCCGCCGGCGCCGGTCACAATCGCCACACGACCGGTTAAATCGATCATTTTTGTCTCCTGTCGGCCTGGGCCGAAATCGCGTAAGTTCATTATGAAAGCCCGTGAAGACAGGCATGCGGGCGTCAGACTAGCACCGGGAAGCAGCATCGTAAACATATTCATTATATTGTGAATGAAGATTGACATTGAGAAGAATATGCTGCCAAATGCGTTTGCCGGGCCAAGCTCGGCACTTTCTATCCGATTCCTTGAGGGGGGGATCATGAAAACTAAAATCATGAAAAAACGTGTGCTGTGTGCAAGCCTTTTGCTGGCTTTGCCTTGTTCCGGAATATTGTCTGCACAGGAAGCGGCGCCAGCGCCCGCCAGTAAAACCGAGGAAGCAAACAAGGAGGCCAAGACACTGGATGCCGTCGTTGTCACTGCCGACCGCCGCACCAAAGCGCTGCAGGTAACGCCAATTTCGGCGACCGTGTTGAGCGGCGCTGATCTGGCCAACCAGGGCATTAGTGTTGTCGACCAGCTACAGTTTTCGACGCCTTCTGCGACCGTGAACAATTTCGGCCAAGGTATCGATTTCAACATCCGTGGCATCGGCAAGGGCGAGCACAATACGCAGACCACGACCGGCGTCATTACCTATCGCGACGGTGTGGCCACGTTCCCGGGTTATTTCGCCGCCGAGCCTTATTACGATATCGCCACGCTGCAAGTCTTGCGTGGTCCACAAGGCACCTTCGTCGGCCAGAACGCTACCGGCGGCGCAGTCTTCGTGACCTCCAACGATCCGGTAATCGGTGGCGGCCACACCGGCTACATTTCGGGGCAGCTCGGCAATTACAGCGATATCGCCGCGCAGGGCGCCATCAATATTCCGCTTAGCGACACCTTTGCCGCACGCGTTGCCTTCAATGGCGAAAACCGCGACAGCTTCTGGGATATCGACGGCCCTTACACCGGTTCCGATGCCCGTTTGCGCATGCGCAGTGCCCGCCTCGGTTTGCTATGGCAGCCCAATAGCAATTTGTCGGTACTGTTCAAAACCGATTACAGCCATCTCGATATGGGCGCCTATCCGGCAGACCCGGTCAATTCCCCGAATGATCTTTTCGATATCACCGCCAATGCCGATCTGAAAGCGCTGGACCGTTTCACGCGTTCGGTGTTGTCGATCGACTATGAATTCGCCAACGGTGTCAGTTTCCGTTCGATCAGTGGTTACCAGAATGGCAACACGCAATATCGTGGTGATCTCGACGGAACGAGCGCCGGTAACAGCACTTTCCGCGATTCGGTCGATGAAAAAATCTACTCGCAGGAATTCAATCTGGTCTCGCCCAATACCGGCAAGTTCAACTGGATTGCCGGTGCCTACTGGCAACAGGACACTTACACCTTCCCGCCGGGTGAATTCGTGATCGGTGTGCCGCCGGGAAATATTTTCAGTGAATACGTATTGCAAGGCACCAATCCGAAACAGACCTCGGCCTTGTTCGGCAAAATCGGCTTTGAATTGTCGGATCGTTTCGAACTTGAACTCGGCGCGCGTTATTCGCGCAGCCGTACTTCCAATGATGTTTCCGTTGTCCAGTACGGCACCCCCATACTGGCGATCCAGACAGCCGAGTTCTCCAATGTTTCCGGCAAGCTCGCGCTGAATTTCCAGGTCAACGACAAACAGTTTCTCTATGCCTTCGCCGCGACCGGTTATCGCCCGGGCGGATTGAATGTGCCGGTCGGTTTCGGTCAACCTGATCCCTTCGATGAAGAAAAAGTCACCAGCTATGAACTGGGCTGGAAATCGATCTGGTTCGACGGCCATTTACGCACCCAGTTCACGGCATTCCACAATGATTACGACAACTTCCAGGTGACCATCGGTTATCCGGCCTTCCCGGTGTTCGGCATCGAAATGAATGTGCGTGACACGACGAAAATTTCCGGATTCGAAGCACAGGTGCAGGCTTCGTTCGGAGATTGGAAAATCGATGCCGGCATGGGTGTGATGCATAGCGAGCTGGGTAAATTCTATGCGGTCGATCCACGCGGAATTGCCTTTGCCGTTTGCGATCCGCAAACAGGACCGGCCAGTGCCACCTGTATCCCGTTGGAAGGTCGCGACCAGACGTATGCGCCAGATTTTACTTTCAATCTCGGCATACAACGTGACTTCCAGGTAGCCAAAGGCACGCTGACACCGCGCATCAACTTCGGTCATGTTTCCGAGCAATGGGCGACGCTGTTCCAGAATGAAGCACGCGGTGATCGCATCGAAAGCCGCAATATCGTCAACGCGCAGCTTGCCTGGGAACGCGATGGTTATGTGTGGACTTTGTACGGCACCAATCTGACCGATCAGCATTATGTCGCGGCGATAAATTCCGGCCTGCGTTTTGCCGGTGCGCCAAGACAGTTCGGATTACGCATCACCAAATGGTTTTGATTCACTCGACCCCGGTGTGCCGCGCCTGTAAGGGCGGCACAGCTTTTCTCATGCCGCCATTTGCGACAAACCGATGCAAAACTACCGACTGACTACCGACAAGTTCATGGACCACGCCGCCAAATGGTCGCCGCAGCGCGAGATCGTTTGGGCCGAGCAAGGCATCGTGCAAAGCCGGATTGGCTATGCCGCAATGCGTGACCGCAGCAATCGCCTTTCGGGTGCGCTGAAGGCGTTGGGATTATTGACCGGTGATCGCGTCGGCACGCTGGCCTGGAACACTCAGCATCATCTCGAAATTTATTACGCGACGATGGGGGCAGGATTTATCTGCCACACACTCAACTCGCGATTTACCGTCGCGCATCTGGCGGCGATCGTCAACGAAGCGGAAAACCGCGTGCTCGCAGTGGCTTCCAGTTTGCTGCCATTGCTGCACGAGTTGCTGCCGCTTTGCCCGACCGTCGAGCATGTCATCTTGCTGGATGGCGAACTGTCCGGCTTGCCCGTAATCGAGGGTTCGAAAGCAAAGTTGTGGTTGTACGATACATTGCTCGAAACACTCGGCATGTCAGTTAGCTGGGGGGAGTTCGATGAAGAAACTCCGGCAGGCCTGTGCTACACCTCGGGTACCACGGGGGCGCCGAGAGGCGTGCTATACAGCCACCGCTCCAATTACCTGCAAACCTTGCGCGCCCTGCAAGCCGACTCCGTTGCGCTGACTGGCAACGACGTGGTGATGATTGCCGTACCGATGTTCCACGCCAATGGCTGGGGGCTGCCTTTCGCCGCTCCTGCTGTCGGGTCAAAAATCGTGCTGCCTGGTCGTCACGCCGATGGTGCCAGCCTGGCCACTTTGATGCGCGATGAAAGTGTCACCTTCGCTTCGGGGGTGCATACCTTATGGCTGGGCGTGATCGATCATATCGAAGCCACCGGCATGGAATTGCCGTTCCTCAAGCGCCTGCTTGTCGGCGGTTCGCGTTGCCCGGAAGCATTACTGCGGCGCATTGAGGAACGACTGGGCGTGCAGGTGCAAACCAGTTGGGGCATGACCGAATTATCGCCTCTGGGGACGATCGCCCCCCCAGGCGCTCAGTGGTCTGAAGAACGCGCGTCTGGTCGCCCGCCGATGGGCCTGGATCTAAAACTAACCGATGCCGAGGGCGTAACACTGACACCCCAGCGTGGCGTCGTGGGACATCTCAAGGTCAAGGGTGCGAGCGTGATTGATCGCTACTACAAAACAACGCAAGACGTGCTGGATGCAGAAGGCTATTTCGATACCGGTGATTTGGCGAGCATCGATGATGCCGGCAATTTGAGCATCTGCGGTCGATCGAAAGACCTGATCAAATCCGGCGGCGAGTGGATAAATCCGGCGGAGATCGAAGACATCGTTGGTCGCCTGCCTGCCGTGCGCCTGGTGGCCGTGGTCGGCAGGACAGACCGCAAATGGGGCGAGCGCCCGGTGCTTGTCGTCGAACTCAACGCGGGCGAGCCATTCCGGCCTGATGATTTGCTGGCGTGCCTGCAAGGCAAGGTTGCCAATTGGTGGATTCCGGACAGCGTTGTCCAGGTGCAATCGATGCCGCTGGCCGCCACCGGCAAGATCGACAAGAACCGTTTGCGCATGGATGCCGCGATGGCAAACCTCGCCGCAGAGTAGCTCGCAATTGACGATGCTGGATGGAGCTGCCTAGACTCTGGGTGCCGACTCCGGCGCCAAATTTGAAGACGCAATGCCCGATACCAAGAAAAAACGAGTTGTCCGCAGCAAAGCTGACCAGCGTGCCGATAGCATCGAACAGATTCTCGACGTCGCCGAATACCTTTTTTCAAGGAATGGTCTGCATGGTGTAACGCTGCGCGATGTTGCCAAACAAGTCGGCATCCACACCACGCTGGTGCATTACTACTTCAAGGACAAGCAGCATCTGTTCGAATCGGTGTTCGCACGTCGTGCCGGTGTCAGCAGCGCGGCACGCATGACCGCGCTGGAAAAATACGAAGCTGAAACCGGCGATTCGCCGACAGTGGAAGGCGCGTTGCGCGCATTTCTCGATACCGATCTGGATCTGTATGTCGCCGGTGGCGAAAACTGGATGAACTACGCAGCTTTCGGCGCACGCGTCAGCAATACGCCCGAAGGCGCTGCGTTGATGGATGTGTATTTTGATCCCGTGGTGTTGAAACTCGTCGGTATTTTGAAACGCGCGCTACCGACTTATTCCGATGAAGATATTTTCTGGGGCTATCACTTCGTGACCGGCGCATTGATGAATACCCTGGCGCGCACCGGTCGCATAGACAGATTGTCGGGCGGGCTTTGCCATTCCGATGATTTCACCGCGGTGCGTGAACGCATGGCGCGTTTTATGGCAGCAGGATTTTTGTCGCTCAAGCCCCGCTAGTTCGCGGGGGATTTTCGATTATTTTGTTAGCGGCGGCGATACCAAACCAGTATTCCAGTTCCAGGGTTGTTCGCCATTCGCGCGACGACGACGCACGGCTTCTTCGTGCAACTCGAACATGCCTGGAAATAATTTTTCCGATGCTTTCGGCGTGTCGCCGAAGAGCATGAACGCTGCTGTCGTGCCGTACGCCGACCAAGCCGCCGCACCCTTGGCTTCCGGTGTGCCGCTACGGGCAAAACTTGCCCAATACGACATCATGGCATCGGCCAGCTGCGTTTCCGTTTCCGTTGCTGGTATCGCCGGCCAGAGTGCGGGGACGCGATCGGCGTTACCGAACATATAGGCAATTTCGCTGGCGTGAAAAGCATGCAGCCCCGCCGTCTCCATCGCCGGCGTACCGTGGTCGAATAAATAAAGATAGGAATTCTGACCAATGGCGGTCTGGTTGCGTGCGAGTCGCTCGGCAGTCCAGCCGTACAGCGCATCACGTGTGTTGGCGTAAATGCTTTCCTGCATTTGTGCCGATGGATACAGCCGCAGATATTCGTTTGCCAGATCGCCGTAACGCGCACGAATTTCGGCTTCGTACTTTTCCGCACTGGCTGCCGGTGGTGGAGCAAGCATTTTCAGCGAACGGATTTCGCCGCTGTTGAAGCCGACCAGCAAGGGTACCGGCGCTTGTTCACCACGTTCGAATGTTTCCACCAATTGTTTCGTCAGCACATGGCCATCAATCGTGGCGAATGGCGGGAAGCCGAGAGCGGCTGCCGATTCCGTTAGTTCCTGCGCGTCCGACTTGCGTAAATCCGAGATGTCGCGTGCATGCAATGCGGCACCGAGCAGCGCACCGATTTCCTGCGAGGGTTTTTCGCCGAATTTCTTTTCCTTCAATGAAGGTGTCGAAATCATGTAAGCGCTCTGCGCAATGGCTTTTGAAAACAGTCCGCGCGCTTTGGGTGATGCCATCAAATACATCACGCTCAAACCACCTGCCGATTCGCCAGCAATCGTGACATTCGCAGGGTCGCCACCGAAGGCCGCAATATTATTTTTCACCCACTGCAAGGCCGCGATCTGATCCAGCAAACCATAATTGCCCGATATACCATACGGTGATTCGGCACTGAGGCCTGGATGTGCCAGATAACCCAGCACACCCATGCGGTAATTGATCGACACCACGATGATGCCTTGCTGCGCCAATCGTGCACCGTCATACATCGGTTCCTTGCTCGAGCCTTTCACCAACGCCCCGCCATGGATCCACACGAATACCGGCGCGCCTGCGGAATTCGCAGGCACCCAGACATTCAAGCTCAAACAATCTTCACTGGTCGGTGTGATATCCGAGGTGTAAATATTCGGCACCTTGGTCACCGGCTGTATGCAGGACGGACCGAAGTCGGTCGCCTGTCGTGTGCCCTGCCATTTCGGCAAAGCAACCGGTGGTTTCCAGCGTAATTTTCCTGTTGGCGCTGCGGCGTAGGGAATGCCTTTGAAGATATGCAGTTTGCCGTTGAACTTGCCCACCAGTTTTCCTGCAGGTGTATCGAGAACGCTGAAAGCATCTTTGGTTTCGGAAGGCATGGCGGAATCTCGTGCGGAGCAGAAGGATATCGAAGTAACCAGACAGGCGGTCACGGTGCAGCAAAAAATCAGGTGGCGCATAGTCATGACGCAGCTCCTTCAGCCAGGATCGATATGCGCCTGCGGCCAAGCACGCGCGAAAGCCACAGGAATAATCCGATGGCAACGAAATAAGCGGGTATCAAGGTATACAAGGCCATTTGCAGCGAATGGTCCTGATAGTCTGTGCGGAAATAATCGCTGGCTGCACCAACCCAGGTCGGGCCGAGGCCGAGGCCGATCAGATTCATCACCAGTAACAAAAGCGCACCCGACATCACGCGTTGATCCGGACGCACTTCTTCCTGCACCAAAGTCACGGCTGATGACAGATAAAAATAATTCAGCGTGAACGGGCCGATCAAAAAGATCAGCGCCAAAGGCCAGCTCGGTGCCCACACAAACGCTATGTAAAATGGAATGGCCAGTGTCAGCGATGCCGCCGGCAACAAGGCATAAGCCTTTTTCGATTTGCGGGTGAATTTATCGACCAACCAGCCCGAAATAAAAATGCCCGAACTCATGCCGATGCCAACGACCAGCGCATACCAGATCGCGACCTCTTGCAGTGTCATGCCTTTTTCGCGCATCAGGAAAAGTGTCGCGAAATTGCCCATGCCGTAGGTGATGAATTGCGTGGCACCACTGCCGAGCGCGACCAGCAATAATTCCGGTCGCGAAAAAAACATTTTCATCGTCGAGACAAAACCGGCATTCGCAGTTCCGGCAGCAGCAGGCGCATTGGCGACGGCGCTATCAAGACCGCCGCGTTTGGGTTCACGCACGATCAACACCAGTGCAATCGCGGCAACAAGACCGACCGCGCCCAGCACCACGAAGGCATAACGCCAACTGTAAGCCGCTGCAATCGATGCGCCGAAGGCGATGCCGAGTGCCGCTCCAATCGGTGGCCCAAGATTGAACAAACCCATCGCGGTGCCGCGACGGCCGGGCGGAAAATAATCGGAAATAATCGCGTATGACGGCGGCACGCCACCGGCTTCGCCAATACCTACGGTCATGCGTGCCATCACCAGTTGCGGATAAGTATTCGCCATGCCGCAGGCAACCGTCGCGGCGCTCCAGAGCGCACAAGCAATCGACAACACCATGACCCGGTTGCTGCGGTCGGCAAGCCAGGCGACCGGAATCGAAATCAGGCAATAGAACAGGGCGAAGTACAGGCCGCCGATCAAGCCAAGCTGGCTGTCGCTGATATGCAGGCTGTCCTGGATTGGCTTGGCCAAAATAGACAGCAGCTGGCGGTCGAGAAAATTCAACACATAGATGAAGCACAGCATTCCGAGTGCGACCCACGCACGGGTGTCGGGGCGATGGGATGTGCCGAGCGGCGTATTAGACAAATTCATGCCAATCGTCTGCCGCAGATGGAAACAGGCCTGGCTCTCTTACCCGGAGCGAGCGGGCTCCTTGTCATCACGGTTCTATGCATCATTGCCCTCCCAGACAATCGGAGCATCCTAGCGGAGTCCTGTCCGGATAATGCAGTCAAGCTGGGCCTACGTCAATCTTCACTATCGTGTGGATGAATGTTATTTAAGGTCTTTGGGACACAGCCGGATGCGTGGGCTGTCGGACTCGGCAAAAGGTCAAATAGTTATTTTGGTGCAGTTGTGGAAATAGTGCTCTGTATTGGTGCAATGTATAAATGGTGGGTATATAGAACTCAATAATAATCAGTAAGTTATATAAAAATCGTGTTGGCATGAGCCTTGCTAATTGAAAGGGTCCCTCACCCTGCCGGAGTGTTTCATGTCGCTTGAAAACATCAATAAATTAGTCAAAGACCACAGCATCGAATTCGTCGACCTGCGTTTCGCCGATATGCGTGGCGTACAACATCACGTGACTTTCCCGGTCAACATCATCGAACCAGCCCTGTTTGAAGACGGCAAGATGTTCGACGGTTCCTCGATTTCCGGTTGGAAAGGCATCAACGAATCCGACATGATCCTGTTGCCCGACGCATCCACTGCCTATCTCGATCCGTTCTACGCAGATCCAACTCTGGTGCTGATTTGCGACGTGCTCGATCCGGCCACCATGCAAGGCTATACCCGTTGCCCGCGCGGCATCGCCAAACGCGCCGAAGCCTTCCTGAAAGCCAGCGGCATTGCCGACCAGGCTTTCTTCGGTCCGGAGCCTGAATTCTTCATTTTCGATGGCGTTCGTTTCGCGAACGACATGGGCAAAGTGATGTACGAAATTTTCTCGGACGAAGCATCCTGGGAAACCGGCAAGAAACAAGACGGCAATAACCATGGCCATCGCCCCACCGTGAAAGGCGGTTACTTCCCGTTGCCACCGGTTGATTCATTGCACGATATCCGCGCCGAAATGTGCAAAGTGTTGGCAGCAGTTGGCCAGGAAGTGGAAGTGCATCACCATGAAGTGGCGAATGCCGGCCAATGCGAAATCGGTACCAAGTTCAATTCATTGGTGAAAAAAGCCGACGAACTGGCCACCATGAAATACGTCATTCGCAATGTCGCCCATCAAAACGGCAAGACCGCGACCTTCATGCCGAAACCGATCGTCGGCGATAACGGCAGCGGCATGCACGTGCATCAGTCGCTGGCCAAAGGCGGCCAAAATCTTTTCACCGGTGACGGCTACGGCGGCCTGAGCCAAATGGCATTGTGGTACATCGGCGGCATCTTCAAACACGCCAAAGCGATCAATGCTTTCGCCAACTCCACCACCAACAGCTACAAGCGTCTGGTGCCGGGCTTTGAAGCACCGGTAATGTTGGCTTATTCGGCACGCAACCGCTCGGCTTCCTGCCGCATTCCATTTGTCGCCAATCCAAAAGCACGCCGCATCGAAATCCGTTTCCCGGACCCGATGAACTCCGGCTACCTGACCTTCACCGCCTTGATGATGGCCGGTCTGGACGGCATCAAGAACCAGATCGATCCGGGTGCACCGAGTGACAAGGATTTGTACGATCTGCCGCCGGAAGAAGAAAAGAACATTCCGAAAGTCTGCCACAGCCTCGACATGGCTTTGGATGCCCTGGAAAAAGACCGCGACTTCCTGAAAGCCGGCGGCGTGATGAGCGACGATTTCATCGACAGCTACATCGAGCTGAAAATGGGTGAAGTCACCAAGTTCCGCGCTGCAACGCATCCGCTGGAATATCAGATGTATTACGGTATCTGATGCCGTTAACAATGAACTCGGTGTAATCAAACGGCCCGGATAATTCGGGCCGTTTTTTTTGCAGGGTGCCATGCAGTCGTCTTCCATGTCATACAAAATATTTCACATTCGCCACACGCAAAGCACAATGGCACTTCACAGGGATTGTCTAGGCTGTCGGCATGAACAGTCTCGTCATTGCATCGCCCTTGCCACCATGGCAAAAACTGAAAAATTTCTCCACGGAGTTATTCTGCTTCGCCCATAAACAGGTACAGGCCTGCATTTTTGCCGGCAGCTTTTTCGTCTTGCTGGCGGCGTCGAAATATCTGCCCTTGTTCGGCATGCCGCGCTACGACTTCCTGCTCTTGGCGGCTGTCTTACTGCAGCTAGCATTGCTGGCAAGCAAACTGGAAACGCTGGATGAGCTGAAGACCATTTGCGTTTTCCATGTGCTGGGCCTGTGTCTCGAGATTTTCAAAACCCATCCCGCGATAGCGTCCTGGAGTTATCCGGAATTTGCCTACAGCAAACTATTCGGCGCACCTTTATATGCCGGTTTCATGCATGCTGCCGTCGCCAGTTATGTCGTGCAGTCGTGGCGCCTGCTGGATCTGAAACTGGAAAATTATCCGCCCTATTCATTGAGTCTGCCCATTGCGGCGCTGATCTATCTGAACTTTTTTACCCATCACTTCATCGGAGATTTCCGCTGGTGCCTTTGCCTTGCGTTGCTATTCGTATTTCGCAAGACACGGGTTTATTTCACGCCCGGAAATCACGAATACAAAATGCCGCTGCTTTGCAGTTTTCTGCTGATCGGATTCTTCATCTGGATCGCCGAAAACATCTCGACATTTTTCGGAGCCTGGGTTTATCCAAACCAGAGCGATTTCTGGCAGCACGTGCACATCGGGAAGATCAGCAGCTGGTCCTTGCTGGTAGTGATCACCATCATCATCGTGGCCGATTTGAAACACATCAAGCAAAGCCGCCTGCAACGGGAAGCATAAAATGCACTATCCTTACACCATGCTCCATCATCGTTTGAAATACGGTTTTTGCTGCCTGCTGGTATTGTCGGCCTGCGCGCCCGTGCCGACAAAAAATCCGCTGGCGCAATGGTCGCCTTCCAGAAACTTCGATGTCCGCAAACCGCGGCTGATCGTGATTCACGATACCGAAATGGAAGATGCCGAAACCGCGTTGAAAGTGCTGCATTCGCAAAATTCGCAAGGTCGCGTCAGTGCGCATTACCTGATTGCCAATAATGGAAAGCTTTATCAATTGGTGGCAGACAATGAACGCGCCTGGCATGCCGGTGCGGGTAGTTGGCATGGCGTGACCGATATCAACTCGGTATCGATCGGCATCGAGCTGGACAATAACGGCAGCGAACCTTTTGAAGAGCGCCAGATACTTTCGCTGATACGTTTGCTCGATGATCTGTGCAAACGTTTCAATATTCCTCGCAGCGCGATTATTGGCCATGCCGATCTGGCGCCGACGCGAAAGCGCGACCCCAGCCGTTATTTTCCATGGCAGCGTTTGGCACAGGCCGGTTTCGGCCAATGGTACGGCGAGAATCTTGTCGATGCTCCCGATAGCTTCGATACCGTACAGGCCCTGAAAACGCTCGGATACGATACCGGCGACTTGCCTGCGGCAGTGCGTGCATTTCACCGGCATTATCGCGGTATCGAAACCGATGTCATGGACAAGGAAGACGGGAAAATCCTGTTCAATCTTCAGCACTCAACGCCATCCGGCTGAATTTTCGCCATCCGGCTGTTTGCATAAGCCAAATCTTCGGCCTATAACGCAAGGCGGGGAAGCGTGGAAATTCCAAGGGCGCGCATGGCAAATTCGGGGCTGCAAAATACATCCTGGCGTTACCGGATTCTCGGAGCGATTCTCTGTTTTGGGATGGGCATAGTGCTGAATCGTTTGCCGGCCGGGAGCTGGCTCGATGCCCAATATCTTGATCTGCAAATACGCACGCTGAAAAAATATTTTCCGACCGAGATCACAAATGATGTGATAGTAGTAGGCATCGATGAAGACACTACGCGCGCCTTTGCCGAGCCGATGACGCTGTGGCACCGGCACTGGGGCGATTTCCTGCGGGCCATGCAGGTCGCCGATGCTTCTGCTGTCGGCCTCGATATCGTGATGCCTGATCGTTCCTTCGACGACATTGTTCCGGGTTACGACAATTCTCTGCTGGGTGGAATGCTGGCCGCGAAAAGAAACGGACCGGTGGTGTTGGCATTGACTGTCGATAGTCGGGGTAAAACAAGAACCCTTAACCGGAAATTCGAATTGATTGCCGGCAAAAGCGGTTTGGGATTCGCGCTATTCCCGCGTGATATCGATCAGAAAGTTCGTCGTTTCGACGAGCGCCTTTCCGAACGTAGCGGGCACGTCGATACTCTTGTCGGGCAGATGGCGCGCGGCATGAATCTCAATCCGCAGGCAGGCTATATCGACCTGTCGACGGGCAGAAGTTTTCAATACATCCCTATGCATGAAGTGATTGGCCTTTACGAAAAAGGCAATGTCGGCGATTTGCGCCGGCAATTTGCCGGCAAGCCAGTGTTGCTTGGTACCGTGCTCCCCGGTGATGATCGCTTGTCAATGCCGGTGAACCTCGCTGCCTGGGAAGACAACGGAAACCAGGTGCCCGGTGTATTGCTGCATGCACAGACGTTGCGCGGTTTTTTGAATGATGGTCTGGTACAGCCGACAGGATTTGCGCTGGTGTGTCTGGGTATTTTTCTGGCAGCATTTTCGTACTGTTGGAGCTCGAGCGCATTCGCCAAAGGTCTTGTATTGTTTGCCTGCACTGCCGGAATGTTTTGTTTGGGTCTGTATTTGTTTCGACACGGTACTTATCTGCCGATCAGCGCAATCACGGCGACACTGTTGTTTGCATTGCTGGGCCGGGGAGGTTTCGATGCACTCGGGCATCTCAGGGAACGTCGTCTGTTGAAACGAGCGTTCGGCAACAGCGTCAGCCCGAACGTGATGGACGAAATTCTGTCGGGGCAACTGACACCGGAGCTAGGCGGTACCCGAAAATTCGTTTGCATACTGTTCTCGGATATTCGCGGTTTCACCACACGCAGTGAATCAATGACACCGGAAGCGGGCATCCATCTTCTCAATCGCTATTTCGAATGCGTGGTAGAACAGATTCATGCCAATGGCGGCGCCGTGATCAATTTCATGGGTGACGGCATCATGGCCATATTCGGCGAACCGAAGCCGCTGGAAAATCCATGTGCTTCCGGATTTTCTGCGGCAAAAGGCATGCAGGCTGCGTTGGCTGTGTTGAATGCGCAATTGCGGGCGGAAGGCATCAAGCCGATCGAAATCGGTGTGGGTGTGCATGCCGGCGAAGTCGTGATCGGGCACATGGGTTCGAGCAATCGCAATGACTACACGGCCATCGGCGATGCAGCCAATGTGGCTTCACGGGTTGAGGGTCTGACCAAGGACGTGGGCTATGCTATCGTTTGTTCGAAAGTGATTGTCGATGCCTTGCTGGAAAATGAAGGCTTGACCCCGCTGGGTCCGCAGGCAATCAAGGGTCATACGCCGGTAGAAGTGTATGGTTGGGGCAAGTTGTAGCAGCACGCATCGAGGTGTCCCGTGCAGAAGCGACGCAATCGTGTTTTAGGTCTGCTACTGGTGGTCGGCATAGGTCCGCTCCATGCTGCCGCTCCGGTGATCGGTTTTTTCGGCGAGATACGCGGCAATGCCTACTGGCAAAACGACAGCAGCAAAAAGCCTGTCCGGGATCTGGATGAACTTGGTGAAAACTCAACACTGGTTTTACTGAAAGACAGCAAGCTGACCGTGCTTTATCTGAAGTCGGGGCAGCAGTACGAATTAATCGGTCCGGCCCTCGTGCAGTTCAAAATCCAGCAGCCAGTCGCTTTGAATGGCGCGTCACCCAAAAAAATCGGTACGGCGTCGACGCTTGGCGAAGATAAAATCCATGTCGACCCGAAGAATGTACAGGGTGCAGGAAAAACACTGGTTTCCACCGACCGCAGGAACGATCCGGACCAGCCTGTGATGGCGGCTGCACCGATTCCTGCACCACCGCCGCCAGCCTACGTGCCGGCGCCGCCGATTATGGCAGCCCCCGTTACGCAAGTCGCCGCATCGGAGTCGTCCGAGGAAGCAGAAAAGCAGGCGTATGCAGAAGCCCTAGCCGCAAAAGAAGCGGAAATGGCGACTGCACGTCAGGCAGAAACCGAAGTTGCCGCAGCCCGTCGTGCACAAGAGGATGCCGCTGCAGCAAAGGCAAGACAAACGGCTGAGGCGGATGCTGCAGCGAAAGCTTCCGGTTGTTATCCGGTCGAATCCGATTCGGAGAAAAAGGAGCAATCGACGGAGTCGGAATCAAAAGTGCTTGATGAGAAAGCACGCGATTGCCCGATGATCACTTTCTAAGTTTGTCGATTCAAGGCGGCAATGCAGCCGGGTTTATGCCGGATGAAAAATTTTGACAGTACCGATGAATCATATGTCCGTGATCTCATGCTTCATGGCGCGAAATGAAAACGGCGGCATCAGCGTGAGCTAAAAAACGCATCACCGATTTCAGTCCGAAGGCATTCGTTTCCGAAGACTAATTCGAATGCCCGCCAGCGATGATCATGCAGTGTCTTCGCAAAATCTATCCGCATAAAAAAAGCGCCCCTCTCGGAGCGCTTTTTCTTTTATCCCTTGACTCGGTATCAGTAAGTTTTTTCCAGATTCAGCTGGACGCCGTGGCTGTTGCCGGAACCGGAATTGCCGCTACCCTGGAATTCGAACATGAACTTCCAACCATTGTCGAAGCCCATGTTGGCGCCGATTCCGTAGACCCAGCGATTGCGGTCATAGCCATCGAAAACGCCTTCGTAGATCGTACCCGACCCCACGAGAGCGTATTGCATGGAGGCTGTCGTATCGCCCTGGAAGTCATGCTGATATTCCAGTCGGAACTGCGGTGCGAAGCTGCCCCAGCTGACTTCGTTTTCGTAGGAAGTGCGGAAGCCCAGGCTCAGGGTATTGGTACGCACGGTCAACTCGTCATAGGCCAGCGCGTAGATCGGATCACCCGATTCGGTGTAGGCATCGAGGCTTGCGCGTGCCAGATTCCAGCGTGCATAAGGCGACCAGTTCCAGCTGTCGTTGTGGAAATCACCCCCCACCGTGAGGCTGGCAAACCACTGCTTGGCGTCGCGCTGTCCGAATACCGTATTGCCGTTGGCCGTGACATAACGGCGCAGTTGGTAGTCGAGCCATTGGTAACCGACCAGTGCGTCGACGAACCAGGTTTGATCCGGGTGGTAGCTGCTGTAAAGCGCCAAGGTATAAGCCTCGCCATCATTGCGCGTGCCGTTGTTGCCGACTTTGGATTCATCGCGGCCGTAACCGATGCCAGTACCAATGACCCAGTTGTTCGACAGGCGCTTATCAAAACCAAGGCTCAGGCCGTCGGTTTCGAAGTCAAAGCCGGCTGCACCACCCTGCGCATCCTGATTGCCGGAACGGATCGCACCCCCTGCCCACACGCTGAAGGCCGGTGATTCATCCGAACCCGAGGATTCGCCATTGGCGCTCAGGCCGGCGGCGCTACCGAGGCTCGTGCGGTCGCAGTCTTCTTTGCCGAAGCGGAAGCTGCCGGATCTGCAGTCTTCGTTGACACCGCCGGTAAAGCCGACCTGATTGTCGAACCCGGCTTTATCCCGACCGCTATGCAGGCTTTCCAGATGTTGCTGGAAGTTTCTGACTTGGGCATCGGCAAAACGACGTGTGCTGGCGATTTGCGATTCAATCAATCCGCGGACTTCGGCATCGGTGCTCGGGTCAGGCAGGTTGGCGATGACCAGCTGGTATGGACGACTGATGGTCGCCGCCGTACCACTGGTGCTATCGGTGGCGGTGACCGTGAAGCTGAAGGTTCCGCTTGCGTTAGGGGTTCCACCGAGAACGCCTGCAGCGCTGAAGCTCATGCCGCCCGGCAGGCTGCCAGCGGTAATGCTGTAGGTGTAAGGCGCAACACCGCCACTGGCCGTAAACGAGGTATTGGCATACGGAGTGAACTGCACGCCGGTAGCCAGGGTGGCGGGCGTGAGGCTCAGGGTTGGTACCGCGATGACGAGCGTGTAGTTGTTCGTCACTGTGGCCGCCGTACCGCCGGTGCTGTCGGTCGCGGTCACGCTGATGTTGAACGAACCCGATTGGGTCGGTGTTCCTGACAGGATGCCACTGCCGGCGTTGAAGTTCATGCCGGCAGGCAGGGCGCCAGTGAGGTTCAGCGTGTAAGGCGCAATACCACCGCTGGCGACCAGCGTCTGGCTGTATGCCGTACCCGAAGTACCCGGTGGCAGGGTGGCCGGTGTCAGAACCAGGGTCGGAACCGCTACCGTTACCGAATACGCCGTGCTGCCGGTCTGGGCATTGGCATCCGAGCCGGTGACCGTGAAGTTGAAAGTACCCGAGGTGGTCGTGGTGCCGGACAAGGCGCCGGCCGAACCGAGGGTCAAGCCATTGGGCAAGCTGCCCGCCGTGACGGAGAAGGTATACGGAGCAACACCACCGCTTGCGGTCAGTGTCTGGCTATAGCTTTGGCCCGCAGTGGTATTCGGCAGGGTTGCCGGTGCCACCACGATGACCGGTGCCGGTACATTGAGCGTGTAGCTCTGGGCAATCGAGAACGGTGCGCCAACACCCGTCAGAACGGTGTCGGTGGCGGTCACGGTGATCGGATAGCTACCAGGTGCGGTAGGCGTGCCCGACAGCGTGTTACCGCTGAAAGTGACGCCCGCCGGCAATGCGCCCGTGAGGGCATAGTTGTAAGGACCCGGGCTACCGCTGGCGGTGAAGGCTTGCGAATAAGCTGCCCCGTAAGTCGCGGTCAGCGTGCCCGCTGCCGGGCTCATGCTCAGGGTCGGTGCAGCGATGGTCACAGTGTAAGCACGGCTGCCTGTTTGGCCATTGGCATCGGTCGCCGTGACCGTGAAGCTGAAAGTACCCACCGTGTTTGAAGTTCCAGTGACTGCGCCACCGCTGCTCAGTGTGATGCCGGTTGGCAAGCTGCCTGACGTGATCGCGAAGGAATAGGCCGCGACACCGCCGGATGCAGTAAGCGTCTGGCTATACGACAGGCCAGCCGTCGGGTTAGGCAAGGTTGCCGGTGCTACCACGATAGTCGGAGCGGGGACATTCAGAGTGTAGTTCTGCGAGATCGAGAACGGCGCACCCACACCGGTTAATACCGTGTCGGTGGCAGTGACGGTAATCGGATAACTACCCGGTGCGGTGGGTGTACCCGACAGCGTGTTGCCGCTGAACGTCACACCGGCTGGCAGGGCGCCGGTCAATACGTAATTGAATGGACCAGCGCTACCGCCGGCAGTGAATACCTGGCTGTAAGCCGTTGCATAGGTCGCCGTCAACGTGCCCGCTGCAGGGGTCAAGGTCAGAACTGGAGCAGCGATGGTCACCGCGTAGGCACGGCTGCCGGTCTGGCCATTGGCATCGGTTGCCGTGACCGTGAAGTTGAAGGTGCCGACCGTATTGGATGTTCCCGTCACGGCGCCGCCAGTGCTCAGCGTGATGCCGGTTGGCAAGCTGCCCGCCGTAATCGCGAAGGAATAGGCCGCGACGCCGCCGGTGGCGGTAAGCGTCTGGCTGTAGGCCGTTCCCGCTACCGGATTCGGCAGGGTAAGAGGGTTCACTACAATGACCGGTGCCGGCACATTGATCGTGTAGTTCTGGGCAATCGAGAACGGCGAACCCGTGCCGGTAGAGCCGTTGTCGGTAGCGGTAATGGTGAAGCTGTAGCTACCCGGAGCCGTTGGCGTACCCGACACGGTATTGCCGGAGAAGCTCACGCCTGGCGGCAGAGTGCCGGTCCGAGCATAAGTGTACGGACCGATGCCACCGCTGGCGGTGAAGGACTGCGAATAGGGCGCGCCGTAAGTGGCGGTGAAGGTGGTGGCTGCCGGAGCAAGTGCGAGTGTCGGTGCAGCCACGGTCAGGCCGAATGCCTGGCCGACGGTGTATGGACCATTACCGGTACTGCTGTCGGTCGCCGAAGCGTTCAGCGTGAAGCTGCCTGCTTGTGTCGGTGTGCCGGAGACCGTCACGCTGTTTGCGGTGGTACCGGTAATCGACAGGCCGGCTGGCAGATTGGTGACCTGGAAACCACTCCAGGGTTGTGCGCCACCGTTCCAGGTAAAGGTTTGCGAATAAGGCGTACCCACCGTTGCCGAGAAACCACCACTGGCGGTGATCGTGATGATCGGATCGTTGACTGTCACCGTCACGGTTGCCGGTGCCGAAGTGCCGCCGGTGTTGGTTGCCGTGTATGTGAAGCTGTCCGGACCTGCGTAACCGGTGGTTGGCTGGTAGGTAATCGTGGTGCCGCTGACGATCGCCGTGCCGTGGGTTGGTGCAGTGCCGATGGCAAGAGATGTTGCAGTTCCGCCACCCAAGGTCAGTGGCACATTTGTGGCCGGGGCGTTGTAAGCGACGGTCAACGACGAATTAGCGGCAGTCGGCGCCACATCAATCACGATGATCGAGTAAGCCTGCGTTGCCGTGTAAGGACCGGTGCCGGTGCTGCTATCGGTCGCGGTAATGCTGAAATTGAAGGTGCCCAATGCACCAGGAGTACCGGTTATGGCACCCGTTGTTGCATTCAAATTCAGGCCACTGGGCAAGGCACCGGCAGTCACGGCATATGTCCGCGGTGCGGTGCCGCCCGTGGCGGCATTGATCGTTGCCGAATAGGGCGATCCCAAGGTACCGCCTGCCAGACTTGTGGCAGGCAAGGTAATGATGGCGGGATTCACCGTCAGCGTGTAAGCCTGGCTACCACTGAAGGGGCCGGGGAAAGGGCTGCTATCGGTCGCCGTTATCGTGAAATTGAAAATGCCGCCCGCGGTCGGCGTCCCGCCAAGGGCGCCGCCTGCGGTCAGCGTAACACCTGCCGGCAACGCACCTGCCGTTACCGCGAAGGTATAGGCCGCCACACCGCCGCTGGCCGTAATGGTCTGGTTATAGGCCGCCGCGACCGTGGCATTCGGCAGGCTGCCTGGGCTGACCGTGACTGGCACATCATCATTGGTGACGGTGCCTTGTCCCTGATTATCGGTAATCGTGGCATTGGTCGCGCCGCTGAGGTTGACGAAAAAGGTCTCGTTCGCTTCCGGCACGACTTCGCCGATCACCGGCACCGTAATGGTGCGGGTGATCTGGCCCGGCGTGAAGGTCAGCGAGCCGCTGGTGTTGGTGTAGTCGGCAGGTTGTGTGGCCGTACCATCGGCGGTGGCGTAGTTCACGCCCACCGTCTGGCCACTGGCCGAGCTCAGGGTCACGGTGAACACCGCGTTGACCGTACCCGCATTGCCTTCGATCACGGAAACATCATTGATCGACAGGCTCGGTAGCGGGTCGTCGTTGGTGATGGTGCCCAAGCCCTGGCCGTCGACGACAACGGCATTGACGACATTGGTAACGTTGACGAAGAAAGTTTCACTTGGCTCGTTGAGGGTGTCGCCATTGGCCAGCACCGTGAAGGTGTAGGTGCTGCTACCGGCTGGAATGGTCTGGCTAGTCAGGCTGTTGGCGACATAATCCACGCCTGCGGTAGCGGTGCCGTTGGCGGTGGCGATATCGAAGGTGACGCCTCCAGGACCTGCCGGAGCACTGAGGCTTACCGTGAAAGTGAAGTTGGTAGTGCCGGCATTGCCTTCGTTCGCGGTGACATCGTTGATCGCCAGGTTAGGCAGATCGTCGTTGAGGATTGTACCGGTGGCATTGGCAGGCACACCGATCGTGTAGCCAGTCCCGGCCGATAGGGACAGCGTCACAGTCTCGTCGGATTCGATGGTGGCATCGGCAGTCGGGTTGACGGTGATTGTACCGGTGGTGTTGCCGGCCGGGATGACTAGCGGTGAGGCAATCGCTGCGAAGTCGGTGCCGTTGGCTGCGGTGCCGCTGAGGGCGAAATTCACCGACAGCGCTGACAAGGACGCTTGGTTCAAGGTAACGGTGTAGACCAGATTCGGAGCACCGTCTTCCGCCACGGATGCCGGGGACACGCTGATCGTCGCCGTCGGTACATCATCATTGAGGATGGTGCCGGTTGCCGCCGAAGGGGCGCCAACGGTGTAACCGGCGCCGGCAGCGACCGTCAGTGTCACGGTTTCGTCTGCCTCGACAGTGCTATCGACCGTCGGATCGATGATGATGCTGGCGTTAGTCGCGTTGGCCGGAATGACCACCGTGGCGACGCCGCCGGCATAATCGGTACCGGACGTGGCGGTGCCGGACGTCGTGATGTTGACCGTCGTCGGCGAGCTCAGATTCAAACTGCGGGTAACGGTGTACGTCAGGTTGGTCGCACCGTCTTCGCTGACCGAGGCAGGAGTCACTGCAATCGTAACCGAGGGCGGCGGGCTGACAGTGAGAGTGTAGTTTTCGACTTCGAAATAGCTTCCCGGGCCTGTGCTGCTGTCGGTTACGCGGATGGTAACCGGGTAATTGCCCGGTGCTGCTGCCGTCGTTCCGCTGACGACGCAGCCGCTGGAAACGCTAATGCCGGCCGGGAAACTGCCGGTTTCGAGCAGGCAGCTGTGCGGTGCCACGCCGCCGTTGACGGACAGGGTTTGCGAGAAAGCAACACTTTGGATCGCGGTGCCGCTGGCCGCGACGAGGCTCAGTGTCGGATTTTGTACCGTACCGGTGTAACCCTTGTCGACGAACTGTGCCGTGGGTGTGGTCGCATCGGTCGAGCGAACACTGAAACTGTAACCACCGCGTTGAGTCGCGGTGCCGCTGAGCACGCCGCCACTGGACAAACTCAGGCCGACCGGCAGAACACCCGATTGCAGGGTATACGTGTAAGGAGCCAGGCCTCCGGTGGAGGTCAAGGTTTGAGAAAACGGAGTGCCGGCAGTCAGTGTAGGAAGGGAAGCGGGGGATACAACAATGGCCGATGCCGGTGGAGTAATGGTGACATTGAAAAGAAGCGTATCGCCGTTTTCGTCTTCCAACAGGAAGGAATCGGTCGTGGTCGCCGAACCATCGTGGCTATAAGTGACGGTCTGATTGCCTGGCCCCGATTGTGGGCTGACGAGGATCGTACCGTGCAAAGGGAAGGTGTTTTCCACCACGCCGATATTCAGCGGGCCGTCGCAAGTCGCCAGGTCGGCCGATACGACTGACCCGCCGTTGGCGACCGTCAGGCTCTGTGTCGGGCAGAACGGCGATACCGCCGCCAATGACATTGATGACCAGAGTATGCCAAGCAACAAAAGCAGGCTTGTTAAACAAAGCTGCGATTGCTTTTGACGATGACGCAACTGAAACCCGGAAAGATGTTGCATGCCCCTGCTCCCTTAAAGATCCATTACATTTGCATTGCGGATGAAGTGGTTTACTTCACTGAATTATTTCTTGCGTGCTTTCGATTTTAATATGGTTATATTGACAGTGACGAGGCCGTTGTCGTTATCTTCCAGATAGAAAACATCGTTTGTTGCGTCATTTCCGTTGTGGATATACGTGACAATCTGGCTTCCCTGTTTGGTCTGAGGCCCCAATTTTACCTTTCCGTTTTTTGGCAAGAAACCTGGAAAGGGCCCCCCCATGCCGATGTTGAACGGGCCATCGCAGGCACTGACATTGATTGCAACCGTGCCGCTTTTTGACACGCTGGCACGCAGTGTGGGGCAGAATTGAGAAGGCTTGGCCAACGCCAATGGCGTGGCAAAAATGCCCAGACAAAGCAATCCAAGTCGCCATGCCCTGTGAGGCTTGACGAACGAAGGAATTCCCGAAAATCTTTTCGTGTCCATGCCCATACCCCTGCCCCGAAAGTTCTGCCTTTGTCTATGCACTATACCCAATGGAAGAAATTAATTCTTCTTAAATTCTCGACATTTTGAATACCTCGTGCCCGAGTTTTTAACTCGTGACCACTTACGGATTCCTTACGAAAAGGGCTTTTGTATTTTGGCGATGCATGCCAAAACAAAATGATATAGAGTTGGCCTCGGGCCTGTCGCAACGACTTGTTCCACAAACATGAATTCAGGAGGGGGAAAGATGAGCGAATTCTTTATAGGACAAATCATGATGACCGGCTTCAATTTTGCGCCGAAATTCTGGGCGCAATGCAACGGTCAGTTACTACCCATCAATCAAAATCAAGCTCTGTTTTCGCTGCTGGGAACCCAGTACGGCGGCAATGGCACGACCAATTTCGCCCTGCCTGACTTGCGCAGTCGCACGCCTATCGGATATGCCTCTTCGGTGGACCCGGGCTGGCAACCGCCTAGCGTTCAAATCGGCCAGTCGTCAGGGGTTGAGAATGTGACCTTGCTGTCGACCAATTTGCCCTCGCATACACATTCGGCGAATGCTTCGACGACAGCGGGCAACAACCGCAATCCGAGCACGCGCGTTTACGCCACCAGCACCAATACAGCCGGGGCCGCCATGCTCTATGCGCCTTCCTCGGGCCCCGCAGTTCCCTTGAATCCGCAGACGATTGCACCTGCAGGCGGCAATCAGCCGCATCCGAATATGCAACCTTACTCCGTGATCAATTTCTGCATTGCGCTGTCGGGTATTTTTCCGTCGCGGAACTAACATCATCTGTTCAAGGCACGACTTGGGTCTTGGTCGTCTCTGAAATTTTTTCAAGGAGCTGGAACTAATGAGCACACCTTATATTGGCGAAATCCGCATGTTCGGATTCGGAACCCGCGGAGCACCAAACGGCTGGCAAGCCTGCGATGGCAGCCTGCTTGCGATTGCCGAATACGATACGCTGTACGCGTTGATTGGCACGACCTATGGCGGTGACGGGCAGACCACTTTTGGTGTACCTGACCTTCGTGGACGCTTGCCGATTCATCAAGGACAGGGCCCGGGCCTGAGCAACTACTTTATTGGCCAGAAGGCCGGTACCGAAACCGTGACCGTGTTACCGACCCAGATGCCAGCCCATACTCATACGGCCATTGCGACGAGTGCGGCATCTACCTCGTTAACACCGGGCAATACTTTTCTACCGGGCGCTGTTAGCGGCGATGTTTTCTATGCCACAGACCTTACCGGCGCCACCGCAATTTCCATGTCCGCGCAATCGACCAGTCAGAGTGGCGGCAGCCAGCCACACGAGAACCGGATGCCCACGTTGACCGTGCAGTACTGCATAGCGGTCTTCGGCATCTTCCCGTCGCAGGCCTAATCTACCCACCCCACAGCAAAGTGCTGGAGCCGCTGCCATGTTTTGGCGCTGACAGCATCACCGGAGGACTTCAACATGACACAACCGTTTATTGGCGAAATTCAATTGTTCGGTTTCAACTTCAATCCGCGTGGCTGGGCGTTCGCGAACGGCGCCACACTTCCAATCTCGCAGAACACGGCTCTGTTCTCATTACTTGGCACTACCTACGGCGGGAATGGGCAGACCACCTTCCAACTGCCGAATTTCGCCGGCCGTGCCGGCTGCCAGCAAGGCAACGGGCCTGGGCTTTCACCGGTGGTGCTGGGTGAGAACTTTGGCGTCAACACGGTCACGCTAGCCAGTAATCAGATTCCGTTACATAACCATGGGGTTACTGCTTTCTCCCAATCTGACGGTAGCAAGAAATCCGGATCGCCAGCGGCCAACGCAGGGCTTTCCACCATGGGCAGTAGCACGGCACGACCATTTATCGATACGCCGCTGAACACTACTTTTGCTCCGAACATGATTCAGCCCAGCCAAGGCGGCGGGCAGCCGCATGAAAACCAGCAGCCCTATCTGGGGGTAAATTTTTGCATTGCCTTGCAAGGGATTTACCCGTCATTTCCCTGATTGCATGACTCCACTTCCTTCGTTTCCAGCCAGCTCGGATCGCTGTATAGAAACACCCGCGTTCTTGCTGGAGCGCGGGTTTTCTTTGCGCCATGCGCAAGACCAGGACATTCCGCGTTTACGCCTGTTATATGCCGATACGCGCGCCGAAGAAATGTCGACAGTGCCTTGGCCGCGGGAAGCAAAGCAGCAATTTCTCGATCAGCAATTTGATCTTCAGCATCAGCATTACCTGAAACACTATATTGATGCAGACTTTCTCGTAATTGAACGCGATGGCATGGTGCATGGCCGCTACTACATTTCAAGAACGGCACCCGAGCATCTCATCATCGATATCTGCCTCATGGAGCAACAGCGTGGACATGGCATTGGACGCGTGTTGATCGAGGAATCACAACGCGAGGCCTCGGCACTCGGACGAGGTATGCATCTGCATGTCATCAAATACAACACACGCGCCCTGCGTCTTTATGAAAAACTGGGGTTCAGGATGGATGGCAGCAGCGACACGCATCATCACATGTGCTGGCGTGGCAATCCGGATGCGGCCTAGTTGAACAAAGCCTGATACAGGAACCCTTCGCGTTCGCGCGCAATCGGCACGAGAAAAATTCCTACCTCGCCAATTTTCGGGTGGCGCATTTGATAAATCTGCTGCGGAAATAAAAACACCGCCGTATTGCGAAACAGTAGCGAGAACGGAACGCGCATGGCATTGGGCATTCGCTGTTCGATGGCTCTGGCTTCGACCAGCACAAACTCGATTTCCCCCTCATTTAGCGCTGCGGTGAATGTCTCGTTTACACAGCCGGAAAAGTGGTCGAGCGTCAGCAAATCCATGTTCGGTTCCTTGGGAGCAATTTGCCTAGTTTATTAAAAACCGCCATCGGAGTCGCGGTATTTATCAACTACTTTTTCGCGTCGTGAAAACAGCATCAGGATGCGTTTTTTGACAGTACCAAATCCACCGCTTTCATGGCAGCTTCAATGAAGCCCGACTCAAGTTCTGTCAGGATTCCAGGCTCGATGTAATCGTGATGAGTGCGACGCGAATCGACGCCTTCCGTCATATTGTTGATCTTGTGCTGCAAGACTTCGGGTTTGATTCCCTTGAACGGAAGAAAATTGCAAAGCTCCCCGATTATTCGATCAGGTTCTTTTGTCAGATCCTCATAGCGCAGGATCAGTACCGACCGGGAATTTTGCCATTGCTGCATGAATGTCAGATGGGCCGCCCATTGTGTGCAAAATTGCTCTGTTTCCGCCTCGCTTCGTATCTCACCCCAGGCCTTGGCAGAACGAACGCAATCGGCGAGTCCGCGGAAAATATAAATCACCGAGGTTCCCGGTATCACGTCAAACAGCATTCGTATTAGATGAGGCTGCCATCCGGGATATTTGAACCCCCAGAGGTCCCGGCCATTTTTTTCAGCGTGCTGCTGGCAATACGCAAGGCCTGCAAATGAACCCTCGCGCAATGCTGCCAGGTAAGCATCGATGTCTGGCATCAGATCCGGAATCCAGTCATTCGTATCGCCCTGCATCACCCGATCAAGACTGGTGGCAAATCGCTGGCGCGAATGCGTGTACACCATTTTGCGCGAGACGAACATCTGCAGCTGCCATTCCAGATCCTTGCCGATTTCCTCGCCGTAGATCAGGGCGTTTTCCGACGAGCACAGCAAGCGCTGCAGCAGGGTAGTGCCGCAGCGAATCGTCGGTGAACTCAGCAAGATCGGCCTGTGCTCAAGCATGGGCAAAACGTTTTCGAGCGTTGATTATTTTACCCGTGCAAGTGAATAGACTTCGCTGGCGGCCCGCAGCCCTGAAAGCGCAGCACCTTCCATGAAGCCCTGCCATTCGTAGAAGCTGTTGGTGTGTTCGCCGGCAAACAGCAGGTTTCCAACCGCCTTGGCTTCATTATGGGCAATCGTCGTGAAGTAACCCGGGCGATTGCAGCTATGCGAGCCCTTGCTGAAAGGGTTGCTCGACCAGTTCTCGGTATAGGCTAAAACAACGCCGCGGGCATTGCGTTGTACGGCATCGTTCGCGCCCGGAATCACGCCTTCCAGATAGCTCAGGAATGACCTCGCGTCCGACTGCACGGTGCTGGACTTCATGCTGCGAGACCGCATGCCGCCGGCATAACCGGCGAGGACCGCGCGTGTGCCGTTTGACTTGCTCGGGTTGGCTTCCCAGGTGGACTGGATCGAGGCGCTGTCGCTGTATCCGCTACCGTTGAGGCCATGGCGGGTGTACCAATAAGGCTGTTTGAAACCAACCATCAGCTTGCTGTGATCACCCATGCTGGCATCGTTGATGGCGAGACGTTTTGAAGCTGGCAAGTTCAGGCTCGAATCGAGTTCGACATCGCGCAGCACGCTGAACGGCAAGGTCATTACGACCGCTTCGTGATCGCTTTGCAGCGTGCGGCCACCGACATCGAATGTCAGGCGCAAGCGGTGATTCGCGAGTTTTCTTACGGCTAGCAATTTGTAGCCGAGCGCTACCGGTGTTGGCAATGCCGCAGCCAGATTCGACGTGATGCGATCATTGCCTTCGGCCACGCGCAAATTTTCGCCGCTAAATACGCCGAAAGGCGACAGCTTGCTTCGTTTGTCAGAGTAGACAAAGCGCAGGAAACTGATCGCGCTGAGCTCGTCGATACCGGCGCCGTACTCGGCCATGTAAGCGGAACTGATAACCGTCCGTAACAGGTCGCCGGCGCCGTGCAGGATCAAATAGTCTTCAAGACTCATGTAATCGAACAAGGCATCGGCTTCGGTAAAGCTGTCGGCGGTAGGATAGCTGAGCGTATTCAGATCTTGGCGGATGGAAATCGCGAATGCGCGATATTCTTCCGCCACCTGGGCTTCGGAATACATGCGACCACCGAATTGGTAATACGCCGTTCCAGGGAACATTGTGGAATCTTCAAGTGTTAGCCCCATGGAGCGTGCGTAACCGATCATCGTCTGGTGCGAGCCATTGATGAACTCGCCACCGCGTTCGACTACTTGGCCGGGGAAGAAGCCGCGCAGACTTGAACAACGGCCGCCGACACGCTCGGAAGCTTCAAAGACACGCGCCTGGATACCCATACGCGCCAATTCGGAAGCACAGGCCAGCCCGGCCAGTCCGGCACCCACGACGGCGATACCGCCACCGCCCGTGTTGCCCAATTCGATTATCTTGCTGCCGAGTTTGGCCATTTGCGACCACGCGGTCGGAGCCATAGTGCCAACGGCGGCTGTTGCCGTCGCCGCCAAGGCGCCTTTCGCAAATTTTCGACGGCCGGCAATACGCAGGTTTTCCTGTTCGATTGCTTCCATTGCGCTTTCACCGGTTCGTTCGCAACGCTCTGCCAAGCGTGCCAAACGAAGCAATTGCGCCATCATGTTACTGCGACTCATAAGCACCCCATCCCCTGAATGTGTGAAAATAGATATACCGCGTTGCCATACTCTGCACAAGTCAATATCCGTGACATGTTTCAAACAGGTTTGCCGGACAGAAACTTGTGACAAAAATCAAATAATGTCTGCCGATTGAAACTATCAGATGACGACAAATGTCTGTCTCAAGCCGATGCGGCTCGATAGTCTTCGGCAGCTCCCCGCGCGATAATAACAAGCACGCAACGTCTCGGGTGACGAGCAGACCAAGAGTTGACCAGATTTTACTTGACGCTCTCCGGATTCGCACAATTATGGTGCAATGCATGGCCCCGCCCACGTCAGCGGTAAAAGTCTCGATGGCCCGGCTGTCCGTGACAGCTCAAACAGCGAGATCTTGCTGCGTTGTAATGGCAAGCATCACCTGGCAGGCGACCAAGCTTCCTGCGCAAAGCAAATAGAAGTGCGTCCCGGATTGCGCTGTGCTGCCTCCGGGCTACCTGCTACCTAGTTAGGTGATTAGTGCGGCGAGTTGTCATACAAAGTCGCCGCGTGCGCAACGGGTACCAGAATGACCGCATCGTAGGCGTAAACAAGGCGCTCGAATTTCGCACCACCAGCGCGACGCAATTCCGAATGACTCCGCAATGACGCCAATGGGATCAGGGTCCATTGTGTATGGTCTGCGGCATCCAGCAATGGCTGTGCGCCGATGACGGACAACTCCTCTGCTGCGTTGTAGTTCGTGCGCTTGGCGGCTACTTCTGGCGCAAAAGGAAACCAGCGGTTTGCTTCACCACCACTCGCCAACACCAGTAAATGCAGGGAAGTCTTGCCATTGCTCTGCGCGAGTTCCGATGCAAGATTGCCCAGATCGAATACGCCCAGTGGGCTCAATCCGCGGCCCGCGTGAAATGCACCCAGACGAAATAGCGCGTGCGGTTGTACCGAGCCGCTGCGTTGCGCACTGCGGTAGGCGCGCATGAAATTACGCTTCATCAACTGCGAGCGCGCGATGTTCGAGGAGGGATCGCCATCATGATCGGCACGATAGATGGCGGCACTCGTTTCAAGATCACCGATTAACTCCATCGCTTTGGGTGAACGTGCGAACGCGCTACGCAATCTGAGAAAATCCCCCGGTTTCAATTGCGTCAGCAACGTTGCTCCGGAGTCTCGTTGCGCCACCATCTTGCGATACAGATCATCATCGCGCGTTGCGTACTCATTGGCGATCTTGCGGCCCGATGTGTTCGGTGCAAGTAGGGATAACTCACGAAACAGCATGCGTCCGGACAAAACAAACTCCTGATCGACACCCCATAGCGCGCCAGGCTTTTTCGAATCGCGTACCGCCGTCGATGCCATCGTGCCATCTTCGCGCCAGTTGAAAAAAGGAATGGCGGTCGGGAATCGAGCATTCAATTTTTCGATGCCGCCATCATTGTTCTTCGCCGCGTCTTCCAGTGCAGATGCTGCACGCGGTCCGGTTTCGATGACCAAATGTTCGAAGCGATTGCTTTTGCGCGATTGCCATAATGCCG
>Ga0209023_10001747_pt1 | contig 28488 bp, 23 predicted proteins | sample LakOneMetagenome_FD_187468 | JGI IMG/M metagenome (GOLD analysis project Ga0209023, IMG submission 187468) | Freshwater and sediment microbial communities from Lake Erie, Canada (SPAdes) (version 2) | ecosystem: Environmental > Aquatic > Freshwater > Lentic | place: Lake Erie, Canada...
CGATATAAATGTTGACGTAGATGACAACTGTAAAGATCTGCACATTCCGATTTTACTTTCACCTTCAGGTTTCACATTTTACAGAGGCTGTTAGAATGCCAGCCGCAATTCGTTTTTTGTTTGATGGGAAAATTTGTGAAGTACCACGGCCCGATTCTGGAATGACCCTGCTGCAATTTCTGCGTGAGAGAATGCGCAAGACAGGCACCAAAGAAGGATGTGCTGAGGGCGATTGCGGGGCTTGCACGGTCTTGGTTGGTGAAGCCCGGGCGGGGAAGGTTCATTGGCGCAGCGTCAATGCATGCATCTTGCCTGTTGCAATGCTAGATGGCCGGGCCCTGATGACCGTCGAATGCCTGTCGGATGGAGAAAAGCTTCATCCTGTCCAACAGGCCATGGTTGATCAAAATGCATCGCAGTGTGGATTTTGCACTCCCGGATTTGCCATGTCGATCGTTGCGCGCACGATGGGTGCTGCGGGCACCGACATTGAGCCAAAAGATGCGATCGCTGGCAACTTGTGTAGATGCACAGGGTATGGCCCGATCTTAGCCGTCATGAATTTGAAAGCCTGTTTGGTTGCTAATGGTGATCGCAAGCAAAACGCTGAAGGGCAGGGGGACGGTGCGATTCTCCAAGCACTCTCGGACATTGGAAGGAAGAATGGCCTTGCACTAAAATGGCGTGACCCAGTGACACAGACGCAACGGCAATGGTTTCTACCAAGATCAATCGATGAACTGATGAAGCTGATGGCTCGTTTTCCAAAAGCTCGACTCGTGGCAGGTGCGACGGACGTTGGCGTTGAAATAGCCAAATTCGATAACACACCTGAAACGGCCATTTTCCTGGGCGAGTTGAGGGCACTTCAGCTCATCGAGGAAACTGACAGTGAGCTGCGTATCGGAGCGTGTGTGCGCCTGGTCGATGCATTGGGGCCCCTAAGCAGACTCTCTAATGAACTTGGCGAGTTGATTCTCCGCTTCGGCGCGGTGCAGATACGCAATTCTGCAACCGTTGTCGGCAACATTGCCAATGGATCACCGGTTGGGGACCTGTTGCCAGCTTTGATTATGCTTGGAGCAAATTTGGAAATACGGTCGGAAGATTCAGTTCGTTATGTTCCCATCGAGACATATTTTATCGGTTATCGAAAGCAGGACCTCGTCGCAGGGGAATTTATCCAATCGGTTATAATTCCGCGAATCTCGCGGAATGCTCATTGCAGGATCACGAAACTGACGAAACGCCATGACTGTGATATTTCTGCAGTGTGCGGCGCAATCGCTTTAGAAATTGAGAACGACAAGATAGTCGATGCCCGAATTGCATTCGGAGGCATGGCTGAGACGCCGATACGCGCACGAAAGACTGAGGCCAAACTGGTTGGAGCCGCCTGGTCCCGCGAATCGGTTTTTGCGGCAGCCGATGAGTTGATCAACGAACTGACACCCATTTCAGATGCACGAGCTTCTTCGGCATATCGATCTGATATGGCAGCCAATCTCGTGCGTGATATGTGGCCCGCAACAATGACCTCGCGATTTCCACTTAAAACAGCAAAGCCCGTAAGTGTCTAAGGCAGTCGCCAGCCAGCTGAAGGCTACAAGTCTTGTCCCGCCGCATGAAAGTGCAGTGGCGCACGTTACCGGGCGTGCACTCTTCATAGATGACCTGCCTGAACCGGACGGCTTGCTGCATCTGGCGTTTGGAACCAGTTCCCTTGCGCATGCGCGTGTCACAAATATCGACCTTGAGAAAGTTCGGTCAGCCCCAGGAGTCGTCGGCGTCTTCTCGTCTTGTGATGTACCAGGTGAAAACAATGTCGCGCCAGTTTCGGGTGAAGATCCGCTGTTTCAAGATGGCTGTGTAACTCATGTTGGCCAAAGCCTGTTCGCAGTAGCCGCAACTACGCGGCGTGCCGCTCGCAGAGCGGCCAAGCTGGCTGTGATCACGTACGAGCAGCTTCCGGCTTTGGTCTCGATCGAGCAAGCAAGGAACGCTGGGTCCGTGATTGAGCCGACTCAGAGCATTTCTCGAGGGGATGTCTCAGCAGCATTCAGAGAGGCACCCTATCGACTGTCTGGCTCGATCACGATCGGTGGGCAAGAGCACTTCTATCTTGAAGGGCAGGTGGCAATGGCCTTGCCGGGCGAAGGACGCGAAATCCGTGTCATCAGTTCAACCCAACACCCAAGTGAGGTTCAGGCAACCGTAGCGACCGTACTTGGCCTTGAGCGCGCCGATGTAACGGTCGAAACACGTCGCATAGGCGGAGGATTTGGAGGGAAGGAAACTCAGGCCGCGATATTTGCTGCCGCTGCTGCGCTTGCAGCGCAAAAATTGAGGCGTCCAGTCAAGTGCCGAGCCGATCGCATGGATGATATCGCGATGACGGGTAAGCGACATGATTTCTTGATCGACTATGACGTTGGATACGACGAAAGCGGTAGAATCCATGGCCTTGTGATCGAAATGGCCTCACGCTGTGGTGATACGGTTGATCTTTCCCCCGCAATCAACGACCGCGCGATGCTTCATGTTGACAACTGCTATTATCTAGATGCCGTCGAAATCATTTCACATCGTTTCCGCACGCATACGGTATCCAATACGGCATTCAGGGGCTTTGGTGCGCCCCAAGGCATGATGGCCATTGAACGGGTTATGGATCACATTGCCCGCGCGCTATGTCTGGATCCCCTGATTGTCCGTCAACGAAACCTGTACGGATCGAATGGGCGCGACAAAACGCCATACGGCATGATTGTTTCCGATAATATTGCGCCCAAACTGATCGACAAGCTTGTAGCATCATCAAATTACAAAAAGCGGCGTGATGCAATTGATCAATTAAACAGCACATCGACTCGCATTAAGCATGGCATTGCACTTACTCCAGTAAAATTTGGAATATCGTTTACGACAACACATTTAAATCAAGGCGGAGCTCTACTCCAAGTCTACGCCGACGGCACCATCCTTCTAAACCATGGAGGTGTTGAGATGGGGCAAGGTCTTTTTACAAAGGTGGCACAGATTGTTGCCAATTGTTTTGGCGTTCCATGCTCCAGCGTGCGATCCTCGGCCACATGCACAGACAAGGTTCCAAACACTTCGGCTACGGCGGCATCTTCGGGCACGGACCTAAATGGAATGGCCGCGTTGGTCGCAGCCCAAAAAATCCGTGGCAGGCTGACCAAATTTCTTGCACTCAAAAAAAGGTGCGAGGAGGATAAAATCAATTTCATTGATGGACAGGTCATTGTCGACGATGAGTCAATATCTTTCGCTGAATGCTGTCAAATTGCTTATCTTTCGCGCATTTCCCTTTCAGCGACTGGATTTTATTCAACGCCAAAAATTGCATATGACAGATCCGTCCGAAAAGGCCGTCCTTTCTTGTATTTTGCTTACGGCGCCGCCGTTTCAGAAGTCGCACTGGACACCTGCACAGGCGAGCATCGACTGCTCAGGGTCGATATTCTGCATGACGTGGGATGTTCAATTAACACCGCGATTGATCGAGGTCAGATAGAGGGCGCCTTTACCCAAGGAGTGGGTTGGCTCACCAGTGAAGAGCTGTTTTTTGATGAGCATGGTCACCTGCTGACGCTTGGCCCATCGACATACAAAATTCCGACCGCAAACAGTGTCGCAGAACAACTCAATCTAGAAATCTGGCATGGCGAAGGCAACAAAGAGCCTACCGTCATGCGCTCGAAAGCCGTCGGCGAGCCGCCGTTCATGTTAGCAATTTCCGTTTTTTCTGCGCTAGCGGCCGCCGTAAGTGCTGCATCAAATGAACGCTCGAAACTCACGCTAGATGCGCCGGCAACTCCGGAGCGTCTGCGGCGAGCGCTAAAACCAAGCGGCGACTGAAAATGCACGCAGAGCCATCTTGGGCTTCGGTTGCTCGATCAATACTGGAGGACGGCCAGGAAACCGCACTGGTAACGATCATGGCAACTTCGGGTTCGGCACCACGAGAGGCGGGTGCACGGATGGTTGTTTCGGAGATTGGTTCCTTCGGCACGATCGGGGGAGGGCATCTTGAATTTGTTGCCCAACAGCAAGCGCGCCGCCTGATGAAGGCTCCAGGTCCAAGCTGGCGCATCCAGGACTTCCCGCTTGGACCACTTCTGGGCCAATGTTGCGGTGGCAAAGTTCGGCTGTTGATTGAACGGTTGCATCACAACGAAGACAGCGCTTGGCTCGCGATGGTGGATCGATGCCTGAGATCGCTGGACGCCTTTTCAATTCGGCATCAGTTTCAATCAGACAAAGTTGCTCGTGAAATTCACGAGTTGAGCGCGGCCAAGAACTGGAATTCATTTCCGGATAGGAATTTGCTGACTGGCGACTTTTTGATTGAGCCGTTTGACAATCGACACCAACGAGTCATCCTGGTTGGAGCCGGACACGTTGGATCTGCCATAGTGCGGGCAATGCAGCGTCTGCCATTCAAGATCATGTGGTTTGATACGAGGTCGGAAATTCGGGATGAACGGGTTTTGTGCAGGCCTGCAGATTCAATTGAGCAACATTTACAGGGCGCCGAAGCCAGTGACGTCATCCTTGTGATGACACACGACCACGCACTCGATTTCCGCCTGATTGAAGCTGGACTAAGAGGGAATGCATCATTTGTTGGCCTGATCGGTTCTGCCACCAAACGCGCGAGATTTTTTAGCCGACTGGAAAAATCTGGCTATGAAAAGAATATTCTAAGCCGGCTTGTCTGCCCAATCGGACTTCCAGGAATTTCTGGGAAGGATCCGGCCGTGATCGCGGCATCCGTTGCAGCGCAATTGCTGGCTGCAAGGGAAGCATACGGATTTGCCAATTAGGAATTGATCGAACCAATGGGTATGCGGGAGAAGATGTCAGAATTTCGATGACAGCGGCTACTGGCAACCAATTGCCATGAGATTCTGCAAGCGACTTGCGTTGGTATTTTTCCGGATTTTTGTAACAAAATTTGTCCGCATTCCAGCACCGTATGGGTTAGCTGCGGCCGTCTACCAAGGGTATCTTGTTAAGCGTGCGCCGGTGATTGCTGGCTGTAATTTGCTGCCGATACAACGAAGATTTGCTCTCCAAATTGAATTTTCGGGTTATGAACCACCTATTTTTGGGCGCAATTGAAACTGGCTGGTATTATCAAGAAACGCTGGATCTTGTGGCTCGTTCAAATACCTGTCTAGTTGAATTCCTCCAGCTTGGCTCAACAATATTCCTCCAATGTCACCCATCGGATGCTATTATCATCGGGGTACGTGCCAGTTGAGCAAGATACCTTTTTGCCTCTTGCCAAGGGGTTTTTGATCAGCCAATGATAATAACAGATTTCGTGGGGAGCTTTTGTCGAAATGCGCTGGTCGGCTTCGTTTATGATCCTCATCGCATTGACTACTGCGTGTACTAATAAATCTGCAGACAGATCCGAAGAGCAACCGGATAGAGTTGTACGGACTGTGAAAGCCGTTACTTCTCAGAATGAAAGTTATTTAGAAATTTCCGGCACGGTTCGCCTAAAGCGCGAAGTATTATTATCTTTCAACACTGGCGGACGCATTGCTGAAATTTCGGTTCGGGATGGCGACTATGTACGATCGGGTCAGATATTGGCTCGGCTCGATCGGACCTCCTTGAGAGCTGCTTCAACCTCGGCAGAAGCGCAGGCCGCCAGCGCCGAGGCAGAGTATGAACGGCTGAAATCCTTACGAGCTGATGGTTGGGTATCCAAGGCCCAGTTCGAAAATGCGCGCGCTCAAGCGATTTCTTACCGTGCGGCAGCGGAGCAAGCCAAGTTTGATTTTCGTACCGGAGTGATAGTCGCAACTGGGCCAGGTGTGATTCTGCGCCGACAAGCCGAGTTGGGGCAGGTGGTGGCAGCGGGGGTTCCCGTTGTCAGTTTGGGCGATCTTAATGCAGGATTTGTCTTGCAATTGCCGATTGCCGAATCCGATGTCGCCAATCTGCAACCAAGCCAACGTGCACTGGTGACCTTGCCGACAATTTCGGCCGAACCATTTGGCGCGGTCGTGTCTGAAATTGGCGCCCGCAGTGACGACGGCACCGGAACTTTTCGAGTGGAATTGAGGCTGCCACCGATGCGTGGATTGCGGTCAGGATTGTTGGGAAATGCGCGATTGCTGCTGAACAATCAATCTCTTCGAGTTGGCTCGGTGTCCATTCCATCGGCAGCTGTTTTTGGGGCGCGGGCCGATGAAGGATTTGTTTATGTGGTCGACCTGCAGACAAAACGCCTACACCGCAAGATGATTTCGATTGGAAGCCTCGATAACAACATGCTGACCGTCAAGAGCGGTCTCTTACCAGGCGAGAACGTCGTCGTATCGGGCGTCGATCGGTTGCGTGACGGAATGACTGTCCAGCAGGTCATCACTTCTTAAGGGATGCGGGATCGAGTGATGGACAGTCATGAAATTGATTGAGCTTGCAGTTCGCCGCTGGCAGATCACGCTCGTATTTTTTTTGGCGATGCTGGCATTGGGCGTCGCGGCTTACATTTCAATACCACGGTCTGTAGATCCCCATTTCCCGGCGCCGCTGATCGGTGTAATTGTAACTGCACCGGGGGCTGAGCCTGTCGAAATCGAGGCCGCAATTGCCCGGCCAATTGAAGATGCGCTACAGGGCTTGGACGGGATCGTAAAAGTCAGTTCCCGCTCAACCGATTCAGTTGCGCTGATCAACGCCGAATTTGACTGGGACTCTGATCCCGAGAAGCACTACGACAAAGTGGTGGGCGAGGTAAACGCAATCCGCGCCTTCCTACCTCCGTCAATTCGCGACATTAAGGTTGAGCGATTCCGCACTACCGAAGCGGCCGCCTTACAGTTTGCGCTGGTCAGCGATACGGCTTCGTACCGTCGGCTGGAGAAGTATGCCAAAGACCTGAGAGAACGTCTCAATGGGGTGTCGGGCGTTCGATCGACAACGACCTGGGGCATCCCGCCACCTGAAGTGCGGGTTGGAATTGACGCTGGGAAGCTGGCTCAGCTGGGCATTCCTGTGACGGCGTTGACAGACGCCCTGCGCCAGGGTTCGCTGGATATCGCCCCAGGTGCCGTTCATAGCGGGGATCAGCGATTGACTATCCAGGCGGGTAGCGCATTTCAGTCGGTCGAAGAAATTGCAAATGTGCCAGTCCGGGCAAATGACGGACGCGTTGTGCGGGTCAAGGATATCGCGACGGTCGATTGGAATTATTCAGAGCAGGCTCACTACGCTAGGTTCAATGGCCATCGTGCAGTCTGGATCACGCTCAATCAAAAAGATAATTTCAACGTTTTGGATATTCGCCGCGATGCAATCAACGCCACCAACGAATACCGAAAATTGCTGCCGCCTGACGTTGGATTGGAGGTTGGCTTTGATCAATCTCTGGACATATCTCAAAAGCTGAAAACCCTGGGGCGAGATTTCGCCATAGCTCTGGCTATTGTGCTGCTTACCCTTTTCCCGCTTGGCTGGCGGGCATCGGTGATCGTAATGGTGTCGGTGCCACTTAGCCTTGCGATAGGCTGTGCCGTTTTGGCTGCCTTGGGGTTTACCCTCAACGAGCTGTCAATTGCCGGGTTCATTATCGCGCTCGGCCTGTTGGTCGACGATTCGATCGTTGTGACTGAGAATATTTCCCGCCGCCTGCGAAGTGGTGCAGATCGCATCTCCGCCGCAATTGGCGGGGCTCAGCAGGTCGCGGTTGCTGTCATCGGCTGTACTTCCGTCTTGATGTTTGCATTCCTGCCTTTGGCTTTCCTGCCAGAGGCCGCCGGAAAGTTCACAAGATCACTCCCCGTAGCGGTGTTAGGAACCGTCGCAGCGTCTCTGGTGGTATCGTTGACTATCATCCCGTTCCTGGCAAGCCGCCTGCTGTCAGGCGCGGAATCCGAGCATAGCAGCCGTTCGTTGAAATCGATCCAGAATGCTATCCATCGGTTTTACTCGCCAGCCCTCAATTGGTCGCTTACCTACCCGAAGAAGGCAGTGGTTCTGGCGGCAATACCGGCGATAGCATGTTTGGGCCTGCTGCCTTTGATAGGCTTGAGCCTGTTCCCTTCAGCCGAGACACCTTACTTTCTGGTAGAGGTCAATGCTCCTCCAGGTGCGGCGATCAGCCAGACCGATCGAGCAGTACACTTTGTTGAAAGTACGTTGACCAAGGAACCCGAAGTCAAGGCTGTTCTGGCGAATGTTGGTCGCAGCAATCCACGGGTCTACTACAACACCAATTCCTATGATCAACGCGCCAACACCGGTGGCGTGCTTGTGGTGCTCAAGGATTGGAATCCTGTTTCCGGCCCAGCGCTGGTTTCAAGGTTGCGCAAGAAGTTCGCTGGCTATCCCGACGCCGAATTGGTGGTCAGAACCTTCCAGAAAGGGCCTCCAGTAGACGCGCCAATTACCATCAAGATTATTGGGCCTGAGATATCGCAACTCAAACGGATTGCCGCCGAAGTTGAAGATGTAATCAGCAAAGTGAAGGGAACTAGGGACATCAAGAATCCGGTTGCTGTCGATTATCCTCGGCTAAATTTGAATCTTGATTCCGCCAAAGCCGCTTCGCTTGGAGTTGTCCCAGGATCAGCACAGCGTGCCATCCGCCTCGCAATGGAGGGAGAGACGGCAGGGCGCATTCGAGACCGTGAAGGTGATGCCTACAACGTTGTTGTCAGATTTCCGTTTGAGCAGCGACATGAAATTTCGGCTCTTAATGGGATCTACGTGCCAAGCAATCAGGGGGTCGTCCCGTTACGGGCGATAGCAGAACCCAAGCTTGATAGCGCATTGGTATCGATCGATCGAGAACGCCAACAACGCGTAGTCTATTTGTCGAGTGAAGTGAGCGCAGGTTTTTTAACAGCGGACGTCAACGCGGCCGTTTTCGAAGCAATCAAAAGGATCAAATTACCGGAAGGCTATAGATTTGAAGCTGGCGGAGAAGCTGAGCAATTGACAAAAAGTTTTGGGGGAATGGGTCCAATCATTACGATCGCTATTTTCGGAATTCTCGTGATTCTTGTCATAGAATTTGGCAATTTTCGTGAAACTATTGTTGTCGCAAGTGTGATACCATTTGGAATAATTGGCGGCCTATTGGCGCTGTTTTTAACCGGATCGTCGCTTAGCTATACAGCGGTTATCGGCTTTATCGCATTGGTGGGCATCGAAATCAAAAACTCGATTTTGTTGGTTGATTTTGCAACCCAACTCAGAGGAGATGGTCTTTCTGTGCGTCAATCCATTGAGACTGCAGGCGAAATTCGCTTTTTCCCGGTGCTCTTGACGTCGGTAACGGCGATTGGAGGGTTGCTGCCATTGGCATTATCCGGTTCTGGCCTGTATGGCCCTCTAGCCTGGGTCATCATTGGCGGCCTCATTTCTTCGACCCTGATGTCTCGCATAGTGACGCCGGTTGCCTATTTGCTGCTGATCCGTGGCCGGAAATAGGCTTTTGAAATCAATATTCTAAACAATTTGTATCGTGTTGCATTCCCTTATTTGACCTTCGGAAACGCGCATAACCAACGATTGCTCCGGCCCTGGATTCTGCTCGTACATCGATTGGGCCCCAGTTGATGGTGGCCAATCGGGATTGGCCGCTATCTGGGCGCAGCCGATCCACGGCGCCCCGGGGGCGCTTGCAGTCACGCCATGATCTCCTGAACCAAGTGTCTTCGCCAACTGTATTTGCCTAAGAACAGCACCTGAACGGCCACTTGGTTGGCGATCGGTCGGACGTTCCAAGGGTGAAAGCTGGCGGACAGGGTGGGATTCGAACCCACGGTGAGCTTGCACCCACGGCGGTTTTCAAGACCGCTGCCTTAAACCACTCGGCCACCTGTCCTACGGCACGGGCCGCTAGCCGGTTTCTGGCCACGCGGCAATTCCCGAATCGCTGTTGCTGTGCGACAAGGTCCGGATGATCGATCCCCGGCGATTCCGATTTCCTGTTTTCCTGGGCGTGGCCATCGCGCTCGCTTCGGCTTCGAGCGGGAGTGTCGGCTTGCAGGACAATCTGCTGCCGCCCGCGCCAGCGCCGGTATCGCAGGCCGTGGTTCAGCCCATTCCGGCCGCTCCCGATCCGGCGGATGGCTTCGCCGGTTATCTCGAATTGCTTCGCGCCAAGGCCCGCGCGCAGGGTGTCAGCCAGCAGAGCATCGATGCCCTGACCACAGGGCTGACAGTCAATCCGCGGGTAATTTCGCTCGATCAGGCACAACCTGGCTCACGCCCCGGCTCGCCGCCTGCGTTCTGGCCCTATTATCGCGACCATGTCGATGCAGCACGGATCAATGGCGGCCGCGATATGTTGGCGGCCAGCGCAGACATAACCCCGCGGATCGAGGCGGAATACGGTGTGCCTGCCAAGGTGCTGCTGGCGATTTGGGGGCACGAGACCTTCTATGGCCGGGTCAAGGGCGACTTCGACCTGTCCCGATCGCTCGCAACGCTTGCCTATGAAGGCCGCCGCCGCGCGCTGTTCGAAGCAGAGTTCCTGGCGCTGCTCAAGATGGCCGATCGCGGCGTGCCGCGATCCAGGATGGTCGGCAGTTGGGCCGGGGCCTTTGGTAATCCGCAGTTTCTGCCTTCGATCTACCTGCGGCTGGCCAAAGACGGCGATGGCGATGGTTTCGCCGATATCTGGAACAACCGCAGCGATACGCTAGCCTCGATCGCCAACTATTTCCGCGATGCCGGCTGGCGGCGCGGCGAGCCGTGGGGCGTGCGGGTTACGGTACCGGATTCGCTCGATCGCGCAGCGCTTGGCGAGAAGCTCCAGGCGCCAAGCTGCCAGAACGTCCATGCCCGGCATTCGCTATGGAAAACTGTGGCGGAATGGAAAGCGCTGGGTCTGCAACCACAGGCGGCAATCGCAGACCAAACCATGGCCACCCTGTTCGAACCCGATGGGGCAGGGAATGGTTCATTCCTGTTAACCGGGAATTATCGGGTCATCCTGCATTATAACTGCTCGAACTACTACGCTTTATCCGTGGGGTTGCTTGCAGATGAGATTGCGCGTTGACCATGCCTTGCCGCTTGCGGCACTGATCCTCCTTGGTGCCTGCGGGGGCGGAGTGATCCAGAGCGCTCCCGCCTTGGCTGCCGGGGCACCTGGCCCGGCCGGGGACTATCCGGTTGTCGTTGGCCCGGCCTATGTGGTCGACGGAACGACCTATACCCCCGTCGATACCATGAATTTCGACACCGTTGGCCGCGCCGAAGTGGGGCGTGAAGGCGGCAACACCGTTACCGCCGCGCACCACACCTTGCCGCTGCCGAGCTATGTCGAAGTAACCGCGCTCGATACCGGGCGGACCATTTTGGTCCGCGTCGAACGCCGCGGTCCGATGCAAAGCAAGGCATCGATCGAGCTTTCGCCCGGTGCCGCCGCGCAGCTTGGCCTGATCGGCCAGACCCAGACCGCGGTTCGTGTGCGCCGGGTCAACCCGATCGAGCCCGAACGCGCGTTGCTGCGGGCTGGACAGCCGGCTCCGCCGCGGATGGATACGCCCAAGTCGCTGCTGACGGTCCTTTACCGCAAGCTTGATGCGCAGGAAGGCGTGACCCGCCCGGCACCCGATGTCACTCCACCGCCGCCGTCGGCGCCTGTGCCCGCACCCACGCCTGCTTCAACGCCGAAGCCGGAGAAGGGCAGAAAAACCACGCTCACCGCTCCCGCGCCCAAGCCTGCGCCGGTTCCAAAGCCGGCTCCCACACCAGTGCCCGCGCCAAAGCCGGTTCCCGCACCAGCTCCGGTGCCCGCCGCGCATGGCAAATTCGTGGTTCAGGTCGGTGCATTCTCGAACCAGGCCAATGCTAAAGCAGCAGCCGCCAAAACCGGCGGATCGGCAACTACCGCAGGCAAGCTCTGGCGCGTGCGGATGGGTCCCTTTGAATCCGAAGCCGATGCCAAGGCCGCCTTGGCGAAAGCCAGGGCCGCAGGCTATAGCGACGCCCGAATCCAACGCGCGGACTAAGGCCTGGCCCCGCGCTGCGGCGAGGGGCTGAGCTTGATCAACTGGCGTTTCCTGCTGCCAATCGCGCTGGTGCTTTCCGGCACGGTAAGCGCTGCGCCGGCTGAACTGCTGCTCACCATCACTGCTGTACCGCTGGAGCCGCCCAAGCAGGATCAGGCTCCGATCGCTTTGCTCGCAGACATGTCCTCGGGCCAGATCCTGTTTGCCCGCGCGGCGGACAAGCGGATGCTGCCGGCCTCGATGACCAAGGCGATGACCGCGCTGGTTGCCTTCGACCTGATCAAGCAAGGCAAGCTGGATGAAAATGCCGTGGTCACGATCCGTCCCGAACTGGCCGCGCGCTGGGCGGGGAAGGGGACTTCTCTGAACCTCAAGCCCGGCGAGCAGGTAAGGGTTGGCGACCTCTTGATGGGGACCACCACGGTTTCCGCCAATGATGCAGCGGTTGCCCTAGCCGAAGCCGCGCTGGGCAGCAGCGACACCTTCATCCAGACGATGAACGCCTATGCCAAGGCGCTGGGGATGACCGGCAGTCATTTTGCCAGCGTCAACGGCCTGCCAGATGGTGGCAAGACCTATGTTACCGCCAACGACATGATCCGGCTGGCGACTGCATTGGTGGCCGAGCATCCACAGCTTTACCACAAATACTTCGGGCACAAATTCATGATCTGGCGTGGCGGGCGGCACAACAGCCACGATCCTTTTGCCGGGGTGCTGCCGGGCGCAGACGGGATCAAGACCGGCCACACCCGTGAGGCCGGGTTCAACTTCCTCGGTGCGGTGGAGCGCCATGGGCGACGGCTGGTAGTGGTGATCGGCGGTTCGCCAAGCGAGGCGGCGCGGGCCGATGCTTCGCGCGCTCTGGCCGAATGGGGCTATCGGGCGTGGGACAGCCGCAAATTCCTTTCGGCCAACCAGATTGTCGGTGCGGCCAAAGTTCAGGGCGGCAATACCCGTGAAGTTCAGGTGGCGGTTCCGCGCGGCTTCGCGCTCGCGATTCCGTATGGCACGCGGCCAGCTGTCACCGGGCGGATTCTCTATCAGGGGCCGCTCAGGGCACCGCTAGCGAAAGGGCAGCAGGTTGCGCGGCTGGAAGTTTCAGTCGCGGGACAGCCAACCCACTATCTGCCGCTGGTGACAACTCGGGCCGTTGGTCCCGCCGGGACAATCGACAGGATCGTGGCTGGCCTGCTAGGGCTGTTCGCATGACGCGCGGAAAGTTCATTGCCTTCGAAGGCGGGGAAGGGGCGGGCAAGAGCACCCAGGTCCGCTTGCTCGCCCGCGAACTTGAAGCGCGCGGCATCACTTGCGTGGTCACGCGTGAGCCGGGCGGCACTCCTGGTGCAGAGGCGATCCGCGCAATGCTGCTCGGCACCGAAGGCGATGGCTGGCATCCCCGCGCCGAGGCCCTGCTGTTTGCTGCGGCCCGCTCTGATCATGTCGAGCGGCTGATTTTGCCCGCGCTGGAGCGCGGCGATTGGGTGATCTGCGACCGGTTTGTCGATTCGAGTCGGGCCTATCAGGGTGGGGCTGGGGGACTTTCCGATGCCGACGTTCTGGCCCTGCACCAGATCGGCAGCCAGGGACTGCTGCCTGACCTGACCTTGCTGATCGAAGTCTCACCCGAGGTCGCCGAGGCCCGGACCCATGCCCGCGACCTTGGCTCACCCGACCGGATCGGCGGGCGCGATCTGGCCTATCATGACCGGGTCGCCGCAGCATTTGCCGCGCTCGCAGATGCTGAACCCACGCGATTTGCGCGGATCGACGGCAATGGGGACGCGGAGCACGTGTTCGGGCTCATTCTGGGTACCCTTCAGTCATGCTTTGGTGCGCCTTGAGTACCCTTCATGGCCACGATGAGGCATGGCGTGAGTGGCGCGCTGCGAGCGGTTCGGCGCGGATGCACCATGCGTGGATCATCTCAGGGGTCAAAGGCCTGGGGAAAGGCCTTTTTGCCCGCGCCGCCGCTGCCGAGCTGGTTGCCGAGCAGGACGTCAGGCAGCCCGAGGGCACGGCCCATCCTGACGTCATGGTGCTTGATCATCTGCCGCTCAACGACACCGAGGAAGAAAAGAAGAACGAGGGTAAACCCTTCCAGGTCAAGCGGAATATTACCGTCGACCAGGTTCGCCGGATGCAGGCGCGGCTGACCACCCGGCCGACGCTCGGCAGTCGCCGGGTGGTGATCATCGACCCGGCCGACGACATGGAAAAGGGCGCGGTCAACGCCCTGCTCAAAAGCCTCGAGGAGCCGCCCGCCGGGACCTACTTCATCCTCGTCGCGCACCGCCTCGGGCGGCTTTTGCCGACCATCCGCTCGCGCTGCCGGATCATGCGGTTCAGCCCATTAAACACCTCAGAAATAGATGAAATTCTCCGTCACGAGGAGCCTCAGGCCAGCGCCGAAACCCGCGCCGCAGCGATCGCCGCTGCCGACGGATCGCCCGGCGCGGCGATCGCATTCGTCGAACAGGATCTCGGCAAACTCCACACCCTGATGCAACGCCTGATCGCCGAGGGCGATGAACACTTCGCCTTGCGCGGTGCCCTCGCCGAAGAGATCGGTGCCCGGCCTGACCGCGACCGCCAGCTCGCCGCGCTCGACCTTGCCCGCGCCGTAGTTGCCAGCGAGCTGGGCAAGGATCGAAGGCGCGACATGCAAGCCATTGCTGCGCATGGAGAATTGGTCAAACTGGCGGGGCAGCTGCCGACTTACAACTTCGATCCCGGTCTGGTCGCGATGGAACTCGGGGCCTTGCTGGCCTCGCTCGCGATGCCTAGAGAGGCCGCTTGACCCTGTTGCAGAAAGTCCAAACCCGGCAATGGCCGAAAAATACTATATAACCACCGCAATTTCGTACCCCAACGGACGCCCGCACATCGGCCACGCCTACGAAGCGATTGCCGCCGATGTGATCTCGCGTCACCAGCGGATGCAGGGCCGCGATGTGCGGTTTCAGACCGGGACCGACGAGCACGGCCTCAAAATGGCCCAGAAGGCGCGTGACCTGGGCATAACACCGAAGGCGCTCGCCGATGAAATGACGCAATATTTCATTGATATGTGCGATGTTCTGAATGTTTCTTATGATGTGTTCCAGCGCACCACCGAACCGCGCCATCACCTTGCCAGCCAGGAACTGTGGCGGCGGATGGAGGCCAATGGCGACCTCTATCTTGATCGTTACGAAGGCTGGTACTCGGTCCGCGATGAAGCCTATTACGACGAAAGCGAGCTGACAGAAGGGGAGGGCGGCGAAAAGCTCTCACCGCAAGGCACTCCAGTGGAATGGACCGTCGAGGAATCGTGGTTTTTCCGGCTGTCCAAGTATGCCGAGCCGCTGTTGAATCTATACAACGAGCAGCCCGACTTCATCCGCCCGGAAAGCCGTCGCAACGAAATCATGCGGTTCGTCGAAGGCGGCCTGCGCGATCTGTCGGTCAGCCGCACCAGTTTCGACTGGGGCGTCAAGGTTCCGGGCAGCGACAACCATGTGATGTACGTCTGGGTAGACGCCTTGACCAACTATATGACTGGCGTTGGTTTTCCTGATGAAGGCGGAGAGTTTGCGAAGTTCTGGCCGGCCGACCTGCACCTGATCGGCAAGGACATCACCCGGTTCCACACGATCTACTGGCCAGCCTTCCTGTGGAGCGCCGGGATCGCCATTCCGGAGCACGTGTTCAGCCACGGCTTCCTGCTCAACCGCGGGCAGAAGGAATCGAAGTCGCTAGGCAACGTAACCGACCCGATGGAACTGGCCGAACGGTTCGGGGTGGACGTGCTGCGGTACTTCCTGATGCGCGAAGTGGCATTCGGGCAGGACGGCAGCTATTCTCCTGAAGCGATTGTAATGCGCGGAAATACTGAGCTTGGGAATGCCTTTGGCAACCTCGCTCAGCGCACGTTGAGCTTTATTGCCAAGAATCTCGAATACCTGCCGCAGATCCGCAGCCATGACGAAGCCGACAATGCCTTGTTCGAAGTGGTTGGCAACGCGGTGCACAAGGCTGTCCCCGCGGCCTTCGATGAACTCGCCTTGCAACAGGGGATCGAAGCCTGGCTGCAGGCAGTCTTTGCCTGCAACGCCTATATCGACGAACAGGCGCCGTGGTCGCTGCGCAAAACCGATCCCGAGCGGATGGAGACCGTGCTGGCCACTCTCTATATCTGTATCGCGCAGCTGGCCGTGGGTATTCGCGCGATCATTCCCACCAAGGCCGATGCACTGCTCGAAATGATGGGAATCGCGTCTGAAAACCGCAGCTATCAAGGCATTGGCGAACACTGGTTCTCGCCATTGGCTGAAGGTGGATTCAAGCTTGCCGCGCCGAGCCCGTTGTTTCCGCGGCTTGAGATTCCGGCCGAAGATCCGGCCTGATGCTGATCGATTCGCACTGCCACCTGGAATACAAGGGCCTGGTTGAAGACCAGCAAGGCGTGCTGGCTCGCGCCCGCGAGGCTGGAATCAGCGGTTTTCTATCGATCTCGACCCGCCAGCGCGAATGGGACAAGGTGATTGGCACGGCGGAGCGCGAGGCTGATGTCTGGGCCTCGGTTGGCATCCATCCACACGAGGCCGATGGCCATGCCGATATGGGTGAGGGGGCCTTGCTCGAAATGGCCGCGCACCCCCGTGTGATTGCGATCGGTGAGACGGGTCTCGACTATTATTACGATCATTCCGAACGCGAGACGCAGAAGTTGTTGTTCCGGAGGCATATTTCGGTCGCTCGTAATACCGGGCTGCCGCTGATCGTCCACACCCGCGATGCCGAAGACGATACGGCTGCAATCTTGGCCGAGGAGATGGAGCAGGGGGCCTACCCGGCGCTGATCCACTGCTTTACCGCCTCTGCCGAATTTGCCCGTAAGGTGCTCGACCTGGGGCTGACAATCTCGCTGTCAGGCATCGTAACTTTCAAGAATGCCAAGGATTTGCAGGCGATCGCCGCTGAATTGCCCGAAGATCGGATTCTGGTTGAAACAGATGCGCCGTTCCTGGCTCCGATTCCCCATCGCGGGCAAGTGTGCGAGCCAGCGTTTACCGCCGACACAGCTAGGTTCGTGGCAAGCCTGCGCGGGGTTTCCCCCGAGGCTCTGGCTGACACCACCACCCGCAATTTCACGCAGTTGTTTGGCAAGGCCGAGATCGGAAAGTCCTGATCCTGGGCAGCGGAACCTCGACTGGCGTTCCCCGGGTTGGCAACGATTGGGGGCAATGCGACCCCAATGAGCCCAAAAACCGCCGCTCGCGCGTCTCGATCTTGGTCGAGAACGACGAAGGCAAGCGACTGCTGGTCGATACGTCGACAGATCTGCGCATGCAGCTGCTCACCAATGAAATCGACCGGATTGACGCGGTATTCTGGACCCATGAGCATGCCGACCATTGCCACGGGATCGATGATCTGCGGGTCCTGCGCTATGGCCGCGCCGGGCCGATACCGGGTTTTGCGCACAGCGAGATCGCGCGGATCTTGCGGGCGCGGTTCGGTTACGTCTTTGCCGGGCAGCATGGCTATCCGACACTGATTGAACTCGATACACTTGACCGCATGCGGATGTGCGCCGGGTTTGGCGTGCGCCATTGCCAGATGCCACACGGGCCTTCTGAGACGACCTGCTACCGCTTCGATTATGACGGTAAATCGGTTGCTTATGCGACAGACTTCAGTACGATTACGCGCGAGATGGTCGACTTGCTGAGCGGTGTTGATGTGCTGGTAAGCGATTGCTTGCGCCGCGATCCGCATCCAACCCACGCACATGTCGCAATGGCGCTAGAACTGATCGAGGCCTCACGGGCGCGCACCGGTGTGCTGACGCATCTCGACAAGAGCCTCGATTATGCCACTTTGCAGTCCGAAGTGCCGCCGCATGTGCTGGTGGCTTATGATGGCATGGAGGTTTCGGCATGCTGACAACTACCGCAGTGGTTTCGTTGATCGCGTCGCTGGGTTGGCTGGTGCTTAACTGGCAAGCCTTCAAGTCCGATGCGAAGGCTGCCGAGTGGAGTCGTTCGACCCAGTTCCAGATGGTTCTGATCTGGGTGGTGATCATCGCCGGTCTTGCGCTGGCTTTGGACAACCTTCAGTCGTGAGGGGCCTCACTGGCTTCGATTATATTTAACATAATATATATTATCAATTTTATATGTCCAAACTAGCCACAGCCCCTCTCAACCGCCTCCTCGCGATCATGGCACGCTTGCGCGATCCGCAGCGCGGCTGTGAATGGGATCTCGCGCAGAGCTTCGCCACGATCGCGCCGTACACGATCGAAGAAGCCTACGAAGTGGCTGACGCGATTGAGCGTGGCGACATGGCGGCGCTCAAAGACGAACTTGGCGACCTGCTGCTTCAAGTCGTGTTCCATGCACGGATCGCCGAGGAAGCCGGCCTGTTCGCCTTTGCCGATGTCGCCGACGCTATCTCAGCGAAAATGGAAACCCGCCATCCACACATCTTCGGTGATGCGCCAGACATTGGCCAAAGCCGCGAGGAACGCTGGGAACGCCTGAAAGCTGATGAACGTGCGGCCAAAGGCGCTGCCAGCGCGCTTGACGGGGTAGCCCTCGCCCTTCCCGCCTTGATGCGCGCAGAGAAGCTCCAGAAGCGCGCGGCACGGCACGGCTTCGACTGGCCCGATACGATTGGCCCGGCCGCGAAGCTGTTTGAGGAAATCGAGGAATTGGCCGTCGCTGGAACGGACATGGAACGGTTTGAAGAGGCCGGCGACATGCTGTTCGCTGCGGTCAACCTGGTTCGGGCCCACGGCATTGCCCCCGAAGACGCGCTGCGCGCCGCCAACCTTAAGTTCGAACGCCGGTTCAAGGCGATGGAGGCCCTGGCTATGGATCGCGGGCAAGACTTCACAGCCATGTCGCTCGACCAGCAGGAAGAGCTGTGGCAAGCGGTCAAGGCTTCAGAGCCTGGAAAAACGCCCTAATTCGCGCGGTTCAATTCGCACTTCAAGCCGCCGCAGCGGGCCGCGCTCGTCCTCTCCGGCCTCTGCTTCGCAGACCACCTCGCCATGCGCGTGGAGCCAGGCAAGCCGTTGGCCATCGCTGACCGGCAAAACAAAGCTGTGCAGCCGCGCGCCTTGGGTGAGCAATTTGCTAACCGCTTCAAGCAGCTCAGGACAACCCTCTCCGGTCAACGCGGAAACCGGAACGATTACCTCGTCCGGATGCGCGGTGACTTGCTCCTTCAGCTCGGCCGCACGCTCCTCGTCGAGCAGGTCCCACTTGTTCCAGGCCTCGACGATCGGCACCGTCGGGGTAGCCCCTTCGTCTTCAATCAGGCCCAGTTCGCCCAGCACATCAAGCACCATACGCTTCTGCGCGGCGGTGTCAGGATTGGCGATATCGCGGACGTGGACGATGACATCCGCCGCCGTGACCTCTTCCAGAGTTGCCCGGAACGCCGCGACCAGCTGGGTCGGCAAGTCTGAAATGAACCCCACGGTGTCCGAAAGGATCGCCTTGTCCACTCCCGGCAAACGAATCCGCCGCATGGTCGGATCGAGCGTGGCGAACAGCAGGTCCTCGGCCATCACCCCTGCCCCGGTCAGGCGATTAAACAGCGTGCTCTTGCCGGCGTTGGTATAGCCGACGAGCGCTATGACCGGCCAGGGCGCCTTCTCGCGCCGGCTGCGGTGGAGCCCACGGGTGCGGCGGACTTGCTCAAGTTCGCGGCGCAGTTTCGCCATGCGGTCGCGGATCAGCCGGCGGTCTGCCTCGATCTGGGTTTCACCCGGCCCGCCCAGAAAGCCGAAGCCGCCGCGCTGGCGTTCAAGGTGCGTCCAACTACGCACCAGACGCCCGGCCTGGTAATCAAGGTGGGCCAGTTCAACCTGCAATCGCCCTTCGGCGGTCGCCGCACGCTCTCCGAAGATTTCGAGGATCAGCCCGGTCCGGTCGATGACCTTGCGCTTGAGCTTCTCTTCAAGATTACGCTGCTGGATCGCGCTGAGCGAACCATCGACGATCACCAGGTCAGCCTCACCAAGGTTGCAGGCGACGTCGATGTTCTGGATCTGCCCTTCGCCGAACAGTGTGCCGGCGCGGGCCTCGCGGATCGGGATGGCAATCGCATCAACCACCACCAGCCCGATCGCCAGGGCCAGCCCGCGCGCCTCTTCAAGCCGCAAGGCGGTGTCGACACCGGCCCCGCCCCTCACCCGGAATTCCGGGTAGACGATCAGGGCCCGCGCGCCGCGGGTTACCTCGCCATCTGTTTCTTCGCCAAAGATCAGACCTCTTCGCCTTCGTCGGCATCACCCATCAGATCGACCGGGCCAAGCGGCTGGATGGTCGAGACGGCATGCTTGTAGGCCAGCTGAACATAGCCCTCGCGTTCGAGCAGCATGCAGAACAGGTCATAGGCCGCAACCCGGCCCTGCAGCATCACGCCGTTGACCAGGAACATGGTGACCTGCACTTCGGCCTGGCGCACGCTGGAGAGGAACACGTCCTGCAGCAGGCGGACTTTCTTGCCGCCTTCGCCGTTGCCGCCGAACTGACGGACATCGATTGGCTGGCTGGGCATGATCGTGGAGATCGCGTGCTTGTAGACCAGTTGGGCCTGGCCATCGCGGCGCAGCAGGATCGAGAAATTGTCAAACCAAGTGACGATCCCCTGCAGCTTGACGCCCTTGACCAGGAACATGGTCACCGGGGTCTTGTTCTTGCGCAGCAGGTTGAGGAACTGGTCCTGGAGGTTCTGGCCTTTTGCCGGGGCCGGTGTTGGCACATCGGCAGCCGCATCAGCTTCGGCTTTCGCGGCGCGTGGGCGCGCAGTCAGGGTGCGAGAGGTCATCATTGTGGCTCCTTCTTGTTGGCGGCCGCTGCTGCGGTCCGCAATCTGGCCCTGCTTGCGCATGAACGGCCGTTGTCTTGAGACTCCTACTTAATCCCGTTTGTAACGGGGGTAAACGGCATTTTCGTGACCATTTCTTGTCAGGCCTCAAGCGCGCCTTCCTCGTCTTCATCACCCTCACGGCGATCGACCATGCCCAGCAGCTTGAGCTTGCGGTGCAGGGCCGATCTTTCCATCCCGATGAAACTGGCAGTGCGTGAGATGTTACCCGAGAACCGCTTGATCTGGACCTTGAGGTACTCGCGCTCGAAATTCTCGCGAGCCTCGCGCAGCGGCACACCCATCAGCGAAGGCATACCGTTGTCGCCCGAAATCCGGCTGGAGATCACTTCGGCAGGCAGCATGTCGGCGTCGATCCGGGCGAGCTTGTCACGGGGCGTCAGGATGATCGTGCGCTCGACGACATTGCGCAACTGGCGAACGTTTCCAGGCCATTCATAGCTCTGCAACGCCGCCAGCGCCTCTGGCGTCACTTCGGGCGGAGGAACCCCCTGGTCGGCGGCAAAGCGGGCGAAAAAATGATCGACCAGCGTCGGAATATCATCCCGCCGTTCAGCCAGTGAAGGGATCGCGACCGGAACAACATTGAGCCGGTAGAACAGGTCTTCGCGGAAGCGGCGCTCGACGATTTCCTTCTCAAGATCGCGCGCAGTTGAAGACACCACCCGTACATCGACCCGGATCTGGCGGTTACCGCCCATCCGCACGAACGACTGGTCGGTTAAGACCCGCAGGATCCGCGCTTGGGTCGACAGCGGCATGTCGGCCACTTCATCGAGGTAAAGCGTGCCGCCATCGGCCATTTCAAGCAGCCCTGGACGTACCAGTTTGCCATCGGCTTCCTCGCCAAACAGTTCCTGTTCGAAGCGTTCTGGCGTTATCCGCGCCGAATTGACTGTGACGAACGCGCCATTCGAGCGACCGCTCCAGCTATGCAGCAACCGCGCCGCGACTTCCTTGCCCGATCCCGCCGGGCCGCTGATCAACAAGCGGCTACCGGTACTGGCAACCCGCTTCAACGTCGCGCGAACCTGGTTGATCGCGGTGGAATTGCCGGTGAATTCGTCCGAAGTGACGAAGCCTTCGCGCAGTCGGGCGTTCTCGCGGCGCAGGCGTTCGGTTTCGGTCGCACGGCCGACCAGCAGCAGCAAGCGCTCAGCCTCGAACGGCTTTTCGATGAAATCCATCGCCCCGCGCCCAATCGCCGAGACCGCGGTATCGATATTGCCGTGGCCAGAGAAAATGATCACCGGCAGTTCCGGCTCGCGGATTTTGATTGCGTCGAGCACTTCGAGCCCGTCCATCGGGCTGCCATGGAGCCAGACATCGAGCAGCACCAGGCTGGGCCGCCGTTCATCGATCATCTCCAGCGCACTGCCGCTGTCCCCGGCCGTGCGGCATTCATAGCCTTCATCGCTCAACACGCCGGCCACGAGATCGCGGATGTCGCGTTCGTCATCGACGATCAGGATTTCGAGCGCCATTCAATCTACCTCTGTTTCATTCTATTCCGCTGCTTCCGGCTTTTCCTGCCGGTCGAGCGGATCGCGCGCAAAGCGCATGGTCACGACGGTTCCTTCGATTTCACCGGCGGAGAACTGGATTTCGCCGCCATGCTCTTCGATGATCTTCTTCACGATCGCGAGCCCAAGCCCGGTGCCCTTGTCGCGCGTCGTGACATAAGGCTCCATGATCCGCTCGCCGTCCTGCGGCAGACCCACGCCATTGTCGGCCACGCAAACGAGGACGTCTTCCAGTCCGCCTTTCAGTGTCACGCTGATCCGGCCGCGATAATCGGCGTCTTCCTGTTTCTGGCGCGCTTCAACCGCTTCGACTGCGTTCTTGAGCACATTGGTCATCGCCTGGCCGAACTGGTGGCGATCGCAGGCAATGATCCCAAGGTTGGCATCAGCAGCAAAGGCAAAATTGATGTCCGGCCGGGCCACTTCCTGCAGGAACAGCGCCTGCCGCGTCAGGTCGACCGGATCTTCGCCGCGGAACAGCGGCTTAGGCAGGCGCGCGAAGGATGAGAATTCATCAACCATCCGCCGCAGGTCGCCGACCTGGCGAATGATTGTGCCGGTGAGCTCTTCGAACAGTTCGCCGTCGGCCACGACTTGTTTGGAATAGCGGCGCTTGAGCCGTTCGGTAGCGAGCTGGATCGGGGTCAGGGGGTTCTTGATCTCATGCGCGATGCGCCGCGCCACGTCGGACCAGGCGGCCTGGCGCTGGTCGACGAGTTGCCGGGTGATATCTTCGAAAGTCACGACATAACCGGTTGCCGAACGGGTCGATTTGACCGCCAGGGTCAAGAGCTCGCTGCCCTTGGAGAACTGGACTATCCCACCTTCTTCTCCACTTTCGGCCAGCGCCGAAATCTGCGGCGCAACCTGGGCGAGTTCGGTGCCGATCGGCACATCGGCATTGCGATCAAGCAGCAGTTTTTGCGCTGATCCGTTCATCAGCCGGATTTCGCCCTGGGCATTGGTGCTGATGATCCCTGCGGTAACCGATTCGAGCACGGCTTCCATGAACGCGCGGCGCTCATCGAGCTGCTGGTTGGCGCCAAGCAGCGCATGGTTCTGGCGTTCGAGCTGCTGGGTCATGCGGTTGAAGGCACGGTTGAGCAAACCGATCTCGTCGGCCCCGGTTCGCCCTTCGACCCGCATCGAGAAGTTGCCCGAACCAACCTCGCGTGCGGCATCGACCAGATCGTAAAGCGGCTTCACTTGCCGGTCGGCAAAGCGCAGCGCGAACCACACCGACAGCCCGACCAGCGCCAGACTGGCCACGAACAGTGCAACATTGAACCGCAGTTGCTGGATCCGGGTACGCTGGGTCAACTCGTCATAGGCGCGGACGATGTTTTGAGCGTAGCCGGCGGAAAGCAGGTCCGACTTGCGTTCGGTATATAGATATAGCCCCGCGCGTTGATCGATCGGAGTGACCGCCTGGATGCTACTGGCCGAAGAGTTGACGACAATCCGTTCGCCGCGATCTAGCTGGCGCAGAACATCGTTCGAGACGTTTTCAGACAGGGGTTGCGGGCCACTGGCCACCGCCTGGCGCCGCAAGATGCCATCCCGGCCCTTCTGCAGGATCACCGACTCATCGAGTTTGCGGTGATGGACATTGTACGAATACATTTCCGGAAAGGCAGGGCTATCGAAGCTGTCCTGCCTGAGGAAGTCAGCGATATCGGCCGACATCGCCAGGGTTTCGTACTCCATGTCCTTTTTGATCTGTTCGGAATAGCCGAGCGCCAGCTGGTTGGCGTTTTCAAGCAGTCCGCGCGACTTGTCAGAGAACCAGAATTCGACGCCCGACTGGAACAGGAACGACGCGAAGATCACCACCAGCAGCGTCGGCACCGCTGAAATCAACGAAAACAGAAACACCAGACGAACATGCAGCTGGCCGCTCCGCCCGATCTCCTCCTGCGCGCGCTGCAGCGCAAGCCGACGCCCCAGCAGGACCAGGATACCCATCGCCGGAACGAGTGTGCCGACAAGCAGGACTGACGTCAGTTCAGTGGGAAGCAGTTGCCCGCGACCAGCCTGGGCCTGAAACGCGAACCAGGTGATTCCGGTCATTGCCAGGAAGGCGATAACCGAACCAATCTCAAGAATTCGGAACAGGTTGGAGCGCCGCACCGCGACCTGGGCCCGGCGCCAGATGCGCGCCCAGGCCTTGCGCCGTTCCGGCGTGCGGGCCTTAAGGGCATCCGGGGCGGTAGCAGGCTCCATCGTTGCGCGAATACAACACTACTGTTGCAGCGGCGCAAGGGCTTTCGCCTCGCGCCCGTCTGCGCTCAGCGTTGAAGTTCGCCGGGATCGATCTCCAGGTCAGTCAATCGCTTGCGCAAGGTATTGCGATTTATGCCCAAATACTCCGCCGCGCGAAGCTGGTTGCCCCCGGTGCGGCGCAGGGCCTCGATAAACAACGGTCGTTCAAGCGCAGCAAGCGTGGCATCATAAACCTGACCGCTTTGGGGTCGATTCTCGTTAAGCCAGCCAATGACTGCGGTATCGAGTGTTGCGCCACCGGCCTTGTCGGGATCAGCGACGGAGCTTTCCAGAAGGAATTCCAGTCCCTCGGCATCGACCAGATCTTCGCGCGCCAACAACGCAAGGCGGTAGATGAAGTTGCGCAGCTCGCGAACATTGCCGCGCCAGGGCTGACGGGCGAGCAGCGCAGCCGCATCGTCGGACAGCCGCCGCCGGTGCAATCCTTCGTTGGCCGCCAGCTGCAGGAAATGCCTGGCCAGCGACGGCACATCGTCTGGCCGCTCACGCAAGGGCGGCAAAGTGATCGGAACCACGTTTAACCGGTAGTACAAGTCCTCGCGGAATGTCCCTGCGGCAATCATCGGCGCAAGATCGCGGTTTGTCGCAGCGATGATCCGCACGTCAACTGCTATTTCTTCGCGCCCGCCGACCCGCCGGATCCGGCCAGACTGCAACGCCCGCAGCAGTCTGGTCTGGGCATCGAGCGGCATGTCACCGATCTCATCGAGGAACAGCGTGCCACCCTGGGCCTGCTCGAACTTGCCGGCATGGCGCGCTACAGCGCCGGTAAAAGCGCCCTTCTCGTGCCCAAACAGCTCGCTTTCGATCAGCTCGGCTGGAATCGCGGCCGTGTTGACCGCCACAAAGGGCCTAGTCTTGCGATGGCCAAGCTGATGGATCGCTTCGGCGACCAGCTCCTTGCCAGTGCCGCTTTCTCCAAGGACCAGTACGGTCAGATCATTGCGCAGCACCCGCGTAATCATCCGGTAGACCGCCTGCATCGGCGCCGACCGGCCGACCAGCGGCAGCCCGGCAACCGGAGCGTCCTCCTCCCCTCCCCCGCGCGATGAAGCATTACCGACCGCCTGGCGCACCGTGCGTGCCAGCTCGTCGATATCAAAGGGCTTGGGGAAATATTCGAAAGCGCCGGTATCGCTGGCCCGCACCGCAGTATCGAGGGTGTTTTGCGCCGAGAGGATGATGATCGGCATGTCCGGCGCGACCTGACGCACCGCACCGAGCGTTTCGATCCCGTCGCCGTCGGTCAGCATCACGTCGGTGACCAGCGCGGCATAGACGTGTTCGCCCAGCAGCCGGTCACGCTCGGCGATCGAATCGCAGCCGGTGACGGCAAAGCCCTCAGCCTCGAGGGCGGCCGTGATGACCAAGGCAATCGAAGCGTCGTCCTCGACCAGCAGCACGCTCATGCCGCTTCCTCCCGAAGCGACTTGCGGCGCTCGTCGGCCAGCGGCAGGTGGATGCGGAAATGGGTCCATCCGCCAGTCTCGTCACGGTCATGCGTGATCCGTCCATTCATGTCAGACACCAGACGGCGAACCAGCGCCAAACCGAGGCCCTGCCCGCTCTTCTTGCCCGAAACGAACGGTTCGAAAATGTGGTCTCGCAGTTCGGGCGCAATGCCAGGTCCATTGTCGCTGACTCGCAGCTCGATCGGCAAACGTACCGGCAAGCCGTCAGCGGTGCGGTGGAGCTGAAGTCCGCTGGCAAACCGCGTGCGCACTGCGATCTTCGGGCTTTCCAGTCCGCGAACCGCATCGGCAGCATTGGCCAGCAGGTTGATCAGGACCTGAACCAGTGCATCGACATTGCCCAGCACCGGCGGCAACGAGGGATCGAATTCCTCGGCAATCGCTGGAGATTTTCCGCTCGCCTCGATCACCGCACTGGCGCGGCGGACCGCTTCGTGGAGATTGCAGGGGGCAAGTTCGGGTGCGGTGCGGCGCGAAAGCGACTGCATCTGGTCAATCAGCTTCGCGATCCGGTCCACCTCATCAGCGATCAACCCGGTTAGCGCCAGATCGCTGCCATCGAGCTTGCGCCCCAAAAGTTGTGCCGCGCCGCGGATCCCGGCAAGCGGGTTCTTGATTTCGTGAGCCAGTACCTCGGGCGCGCGGAGCATGGAATCTTCTCCCGACACCTGTGTCTCGCGCATCGCTTCGGCACCGCCGATGTCGTGGATCGTCAGCACCTGCCATCCGGGCTGGTCGATCACCGGCGCGAGTGTCACATCGACCCGGCGCGGCCCCTGCCCCTGGACCAGCACGCTGGTTGCCCGCGCTGAAAGTTGGGCATCGGTTTCTGCCAGTCGCTCGGCCAGACGTTCTTCCTCAAACCGCAGCAGTTCGGCCAAAGGTCGCCCTTCGAGCCTGCGGAAAGATTGTCCCAGCAACTGCTCGGCCGCCGGATTGGCTGCTGCCACTGTCTGCCCCGGCCCCAGCAACACCACCGCATGCGGCAAGCTGGCGAGCTGACGCAGCGGGTCTAGCATCAGGCCGCGGCCCGGCTGAGGAAGGGCCCGTAGAACTCGCTGAGTTCGCGAACGACATCGTCGGCGTCTTCAATAAAATTGACCTTGTTGCGGAAGGCCGCCGATCCCGGCAAACCCCGGGTGTACCAGGCCAGATGCTTGCGGGCCATGCGCACCGCGGTGTGCTCGCCGTAGTGGTCGAGCATCCAGCGGTAGTGCTCCAGCACCAGATCGAATTGCGTGTCGAGATCGGGATCGGCAAGCTCCTGCCCGGTCTTGAGCCAATGCATCACCTGCGCCAGCAGCCACGGCCGGCCATAGGCTCCGCGCCCGATCATCACTCCATCGGCGCCCGATTGCTCCAGCGCCCGGGCGCTGTCTTCGATCGTGCAGATATCGCCATTGACAATGACCGGGATCGACACCGCATCCTTCACCGAGCGGACGAACGCCCAGTCGGCGTCGCCGCGGTACATCTGGTTGCGGGTCCGGCCGTGGACCGTGACCATCCTGGCCCCCAGGTCCTCGGCGATCCGGGCCAGTTCCGGGGCGTTGAGGCTGTCATGACACCAGCCCATCCGCATCTTGACCGTGACCGGCACATTGACGGCCTTGACCGTCGCCTCGATCAACCTGGTCGCGAGCGGAATATCGCGCATCAGCGCCGAACCGGCATCGCCATTGACGACTTTCTTGACCGGGCAGCCCATGTTGATGTCAATGATCGCCGCGCCGCGATCCTCGACCAGCTTGGCGGCCTCGGCCATTTGCGCGGGTTCGCAGCCGACCAGCTGCATCGAGACCGGATCTTCACAAGCGTCCCACATCGCCTTTTGAACCGACTGGCGCGTTTCGCGGATCGCGGCCGGACTGGCGATCATCTCGGTGACGTTGAGGCCCGAGCCGAAACGCCGGACCATCCGGCGGAACGGCAGATCGGTGACGCCGGTCATCGGCGCCAGGATCACCGGGCAGTCGATCTGGACCGGGCCGATCTGGATAGGAGCCCATTGCGGCGGGTTGGGAAGCGGGTTCATGGATAGCGATGCCTAAAATTTAGGCAGCACATAGGGAATTGCCCAGGCGAGAGCAAGCCTATACCGCGTTGCAACATGAACGAAGTTGCCCCCCTTCCCCGCACCGCCGCCGTGATCGTCGCGGCCGGGCAAGGTCTGCGCGCGGGCCAGCCAGTCCCCAAGCAGTTCGCACTATGGCGCGGCAAGCCCGTGGTGCGTCATTCTGCGGAGGCTTTGGCGGCTGCGGGGATCCAGCCCATTATCGTTGCGATACCCGAAGGCGGAGAAGAACT
>Ga0209023_10001748_pt1 | contig 28480 bp, 21 predicted proteins | sample LakOneMetagenome_FD_187468 | JGI IMG/M metagenome (GOLD analysis project Ga0209023, IMG submission 187468) | Freshwater and sediment microbial communities from Lake Erie, Canada (SPAdes) (version 2) | ecosystem: Environmental > Aquatic > Freshwater > Lentic | place: Lake Erie, Canada...
ACGCAAAAAAACCCCGCCGGCCCGTGGTCACGGGAGCGGCGGGTTCGATGCGGCTGCAGCGGCGAATTACGCTTCGCGGCTGGCCTTCTTGCGCTCGTGCTCTTTCAGGAAGCGCTTGCGCAGGCGGATCGATTTCGGGGTGATCTCGACCAGCTCGTCGTCGGCGATGAATTCGACCGCGTATTCGAGCGACATCTGGATTGGCGGCACCAGGCGCACGGCTTCGTCGGTACCCGACGAACGCACGTTGGTCAGCTGCTTGCCCTTGATCGGATTGACCACCAGATCGTTGTCACGCGAGTGGATACCGATGATCATGCCTTCGTAGACCGGGTCGTTGTGGACCACGAACATGCGGCCGCGATCCTGCAGTTTCCAGATCGCGTAGGCGACAGCGGCGCCGTCGTCCTGCGAGATCAGCACGCCGTTGCGGCGGCCGGCCATTTCGCCCTTGCTGTTGTCCACTGGCGCGTATTCGTCGAACACGTGCGACATCAGGCCGGTACCGCGGGTCAGGGTCATGAATTCGCCCTGGAAGCCGATCAGGCCGCGTGCAGGAATCTTGTACTCGAGGCGAACACGGCCCTTACCATCCGATTCCATGTTCTGCAGGTCGCCACGGCGGCGGCCCAGTTCTTCCATCACGCCACCCTGGTTGGCTTCTTCCACGTCGACCGACAGTTGCTCGAACGGCTCGTGGCGCACGCCATCGACCATCTTGAACACCACGCGCGGACGCGATACGGCCAGCTCGAAGCCTTCGCGGCGCATGTTTTCGATCAGAATCGTCAGGTGCAGTTCGCCGCGGCCCGACACTTCGAAGATCGTGTCGTCGTCGGTTGGCGCCACGCGCAGCGCGACGTTGGCTTTCAGTTCGCGGTCGAGACGGTCGCGCAGCTGACGGCTGGTGACGAACTTGCCTTCGCGGCCGGCCAGTGGCGAGTTGTTGACCATGAAGTTCATGGTCAGGGTTGGCTCGTCGACGGTCAGCATCGGCAGCGCTTCCGGCGTGTCCGGCTGGCAGATGGTCGAACCGATGCCGATTTCGTCGATACCGTTGATCAGCACGATGTCGCCGGCGACAGCTTCGTCGACCAGCACGCGCTCGAGGCCCTTGAAGTTCAATACCTGGTTGATGCGGCCCTTGATCGGGGTCGAATCAGGACCGTTCAGAACGATGACGTCCTGGCCGGTTTTCACACGGCCGCGGTTGATGCGGCCAATGCCGATCTTGCCCACGTACGAGGAGTAGTCGAGCGAGGTCACTTGCATCTGCAGCGGGCCGTCCGGATTGTCGTCACGCACAGGCACGTGCTTGAGGATGGCTTCGAACAGCGGGGTCATGTCGCCTTCGCGGGTTTCCGCGTCCAGGCTGGCGTAGCCGTTCAGTGCCGAAGCGTACACGACCGGGAAGTCGAGCTGCTCGTCGGTGGCGCCCAGTTTGTCGAACAGTTCGAAGGTCTGGTTGATCGCCCATTCGGCGCGCGCGCCCGGACGGTCGATCTTGTTGACCACCACGATCGGCTTCAAGCCCAGGGCCAGTGCCTTGCGGGTCACGAAGCGGGTCTGTGGCATCGGGCCTTCCTGGGCATCGACCAGCAGCAGCACCGAGTCGACCATCGACAGCACGCGCTCGACTTCGCCGCCGAAGTCGGCGTGGCCTGGGGTGTCGACGATGTTGATGTGGGTGCCGTTGTATTCGACCGCGCAGTTCTTCGACAGAATCGTAATGCCGCGTTCCTTTTCGAGGTCGTTCGAATCCATCACGCGGGTCTCGACCTGCTGGTTTTCACGGAAGGTACCGGACTGGCGCAGCAGCTTGTCCACGAGCGTGGTTTTGCCGTGGTCAACGTGGGCGATGATAGCGATGTTACGAATTGCGCGTTTTGAATTTGACATGGTCGTAAGGAACTGAAATTGACTTCGTGTACGAAGGTGTACGGGTATTGCTTAAACCGGGAACCCACTAGTATAGCACGCTAAACGCACTAATTGCAGGTCACCAACGCGGGAAATCGCTGAGGATTCAATAACTTGCTGTAATTCGCGCCACAGTTGCGCACCTTTTTGGGGTGCCGGCCGGCTTTACCGGCAGATCCTCGCGTGCGAAGATGCATTCCCGCCTATCCCTTTACTCAGCCATGCGCCCGCACCGACTTCTCGCCCTCGCCTTGCTTCTGTATAGCGCCTGCGCAGCGGCCATGCGTCCGGTTTCCGATCCGCTGACGTTCGAGCAGCTGGTCAGACAAGCGGATGTCATTGTGGTGGTGGAGCGGGCGGAGCCGTTCAAGGTCAGGATACAGAAGGAAAATGACGGCTGTATGTCGGAGCGCTGGCCGGTGACGGTCAGGCGGGTGCTGCGCGCGCCCGCCGGCGGCACGCGCAAGGGGGCTGTCCTGAATGTGATCGTCAACCCGACCGCCTTGCGCCGCTGTGGATACATCAAGAAAAATCTCAGCGTGTCCTACGCTGCCCCGGTGTACAGCGGCGCCAACCCGGCGTTCGCCGGATCGCCCCCGCGCCGCTTTGTCGTGTTCCTGCGTGCGACTGCGCGCGGGCCGGCACTGACGGCCCATGGGGCCGTCGAATCCGAAGCGCGCATTCCGGAAATCATCAAACTGATCCAGCCACGTTGATCAAAGCCAGCAAAACGACCATGGCGAAATAGAACAATCAGGAACCCAAACCGGGGTCACCCCGGTTTGGGGCTTATTGGCCGGGCTTGCCGTACAGGGAGTACTGGGCCAGCTTGCCATCTTTCGTGAACATGGTGATCACGTTCATCACGCCGCCCGCCGCCTGGATCCGGTACATGCGCATCACCATGCCGGCCTTCTCTTCTTCCTGCAACTGGTCGATGGCCTTGACCTCGCCCTTGTTCGCCAGCGATGCCTGCAAGTCGGCCAGCACTTGTCCGCCGAAGTAGGCGGCCAGATCGGCCGTCATGATTTTGCGTTCCGGCTTGCCCGCCTGCAGCTGCACGAACATGGCCTTGGCATGGTCGCAGTCCCGCGCCGCTTCCTTGCTCAGCGCGGGCGGCGCGGGTGGGGCCGGCGGCGTGGCCTTCGTGTCGGCGGCCGCCTCCGGCGCCGGCGGCTGCGCAGGCAGCAGCATTTGCTCGAGCGCGCCTTGCAAGCCGCTGCCCAGGCGGAAGTCCATCGTATTGGTCAGCACCGCAATCGCCAGCTTGTGCTTCGGATAGATCACGTTGTTGGCGATGAAGCCGGACACGCCGCCCATGTGGCTCCAGCGCGCGCTGCCGTCGTCGGCCACATCGACCCCGATGCCCAGGCCGTAATGGGTTTCCTGTCCACTTGGCACCACGGTTTCCTTGACCAGCTTGTCACGCGAGGACGAGGTCAGGATCGTGTTGTTGATCAGCGCCAGGTCCCAGCGCACCAGGTCGCTCGCGCTCATGGCCAGCTGGCCGGCGGCAAAGGTCCAGCCCGGACCTTCCGGAATCGCGACCCGCAGCGGCCCCGTCGCCACCCGCGTGTAGCCGAGCGGATCGTCGGTCTGCCAGGCGCTGGTACCGGTGTCGATGGCCGTCGTCATGCCGGCCTTGGCCAGGATGCGGGTGCCAATGAATTGCTCGAGCGGCTGGCCGCTCACTTTCTCGATGATGCGTCCGGCGATCACGTAATCGGTATTGCTGTAATCCCAGCGCGCGCCGGGCGCGAAGCCCAAGGGCTTCCTGCCGTACTTGTTCATCAGCGCGTCGGCCGTGACCGGTTTGTGCATGGCGGCGGTCGCGTAATCGAGCGCGTAATAATCGGGATAGCCGGCGGTGTGCGCGAGCAGCTGGCCTACCGTGATGTCGCGCGCACGCGTGAGCTGCGGGAAGAACTTGGCGACCTTGTCGTCCAGGCTCAGCTTGCCGTCTTCGGCCAGCAGCAGCACTGCCGCGGCGACGAACTGTTTGCTCACCGAGCCGATCTTGTAGCGCATCTGCGCCGTGGCAGGCAGCTTGGGGTTGAGCTGCGCATTGCCGAAGGCCTTGGCATAGGCCAGCTTGCCATCGACGGCAACGGCGACCGAGACGCTCGGCTCGCCGCTGGCGGCCAGCTGTTGCGCGACCAGCGCGTCGATCGCTTTTTCAGTGTCAGGGGAAAGCTGGGCCGAGGCGGCCAATGGGAAGCAGAGGGCAATTGCCAGGGAGAGACGACGCATGATGCTCCTTTTCTTGTTGGGAGCGTTCTTATCTCATGCCGGCTATCGCATGTCAATACGGAAAGATTGCTTTCCGTATATGCATGCTCATGCGTGGGCGGTCGCGATCAGGCGTTCGGGCGCGAGGATCTGGTATTCCTGCAGATTCGCCGTGCCCAGCAGTTTGCCATCGTGATAGACGCGCACACGGCCCAGCTCGGCCGGCAATGTGAGCGCTTCCTTACCGAGCGCGAGGCGCTGGCCCTGCAGGAAGCGCTTGGCCAGTTCGGGCGTCAGTTCAACCGCCGGGAAGCTCGACAGCAGCGCGTCGACCGGCGCCAGCAGTTCCACAGGCGCGGGATGGGCAGCGATCTGTTCCAGCGTGACCATGCCCTCGGTGGTGAGCGCACCCACCTGAATGCGGCGCAGCGCGTTCAGATGGGCGCCGCAGCCGAGCGCGTTGCCGATGTCTTCGCCCAGCACGCGGATGTAGGTGCCCTTGCTGCAGGTGACCAGCAACTTGAGGAAAGGCGCGTCGTAGGAAATGAATTCGAGCTTGTGGATGGTGACCGGGCGCGCTTCGCGCTCGAGCGTGATGCCTTCGCGCGCGTATTCGTAGTAAGCCTTGCCGTCGCGCTTGAGCGCGGAGTACATCGGCGGCACTTGCAGGATGGGGCCGCGGAATTGGGGCAGCACCGCTTCGATCTGTTCGCGCGTGAGGTTCACATCGCGGGTAGCGATGGCTTCGCCTTCGGTGTCGCCGGTATTGGTGGTGATGCCCAGGTGTACCGTCGTTTCGTAGGTCTTGTCGGCTTCCAGCAAGTCTTGCGAGAATTTGGTCGCTTCGCCGAAGCACAATGGCAGCAGACCCGTCGCGAACGGGTCCAGCGTGCCGGTGTGGCCCGCTTTTTTCGCGTTCATGAAGCGCTTGGTCTTGATCAGGGCGTCGTTCGAGGACAGGCCGACGGGCTTATCGAGCAGCAGGACGCCGTCGACCAGGTCGCGGACTTTTTTCGGGTGGGTCGGTTTCATTTGCGCTCCGTTCAAAAACATCGTCCTCGCGCAGGCGGGGACCCATGGCGCGCTGACCAACGTCGGTAACGTGCCATGGGTCCCCGCCTGCGCGAGGACGATGTCATTATTTCTCTTCTGTTCCAGCGATCCGGCGTCGCTTACTCGGCGTCGTCGGCTTCCGGCTTGGCGTCCGGCTCGGCATCGGCCGCGCGCGTGGCGTTGGCCTGGTCGATCAGGAGCGACATTTCCATGCCGCGCGAAGTCGAGGTGTCGTGCACGAAGTGCAGCATCGGCAGCGTGTGGATGTGCAAGCGCTTGCCCAGCTGGTTGCGGATGAAGCCCGCCGCGGCAGCCAAGCCGGCGATGGTGTTCTTGACCGACTCCTTGTCGTCCTTGAACATCGTGAAGTACACCTTGGCATGCGCGTAATCGGGCGTGATCTGCACTTCGGTGATCGTGATCATGCCGATGCGCGGATCCTTCAGGCCCGACGCCAGGATTTCAGCCAGGTCGCGCTGGATCTGGTCGGCCACGCGCAAGCCGCGCGCGGGGATGGTTTTACTATGTTTGGCCATATCGTTTTCCTACTCTCTCAAAACAAACGGGGCGCCAATAAGCCAGGCTTATTGGCGCCCCGCCGAGGTGCTGCCGAATTACAGCGTACGGGCGATCTCTTGAACTTCGAATACTTCGAGGACGTCGCCGACTTCGATATCGTTGTAGTTCTTGAGCGACAGACCGCACTCCAGACCGGCGCGCACTTCTTTTGCGTCGTCCTTGAAGCGCTTGAGCGAGTCGATCTCGCCGGTCCACACCACGATGTTGTTGCGCAGCAGGCGGACCGACGACGAACGCTTGACCACGCCATCGGTAACCAGGCAACCAGCAATCGCGCCGACCTTCGATACCAGAATGACCTGGCGAATCTCGACCGCACCGATGATGGTCTCGCGCTTCTCTGGAGCCAGCATGCCCGACAAGGCCGCACGGATCTCGTCGATCGCATCGTAAATGATGTTGTAGTAACGGATGTCCACGCCGTTCGACTCGGCCAGCTTGCGCGCCTGGGCGTCGGCACGGGCGTTAAAGCCGATGATGACCGCTTTCGATGCGACTGCCAGGTTGACGTCGGATTCGGTAATGCCGCCCACCGCCGCGTGTACAACCTGTACCCGCACTTCGGAGGTCGACAGCTTCTGCAGCGAACCGACCAGCGCTTCCTGCGAACCTTGCACGTCGGTCTTGATGATGACCGGCAGATTCTTGACTTCGCCTTCGCCCATGTTGTCGAACATGTTCTCGAGCTTGGCCGCCTGCTGCTTGGCCAGCTTCACGTCGCGGAACTTACCTTGACGGAACAGACCGATTTCACGCGCCTTGCGCTCGTCAGCCATGACCATGACTTCTTCACCGGCAACCGGCACTTCGGTCAAGCCCTGGATCTCGACCGGAATCGATGGACCCGCTTCGGTGATGGCCTTGCCGTTTTCGTCCAGCATGGCGCGCACGCGGCCATACGAGGAGCCGGCCAGAATCACGTCGCCGCGCTTCAAGGTACCGGACTGCACCAGGATCGTCGCGACCGGGCCCTTGCCCTTGTCCAGACGGCCTTCGACCACCAGACCGCGCGCAGGCGCGTCGACCGGGGCTTTCAGTTCCAGCACTTCGGCCTGCAGCAGAACCTGTTCCAGCAGAGCATCGATGCCCTGGCCGGTCTTGGCCGATACCGGCACGAACGGCGATTCGCCACCGTATTCTTCAGGCACAACTTGTTCGGCGATCAGCTCTTGCGTCACGCGGTCCACGTTGCCACCCGGTTTGTCGATCTTGTTGATCGCCACCACCAGCGGTACGCCGGCAGCTTTCGCGTGGGCGATTGCTTCCTTCGTTTGCGGCATCACGCCGTCGTCGGCTGCAACGACCAGAATGACGATGTCGGTGGCTTTCGCACCACGGGCACGCATGGCGGTAAACGCTTCGTGACCCGGGGTATCGAGGAAGGTGATGATGCCGCGCGGCGTTTCGACGTGGTAAGCGCCGATGTGCTGCGTAATCCCGCCCGCTTCGCCCGATGCCACCTTGGCGCGGCGGATGTAGTCCAGCAGCGAGGTTTTACCGTGGTCGACGTGACCCATGACGGTCACCACCGGTGCGCGTGGCGAGGACTCGAAGTGAGCGTGCTCACCCTGGTCGGCCAGCAGTGCTTCCGGATCGTCGAGCTCGGCGGCAAACGCCTTGTGGCCCATTTCTTCGACCAGAATCATGGCCGTTTCCTGGTCCAGCACCTGGTTGATGGTGCACATCTGGCCCAGCTTCATCAGCTGCTTGATCACTTCCGATGCCTTCACGGACATCTTGTGCGCCAGTTCGGCCACCGTGATGGTTTCCGGAACGTGCACGTCCTTGACCACGGCTTCGGTCGGGGCCTGGAAGTTGGTTTCGCGGTCATCGCTGTGCGACGAACGACGGCCACCTTTGGCGCCACCGCGCCAGCCGTCACGGCCGGCAGGCGAACCCGTGTTGCCGCGTGGCTTGATGCCACCGCCCGGCGCGCCGCGTTTCTTGGCGTCGTCCGACCAGGTCGACGAGACATTGGCCGACTTGATCGACTTCTTGTCCGCGCCCAGTGGCTTTTTCTCGTCTTTCTTTTCGCCCGGCTTTTTGTCGGCCGGCTTGTGCAGCGTGCCTTCCGGTGCCTTGGCCTTGATGGCGGCAACCGGTGCCGGCGCAGGCTCGGGCGCCTTGATCGCGCGGCGCGGTGCGTTCATCATCGCCTTGATTTGGGCGACTTCGTCGGCCACGGCCTTGCGGGCGCGGTCGTTCGCTTCGGCGCGTTCGGCAGCTTCTTTCGCGGCAGCGGCAGCTTTTTTCTTCGCTTCGTCGGCAGCGGCTTTCTTGCTGTCGTCGTCGGCGGCGCTGGTCGCGGTGGCGCTGGCGGCAGCAGCGGCGCGCTTGGCTTCCTCGGCCGCTTCCTTCTTGGCGTCGGCGTCGGCTTGCTTGGCTTGCGCTTCTTTCTCCGCTTCCAGCTTGGCCAGACGTTCCTGCTTTTCACGCAGGTCCGCTTCCTGGCGGGCGATGAGTTCAGCTTGCTTGCGCGCTTCGTCTTCGCGGCGCGCCACTTCGGCGGCATCGATCACCGGTGCGGCTGGCGCGGCAGGGGCCGGCGGCGCGACAGGTTCGTCGCGCTGCACGAAGGTGCGCACTTTCTTGACCGCGACCTGGATGGTGCGCGATTTACCGGAGGCGTCAGCCTGCTTGATCTCGGTTGTTTCCTTGCGCGTCAGCGTGATTTTCTTTTTCTCGCCGTCTGGTGCCGACCCGTGGGTCTTGCGCAGGTGGTTCAACAACTTATCCTTATCATCTTTCGACAATGGATCTGACGTCGAACTTTTCTCGACGCCGGCAGAACGCAGCTGCGTCAGCAGCAAATCTGCAGGCATCTTCAGTTCGGTGGCAAATTGGGCTACGTTGTTACTCGCCATTCAGTCCTCTTTTCTTTGTGTCGCGACAGATGATAAAGATACTCAAATTAAGCCTTGGCCACTTCTGCCAGGCTCCAGGCTTTCGCCTGCAGCGCCTTGGCGCGGTCATCATATTTTGAGTCGACCAGCTTCATCTCGTCGTCGGTCACATCATTAAATTCATTTTTGATCAGTTCACGTGCGCGGTCCGACGACAGGGCCAGGATGGCGCCGAATTCGTCATAGGCCAGCGCGGCAAACGCACCAACATTCTTGATACCGGCCAGGCCCAGCTTGCCCGCGGTGGTGCGGTCCATGCCTTCCAGGTTGACCAGCTGCTCGTCCATGCCTTCCAGGCCTTCTTCCGAAGCGATGGCCTCGGTCACCAGGGCGTCACGGGCACGGGTACGCAGCTCGTTGACGGTATCTTCGTCGAACGATTCGATGTCGAGCATTTCCGAAATCGGCACATAGGCGATTTCTTCCAGGCTGGCGAATCCTTCTTCGACCAGGATGTCGGCCACTTCTTGATCGACGTCCAGTTTTTCCATGAACAGGGCACGCACGGCAGCCGTTTCGGCAGCCGATTTGTTTTCCGATTCTTCGGCCGTCATGATGTTGATCTTCCAGCCGGTCAGCTCGGCGGCCAGGCGCACGTTCTGGCCCGAACGGCCGATCGCGATTGCCAGGTTTTCTTCATCGACAACCACGTCCATCGCATGCTTTTCTTCGTCGACCATGATCGAGGACACATTGGCCGGGGCCAGCGCGCCAATCACGAATTGCGCCGGATCGTCCGACCACAGCACGATGTCGACGCGTTCGCCGCCCAGTTCGCCGGTGACCGCTTGCACGCGCGAACCGCGCATGCCGACGCAGGTGCCGATCGGATCGATGCGCTTGTCGGCGGTATAGACCGCGATCTTGGCGCGAACGCCTGCATCACGTGCAGCCGATTTGATCTCGAGCAGACCTTGTTCGATTTCCGGCACTTCCAGTTCGAACAGCTTCATGATGAATTCCGGCGCGGTGCGCGACAGAATCACTTGCGGGCCGCGCATATTGCGGTCGATACGCAGGATGAAGGCACGGACGCGGTCGCCGATACGCAGGTTTTCTTTCGGGATCATCTGGTCGCGCGGGAGGCGCGCTTCGATCTTGCCCGATTCAACGATCGCGTCGCCGCGCTCCATGCGCTTGATGGTGCCGGTCACGAGCGAGTCGCCGCGCTCCAGGAAGTCGACCAGAATCTGTTCGCGCTCGGCGTCGCGCACACGCTGCAGGACCACCTGTTTGGTGTCTTGCGCGAAGCGGCGGCCGAATTCGACGGACTCGATCGGCTCTTCGATATATTCGTCGACTTCGATGTCGGGGATGTTTTCCTTGGCTTCGAAGTGCAGGATTTCCTGGTCCGGGAGCTGCAGGCCGGCTTCGTCAGGGACCACGTGCCAGCGGCGGAAGGACTCGAACTCGCCCGACTCGCGGTCGATCGAGACGCGAATGTCGACTTCGCCCTCGTAACGCTTCTTCGTCGCTTGCGCGAGTGCGAATTCGAGCGCCCCGAAGACGACATCTTTATCGACATTTTTTTCGCGCGCCAGCGCGTCAACCAATAACAAAACTTCGCGGCTCATGCTTTGCGTCCCTTAAAATCCACTTGCGGCACCAGGCGTGCCTTATCCAAGTCGGCGAGCGTAAATTCCAACTGCGCCGGACCATCCTTACTTTCAAATTCCAACACGATTTTGTCGCCTTGCGGGGCGTGCAGAATGCCCGTAAAGGTTTTCCGGTTCGCGGCACCGGCCATCGCCACCTTGAGCTTGACGGTGCATTCGCAGCCGGCAAAGCGTTCAAAGTCGCTCATGGTGCGCACCGGGCGGTCGAGCCCCGGCGACGAAATTTCCAGACGCTCGTAATTGACGTTCTCTACCGTCAGTACGTGCGACAGCTGGTGGCTGACGGTTGCGCAGTCTTCCACCGTGATGGGACCCTTTTCAGCCGCATCGGCAGCAGTGAAGTCGATGTACACGCGCAAGATCCCGCGCTCGCCCCGTTCGACTTCAACGAGTTCGTAGCCCAGGCCACTGACTGTCTTGGCGATCAATTCAAACTGCTGCAAACACATTCTCCAAAAACGATTTACCAAAAAAAAAATGGGCATCTGCCCATCTTCTTATATTCCGTACCAGATGAAAGCACTTGCAGACTCAGGCTGCTCAATACTTTTATTAGGCTGCAGATTATAACCTGTTACGGCCTTTCCCGCAATCGGGAACGGTCGAATGGACAGGCAAACAACACTTATGCAAGTTGCATCAATTGCTGCTGAGCATCAACAACACAGCTTGCCTCGGCGAAGGGTTAGGGGCTTGCACCACCATCCTTCGCAAACCACGTCGTCGCCCTCGCGGAGGCGGGGGCCTATGGCACGTGTCCGAATTCGGATAAGCGCTATAGCCCCCCCCCCGCCTGCGCGAGGGCGACGCATCATCTAACCGCGGCGGCCGCGGCGTGGCATACCGTGATCGGCGCCGCGCGGACCTTGCGGGCCCTGCGGACGGCGGTTGCCGCCGCCGGCATTGCCGAAACCGAAGGTCGTTTGCAGCGGATCGGGCTGACGCGGACCGCGCGGCTGGGCGTCGCCCTTGCCGCCCGGACGCCCCGAACGCGGCTGACCGTCGCCTTGCGGACGCCCGCCCGGACGACCCTGGCCGCGGGCCGGACCATTGCCATTGGCTTCGAACGGACCGCCGCTGCGTGGCTGACCGCCACCCATGCCGCCGCCCATCGGGCCACGGCCCTGCGGACGGCCGCCAGCGCCGCGGCCCATGCCGCGCGCCGGGCCGAACGGATCGGCATTGCGGTTGGCGTCGACGCGGTCGATGCGGTTGCCGTCGGCACGCTTGTCTTCGTCGGTGCGGGCACGCGGTTCGCCGCCACGGCCTTTCGGGCCGCGCGTTTCATTGCCCGCGCCTTTTTTCTCGACGCCGAAGGCGGCCAGCAGGTCGCGCACGGTGTTTTCTTCCATTTCTTCCCAACGGCCGCGCTTGAGGTTGCTCGGCAGCGTCATCGCGCCGTAGCGGGTACGAATCAGGCGCGACACGGTCAGGCCGATCGCTTCGAACATGCGGCGCACTTCGCGGTTGCGGCCTTCGCCGATCACCACGCGGTACCACTTGTTGATGCCTTCGCCGCCGCCGTCGGCAATCTTGGTGAAGCTGGCCAGGCCGTCTTCCAGCTCGACGCCGGCCAGCAGCTTCTGGCGCATGCCCTCTTCCAGCTCGCCCAGCGTACGCACCGCGTACTCACGGTCGATGTTGTAGCGCGGGTGCATCAGCCGGTTGGCCAGGTCGCCCGAGGTCGTAAACAGCAGCAAGCCTTCGGTGTTGAAGTCGAGGCGGCCGACGGCCAGCCATTTGCCGGCCTTCATGGTCGGCAGGCGGTCGAACACCGATGGACGGCCTTCCGGATCGTCATGGCTGACGATTTCGCCGGCCGGCTTGTGGTACACCAGCACGCGCGGCGGCTTGCTCGATACTTTGCGGTGAATCAGCTTGCCGTTGATGCGCACGGCGTCCGTCGGCAGGATGCGCTGGCCGATGTGGGCCGGCTCGCCATTGACCGACACCCGGCCGGCAACGATCAGGTCTTCCATGTCGCGGCGCGAACCGAGACCGGCTTCGGCCAGCACCTTGTGCAGCTTGGGCGCGTCGTCGTCGGACGTGAGGTCGCGGCGGGCCGGCTTTTGCGGGGCGTTGCGCCCGCCATCGTTGGCGTCGAACGCGTCCGAGGTCACATACGAGAAGGCGGCATCGGCGTCGTTGGCCGGGTTCTTCTTGTGGTGCTGCAGGCCGGGATTGCCCTTCTTGTTCTTCTTGGGGCGGTTGCGCTGCTCGGCCGTGCGCTCCGGGCGCGGACCGCGCTCCGGACGCGGCGCCTGCTCGGCGTCGGCGCCGGCGGTGGCGATGTCTTCGGCGCCGGCCGGACGCTCCTGCTGTTTGCGTGCTTCGCGCTGACCGCGCAATTCGCGCATCTGGCGCGGGCCGCGCGGTGCGCGCGGGCCACGGTCCTGGCGCGGCTGGGCGTTGCCTTCGCCGTCGGCCGCGGGCGCTGCGGCTTCTGCCGACGCTGCCGCCGGCGCTGCTGCCGGTTCAGGGGCGGCTTCGGGCTTGGCGGCGCGCGGCTTGCGCGGCGCCGGTGCGGCCGCTTCGGCTGGGGCGCCTTCCGGCGCGGCGTCGGCCGCTGCCTTTTTGGCGCGCGGCTTGGCGGCCGGCTTGGCGGCGACGGCCTCGCCCTCGCCTTCGACCGCTACTTTCTTGGCGGCGCGCTTCGGCTTGGGCGCCTCGACGCCTTCGGCGGCGGCCGCCTCGATTTGTGCTTTGGTGCGACGCTTCGGCTTGACTGCCGCTTCGTCGTTGCCCGCCACGTCGGCGGCGCTGGTCTCTGGTTTAGTTGGATTCATCGTTCGTTTCTTGGTTGTGCTGACCTGGCGCAGCGTCAACCGTTATTTCTGGCGCAGGGTCGTGAATAAGGACTTCAATATCGGAAGCAGCGGGGCCGGACTCGTCGAGCGCCGGCGGAGCGGGTGGCTCCTGGGCGTCGCTGCTTCCTGCACCATCGTCGTCGGCGGCAACTTCTGCCACCGCCGTTGCATTACTGTCGGGCGCCACCGCTTCTTGGGTGTCGCCCGCATCGTCGGCGGCAGCTTGCGCCACCGCCATTTCTTCATCGGGCGGCGCCATGGCGGACGCCTTCTCGAAGTTCTCTTGCAGCGCCGCTTCCAGCGCTTCCATCTCCTGCCCGCTCTGGGTGGCCGAAATTTCCTGCAGCGGCGGCAGCTGCGACAGCGACGCCAGGCCCAGATCGTCGAGGAATTGCTTGGTCGTGCCCAGCAAGGCCGGACGCCCGATCACTTCGCGGTGGCCGATCACATCGACCCAGCCGCGGTCTTCGAGCATCTTGATCGTCTGCGAATTGACGGTCACGCCGCGAATCTCTTCGATATCGCCGCGCGTGACCGGCTGGCGGTAGGCGATGATGGCCAGCGTTTCCAGCGTGGCGCGCGAATACTTTTGCGGCTTTTCCGGGCTCAGGCGGTCAAGGTATTGCTTCATTTCCGGACGGCTCTGGAAGCGCCAGCCGCTGGCCAGGCTGACGACCTCGATCCCGCGGTCTTTCCAGTCCAGGCGCAGCTCTTCGAGCATCAGCTTGATCGTATCGGCGCCCACGCCGATGCCCATCGGGCGGCCGCTGTCGTCCACATCGACGAACAGTTTTTTCATGCCGTGAATCGTCATCGGCTCCCGCGCACAGAGCAAGGCGGTTTCGAGGACTCGCTTGGCCTCATCAGTATTCATAAAGATGTCGTGTGCGGATAGTGCAATAAAAACCAATCAACGCATGGCGGGCGGCGCCATCGAAATGACGCCGTTTTGCAAATAAAAACGTTGAAACTGGAATCCGTCGCCCGGGCCGATGCGCGCTGGGCGGGATGTTACTGGTGGCGGGATCCGAACCCGCTCACACGGCAGAGCGCCCATCTGGCGATCGCAAGCCGTTGATTTATTGAGGAAAATTCCGGTTCGTCGCGGCGGCTTGGAGGCTGGCTCCGGGCGCGCGCCGTGCAAATGTGCGGCACAATCCCCTCTAACTGCGGCCATTGTACCTGATAAAACCGGGAAAGGGATAAACGCCGCCGCGTCCCGGTCAGGCGCCGAGTTTTTCGCTGAGGATGGCCGACACGCCGAGGAAGGCCGGATATTGCGCGGTGATCACATAGGTCGGGACCGCCGCCAGGTAGTGCACGAAGCGCCCCTTTTGCTCGAAACGGCGGCGGAACTTGGAGTTGGCAAAGCGCTCGCCCAGGCGCGGCACGATCCCGCCACCTATATAGATACCGCCCTGCGCGCCCAGCGTGACCGCCAGATTGCCGGCCACGGTGCCCAGCATGCCGCAGAAGGTTTCGATGGCGTCGTCGCACAGCGCGCATTCGCCGGCCAGGGCGCGGCGCGAAATCTCGGGCGCATCGAGGCCTTCGTTCGGGCGCCCGCTGTGCTCGGCCAGGGCGCGATACAGCATTTCGATGCCCACACCCGACAGGAAGCGCTCGGCCGACACGTGATCGAACGCTTTCCACGCGTACTGCAAGATCGCCACTTCGGTGGGATTGGCCGGCGAGAACGTGACATGGCCGCCTTCGCTGAGCAGCGCGGTCCAGCCGGACTGGCAAGGAATCAAGCCCGAGACGCCCAGACCCGTGCCGGCCCCCACCAGACCCAGCGGGGTATTGGGCACCGGGGCGCCGCCGCCGATCTGCACTTTCTGGTCGGGCGCCAGGTGCGGCAGCGCGCGCGCCAGCGCGGTGAAATCATTGGCCACCACCAGCGTGACGAAGCCGCAGGCCAGCCGCAGCGCCTCGATCGAAAACTCCCAGTGGTGATTGGTCATGCGCACCAGGTCGCCCGTGATCGGGTTGGCGATCGCCAGCGCCGCGTGGCGCAGCGGCTGGCGGCAGGCGGCCGCCACGTCGGCGTGCGCCAGATAGGCCATGAGCGCGTCGGCCAGGGTCGGATAGTCGGCGCAGGCCAGCACCTTGATCAGGCTGAACTGGCCAGGAGCCGCTTCCAGCGCGAAACGCGCGTTGGTGCCGCCAATATCGGCGAGCAGACGCGGCCCGTCCGCATACGGAACAGCGGTACTGAAGGTCGGCGCGGTGTCGGACTGATCGGTCATGGCGGTCAATATTCTGTGAACCTGCAAAGCTTAATGGATGTCACATACAAGGCGCAAGCATTCTTTGTAGTTTTAGTACAGAAAATAAAAAATGATGATGAGTGGCGACAAATTACCGATCATTTTGCCGTAGTCTGGTTACGAAAAATCCCGCGTCTTGACGTAAATGACAAGAGAAATTGCTGTCGAAAAACTTTACAGTCGGCACGACAAAAATCATCCCGCTCGTCATAAGGTCTTGATCCAAAACAAGTTAAATTGTCTGGCATGAAGGTTGCTTATTACTCAAATGACGCAACCACCACTTAGATATCCCATGAAGCTTATTAAACACTTGATTTTCAGCCTGCTCGCCCTCGGTGCCGCGGGCAGCGCAATGGCCGCCCCGATCTCGGTCGATGAAGCATTCAGCACCCCATCGAAGGTCGCGATCGTTTCCACCGGTACGGTATACAGCTTTCTGATTGAAACCGGCGCCGACTTCACCCCTGGTTTCGACCAACTGATCTCCGGCTCGCTGTTCCTGCGCCTGAGCGATCCGCTCCAGGGCAATGAGAAATACACCTTCATCCTCGGCACCGACGCCGATGCCCAGGTGTTCACCAAGGCTGGCAACAACAACGTCAACAATGGCCGCAATGCCGTCGACCACGAAGTGGTCCTGAACGCGCACTCGCTGGCGACACTGAACGAAAATGGTTTCCTGAAGGTGTACCTGAAGGTCAATGCTGGCGGTAACTACACCTTCGAAGGCGCCACCCTGCAAGCCGACGGCATCGGCGGCACCAAGGTTCCGGAACCGCTGACCCTGGCGCTGATGGGCATCGCCCTGGCCGGCGTGGGCGCAGCCCGCCGCCGCAAGTAATCTCGACGGCCCCGCGCCGTTTCTTTCCAGGCCCGGCCGACGCAAGTTCGCCGGGCCTGTGCTTTATGGGCGCCAGGTGTTCCAGGCTTCCAGGCCACCCTTGAGCGGTCGGGCGCGGTGGAAACCGTTGGCCAGGAATTGCTTGGCCACCTGGGCCGCCGTCACATCGTTGGGGCAGCTGCAATAGACAACGATGTGGCGCTCCTTGTCGAGCCCGGCCATGAAGCCCTGGACATTGCCCGCATCGAAAGGCAAGGCGCCCGGGATGGCCGCTTCGAGCTGCTGCGCCGTCATGCTGCGCGCGTCGATCACGATCGGCTCGTGCCCATCGTTGATCAGACTGGTGAACTCGGCCATGCTGATCCGCTCCACATCCATACTGGACAGAAAACGGCGCCGTTCCACATATTTATAGAGAATGAACAAGGCCAGCAGGCTGAACACGAACAGGAGGGCTGTGGTGCCCATCGTGCTCATGGCATCGAGCAGCTTGTCGACACTCTTGTGGAAGGTGACCCCCAGCAGCAAGCCGGTGCCGGCCCACAGCACGCTGCCGCTCATGCTGAATGCGACAAAGCGCCCCGTGCTCACGCCAAGCGCGCCCGACATCGGCGAGGCGATGATGTTAAAACCCGGAATGAATTTCGAGACGATCAGCGACTTGGGGCCGAAGCGGGCGAAACGATCCTCGGTCTGGCTGACGCACGAATCGGGCGACAGAGAAATCTTGCACAGCAGGCGCAGGATGCGGGTGCCGTAGAAGCGCCCGGCGCGGAACCAGAAAAAATCGGCCATCAGGCAGGCCAGCACGGCCATCGCCAGGCAGGCCAGGCCGCTGATTTCGCCGCCGGCGGCCAGCGCGCCGGCCACCACCAGCAGCGGAAAGGCAGGAATCGGCAGGCCGCCCTGCTCGACCAGGACCAGGACGAAGACGATGAAAATACCGTACAACTGCAGCAGTTCGATCAGGTTGGGCATGGCGGCTCGGTTCGGGCAGAGCTGCCCATCTTAGCACCGCCAGGCTTCACATGCCGGCCGCCGTGATCGCGTCGATATAGCCGAACAGGAAGTTGCGTTGCGCACTGCGGGTCGCTTCGAGCGAGCCAGCGGGCGTGGTCATGCGCCCCAGCACGTAGGCGGTCACGATGATCTCGTGGCGCGGCACGAACAGGATGATCATGCCCGAGCCTTGCGGCGTATTCGACAGCAAGGCATGGTATTCGACACCGTTGCGTTCGCCCTCGCTCAGCTCGCTGACCTCGACACCGGGAAACGGCGCCGGCGCCGTCATTGCGGCCCTGGACCGATCGAACAGCGTGCGCTGCCCGGCCAGTACCTTGACACGGTCCTGGGCATATTGCCCCTTGTCGCTGGTTTCCACTTTCAGGTTGATGTAGTTCTTTTCGCCCGGATAGGCATACATCCCCGTCACCCCATGCGCGACGCTGACCTTCACTTGTTCGGTCTCCCCATTGGCCTGCTGCACCGCGAGCATGCGGTAATTCGGCGACGCGGCGCGTGCGCGCAGATCGACCAGCGCCAGGCCTTGCGGCAGCTGGGCAGGCAGCAGCGCCCGGTAAGTGGGCTTGAGCAAGTCGCGCTGGCTGATGTCGGCCCGGCACAGGGGCGCGGCAGCCAAGAGGAGCAAGCCAAGCAGGAGGGACAGGCGGCGCAGCGTAGAAGTCATGGAAAGTCTGAACAAGAGGAAACAGCCAGTCTGGGCCGGGGCGACGCCGCTGGCAAGGGCGGCGCGCAGGGTATTGCGAGGCAGGCTGGCCGGCACCGCGCCACGCTCCCGCTACACCTGCGCGCGGCGGCCGGGTATGGCCGCCAGCAAGGCCTGGGTGTAGGGATGCCGGGGCGCGCGGTACAGGGTATCGGAGTCGGCCATTTCCACCACCCTGCCCTGGTGCATCACCATCACCTGATCGGCCATGTAGCGCACCACCGCCAGATCGTGCGAGATGAAGATGTAGCTCATGCCGTACTCGTCCTGCAGGTCCTGCAGCAGGTTGAGCACCTGCGCCTGGACCGACACGTCGAGCGCCGACACCGATTCGTCGCACACCAGGATGTCCGGGCGCATGGTCAGGCAGCGCGCGATCGCGATGCGCTGGCGCTGCCCGCCCGAGAATGCATGCGGATAGCGATCGAAGGCCTGGGCCGGCAAGCCCACCTTGTCGAGCAGGGTCAGCGCCAGCGCGCCGCGCTCGCGCTCGTTGGCGCCGATGCCGTGGATGCGCATCGGCTCCATCAGGATCTGGCCTACCGTGAAGCGCGGGTTGAGCGAAGCATAGGGATTCTGGAACACGATCTGGATGCGCCGCTTGTAGGGCATGAACTCGCGCGCCGGCATGGTCAGCAGGTCGCGCCCCTCGAACAGAGCGCTGCCGCCGCTGGCCCGGTGCAGGCGCAAGAGCGTCAATCCCAGCGTGCTCTTGCCCGAACCCGATTCGCCCACCACGCCCAGCGTCTTGCCGCGCGCGAGCGTGAACGAGACGTCGCGCACGGCCTGAAACTCGCGCTTGCCGAACAGGCCTTCGCGCACAAAAAAGCTCTTGCTCAATTTGTCGACCACCAGCAGCGGCTGGTCGTCCGGGGCGCTGCCGCGCGTGCGCTGGCCGGCCGAGACCGTGCCGGCCGCGTCGTCGTCGATGACGGGCAGGCGGAGCGGCCGTTCGTCCAGCGCCGGCCGGCAGTGCAGCAAGGCGCGCGTGTACGCGTCTTGCGGATCGTCGAAGAACTGGCGCACCGTGCCCTGTTCGCGCACTTCGCCGTGGCGCATCACGATCACATGGTCGGCGATCTCGCCCACCAGGCCCAGGTCGTGGGTGATGAACAGCACCGACATCGCATGCGTCTTTTGCAACCGCGCGATCAGGGCCATGATCTGCTTCTGGATGGTGACGTCGAGCGCGGTGGTGGGCTCGTCGGCGATCAAGAGCTTCGGTTCGCAGGCGATCGCCATGGCGATCATCACGCGCTGCTGCTGGCCGCCCGACATCTGGCTCGGATAAGCGTCGATCTTGCGTTCGGGGTCGGGAATGCCCACTTCGCCCAGCAGCGCCAGCGTGCGCGCCCTGGCCTGGCGCGCATCCACGCCCATGTGCAGGCGCAGCACCTCGCCGATCTGGAAGCCCACCGTGAACACCGGGTTGAGCGAGGACATCGGCTCCTGGAAGATCATGGCGATGTCGCGCCCGCACAGGCGGCGCCGCGCGTATTTGGGCAGCGCCAGCAGTTCCGTGCCTTCGAACAGCATGCTGCTGCCCGCGCCGATCAGGGCGTTGTGCGGCGGCAGCAGCCCCATCACCGCGAGCGCGCTGACCGACTTGCCGCTGCCGGACTCGCCCACCAGCGCCACGGTCGCGTTGTCGGGCACATCGAACGAGACGCCCTTGAGCGCGGCAAAGGTGCTGTGTTTGTCGATGCGGAAGTCAACGCGCAGATCGCGCACCTGGAGCAGCATGGTCACCCCTGTTTCAGTGTCGGGTCGAGCGCGTCGCGCAGGGCGTCGGTGAGCAGCGAGAAGGCCGTCACCAGGAGCGCCATGGCGCAGGCGGCGGCGCTCAGCTGCCACCATTTGCCCAGTATCAGTTCGTTCTGCGCTTCGTTGAGGATACTGCCCCACGAGACCACGCCCACCGGCACCCCGAAGCCGAGGAAGGACAGGATCACTTCGGCCTTGATGAAGCCGACCACCAGGATCGACAGCTGCACCAGCGCCACGTGGCTCACATTGGGGAAGATGTGCGCGAACATGCGGCGCCAGTGCGAGGCGCCGATGGCGCCGGCCGCCAGCACGTATTCGCGCCCCTTGTGCTTCATGTACTCGGCGCGGATCAGGCGGTACGGCCCGGTCCAGCCGGTCAGGCCGAGAATGAGCACGATGGTCAGCACCCCCTTTTGCTGCAGCACGGCGGCCACGGTCAGGATCATCAGGATCGACGGAATCGCGGTGAAGATGCTGTAGAACCAGTTGAACAAGTCGTCGACAATGCCGCCGAAATAGCCCGAGACGGCGCCGAACAACGTGCCCAGGCCCACCGCCAGCAGCGCCGCCACCAGGCCCACCACGATCGAGGTCTCGCCGCCCTTGATGGTCTTTTTGATGACGTCGTGGCCCCACTTGTCGGCCCCGAACGGCAGCGTGGGCCGGCGCACCACGGCCACCGCGCTGCCGGACGCGGCCAGCGCGGCGATGTCGTCGGCCAGGGGATCGAAGACGTTGGGCGGCGGGGCGCGCGCGGCCGCCGCCTGCGCCGCCGGCGCCGCATCGGCGCCCATGAACGACGGGGGCGCATAGCTGAGCGCCACCTCGTCTTCCCAGTCGCTCGCGATCAGGCCGCCGGCGGACAGCGCCAGCATGGCCAGGAACAGGCCGACCACGGCCAGGGCCGCCAGCGCCACCTTGTCGGCGCGCAGGCGGCGCCAGGCCAGCATCCACAATCCGGGAGCGCGCGTCATGGGCCTCACCTGAGCTGCACGCGCGGATCGACCGCCTGGTACAGCAGGTCGGTCAGCAAGTTAAAGACCATGGTGGCCACCGCCACATACACGGTGATCGCCTTGATCACAGGAAAGTCGCTGCGTTCGACCGCAAGTATCACTTCGCGCCCGATGCCGGGAATGCCGAAGAAGCGCTCGAGCAGAAAGGCGCCGATCAGCAGCGCCGGCAAACTGGCCATCACATGGGTGATGATGGGAATGGCCGCGTTGCGCAGCACGTGCACCCACAGGATGCGGCGCTCGGTCAAGCCTTTGGCGCGCGCGGTGCGCACGTAATCCTGGCCCGCCTCGTCGAGCACAAAGCTGCGGTACAGGCGCAGCGTGGGCGCGATCGACACCGCCAGTCCGATCAGGATCGGCAGCGTGGCATAGCGCAGCAGGTTCTCGCCCAGGCTGTCGCCCCAGCCCTGTACCGGGAACAGCCCGAGCTTGTAGGCAAGACCGTACTGGAACACGATGATATAGACCAGGATGCTGACCGACATACCCACCGTGCAGGCGATCATCAGCAGGCGGTCGGTGAGCGAGCCGCGCACGAAGGCGATCGCCAGCGCCAGCGCGATCCCGAACATGGTCTCGAGGATCGTCAGCGGGATCAACACCGTCAACGAGGGTCCGAGCCGCGTCGCCAGGATGTGCGACACCGGTTCACCCGTGCTCCAGGCATTGCCAAAGTCGGCACTGAAGATCTGCTTGACGAAGATCCACAGCTGCGCCGGGTATGGCTGGTCTGTGCCGAGTTGATGACGGATATTGGCAATTTCCTGCGCGTTCGCCATCTTTCCGGCGAGGATGAAGGCGGGATCGCCGCCCACCCAGTTAAACAGGAAGAACACCAGCAGCACAACGCCAGCCATGGTGGGCAGCATGTGGCACAGGCGGCGCAGGAGATAGGCATTCACGTGCGCTCCTTGAAAAAACAGCAAATTAGGCGATGAACGCGATTCATGCAATCCATTGTCGTCGATTAGCACGATGTTCGAGCGTTTGTTTCATTGGTGCATATACATATGGAATCAAGGCACAACTACTTGCATATACTACTTTTTCCGCAAAAGTGTAGGTCTAATTGTAGCGTGCACCACTTGTGTTGTATTTGAACACTTCCTAAGGTTTCAGAATTGACATTGACGCCTTCGCAATGCTTCCATAGCTTTTTTGTCCCACGGGAGTTTGAGTAATGATGAAGCCAACTGTGTTGTCGCTGTCCCTGAAAGCCATGTTTGCCGCTGGGGCCGTGATTAGTGTATCTGCGCTTGCCCAAGAAGCTGCGCCGATGCAACGCGTCGAGATCACCGGATCCTCGATCAAACGTCTGCAAGCCGAAACAGCGACCCCGCTGTCGGTCATCAAAGCAGAAGAATTCGTCAAAGCAGGTGTGACCAACGTGCAAGAAGCACTGTCGCGCATTCCTGCCAACCAGTCCGGCATGGGTGCCGGCAACACCGTGGGCGGCAACTACAGCGGCCTGCCAACCGGCGGCATGGCCAGCGCCGACTTGCGCGGCCTCGGCGGCGACAAGACCCTGGTACTGCTCAACGGCCGCCGTCTGGCCAACCATCCTTACGATGGCGCCGCAGTCGACCTGAACATGATTCCTATCAGCGCCCTGGACCGCGTTGAAGTACTGCGCGACGGCGCCTCGGCGATTTACGGTACCGATGCGATCGGCGGCGTGATCAACTTCATCACCAAGCGTTCGATCACCACCACCACCATCACCGGCGAACTGCTGCGTCCACGCCTGAAAGGCGGCGACGAAGAGCGCGCCAACATTTCCAGCGGCTTCGGCAACCTCGACGCGGACGGCTACAACATCTTCGGCGTGATCGATTACCACAAGCAGCAGTCGATCAGCTCGCAGCAGCGCGAATTCTCGAAGACCGGCTACGACCCAGCACGCGGTCTGGACGGCACCTCGGGCACCACCTTCCCGGCTAACTATTTCGACACCGGCAACAACACCACCGGCAATCCAAGCTACGCCACCGGTTGCAACCCACCTTACGCGATCGCGCTGCCAGGCCGCACCACCTGCCGCCAGGATTACACCCGCCAGATCGACGACAATCCCGACCAGAAGAAGCTGAGCGTCTTCGTCAAGGGCGCGTTCAAGGTCAGCGAAGGCACCATGGCGACCATGGAATTCTTGCACGCCAAGAACGACGTGATCTCGCGCACCGCCCCGCCGCCACAGACCGGCCTGGTACTGAACAACACCAGCCCGTACTACCCGGCTGCCGCCAGCGGCGCACCGCTGTCGGTCAACTGGCGTCCGATGGAAGCCGGCCAGCGTACCATCCTGTCGAACGGCAAGGCTGACCGCTTTGTCGCCGCGCTGGAAGGCAATATGGCAGGCTGGGATTACAAGACCGGCCTGAACTACTCGGTCAGCAAATCGGCTGAAAACTTCATCGGCGGCTATGTGCAGGATGCATCGTTCGCCGCTGGCGTCCTGAACGGCATTCTGAACCCGTTCGCCCTGCAGAACGCTGCCGGCGCCGCTTACCTGGCCTCGACCGCCCTGCGCGGTGAAGTGCAGAACGCTACCGTGAAAAACACCGGCCTGGACTTCAAAGCCAGCCGCGACATCATGCCGATGGCCGGTGGCCAGATGGCCTTCGCCGTGGGCGCCGAAGTACGCCGCGAAACGGCTGACTTCAACGTCAACCGTACCATCGCCGGCCAGGCTGCCAGCTCGGGCCTGTCGGGCTCGCTGTCGACCGACGGTTCGCGCAACATCCAGGCGGTCTTCACCGAACTGGTGATGCCAGTGACGAAAGAACTGGAAGTTCAGCTCGCTGGCCGTTTCGACCGCTACAGCGACGTCGGCAACACCACCAATCCGAAGATCGGCATCCGTTACCAGCCTTCGAGCGCCCTGCTGATCCGCGGTTCGGCCAGCACCGGTTTCCGCGCGCCAACCCTGTTCGAAAAGAACGCGCCACCGTCGAAGAACGATACCAACAATGCGTACAACGATCCGGTCCTGTGCCCGGGCGGCGTACCGTCGTCGGATCCGATCACCAATCCGCTGCGTGACTGCGATCTGCAACAGTTCAAGCTGCAAGGCGGCAATGCCAACCTGAGCCCTGAGAAGTCGAAGTCGTTCTCGTTCGGCGCCGTGTTCGAGCCGATTCCAGCTGTCACCTTGACCGCCGACTACTGGAACATCAAGCTCAAGGACAAGATCGACGCGCTGCCGGAAGAAATCATCTACGGCGACTACCAGAAATACAAGGCCCGCTTCCTGCGCAATCCTGACGGCTCGCCATTCGCCATTTCCGACTTCAAGGAAAACCTGGGCGAAGTCAAGACCGACGGTATCGACGTGAGCGCCGTGTGGCGTCTGCCAAAAACCGAAATGGGCGGCTTCACGCTGTCGATGGACGGCACCTGGCTGCACAGCTACAAGTATCAGAACGAAAAAGATGGCGCGTTTGACGAGAACGTCGGCCGCTTCGGTGCGATCTACGTGAAGTTCCGCTGGCAGCACACGCTGTCGCTGGGCTGGAAAAACGGCCCGTTCGCAGCCACGCTGAGCAACTCGTACAAAACCGGCTACCGCGATCAAGGCGGCGCTCGTGACGTCGATGCGTACAGCCTGTGGAACGTGACCGGCAGCTGGGAAGCCATGAAGGGTCTGACCCTGATGGGCGGCGTGAAGAACATGTTCGACAAGGAACCGCCTCTGACCGTTCAAGCTACGCTGTTCCAGCAAGGCTACGACGCACGCTACACCGACCCAACCGGTCGTTCGCTGTACCTGCGCGCCAGCTACGCTTTCTAAGCGAGCCCGCTCCACGAAAGGCCCCTTGCGAGGGGCCTTTTTTTCGTCTGGCGTCAAGGACTGGTCTGGCGCACCAGCGGTAAGCGCTTGCGAGCGGCAGCGCGAACAGCGCGCCTGCTTGCTGTGCCGGCCCCACAGGCGGTGCTGAACGTGCCGGCCGCACCGATGGTGCAGCCGCTGGCACAGGCGGCGGCGCCGGACACGCCTGACCCGCCGATGGCGCAGCGGCCTGCTCCGGCGGCGCTGGCGGCGCTTCGACAGGTCGCGCTGATACGGGCGCGACCGTCGTCGCACGCGCCGTGGAGGCCGTCCTGCGGGGCCTGACGGGGCGCTTGGGCGCGCGCAGCCTGTCGGCCAGCTGCCAGTGTTTGGAATCGGGGAACAGCAGCCACACGCTTTTCCAGGCATTGCGCCGGATGCCGCCCACGGCCTTGACAAAGCCGCTCGGCGAGCGCGCCTGCCCTTTGTGCAGGATCTGGTCGCCCAGCGTGCCGTCCGGAAGAAACACGCCCTTCCACTGGCAGCCGGCAAATTCGGGTTCGCCGCAATGGTTCTCGTCGTGCCGGCGCATCCATTCGTCGATCGCTTGCTCGACGATTTGCCATTCCGGTTTGCCCGTCACGGACGCCGCGCTGAGGCGGATCCAGTCGCGGTGGCTGATATCGACGTGGCCACGTCCTCCCCCCATCCGGTTTTTATTCTATTTTGCGCAACATTTTGGTGTCGGAATGTTGCACAAAGAGTTACACTCTCTCTGCCCGCGCATCCGCGCGTGTATGACCTGAAGAGGATGACGATGAAGATTCAAGGAATGCGCATCGCGCTACTGGCCAGCATGGCCGCCAGCGTGCTGATGACGGGTTGCGCCACGCCGGCCGACACGGCGGCACAGCCACAGGAAAAAGCAGACAAGGAATACGCGACCGGTTCGCGCCTGCCCGTGCGCAAGCCGGCAACGCCAGCTGCGGCAGTCGACAAGACCTGATCGCGGCGATACAGAATCGCGCCCGGCCGACGCGTGTCCGCCGGGCTTTTTCATGCCTATTTTTCGGAGTCGGGGCAGTCGAACGTGCTGCGCGGACAGACCCAGGGCCGCTGCCAAGGCCAGGCATTACCGCAAACGCTCCCGGTAATGGGAATGGCCAGGCGTGTAGACGAGCGCATGGCCGCCATTGCTTTTAGCCTTCCTGGCGCAGCCGGCGCTGGCGCACGGCGGCAGCCAGGCCTTCGAGCACCTGCACGCTGCTGTCCCAGTCGATGCAGCCGTCGGTGACCGACTGGCCGTACACCAGCTCCTTGCCCGGCACCAGATCCTGGCGCCCCGCCACCAGGTGCGACTCGACCATCACGCCCACGATGCGGGTATCGCCGCCGGCCACCTGGGTGGCGATGTCGGCGCACACGGGAATCTGGTTCTCGGGCTTCTTGGAACTGTTGGCGTGCGAGGCGTCGATCATCAGGCGCGCGGCCAGGCCCTGGGCGGCGATCTGCTGGCAGGCCAGCTCGACACTGGCGGCGTCGTAGTTCGGCGTCTTGCCGCCGCGCAGGATAATGTGGCAATCCTCGTTGCCGTTGGTCGACACGATGGCCGAGTGGCCGCCCTTGGTAACCGACAGAAAATGGTGTGGCTGGGAAGCCGCCTTGATCGCTTCCACCGCGATCTTGATGTTGCCGTCGGTGCCGTTCTTGAAGCCGACCGGGCACGACAGGCCGGACGCCAGCTCGCGGTGCACCTGCGACTCGGTGGTGCGGGCGCCGATCGCGCCCCAGCTGATCAGGTCGGCGATGTATTGCGGGCTGATCACGTCGAGGAACTCGGTCCCGGCCGGCAAGCCCAGCGCGTTAATGTCGCGCAGCAGCTCGCGCGCCATGCGCAAGCCGTCGTTGATGCGGAAGCTGTTGTCCATGTAGGGGTCGTTGATCAAGCCCTTCCAGCCGACCGTGGTGCGCGGCTTTTCGAAGTACACGCGCATCACGATTTCCAGGTCGCCGGCGAAGCGCTTGCGCTCGGCCGCCAGGCGCTGCGCGTATTCCATCGCGGCCTTGGTGTCGTGGATCGAGCAGGGGCCGATCACCACCATCAGGCGATCGTCCTGACCATGCAGGATGCGATGCAGCGCCACGCGGCCGCTGGCCGCGGTCTGCTCGGCCGCCTCGCCGCACGCGAACTCGCGGATCAGGTGGGACGGCGGCGTCAGTTCCTTCATTTCGCGGATGCGAAGGTCGTCGGTGCGTGGCATGGTGTTCTCCGTGAATGGGTAATCAAAATCGGGTAAAAAAAAACCGCCATCGCTGGCGGTTTTTTAGGATTCTTGCTGGATCTCGTCGTTGCTACGTGAACCTGCCGCTACTCCACCGCCTTGGGGCTGGAATGGCTAAAGTAAAAGTGGCAGGTAAAGAAAACAGCGTTGCGCATTGCGGCGATCCAAAAGTGTTTGAACGACTATAGCACACATTCCCTGCCGGTTGGCAAGCCCCTCATGGTGGGCTCTGTGCTGCGCTTGCGCGCACCCGGTTGCGCGCTTCCCACAAAGGGCGCCCGAACCCGGCCACCCTTGATGCCGGTCACGCGTGCGGCGATTGCCGATGCAAGACTTTGCTGCTCCAGCCCGCGACACGGGCGCCTTCCTCTTTCCCAGGAGTTCCATCATGACCGAAACCACGCTTTCCCTTGCCGTGCGCCGCCTGTTTGCCGGCAGCGCGGCCTGCGGCGCCGCCCTGCTGGCGCTGCCCGCGCAGGCCCAGCAGGACACCACCGAACCGATGCAGCGGGTCGAGATCACCGGCTCGTCCATCAAGCGCCTGGCTGCGCAGACCGCGCTGCCGCTGACCTCGATCAAGGCCGAAGACTTCGCCAAGCAGGGCCTGGCCACGGCCCAGGAAGTGCTGGCCACCATTCCCATGAACCAGACCTCGACTTCCGGCAGCCAGTCGGTGGGCGCCGGCACCGGCGGGCGCAGCGTGGCCGACTTGCGCGGCCTGGGCGGCGACAAGACCCTGGTGCTGCTCAACGGGCGGCGCCTGGCCAACCATCCCTTCTTCGCCGACACGGTCGACCTGAACATCATTCCCGTGGCCGCGCTGGACCGGGTCGAAGTGCTGCGCGACGGCGCCTCGGCCATCTACGGCACCGACGCCATCGGCGGCGTGGTCAACTTCATCACCAAGCGTTCGTACAAGGGCATGGGCGTGACGGCCGAAGTCTACGCACCGACCCAGTCGGGCGGCGGCGACGAGGCGCGCCTCAATTTCACGGGCGGCTGGGGCGACCTGTCCAACGAAGGCTGGAATTTGCTGACCGTGCTCGACTATCACCGCCAGGCCGCGCTGCGCTCCGAAGACCGCGCGTTTTCGGCCACCGGCGTGCGGCCCGAACGGGGCGTGAGCCAGACCAGCGGCACGCCCTTCCCCGCCAACTTCTTTTCCGACAATGGCATCGCCGGCAATCCCAGCTACGCCACCGGCTGCCGTCCGCCGGCCTCGATCCCCACGGGCGATCCGGCCAACCCCACCTGCCGCTTCGACTTCACGCGCTTCATCGACGACATTCCCCTGACCACGCAATACTCGTTTCTGGGGCGTTTCAGCAAAAAAATCGGGGAAGGCCACACCGGCAGCCTCGAATACCTGCACAGCCGCAGCAGCAACGAGGCGCGGGTGGCGCCGCCGCCGCTGGCCGGGATCGGCCTGACCATGTTCGGCACCAGCCCTTTCTATCCGGGGGCCGGGATCACGCCGGCCGTGCCCGGCCTCACCGGCGAACCGCTCGACGTCAGCTGGCGCCCGCTGGTGACGGGCCAGCGCCAGACGCGCGACATCAGCTTGTCGGACCGGCTGCTGGCCAGCCTCGAAGGCAATGTGGCCGGCTGGGATTACAGCAGCGGCCTGTCGTTCTCGGCGGGGCGCGCGCGCAGCGCGTTCACCGGCGGCTACGTGATCGACGCGCGCATGATCGAGGGC
>Ga0209023_10001750_pt1 | contig 28470 bp, 21 predicted proteins | sample LakOneMetagenome_FD_187468 | JGI IMG/M metagenome (GOLD analysis project Ga0209023, IMG submission 187468) | Freshwater and sediment microbial communities from Lake Erie, Canada (SPAdes) (version 2) | ecosystem: Environmental > Aquatic > Freshwater > Lentic | place: Lake Erie, Canada...
GATCTACAGCGCGACGGTATCGCCAATCCCGATGCCATGCGCGCGCAGTAACTGCGCGACCTGGTTAGAACGGCGGTCAAGCTCGGCATAGGTAACCGTTTCGCCGCTGGCGGCCATGACGATCGCCGGCTTGTCGGGATGGGTCCGGGCGTGGACGCAGGGGTGCATCGCTCTCTCCTTGATCGGCGTTCATCGCCGTCGTTTGGGAGAAGTTTAACCGTTCGATTAAATGGTGCAATGATTCTTGTTGGGTGCGCTATTCGCCTCCGCGAATAGCTTGGCCTGGCCGAGCTTTCCGCAGCGGCGTCAGCCGGACAAGAAACAAAAAAGGGCGACGGTTGCCCGTCGCCCTCTTTCCAGCATCCTCTCCGAAGCTGGACCCCGTCCGGGGTCTTCGCCCCGGTCCGGACGAATAATTCTCTTAGTCTTCGTCGCCTTCGTCGTGGGCGGCGAGGGTGGCGGCAGGAGCGCTAGCAGCAGCGGCAAGCGCCGGCTGTTCAGAGCCCTGCATGTAGGGGATCGGATTGACCGCAGCGCCAGCAATCCGCACTTCATAGTGCAGGTGCGGGCCAGTCGAGCGACCGGTCGAGCCGACATAGCCGATCAGGTCGCCCTTGTGGACCAGCTGGCCAGCCGCGACGTTCAGCCGCGAAAGGTGCCCAAAGCGGGTCTGGATGTTGCCGCCATGCTCGACGCTGATGAACAGGCCGTAGCTGGAAAACCATTCGGCCTTGCTGATCACGCCATCGGCAGTGGCATAAACCGGGGTGCCGGTCGGCTGGGCCAGATCGACGCCTTTGTGGGCGCGGCGGCCGCCGAGTACCGGATGCCAGCGCATGCCGAAGCCGCTGGTCAACGCGGCGCCTTCAACCGGCATGCGCGAGGGGATCGAAACCGTGGCCGGGCGATAGCTGGGGGCAGCCGAAGCAGCGGCCAGGCCATTGGTGGCGGGAGCAAGCACCAATTGGCCGTTATCCATTGACTTCCAGCCGTTGAACAGGCTGCGGAACTCGTCGTCGCCCTGAACCGACGGCTTGGCGGCCTGAGCGGCGCGCAGCGGCGCGGTAACGTCCGCGTTGGCGGCGGCGCTGTTGGCAAGGGCCGGGGTGGCGACCGAAAGGCTCGACAGCGCGGCAACTATGCCGGCAAAGCTACGAACCTTGGCAAAAATCGAAAAAGCGACCAACTCAAACAACCTTGTTTTGCGACCCGGCCAAGGCCGAGCAAACTTTGTAGTGCCAGACCGGTTCGCCCGGCACTTTCATGTTCTAGGAGATGGTCGGTAAGCCCCCCGCCGTCTCGTTGAAGGGGGCATGCCGGGGGGTGGGTTAACAATCAACCCCGGCATAGAAAGTGCGCGGTAAACCGGCACTGAGACGCGCTGAGTCGTTGAACGGCGGCTTAACGGCCCCTCTGAAATGGCGCGTAACCAACATTTTCCAGAGCTTTTCCGGGGATTCGCCGCGAGCCGAAGATTCGGCGACGAAATGCTTTGAACCGAAGCGAACGTGGACGATTTCGTCGTCAAGAATGCGACTCAGGATTTTTGCACCACGCTCATCGCCGCCCGCGCGAACCCGTTCAAGCGTGGCCGGAGTGACGTCGAGCGCACGCGCTTCAAGCACCATCGGCACCACCGCCAGTCGGGCCGCCACGTCATGCGCAGTTTCACGCGCGGCATCCCACAGGCCCGAGTGCGCAGGGAGCGCGCCATAGTGGCTGCCCAGGCTGTGCAGATGACGCTCGATCAGCGCGAAATGCATCGCTTCGTCGGCGGCGACCGCCAGGAAGTCGGACGCGAACTCACGCCCCATCTGCGCCCCGAAGCGCCCGGCCATGTCGAGCGCAAGGTCGATCGCGACGAATTCGATGTGGGCGAGGGCATGCCACAAAGCGATTCGTCCGCGTTCGGAGCCGCCCTTGCCGCGCTTGGGCATCTGGCTGGGAGGCAGCAGTTCCGGGCGTTCGGGGCGGCCCGGCTCGTCGGGCATGGCCATGTCGAAGGCGAAATCGAGCTTGCCCTGCCGCCAACCGCGCACCAGCGCACGGGTGCGCATGACCTTGGCGCGCGGATCCGATTCAAGCAGCGCAGCGCGAATCGCGCTGGCGAGCGTGGTCACAGCGCCTGCGCGGCGGCCAGCACTTCCTCGGCATGGCCTTTGACCTTCACCGGGCTCCAGACCCGAGCGATCGTGCCATCGGCAGCGACCAGCACGGTTGAGCGGATCATGCCCATGTAAGTACGGCCGTAGTTCTGCTTTTCGTCCCAGAACCCCAGTGCGTCGGAGAGGCCAAGTTCGACCGCATCGCTGGCAAGCGGCGCGGTCAGATCGTACTTGGCGATGAATTTGGCGTGCCGTGCGGGCGGATCCTTGCTGATCCCCAGCAATGCGGTGCCGGCTTTGGCGAAATCGTCCGCCAGCGCCGAAAAATCCTTGTTTTCGGTGGTGCAGCCGGGGGTATCGTCCTTGGGATAAAAGAACAGCACCAACTTTTGCCCTGCGAAGTCCGCTGGGCTGACGGGGGCGCCATCGGGGCTGGTCAGGGCGATGTTGGGCAGCTTGTCGCCCGTTTTGGCAAGAGCCATCAGTCTATCTCCAGTTGTTCGCCGAATGTCGCCTGCCAGCATTCTGCAACCGTGTGGCGCGCTGCGGCGAGATTCGCGCTCAGATGCTCCCAATCGCTGCATTGGCAGGCCTGCGCAAGTGCCGCGCGCGCGGCCGGAGGCGGTTCCTGCGAATCGGGGGCGAGCAGGCGCGAGGCGATCAGGAAGCGGGCGAGCACGCGGTTGGCTTCTTCCATCGCAGGTGGGACCAGCCCGGACTCGACCAGCAAGGCGAGCGCCCCGCGCAGCGAAGGCTCCAACCCTTCACCGTGCCGCAATTGCAGATAGTGGACGATAAATTCGACATCGACCAGCCCGCCCCGCGCCAGCTTGATGTCCAGCGGGCCCTTGCTGGGCTTGTGCCGCACCATCTCCTCGCGCATGTGCAGCACGTCCTCACGCAGCTTTTCCGCATCGCGGGGCGCGGTCAGCACCGAATGGATGATCGCTTCTAACTTCTGCCTACCCTTTGCAGGGCCATAGAGCACCCGCGCACGCGCCAGCGCCATGTGCTCCCAGGTCCAGGCCGCCTCGCGCTGGTAACGCTCGAAACTGTCGAGGTTGACCGACAGTGGCCCCTGCGCCCCCGAGGGCCGCAGCCGGGTATCAACTTCGTAAAGCGCGCCCTCGGCGGTCGGTACCGACAGCGCGGCGACAACCCGTTGGCCCAAGCGATTGAAATAGAGCGTAGCGCCCAGCGGCCGGGCCCCGTCGCTTTCAGCAGCATGATCGCCGGTGAACAGGAACACCAAGTCAAGGTCGCTGGCATGGGTCAGTGCCCCGCCGCCCAGTCGGCCCAGTCCCAAGACCAGCAGCTTGCCCCCCGGTACTTTGCCATGGACCCGTTCGAACTCGGCCAGCGTCGCATCAACCAGCACGCCCAGCGCGGCTTCGGCCACCCGGCTGAGTGCCCCGGCCACTTCGATCGGATCGCGCGATCCGGTCAGCAGCTGGACGCCCAGCGCGAAGCGTTTCTCGCCCACGCGGCGGCGGACACGATCGAGCAGGGCTTCGTAATCGTTGTCATCTTCACCGCGTGCGAACTCAGCGGCCAGTTCGCCGACCTCACCGGACAGGTCGAAAGCGCTGGCGTCAATCAGCGGGTCAAGCAGGTCGGCGCGGCGAGCCAGTGCATCGGCCAGCGGCGGGGCCAGGCTGAGGATCCGCGCGAGCAGGCCGATCAGTGCCGGACGCGCTTCAAGCAGGCGGAACAGGTTGACCGCGCTGGGCAAGTTGGTGAGCAACTGTTCCCACCGCAGCAGTGCCCGCTCGGGCTCGGGCGCGCGGGCGAATGCCTCAAGCAGCGGGGCCTGCACCGCGTCCCAGGCGGCGCGTGCGGCTTCGCTGCGCAAGGCGCGGACCTTGCCTTGGCGCCAGCCGCTGATTCGCGTTCCGAGCGCTTCGGGATCGGTGAAGCCAAGTCGGTCCAGCTCGGCCGCCAAGGCATCGCCTTGAGGCGCGGCCACTGAGGTGCTTGCGCCTTCGGCTAGGTGCTGGGCCAACAAGGCGTCATAGCGCTGGCCAACACGCTCGCTGATCTCGCTGAGTTCGGCCACCAGTGCCGCGCCATTGGGCAGCCCATCGAGCCGGGCGACATTGTCGAGCGCCTCGGTGCTTTCGGGCAGTTTATGGGTCTGCTGGTCGGCGACCATCTGCAAGCGGTGCTCGATTTGGCGGAGGCGATCATAGCTTTCGCCCAGAACTTGCGCGTCACCGCCATCGATCAGCCCGGCTGCGGCCAGTGCATCCAGGCTTGCCCGCGTGCCCCGAAGACGCAGTTCAGGTTGCCGTCCGCCGTGGATCAGCTGATGGGTCTGGGCATAGAATTCGACCTCGCGGATCCCGCCGCGCCCTTTCTTGAGGTCGAACCCGGGGCCGGGGAAGGGCGGGCCGGAATAGTTCGCGCGGATCTGCTGGGTCAGCCGCCCGATCTCGGCAATCGCCCCGAAATCGAGGCTCTTGCGCCAGACGAAGGGCCGTATCGCAGACAGGAAGGCCTCGCCAGCCGCGACATCGCCGCTGCAGGCGCGGGCGCGGATGAAGGCGGCGCGCTCCCAGGCAAGGGCCGAGCTTTCATAGTGGCTCAGCGCGCCCTCGATCGGGATCGCCAGCGGGCTGACTTCGCTGGCGGGTCGCAGGCGCAGGTCGACCCGGAAGACATAGCCTTCGTGATCGACATGGCTCATCAGCTGCATCAGCGTGCGCGCCACCCGCTGCGCCGCCTCGCCCGGCTCGTCGCGCTCGCGCCGGGGCAGCAGCTGCGGATCGTAAAGCAGGATCGGATCGATATCCGAGCTGTAGTTGAGCTCTTGCGCGCCGTGCTTGCCCAGCGCCAGTGCCAGGAACCCCGCCGGTTCCGCATCGCTGACCCGCGCCTGGATCGCGGCGGTGATCGCGGTGTCGAGCGAGCGGTCGGCAAAGGCCGACAGCTCCCTGGTGACGCGCAGCAGCGGAAAGGCACCGGCCAGATCGCCGATCGCCAGCGCCAGCGCCAGTGCGCGCTTCTCGCGGCGCAACGCCGATCCCGTATCGGGGGCATCAGCGCCTGCCGATCTGGCCCAGGCCAGCGCGCCTTCGCCGTCGCCGGCTTCGAGCACAGCGACCAGCCCGGGCAGCCGCTCCAGCCCCTGGGCCAGGTAAGGCGAATGGGCCGCCGCCCGCGCAATCGCTCCGGTCCAGTCAGGTTGGGTCATCACTGCGGGGTTGCACACACTTGGCGGTGCAATCAAGCCGTTCGTCGGATGCCGCCTTGCGCGGGGGGGCGCGCTTTGCCAGAGTCTGCGCAAGATCACTCTTGAGGGACTGCAGGATCATGAGATTGAACAAGCTGCCGCTGATCGCGGCCGGTATGGCGCTGGCCTTTGGCGGCGCGCTCTACGCCAAGCCGAAAGCGGCGCAGCCGCCGGTCCCCAGAATCTCGGCTCCGGCGCTCACGCCTGATACCATTCGCGACGTGGTCAAGGAAATTTCGTCCGACCGCTACGAAGGCAGGGGACCTGGCACATCGGCAGAGGACCTCACGATCACCTACATCATCGATCGGTTCAAGAAGGCGGGTCTCAAGCCGGGCAACAAGGGCAGCTGGATGCAGGAAGTGCCGCTGCTTGAGATCGAGGGCAAGAATTTCAGCGGTCTGTCGGTCAAGGCCGGGGGCCAGTCGCTGCAATTTGCCAATGGCAGCGATATCGTCGCCGGATCATACCGCGCTGCGGCGCGGACCGAGTTGACCGACGCGCCGCTGGTCTTCGTCGGCTATGGCATCAACGCCCCCGAGCTAGGCTGGAACGACTATGCCGGCCAGGACATGAAGGGCAAGATCGCGGTGATCCTGGTCAACGATCCGGATTACGACGCCAAGGATGAGGTCGGGCTCTTCAAGGGCAAGCGGATGACATACTACGGCCGCTGGACCTACAAGTTCGAGGAAGCCGCGCGGCAGGGCGCGGCGGGCGCGCTGATCGTGCATGACACGTTCCCGGCGGCCTATGGCTGGCAGGTGGTCAACTCCAGCTGGTCCGGCCCGCAACTGTTCATCGATTCGAAGAACGACGGGATGGACCAGACCCAGGTCAACGGCTGGATCCAGAAGCCGGTCGCCGAAGCGATTCTCGAGGCCAGCGGGCAGGACCTGGCGGCGCTGAGTGCCAAGGCCAAAGTCAAGGGGTTCAAGGCTGTACCGCTGGGTTCCAGCGCCAGCTTGTCATTCGACAACACGGTCCGCCGTTCGGTTTCGCGCAACGTCATCGGGATCCAGCCGGGCAAGAAGCGGCCGAACGAATATGTGCTCTATACCGGTCACTGGGATCACCTGGGCCGCTGTACGCCGGACAAGACCGGTGACGACATCTGCAACGGCGCGATCGACAATGCCACCGGGATCGGCTCGCTGGTCACGCTGGCAGAGGCCAACGTCAAGGCCGGCGCGGCCGATCGCAGCCAGGTGTTCCTGGCGGTGACGCTGGAGGAGTCGGGGCTGCTGGGCTCAAAGTATTATGCCGAACATCCGGTCTATCCGCTCTCGCGCACGGTGGGCGGAGTCAATATGGACGGGGTCGCTCCGGGCAGCCCCAGCCGCGACGTGCAAGTGACCGGCGGCGACAAGAATCAGCTGACCCGCTACCTCGCGGCGGCGATGAAGACCATGAACTTCTACCAAACTCCTGAGGACCATTCAGAGCGCGGCCACTATTACCGCAGCGACCATTTCTCTATGGCCAAGCTGGGCGTGCCAATGTTCGCGGTCGGGCGAGGCAGTGACTGGATCAAGGGCGGCAAGGCTGCAGGAGATGCAGCGGCGGATGACTATGTCCAGCACCGCTATCACCAGCCCAGCGATCAGTACGACCCCAATTGGGACTGGTCGGGCGCGGTGCAGGAGATGCAGCTTTACTACATCCTTGGGCGAAGCCTTGCCATGACCAGCGATTGGCCCAATTGGCACAGAGGCGACGAGTTCCGCGCGATCCGGGACAAGAGCCGGGCCAGCGGGAAATAGGATGATCACGATGCCGCCCGAATGGCACCCGCAGCGCTGGCTGTGGGTGGGTTTCCCGCACGATCCGGTCGAATGGCCGGGCTTTCTGGGGCGCGCGCAGGAACAGATTGCTGCCTTTGCCAGTGCGGTCGCCGACAGCGGGCAGGAAGTGCGGCTGATCGTGCGCGATGAAGCCAACCGGGCGCGGGCGGCTTCGCTCTGCTCGAGCAAGGTTACGCTGGAAGTGCGCCGCTATGGCGATGTCTGGCTGCGCGACACCGGGCCGCTGGTGCTGGAGCGTGATGGACGGCAGTTCGCGGCGCGGTTCGGCTTCAACGGCTGGGGCGGCAAGTACCTGATGGACGGCGACCAGGAGATCGGTGCCGAATTGGCGGAGAGCGCAGGTTTGCCAGTTGCTACCGCCGACTGGGTGCTCGAGGGCGGGGCGCTCGATTGTGACGGGACCGGGCTGGTCGCGACGACCGAGCAATGCCTGCTCAATCCCAACCGCAACCCGCAGCTGACCCGTTCGGGGATCGAGGGTCGGTTGTTGCGCGACCTGGGCTTCGACCGGGTGCTGTGGCTGGGCGATGGTCTGATCAACGATCATACCGACGGACATGTCGACAACCTGGCCCGCTTTGTGGCGCCGGGCGTGCTGGCCCTGCCGCGCGCGACCGGGGCCGATGATCCCAACGCGGAGATCTATGCCGATGCCAAGGCCAGGGCCAAGGCGTTTGGTGTATCCGTGCGCGAAGTGCCTTCGCCTGGCCGGGTGGAGACAGACGGCCGCATCGAGCCTGCCAGCTACATGAATTTCGCGACCACATCGAAGCTGGTAGTGGTGCCAATCTATGGCACGCCGCACGATGCCGACGGCGTGGCCGCGATTGCCGAGCTGTTCCCGGATCGCGAGGTGGTGGGGATCATGGCCGATGCGGTTCTGGCAGGGGGTGGGAGTTTCCACTGCGCTAGCCAGCAGATGCCCGAGAGGCTGTAGGCCAACCATTCAATCCTTATCATCGTCGGCCCGTGCTTGACACGGGCCAGGGCTTTTCTTTCTGCCGCCAGAGAGAGAAGGCCTTGCCCCGGATCAAGTCCGGGGCGACGAGTTAGGGATTGGTGATTCCCATTTACACGGCGCTGCTTTAGGAGGCACCTCGTGTCCAAGCTCCTGCTCGCCTCGATCCACGATGTCGGCCCGCGCTTCGAACGCGAAGTCGATCAGCTCGCCGACCTTCTTTCGGGCATCCTCGGCGGCCCGAAGTTCGCGATGCTGGTGGTGCCAGACCATTGGGGCGAAGCTCCACTGGCCGGAAACAGCGCGTTCCAGGCCCGCCTGCGCGGCTGGGCAGATCAGGGCGTCGAGATGTTCGTCCACGGCTGGTTCCACAAGGACCTGGCCGAACACTCTGGTGCGGCGGCGTTCAAGGCCAAGCACATGACTGCGGGTGAGGGCGAATTCCTGGGGCTTTCGCGCGATGTCGCCGCTCAGCGCATGGCCGATGGCCGCAAGCTGATCGAGGATGCAATCGGGCGCGAGGTGACTGGATTCATAGCTCCGGCCTGGCTATATGGCGAAGGCGCGCGCCAGGCGCTGGCGGCAAGCGGATTTGCCCTGGCCGAAGATCATATGCGCGTCTGGCGACCCGCCACGGGAGAGGTGCTTGCGAAAGGTCCGGTGATCACCTGGGCGAGCCGCTCGGTGCCGCGCCAGCTTTCCTCGCGGTTTTTCTCTGGCCTCGCCCGGCATGCGCTCCATGCGCAGAAAGTCATGCGGATCGCGGTGCACCCGGGCGATACGACCGTGTCGGCGCTGCTTTCCAGTATCGCTGCGACATATTCCGCTTTTGCCGCACGCCGTCCGGCCGGGCGCTATGCCGACCTGCTTCCGCAGTGAAGATCGCGGTTCCGATCCACTCGTTCGAGCCCGGCGGGGTTGAGCGCGTCGCGCTCAATCTTTGCGCGGCCTGGCAGGTAGCGGGTGAGGAGGTGACTGTGGTGCTGGGGCGCGAGGAAGGCGCGATGCGGCAAACCGCCCCCGCGCTGGATTATGCCCTGCTGCCCGAGCCGGTGCCAACGGCCGCGTTCGAAACGCTGTGGATGATCCGCGTGCTGCGCCGCTATCTGGCCCGCGAGCAGGCCGACGTGGTCTTCGCCTCGGGCAACACTTACGGCATTGTCGCGGTGGCGATGAAGCTGCTGCTGGGGCGACGCTGCCCGCCGGTGGCGATCAAGCTGTCGAACGATCTCTATCGCAAGGACATGATCTGGCCCTACCGCAAGGCCTATCACTGGTGGCTGCGCGTGCAGGGGCGTATGCTCGACCATTTCGTCGGCATGGCCCTGCCGATGCGCACCGAGATTGCCGAGCTGATGCGGGTTGCGGACGAGCGGATCACGATCATCGAGGATCCTTCGCTGGAGGAACGCCAGTTCACCGCTCTCTCCGCCCTGCCCCGACCAGCCAATGTGCCGCGCGCGCCGCACTATGTGGCGGTTGGTCGGCTTGCGCGGCAGAAGAACTTCCCGCTGCTGTTGCGTGCTTTCGCGCGGCTGGACGATCCCGAGGCGCGGCTGACGATCCTTGGCGAGGGGGGCGAGCGCGGCAAGCTGGAACGGCTGGCCCGGGAGCTGGGTATCACCCAGCGGCTGGCCCTGCCGGGGCATGTTTCCGATCCCGTGCCCTACCTGGCCAAGGCATCCGCCTTCGTACTCTCGTCTGACTATGAAGGCGTGCCCGCAGTTGTGATCGAGGCGCTGGCCGCGGGCCTGCCGTTGGTCGCCACGCGCTGCTCGGTCTCGATGCCGGGCCTCTTGGGCGAGGGCAAGTTCGGGCTACTGGTCGATCCCGGTGACGATGCGGGTTTTGCCGGGGCGATGACCGAAGTGCTGACCACGCCGTTCGATCCAGCCGCAGCGCGGGCCTATGCCGCGCCGTTCCGGATTTCGCTTGCGGCCAGCCGATACCGCGATCTTTTTGCAAAACTGGCCGCGAGCGGTTAGTTCCACCCAGCGCGAAGTTCATGAGCCGTTCACGGCTCGCAGAGCAATGGCGCGCCGTTATGACCAGAGGGCTGCAAGCAATGGCTGACGATACCGCCGCCGGAACTGTGCAGCCGCCACGCATCGAAATCCCGCTTGAAGCCGTGGATGAGCCGGGCCGGACGCGGCTGGCCGGGCTGTTCTCGATGCTGGTCTCGCTTGCTCTGCTGGTGGTCGCCGCGTTCCAGTTTCGCGATCTCTCGCTGACCGAGGTCAGGGATATGATCCCGGTCAGTCCGTGGTTCTGGCTGGTTTTCGCAGGCTATTACCTGGCCGGCCCGGTCAGCGAATGGTTCATTTACAAGCGGCTGTGGGCGATGCCGTTCAGCGGGCTGGGCGCGCTGATCCGCAAGCTGGTTTCGAACGAAATTCTGCTCGGTTACCTGGGTGAAGCGCAGTTCTATGGTTGGGCGCGCAGTCGGCTCAAATTCGTTACTGCTCCGTTCGGTGCGATCAAGGACGTGACGATCCTTTCGGCGCTGGTCGGTAACTTCGCCACGCTGGCGATGCTGGTCTGGGCCTGGCCGCTGGTCGCTTCGGGGCATCTGGGCATGGAAGGCCGCACGGTCTTCGTCTCGCTCGGCGTGGTGCTGGTCACCTCGTTCGTGATCCTGCTGTTCCGCGAACGCCTGTTCACCTTGCCGCGGCGCGAGCTGTGGTTCATCTCGGCGGTCCACTTGGCGCGGATCGCGGCGGTGGTGATCCTTTCGGCAATGATGTGGCACCTGGTGCTGCCCGAAGTAGAGGTATCGCTGTGGATCGTAATGGCCACGCTTCGGATGCTGGTGTCACGCTTGCCGCTGCTACCCAACAAGGACGTGGTCTTTGCCGGTATCGCGGTATTCCTGTTGGGGCACGATGTTGAAATTGCAGGATTGATGACCTTGATGGCGGTCCTGCTGTTGTTTACCCATTTGGTTGTTGGCGGCCTGTTCGCACTGGCCGACCTGTTTGATGCGGAGAAAGTGAAATGAAGCGTCAGTTGCTTGTTGCAGCGATCCCGTTGCTGCTGGCCGCGGGGCCGGCGCTCAAGTCGACCCCTGACCTTGGCAAGGCCGAGGGCCGTTGCCGTCCGGGTGAGGGCGGCCCGGCGCTGCTGGTCGAAGCCACCGGCATGAAAGATCGCACCGGCAACATGAAGCTGGAAGTCTATCCCTCGACCGAGGCGGACTTTCTGGCTGACGACAACATTCTGGTTGCGGCCGGCAAGACTTTTCGTCGGGTCGAGATTCCCGTCCCCCAATCGGGGGCGGTGGTTGTCTGCGTGCGGATCCCGGGCCCCGGCACTTACGCCGTCTCGGTACTGCATGATCGCAATACCGACCGCCGGTTCAACTGGAAGATCGACGGGATCGGCTTTTCGGGCAACCCCAAGCTGGGTTGGTCCAAGCCCAACTACCGCAAGTCGAGCGTTCATGTCTCGAGCGGCGGGGTTTCGCGGATCCAGGTGACGATGAACTACAAGAGCGGGCTGGGCGTAGCGCCTTTGAAGAACTAGAACGTCCGCATCATGCGGATCGTCGACGTCTGTGCATTTTATACGCCGCATGGCGGCGGGGTGAAGACTTACGTCGAGCAAAAGCTGCGGCTGGGCCCTCAGCTGGGGCACGAAGTCGTCATTCTGGCCCCCGGCGACAAGCACGAAGTGATCGAGCGTGGCCCCGGTGCGCGGATCGTCACGATCCCCAGTCCGCGCTTCCTGCTCGATAGAAACTACTGGTATTTCGACGACGAGCAGGCGCTGCACGCGACACTCGATCTGATTGCACCCGATTTTGTAGAGGTCTCCTCGCCCTGGCGCAGCCCCAGCCTGGTCGCGCGCTGGCCGGGCAAGGCCCCGCGTTCGCTGTTCATGCATGCCGATCCGCTCTCAGCCTATGCCTATCGCTGGCTTGAGCCGATGCTCAGCCGCGAGGCAATCGACAAGGGTTTCGGCACATTCTGGGAACACCTGCGCCGGCTGGGTGAGGATTACGACACCGTGGTCTGTGCCAGCGCCGAATTGCGGGACCGGCTGGCAGCTGGCGGCGTTGCGAATACGGTGATGGAGCCGATGGGGATCGAGGAGGGCGTGTTCAGCCCGGCCAACCGCGATCCCGAACTGCGCCGGCGCCTGCTCGAACTGTGCGAGCTGCCCGAAAGCGCGCACCTGTTGATCGGGGTCGGACGATTGTCTTCGGAAAAGCGTTGGCCATTGGTGATCGATGCGGTGGTTGCCGCCAGCCAGCATCTGCCGCTGGGGCTGGTGCTGCTGGGTGCGGGCAAGCAGCTGCGTACCATTACCAAGGCCATCGCCGGCAACCCGCACATCCGCGTGCTCAAGCCCGAGCGTGATCGCGCCCGTTTTGCCGCCATCGTCGCCAGCGCCGATGCGCTGGTCCATGGCTGCGAGGCTGAAACCTTTTGCCTCTCCGCTGCCGAGGCGCGGGCCAGCGGAGTGCCGGTGATAGTTCCAGATCGCGGCGGCGCGGCCGATCATGCCGCCGATGGCGGCGGGGTGACTTATGCTGCGGTCGACCCGGTCAGCCTGGCCGAAGCGATTCTGCAGATGGAGGCACTGCAATGGCGCCGCACCCATGCGCCGGTGCGCACCATGCGACAGCATTTCGCCGCGCTGTTTGACCACTATCAGGCTATCGTCGACGCCCGCGTCCCGGCCTGACCGAGGCTGCGCGCCTTGACTCTCCTGGCAGGACAATTTAGTTACATATGCAACCAATATTCCCCTGGAGCGTCCCCAATGCCCGACCTGTTCGAAAACCCGCTTGGCCTCGACGGATTCGAGTTCGTTGAGTTCTGCGCGCCGCAGAAGGGCCTGCTTGAGCCGGTCTTCGCAAGCATGGGCTTCACCCTGGTCGCCCGGCACCGCTCGAAGGACGTGCAGCTGTGGCGGCAGGGCGAAATCAACCTGATTGCCAACTACGAGCCGCGCAGCCCGGCGGCTTATTTTGCCGCCGAACACGGCGCTTCGGCTTGCGGCATGGCCTTCAGGGTCAGGGACGCGGCAGCGGCCTACAAGGAAGCGATCGAGCGCGGGGCAGAGCCGGTCGAGAGCCGGACCGGGGTGATGGAACTGCGTATCCCCGCGATCAAGGGGATCGGAGGCGCTTTCATCTACCTGGTCGATCGGTTTGCCACGCTCGACAATCCCGATGCCTTGTCGATCTATGATATCGACTTCGTCTACGAACCCGGGGTCGATCGTCACCCGGTCGGGGCCGGATTCAAAAAGATCGATCACCTGACCCACAACGTTTACGGTGGGCGCATGGCGCATTGGGGCGCCTGGTACGAGCGGATCTTCAATTTCCGCGAGATCCGCTATTTCGACATCAAGGGCGAATATACCGGCCTGACCAGCCGGGCGATGACCGCACCAGACGGCAAGATCCGCATCCCGCTCAACGAGGAAGGCAAGGCCGGCGGCGGGCAGATCGAGGAATTCCTGCGTGAGTACAACGGCGAGGGGATCCAGCACATCGCACTGATCTGTGAGGATTTGGTGGCCTGTTGGGACAAGCTCAAACAGCTGGGCGTGCCTTTCATGACCGCGCCCCCCGCGACCTACTATGCCATGCTCGATGGCCGCCTGCCCGGGCATGGTCAGCCGGTGGGTGAGCTGCAGCAACGAGGGATACTGCTTGACGGGACCACCGAAGGCGGTTCGCCCCGCCTGCTCCTCCAGATCTTCGCCCAACCGCAGATCGGTCCGGTGTTTTTCGAATTCATCCAGCGCAAGGGCGATGAAGGTTTTGGCGAAGGGAATTTCAAGGCCTTGTTCGAAAGCATCGAGCGCGATCAGATCGAACGCGGGGTGCTGCAAACCGAAGGAGCCGCGCAATGACCACGCCAACCCTCAAGCGGATCCACCACGTCGCCTATCGCTGCAAGGACGCGAAAGGGACGGTCGACTGGTACCAGCGCGTGCTGGGGATGGAATACGTCACCGCCTTCTCGGAAGACAAGGTTCCCTCGACCGGCGAGGACGATCCCTACATGCACGTGTTCCTCGATTGCGGCGGCGGCAACGTGCTGGCCTTTTTCGAACTGCCGCAGCAGCCCGAGATGGGCCGGGATGAAAACACCCCTGCCTGGGTGCAGCACCTGGCCTTCGAGGTTGAGGATGAAGCCGCGCTGCTGGCCGCCAAGGCGCATATCGAGGCGCAGGGCATCGACGTGCTGGGGCCGACCTATCACGGCATCTTCCGCTCGATCTATTTCTTCGATCCCAACGGCCACCGGCTCGAACTGGCCTGCAATATCGGCACGAGCGAGCAATATGCCGAACTGCGCGCGTTGGCTCCGGTGATGCTCAACGAATGGGCCGTTACCAAGCGCGCCCCGCGCCACGCAGCGTGGCTGCACGAGGATCCGGCCGAACGCGGGGATAGTTGACATCATCCCTACCTCCGTTCGTCCTGAGGAGGCGTCGCGAAGCCGCAGGCTGAGGAGCCGTCTCGAAGGACACTGCGCGCGCGGTGGTTCGAGATGGGCCTTCGCATGCGCTCAGTCCCTCCTCACCACGAACGGGGTAGGCGGATTAGGCCCTTCCCAAGTTCAATAGTCTCGCTATGGGCGTCGGATGCGTTTCGTTTCGCAACTGGGGACCTTGGGCTTTGCCGCGCTGGCATTGGTGTCGGCGCCTGCGCATGCCCAGCGTGCCGAGGATAATGCCGCGACCCAGTCGAGCGATGCCTTCGGCCGATCGGTCGGAAATGACAAGAGCGGGATCTACAACAGCGACGATGTCCGCGGGTTCAATCCGGTCGATGCCGGAAACGTGCGGATCGAAGGATTGTACTTCGACCAGATGGACCGGCTCTCCACCCGGATAACCGATGGTAACACGATCCGCGTCGGCATCGCTTCGCAGCGCTATCCCTTTCCTGCTCCGACCGGACTTGTCGACTACAGCCTGACCCAGCCGCACGACAAATCCAGCTACAGTTTCAATGTAGAATGGGCCAACGGGTTCTCCACCGGGCCTGGCGGATCGTTCGAGTTCAAGCAGCCGCTCGACGGATCGCGGCTGGGCATTTCGGGCGGGGCGGGGTTTCGCTTCGCCCATCGCTATGAGGGTGGATATGCCACTTTCAATGCGCTGGGTGGGACTCTGGCCTTTCGTCCTTCGCCGGGCACCGACGTGCTGCTGTTCGTTGGTGATTTCCGCACCCGCAGCGACGAAGCACGGCCTACCTTGTTCCTGACCGGCACCGATGGCCCGCCGCGGATGAAGCGCGGGGAGGACCTCAGTCAGAACTGGGCCGGGCGCAGCAATGACAGCTGGCAGATCGGATCGCTGGTGCGCACGCCGCTTGGATCGGGGCTGCGGTTCGAGGGCGGCCTGTTCCTGGCGCTGAAGGATACGCATCAGGCTTTCGCCGATCTCTATACCGGGGTCAGGGCAGATGGCACGGCAACGGGCCACCGGATCATCGCTGATCGTGGTTCGCTTGACAGCTCGCTCTCGGGCGAGGTGCGGCTGGTCAAGCAGTGGAAGTCGGACAAGGTCAGCCAGCAGTTGATCGCCTCGCTGCGCGGCCGCCACAAGCTGCGCCTGTTCGGCGGGGTGGCGAGCTTCAGCTATGGCGCGGCGGACCTGAACCAGCCCACCGCGCTGGCCGCCCCGGCGATCGTGACCGGGGCCAAGAACCGCGATGCTGTTGATCAGCTGAACTACGGGCTAGCCTGGAGCCTGGTCAGCACCGGCGGGCTCACGCTGGACGCCGGGCTTTCACGCGGCGGCTATGCCAAGACGATCGACTTTGCCGATCCCTTGCTGGCCGATCCAAAGATCGATGACCAGCCGATCACCTGGAACGCTTCGGCATCGTACCGGGTCTTGCGGGGCGTCACGCTCTATTTTGGCGCGTCGCAAGGGCAGGAAGAGGCGCTGATCGCGCCCGAAATCGCGGTCAACCGGTCAGAGGCTCCGCCCGCGATCCGCACCCGCCAGCTTGAAGGCGGGATCAAGCTTTCGCTCAGCCCCAAGCTGACGCTGGTGGCCGGCTTGTTCCGGATCACCAAGCCCTATTTCAACCTCGATCCCGCCTTGCGCTATCGCCAGCTGGGCACGCTCACCAACCAGGGCGTCGAAATGTCGCTGACCGGACAGGTCGTGCCGGGTCTCAACGTGGTGGGCGGGGCGATGTTGCTCGATCCCCGAATCGCAGGCGAAGCCGTGACCAGCGGCCAGATCGGCCCGCGTCCGCTCGGCCAGGTCAGAAGCCGCAGTTTCGTGACGCTCGACTGGCGGCTGAAGCAGGGCAAGTCGCCGCTGTCATTCGATCTGACCAGCGAAAGCTGGTCCAGCCGGGTGGGCAATGCCGCGAACACCTTGTTCGCTGCGCCGCGGCTGGTGATTGGGCTGGGCGCACGTTACCGTTTCAAGACCGCGGGCGGTAGTTTCCTGATCCGGCCGCAGGTGCTCAATGTCTTCGACAACTACGGCTGGCAGGTTTCGACCAGCGGCGGCTGGACCTACACCCAGCCGCGCACCTTTACTGTGCAGGTGGTGGCGGACTTCTAGGCTTCGCCCGGAACCTCGACCCGGCGCATCGCCGCCGCCGCCAGCAGCAGCGTTCCGGCCGCAAAGGCCATGGTCCAGATCGGTTCGCCCGGGAACCAGGCTTTCATGATCGATCCCATCACGGTTGCGACCAGAAGCTGCGGCACCACCACGAAGACGTTGAACAGCCCCATGTAGATCCCCAGCTTGGCCTGCGGCAGGCTGGAGGCGAGGATCGCATAGGGCATGGCCAGGATCGAAGCCCAGGCGATCCCGACGCCCACTTCGCTCAGCAGCAGCCACTGTGGGTCCTTGATCACGAAGAAGCTGGCATAGCCCAGCGCCCCGCAAGTGAGCCCAAACATATGGGTGCGGACCTTGCCCATCCACCCCGAGAGCCAGGGGAGCAAGGTCAGAGCGGCGACAGCGGCAACCGCATTGTAGGTGGCGAACAGCACGCCCACCCAGTTACCGCCTTGCTGGAACGCCGCGCCATGGGTGTCGGTCGCGCCGAAGAAGTCTTTGGCAACGATCGGCGTGGTGTTGAACCACATGATGAACAGCGCCGACCAGCTGAAGAACTGGACCAGGGCGAGCCGCTTCATGATCTCAGGCATGCCGGAGAAGTCGCCGACGATCCCGGTCAGCATCGAAGGCGGACGCCCGGCGCGGGCCAGCCGGATCGCGATCTGGCTGAGCAGGCCGTAGCCTGCGAGCAAAGCGGCGAGCAAGTAAACCTCCTTCTCGAAGCCCAGCTCCGCGGTTGCCAGGGCCAGTGCGCCACCTGCCACGATCCACAGCAACGAGGCGGTGGTGCCACGGTCCGCGAGATTGGCGGAAGGCGGCGCCCCCGCTTCCTCGGTGTCGCAGAACGCGACCATCTCCTCGGGCGAATATTCGCGCGAGTTGACCACGGTCCACAGCACCGCGGCAAGCAGCGCCGCGCCGCCTGCCCAGAACGAATAGCGCACCGTATCGGGGATCGATCCGTCGACCGCCTCGTTGGCGACGCCAAAGTGGTCGAGCAGATAGGGGAACAGCGACCCAACCACAGCGCCCGCGCCAATAAAGGCGGTCTGCACTGCGTAACCGGCGGTGTGCTGGTCCTTGCGCAGCATGTCGCCGACAAAGGCGCGGAAGGGTTCCATCGAGACGTTGAGGCTGGCATCGAGCGTCCACAGCAGCATCGCCGCCATCAGCAATGCGCCGCTGTAGGGCATCAGGAACAGCGACAGCGCGGCCAGCACTGCGCCCGCCAGGAAATAGGGCCGCCGCCGCCCGAACCGGCCGAGCCAGGTCTTGTCGCTCATGTGGCCGATCACCGGCTGGACCAGCAGCCCGGTCAGCGGCGCCGCCGCCCACAGCCACGGCAGGTCGTCCATGCTGGCGCCCAGCGACTGGAAAATCCGGCTCATATTCGCGTTCTGCAGCGCAAATCCGATCTGGATCCCGAAGAAGCCGAAGCTGATATTGGCAAGCCCTGCCCAGGATTGGCGCGGTTTTTCCATGGCTTTGCGTCCCCTCTATTCCCGCGCCGGGGCGTCGCATGGAGGGGGCGGTTGGGCAATACGCATACGAATACGCAGCCTATTTCAACCCCCGGTACTCCCGCGCACGACCAGCTTCGCCGGGATCACCTTGTTCGGTGTTGCCCGGTCCTCGATCCCCGCCAGCAGGCTTTCGACCAGCAGTTCGCCCGCGCTGTTGAGGTCTTGCGAGATCGTGGTCAGCGGCGGACTGGTCAGGCTGGCGGCGGGAATATCGTCGAAGCCGATGACCGCGACATCGTGCGGCACGTTCTTGCCCATTTCGCCCAGCGCGCGCATCGCGCCGATCGCGATCAGATCGCTGGCGGCGAACACCGCGTCGAACGGAACCCCGGCAGCGAGCAGCGCTTGGATAGCCGCGCGGCCATCACCCTCGCTGCTCAGCGCGTCGCGTTGCAGCAAGGGGTCGATGGCGAGGCCAGCCTGCTCCAGCGCGGCGCGCAGGCCGCGATAGCGGTCGGCGAATTCGGGATAGTGCTCGTCGGCCTGGCCCAGAAAGGCGATGCGGCGGCGGCCCAGCGCAAGCAGATGCTCGCCCGCCAGTCGCCCGGCCCCGACATTGTCCGATCCAACCGTCGCGCCGATATTGTCGTCGCGGACCGATCCCCAGCGGACAAAATCTGTCCCGCTTTCGACCAGCTGCTTCAGTCGACTTTCGTAAACCGTATAGTCGCCGTACCCCAGCAGGATCAGCCCGTCGGCCCGGTGGCTGTCCTGATAGCGCGTGTGCCAGTGGTCCTCCATCTTCTGGAACGAGATCAAAAGGTCCAGCCCGCGGTTGGCCGTGGCGCGGGTGATCGATCCCAGCATGGCGAGGAAGAACGGGTTGATGTTCGCGCCGTCGGGGGTCGGGTCCTCGAAGAACAGCAGCGCGATGGTGTTCGAGCGCTGCGAGCGCAGCGAGGAAGCATTTTTGTCGACCGAGTAATTGAGCTCGCGGGCGATTTCCTGGATCCGCAGCCGGGTTGCCTCGCTCACCGATTTCGATCCGCGCAGCGCGCGGCTGACCGTGGGCTGCGAGACCCCGGCCCGATAGGCGATGTCGAAACTGGTCGGCTTGGCGGAGCGCTTGCGTCCCATGGCTCCCCTCCCTCGAAACCAAGCCTAGGCCCGGCATTTTCGCGTGGCAAGACGGCCACAGTCAGACTTACGCATAATTTGGGTATACGTATGCCTTATTCCTTACCAGCCCTGCCGCGCCGTATTCAGCATGGTGACGCAGGAGTTGGCCCCGCAACAAGCCGCCCTGCCGCAATCGGGTTTACCTGCCGGGACAGATCAACACGGATCCGGCATGCCTTCAGGGAGGGGATTTAACGTGGCACTTCGTATCAAGATTTCCGGCGGCCTTGGCGTTTCGGCGCTGGCATTGGCTGTTTCAGCAGTGGCTCTGCCCGGCGCTGCGCTGGCACAGGATGCCGCTCCGGCTGCTGCCGATGACAGCAGCGATGGCGGCGAAATCGTGGTCACCGGTTTCCGCGCCGCGCTGAAGAGCGCGACGGGGATCAAGAAGCGCACCGAAAGCGTGGTCGAATCGATCAACGCCGAAGATATCGGCAAGCTGCCCGACAACTCGATCGGCGAATCGATCGCCCGCCTGCCGGGTCTTGCCGCCCAGCGCAGCAACGGTCGCGCAAATATCGTCTCGATCCGCGGCTTCGGTCCGGACTTCTCGACCACCACGCTTAACGGCCGCGAACAGACCACCACCAACGACAGCCGCGCGGTCGAATTCGACCAGTTCCCTTCGGAAGTCCTCTCGGGCGTCGATGTCTACAAGACTTCGCAGGCGGATCGCACCGCAGGTGGCCTGGTTGGCTCGATCAACCTGCGCACGATCCGTCCGCTCGATGTGGGCAAGCGCATCGTGGCCGTGGGTGCGCGCGGCACCTGGGTTGACCAGAAGGTCATCCCGACCAACACCGACAAGGGCTACCGGGTCTATGCGACCTATGTCGATCAGTTCGCCGACGACACCATGGGCATTGCCCTGTCGGCGGCCTATTCGGATGAACCCTATCAGACCCATGACTGGAACGCCTGGGGTTACGGCGGCTATGGCCCCACTCAGTACGGCATCAGCGGGGTCAAGACCTGGGAAGAAGCATCGCGCCTCAAGCGTCTTGGCCTCAATGGCACGTTCCAGGCCAAGTTTGGCGACCAGCTGACGCTGACGGTTGACGGGTTCTATTCGCATTTCAACGAAAAGCTCGACCAGAAGGGTTTTGAAATGCCGATCCTGTGCTGCGGATCGACGGTGACTGCGTTCACTTCCACTCCGCTGACCGGCTTCCTCACGGGCAGCTCGATCGTTACCAGTGCATCTTGGACCGGTCGCCCGATCATCGAAAACTACGCGACCGACAACAAGAACGATACCTATTCGTTCGGCGGCAACCTGAAGTGGGACAACGAAAGCGGTACCCGCGCGCTGCTCGACGTCAGCTGGTCGCGCACCGATCGCTGGCAAGACCGTCTCGAAACGATTGCCGGCCTTGGCCGCAATCTCGATACTTCGGTCGGCCCGGTTTCGAGCTGGGGTGGTACCTTCGGTTACACCCTGACGCCCGACAACGCGCTGCAGTTCACCAGCACGTTCAATGGAGCCAATCCGGCTCTGGTACTTACCGACGTCCAGGGCTGGTCGGGTTCGACCAATCAGGCCGGCTACGACAAGATCCGCAAGAGCAAGGACGATCTTAAGGAAGTTCGCTTCGAAATCGAACAGGATGTTGGCGGCTTGATCAAGTCGGTCAAAGTCGGGGTCGATCATGTCTACCGCAAGAAGAACCTGACCCAGGACGAAGCCTTCCTGTCTCCGCCGGTTGGTGTGAACGGCGCGGTGATCCCCAGCAACCTGCTGCTGACCCCGGTCAACCTGTCGCGCGGCTTCGGCCCGATCCTGTCGTGGGATCCGCGCGCGCTGGTGCCCAACAACGTGCTGCGCTACCTGCCGAACACCTTTGGTGCTTCGCAGGCCTACCGGATCAGCGAAGACGTGTGGACGCCCTATGCCATGGCTTCGATCGAGCAGGATATTGGCAACGGCAACACCCTGACCGGCAACATCGGCGTTCAGGCCGTGCACACCAACGTGAGCTCTTACGGGGCCATCAACGGTCTGCTCAACGACAAGTACTGGATGGTTCTGCCCAGCATGAACCTGAATCTGCGGACCCCCAACGATCTGGTGATCCGTTTTGCGGTTTCGGAACAGATGATGCGTCCGCGCCTGCCTGACATGAACAACACTGTGGGCTTCAGTGCCAATATCGCCTTCAATCCGGTGATCTACACCGGTGGTGGCGGCAACCCCAAGCTGCGGCCTTACAAGGCTACCGGCCTGGATCTGTCGGTTGAAAAGTACTTCGGCACCAAGGGCTACATCGCGCTGCAGACTTTCTACAAGCATCTCAACGACTACATCGATCCCAGCGGCATTGACCGGAACTACGACTATGCCGGTTATCCGACTCCTCCGGGGATCGTTCCGGCCACCACGATCGGTGTGTTCAGCGGTCCGGTCAACACGCACGGCGGCTGGATCATGGGCGCCGAACTGGCCGGGACGCTGCCGTTCGATGTGTTCAGCTCTGCGTTGGGCGGCTTCGGGATCACCGGCGGCCTGGGCTATACCGAAACCAAGGCCTACAACTCGAACGGCTCGTCGAGCGCTATCCCCGGCTATTCGAAGTGGGTTGGCAGCCTGACCGCGTTCTACGAAGACCACGGCTTCAACCTGCGCGGATCGATGCGCTATCGGTCAAGCTTCCTGGGTGACTTCGCGTTGTTCAGCGGCGGACTCGATCGCCAGTCGGTCTTCGGTGAAACCGTCTATGACGCGCAGATCGGCTATGACTTCCCCGAAGGTTCGGCGCTGCATGGCCTCTCGCTCTACGTTCAGGGCCAGAACCTGACTGACGAACGCCAGGCCACGCTGGCGGAAATCAACGGGGCAGGTGTGCCGAATGCCTGGCTCAAGTATCAGACCTATGGCCGCCGTTTCCTGGCTGGCTTCACCTACAAGTTCTGATGACATGTTGGGGCCCGCTGGTTCGTCCGGCGGGCCTCATGCTCTATAGGCCTGTCCTATGACTGAGCGCAGAGCCTACCACTTCGTGATTGCCGGCGGCGGGACCGCTGGCTGGATCGCCGCAGCAACCCTGGCGCGGTTCCTGGGGGACTGCGCGTCGATCACCCTGGTCGAATCCGACGAGATCGGGACGGTCGGGGTGGGCGAAGCGACGATCCCGCAGATCCACAACCTGCTGATCGGGTTGGGAATCGAGCAGGACGAGTTCCTCGAAAAGACCAATGCCAGCTTCAAGCTGGGCATTGAATTCGCCGGCTGGCTGCGCCGGGGCGAAAGTTACATCCACAGCTTTGGCAAAGTTGGCCGGGGGGTTGGCCTGATCCCGTTCCGCCAGCTGTGGCTGCGCGGCCGCGCTATGGGCGTGGCGGGCGACTATGGCGATTACAGCTACAACGTCGCCGCCGCGCGTCGGGATCGCTTCGCCATCACCAACGCAGCCAGCGCCACCATTCCCGATTTGGCCTATGCCTTCCATCTTGATGCGATCTTGTTCGCGGGAATGCTGCGCGAATATGCCGAAGCGCGCGGAGTAAAGCGCGTCGAGGGCAAGATCGAGGGCGTGCGGCGCGATGCGCAGGCCGGCGATCTGGCCGCATTGGTGCTCGAAGGCGAGCGCGAGGTTGCGGGCAACCTGTTTATCGACTGCACCGGCTTTCGCAGTCTGCTGCTGGGCCAGGAACTGGGCGAAGCCTACATCGACTGGACCCACTACCTGCCGTGCGACACCGCGCTGGCGGTACCCAGTGCGCCGGGATCGCGGTTCCGGCCCTTTACCCAGTCGATTGCGCATCCGGCCGGCTGGCAGTGGCGGATTCCGTTGCAGCACCGCACGGGCAATGGTCACGTGTTCTGCTCGGAAATGATGTCTGTGGACGAGGCGAGCGCGATATTGCTGGCCAACCTCGAGGGCGAGGCGCTGGCCGACCCGCGCCCGATCCGGTTCAAGGCCGGGCATCGCACCCGGTTCTGGTCGCGCAATTGCATCGGGCTGGGGCTGGCAGCCGGCTTCATGGAGCCACTGGAATCGACCAGCATCCACTTGGTCCAGTCGGGCGTGGCGCGGCTTCTGGAGCTCCTGCCCGGCGATCCCGGCGATCTGGGCGCGGCACGCGACACGTTCAACCGCTTGTCCAATACCGAATGGGAGCGGATCCGCGACTTCCTGATCCTGCACTATGTGGCCAACGCGCGCGAAGGCGAACCCTTCTGGGATCGCTGCAGGACGATGGAACTGCCTGCAACGCTGACCGAAAAGATCGCCCTGTTCCGCCAGGGCGGTCAGTTCGTGCGCGAAGAGGATGAGCTGTTCCTTGACGACAGCTGGGGCCAGGTGATGATCGGGCAGGGGATCTCGCCACAGGGCTGGTCACCGCTGGCCGACAATGTCGCGGGGGAAGACCTGGGTCCGTTCCTCGCCAGCCTGGCCAATGCCTATCGTACCAAGTCCGAGACGCTGCCCGAGCACCGCAGCTTCATTGCCGGGATGGCGGGTCACTACCGCAAGGGAATGGTATGAAGAGACTGGCACTCCTCCCCGCACTCGCAGCTGTCGCGTTGGCTGTGCAGGCCCCGGCGCAGGCCCCCGCCGACTACCGCGCCCGCGCGCCGCAGGATGAAGTGGTCTATTTCGTCCTGCCCGATCGATTCGCCAATGGCGATCCGAAGAACGACCGTGGCGGGATCAAGGGCGACCGGCTCAAGACCGGGTTCGATCCGGCGGCCAAGGGCTTTTACCATGGTGGCGACATCAAAGGGCTGACCGCCAGGCTCGACTACATCCAGGGCCTTGGCGCGACCGCGGTCTGGTTCGCGCCGGTGTTCAAGAACAAGCCGGTGCAGGGCCCGCCGGGTGATGAAAGCGCGGGCTATCATGGCTACTGGATCACTGATTTCACCCAGGTCGATCCGCATTTCGGATCGAACGAGGAATTCAAGGCTTTCGTCGATGCCGCGCATGCGCGGGGGATGAAGGTCTATATGGACATCGTGGTCAACCACACCGCCGATGTCATTCAGTACCGCGAGACCAGCCCGCAGGGTTATCCCTATCGCGGCAAGGCCGACTATCCCTTCAGCCGCAAGGGCGGGGTCAGCGGCGCGCCGATCAATCCGGGCTTCGGCGATGACAGCGATTCCAGCCCCGCCAACTGGGCGAAGCTGACAGACCCGACCTTTGCCTACACGCCTTACATTCCCAAGGGCGAAGAGGCCGCGAAGGTTCCAGCCTGGCTCAACGATCCGATCTGGTATCACAACCGCGGCAACACCAACTGGGTGGGCGAAAGCGCTCAGTACGGCGATTTCGTCGGGCTCGATGATCTCGCCACGGAAAACCCCCGGGTCGTGGCCGGCTTCATCGAGATCTATGGCAGCTGGATCGACCGTTTCGGGGTCGACGGTTTCCGGATCGACACCGCTAAGCACGTCAATCCCGAATTCTGGCAGGCCTTCGTTCCCGCAATGCTGGAGCGGGCGAAGGCCAGGGGCATTCCCAACTTCCATATCTTCGGCGAAGTGGCGACCGGCGAGTTCGATCCTGCGCTGCTGGCCGGGTGGACCCGCAAGGCTGGACTTCCCGCCAACCTCGACTTCGCTTTCGCAGTCGCCGCCACACAGGCGGCCAGCGGGGCCAAAGGCACCGACCTCCTGGCGCGCTGGATCGATGATGACGTGCTTTACGAAGGCGGAGTAAAGGGCGCGCTGATCCAACCGACCTTCCTGGGCAACCACGATGCCGGTCGCTTCGCCATGTTCCTGAAGCAATTGAATCCCAAGGCCGACGCCGAAGAGCTGCTGGCGCGCGACATGCTGGGCCATGCCATGCTGCTGACGCTGCGCGGGGTGCCGGTGATCTATTACGGTGAGGAACAAGGCATGGTCGGGCGCGGCGGCGATCAGCTCGCTCGGCAGGACATGTTCGCCAGCAAGGTGGCGGTCTACAACGACCAGCCGCTGCTGGGTACCAGCGCCACGACCGCGCAGGACAATTACAACCCCCAGCACCCGCTCTACCGGCTGATCGCCGAACTGGCCCAGGTGCGGCGTTCGACCCCGGCGCTGACTTCGGGCCGCACGCTGGTGCGCCGCGCGTCGGACAAGCCGGGTCTGTTCGTGGTCTCGCGGTTCGATCCCAAAACCGGGCGCGAGGTTGTGCTGGCGTTCAATACCGCTAACGCCGAGCAGACCGCCCGCGTGCCGGTGTCATCGCGCAGTCTCGCATTCACGCCATTGGCCGGCCAGTGTTCGCCCAGGGCGGACGCACCAGGCAGCCTGACCATTACACTCGCCCCGCTCGGCTTTGCCGTCTGCGCGGCCAAGGACTGAAGCCAAAGCCTCCCCATGAACCGTCTTTCGCGTATCGAAGCCAAGCCGCTGACCGCCAGCACCACCCCCTGGTGGCGTGGGGCAGCAATCTATCAGGTCTATCCGCGCTCTTATTGCGATTCGAACGGTGACGGGGTGGGCGACCTGCCGGGGGTAACCGAGCGGCTCGATCACATCGCTTCGCTCAGGGTCGATGCGCTGTGGGTCTCGCCGTTCTTCACCTCGCCGATGCACGATTACGGCTATGATGTGGCCGACTATTGCGATGTCGATCCGATCTTCGGCACGCTCGCCGATTTCGATGCGCTGGTGGCGCGCGCGCATGCGCTGGGGCTCAAGGTGCTGATCGACCAGGTCTATGCCCATACTTCGGATGAGCATGCCTGGTTCCGCGAAAGCCGCATGGATCGCGCCAATTCCAAAGCCGATTGGTACGTCTGGGCCGATGCCAAGCCCGATGGCTCGCCGCCGTCGAACTGGCAGTCGGTGTTCGGCGGTCCGGCCTGGACCTGGGACGCGCGGCGCGGGCAATATTACCTGCACAACTTCCTCTCCGCGCAGCCGCAGCTCAATTGCCATCTGCCGGAAGTGCAGGATGCGCTGCTGGGCGCGGCGCGTTTCTGGCTGGAACGTGGGGTTGACGGATTCCGGCTCGATGCGCTCAATTTTGCGATGCATGATCCGGCGCTGACCGATAACCCGCCCGCGCCTGAGGACGGTCGGCACCGAACCCGCCCGTTCGATTTCCAGCTGCATCTGCACAACCAGTCGCAGCCCGGCATCCCGGCTTTTCTGGAGCGGATCCGCGCGCTGTGCGACAGCTTTGGCGCGGTTTTCACCATGGCTGAAGTCGGCGGGCGCGATGCCCTGGCCGAGATGCACGCTTTTACTGCCGGGGATGCGCGGCTTAACAGCGCCTATGGCTTCGACTTCCTCTATGCGGAGCAATTGACGCCGACCCTGGTCGCCAGGGCCCAGGCCAATTGGCCCGAAGACAAAGGGACTGGCTGGCCGAGCTGGGCTTTCGAGAATCACGATGCCCCGCGCGCGCTGTCGCGCTGGTGTGCACCCGACGAGCGTGAAAAGTTTGCCCGAACCAAGATGATGGTGCTCTGCGCGCTGCGCGGCAACCCGATCATCTATCAGGGAGAGGAACTGGGTCTGGTCCAGGTCGACATCCCGTTCGAACAACTCAAGGACCCCGAAGCGATCGCCAACTGGCCGCTGACGCTGTCGCGCGATGGGGCCCGCACCCCGATGCCCTGGGCGGCGCAGGACGAGCATGGTGGCTTCACGAAAGGCCAGCCGTGGCTGCCGTTGGGACATGAGAACCTTGAACGTGCAGTTGACCGGCAGCAGAGCGATCCGGCCTCGCTGCTCAATCTTACCCGAGAACTTCTGGCACTGCGGCGCGCACATCCGGCGCTGCGGCAAGGAAACTTCGAAGTACTCGAGGCGGGCGATGCGGTACTGGCGGTGCGCCGCCGTGATCGGGACCTTTCAGTCCTGGCGGTATTCAATCTGGCTGGCCAAAGCCAGCCATGGCCCGCCACATGCGGCCCTGACGGAACAGTACTGGCAGCCGTCAACCGGGCCGAGCCGGGCCAGATGCTGCCGCCGTTCGGTGCAATTGTGATCGAGGAGTAGTTCGATGCGTGCCTTTACCACCCTGGCTACCCTGACGTCGCTGGCGCTGGCCTTGCCCGCTGGTGCCCAGACCGCCCAGCCGGTGCGCGCAACTTCGCCCGATGGCACCATCGCGGTCGAACTGACGATCGATGGCGATGGCCGAGCGGCCTATGCGGTCAGCCGCAAGGGCAAGCCGGTGATCGCGCCATCGAAACTGGGCTTCCTGTTCACCGACGTCGCCAAGATCGACCGGCACCTGATGGTGACGGGCCAGGAAGTCAGCGACTTTGACCAGACCTGGCAGCAGCCGTGGGGCGAATGGTCGAGCATCCGCAACAATTACCGTGAGCTGAAGGTCCACCTCAAGGAAACCACCGCGCTGGCGCGGGTCTTTGATGTGACCTTCCGGATTTATGACGACGGCGTGGGCTTTCGCTATGAATTCCCCGAGCAGCCAAACATGGCGCAGGCCCAGATCGCCGAAGAGCTGACCGAATTTGCCTTCGCTCAGGACGGCACCGCCTGGTGGAAGCCCGCCTTCCTGTGGAACCGCGAAGAATATCTCTACAACAAGACCCCGCTTTCGGCGGTCAGCACGGCTGACACCCCGGTGACGATCAAGCTGGCCGACGGCACCCACGTGGCGCTGCACGAGGCTGCATTGGTCGACTATTCGGGCATGGCGGTCACCCGCAGCGAAGGCACCACGCTGCGCGCCAATTTGACCCCCGGCGCGGGCAAGGCCAAGGTGGAGAAGCACGGTGCCTGGAACACCCCCTGGCGGACACTGATCATCGCCGACGATGCTCCTGGCATCTACATGAGCCACCTGATGCTCAACCTCAACGAACCCAACAAGCTGGGCGATGTCAGCTGGTTCAAGCCGGGCAAATTCGTTGGCGTGTGGTGGAACATGATCAAGGGCGAATGGTCCTGGGCGCGGGGGCCAAGGCACGGCGCAACCAACGAACACGTCAAGCAGTACATCGATTTCGCCGCCGCGCAGGGGATTCCCCAAGTGCTGGTTGAAGGTTGGAATGTCGGCTGGGACGGTGACTGGTTCGGCAACGGCTGGGACATGGATTTCGCCAAACCGACCGAAGATTTCGATGCCGACATGCTGGCGGCCTACGCGAAGTCGAAGGGCGTCCGCCTGATCGGTCACCACGAGACCGGCGGCGCGGCGAGCCACTATGAAGATCAGTTCGAAAAGGCGTTCAAATTCGCTGCCGACCACGGCAGATC